>Ga0081540_1000435_pt1 | contig 41191 bp, 40 predicted proteins | sample TabmetS2T1R1_FD_71024 | JGI IMG/M metagenome (GOLD analysis project Ga0081540, IMG submission 71024) | Tabebuia heterophylla rhizosphere microbial communities from the University of Puerto Rico - S2T1R1 | ecosystem: Host-associated > Plants > Roots > Rhizosphere ...
TACGCCATGGTCACGCCCCGTGTCGCCGAACATGTATCGGCCAACCCCGACGCCGCAACGGGCGCGCGCAACCTGCTCAACGACGGCGGCGTGGAGGACAACGAGATGTCCGAAGGCGTGCAGCGGGGTCTGCACGCGGGCGCGAACGCGTTCGTCGAGTTCGGCAGGCACGAGAGCGCGATCGGGCGCTTCCACGCCAACCTCGACGAACGGCTGGCGGGCAGCCGATGACCCACTACGAGCACCTGATCTACGAGCAGCGTGGCCCGGTCACTGTCATCACGATCAACCGCGCTGAGCGCATGAATGCCATTGGGCCGCAGACACATCGCGAGCTGGTCGGCGCCTGGGACCGCTTTCGCCGCGACGAAACCGCGCTGGTCGGCGTGCTGACCGGCGCGGGTGACACGGCGTTCTGCGCGGGCGGTGACCTGAAGTCGGCGTTTGCCGGGGAGTTGGACATCGATGGCAGTCCGGACGACGGTGTGCTCGGCCCGTCGCGGTGGACGGACATCTACAAACCCACCATCGCCGCCGTCAACGGGGTCGCCTATGCCGGCGGACTGGAGTGGGCGTGCTGGACCGACATGGCGGTCGCCGACGAGCACGCCACGTTCGGGGTCACCTGCCGACGCTGGAACATCGGGCTGGCCGACGGTGGCACCCAACGGCTCACCCGCATCCTCGGGTACCGCCGTGCGATCGAACTGATCATCACCGGGCGCGTGATCGACGCCCGCGAAGCCGAACGAATCGGCCTCGTCAACGAAGTCGTCGACGACGATCGCCTCGGCCACGAGGCGGTGCAGCTGGCGGCAGCGATCGCCGCCAACGCGCCGCTCTCGATGCGCGGCAACAAGTCGGCGATCAACCTGCTCAACTCGCGGCCGATCCTGAGCGAGCAGCAGGAGGCGGGACTGGTCGCGCTGCGCGAGTCCTGCTTCTCCTCCGCCGACCTGCGCGAGGGGATCCGCGCCTTCGCCGAGAAGCGGCGACCGGAGTGGACCGGGACATGACCGGCGGCGCCAAGGAACGCAAGGCGCTGGCCGCGACCGACCCGACGATGGCGGCGCTGATCGAGCGGATCGGCGAGATCGACCTCGAGACGCGGCTCGAACGCCGCGCCGAAGAGCGCCCGCCCGACGCCTACGGCGCCCTGCTGCGGGCGATCATCGGCCAGCAGCTGTCGACCAAAGCGGCGCGGACGATCTACCTGCGGGTGATCGACGTCTTCGGCGGCAACACCCCCTCCCCCGAGCAGCTGCTCGACGCCAGCACCGAGGACCTGCGCGGCGCCGGCCTCTCCGGGCGCAAGGTCGAGTACCTGCGCGACCTCGCCGCCCACGTGCTCAGCGGCGAGCTGGAGCTCGACCGCCTCGACCAGCTCTCCGACGAGCGCGCGATCGAGGAGATCGTCGCCGTCCGCGGCCTCGGCCAGTGGACGGCGGAGATGTTCCTTCTCTTCCACCTGCGCCGGCCGGACATCCTCTCCGGCGGCGACCTCGGGATCCGCCAGGCGATCCAGATCGAGTACGGGCTCGAGGAGATGCCGAGCCCGCAGGAGGTCGAGGCGCTGGGCGCGCGCTGGAGCCCCTACCGCAGCCTCGCCTCGCTCTACCTCTGGGAGTCGCGCCGCAACGCCCCCGACGCCTGAGCGGGGACGGGAGCTGTGCGATCACGATTCCGAGGACTCCCACGTCCTGCACTCATTGCGAAATAGAGCGGTCAGGACGGCGAGTCGCTTCATCACCTCCTCTTCAAGAGCTCGCTCCTCGTCCGTCCAATCCCGTTGCTCAGCAAGAATGACGTCAGCGAGTTTTTCCCACTCTCTGAGACATTTACGAATGCCCTCTTGCGTCTTGGTGATGGAATCGTCGTTGCCGAATCGAAGTTCCAGGCGGGCGTGATCTGAGCGCAGGACCTGCAGCGACTGATGCGAGACTCGCCCGTCCTCCGTCGCCTGCCGCAGGAGCCTCGTCCCATTTTCGAGGGCGAAGGTCTTTTCGTCCTCAGACGCTTCCTGATCGGCCGCCGTTTTGGCCGATTTTGCGCGCGCTTTGTTTGCGACCTCGGTCGCCGCTGAGTAGGAGGTCACTGCCAAGCGCGCCGCCTCGACGTTCGCAAGCACGTCATCAAGGGTGTCCAGCGACCGTTCGCGGGACCGCATCTCTCGGTCATACGCCCTTTCTTCCTCTCGCATTTGCCGATCATGCGCAAGCGCTTTTTCCTGTTTGACGAAGTCTTGGTCCAACTGCTCTTTCTGCCGCTCGATCGCGCTTTGCCGCGCGATTCGCGCTGCAAGGACCGCGGCCCCCGCCAACAGCGCTGCCGGTATCCCCACAAGGAGGAGCCTGACGCCAATGTCTTCGCCGACAATTTCGATGGGGATAGCGCCGAGCACGTCGCCGCACCGTATATCGGTTGAAAAGTCTTGATGTCAATTGAGACCAGGCTGCGCCACGACAATGTGCCCGCGAGGGTCGCCGCACAGGGTTTCCCAACCTAAAAGACGGGCCGCCGTCGGCCGACAAATACCCATGCGCCTGCGCCTGCTGCTCAGCTTCGCTGCAATCTTCGTGATCGCGGCCGGCTCCGTCGTCGTAGCGCTGATCGTCCACTCTCACGACAGCGACGAATTCCACCGCATGCAGGGCGAGGAGGCCGCGCGCGCCGCCCACCAGGCCGGCGCGGTCGCCACCCTCTCGGTCGCCGAGCTCTCCAACGCCGCCGCCTTCTTCCAGGTCGACGGCGACGTCGACGGCCACGAGTTCGACGTCGTCGCCCACTCGCTGCTCGACGACGGAACGCTGGAGGGCGCCGTCTTCATCCAGAAGGTGCCGGCCCGGGACCGGGGCCGGTTCGAACGCCTCCATGGTGTCGAGATGACCGAACCGGGCCCGCACGGGCTGCCGAAGGAAACGGCCCGGCCCCACCCCGTCTACTACCCGGTCTCCTACGCCGTCGCCCACCTCCCGACCGACAACGTGATCGGCTACGACCTCGGCGCCGACCCGAGCCGCGCCCCGTTCCTGGCCCGCGCCCGCGACACGGGCAGGCCGGTCTCGACGCCGGTGATCCCGCTGATCATCGGCGGCGTCGGCGTCAACATCTTTCAGGCCGTGTACCGCGACGGGGCGCCGACCAGGACCGTCGCCGAGCGCCGCCGCGCCCTCGTCGGCTTCGCCGCCGGCAGCTTCCAGGTCCAGGACCTCGCCGCCGCCGCGGTTTCCGCCGTCTCCGATTCCGACAAGGTTCAGCTGCAGGTCGGCCAGGAAACGGTGCTCGGCCCGCGCGGCCCCCTCGCCGACCCCGCCCGCGCCAGCTTCCACGTCGCCGATCGCACCTGGCTTTTGATCGTCCGCGACCCGAACCGGCCCAGCATCGCATTGCCGCTGCTGCTCGGCGGCGCCGGGATCGCGCTGGCGGCGCTGCTCGGGGCGCTGATCTTCGTCTGGAGCCGCGAGGAGCGGATGCACGAGCTCGAGCGCGAGGCGAGCGAGGACCCGCTGACCGGCCTCAAGAACCGCCGCCGCTTCAACGAAGACCTGCAGCTGGCGCTGGCCCGAGCGCGGCGCGAGCGGACGATGGGGGCGCTGGTGATGCTCGACCTCGACCACTTCAAGCAAGTCAACGACACCCACGGGCACCTGAGCGGCGACCACCTGATCGTCGAAGTCGCCGAGCTGCTGCGGCGCCGCACCCGCGAGAGCGACGTCCTCGCCCGCCTCGGCGGCGACGAGTTCGCGGTGATCCTGCCCCGCTGCACGGTCGGCGAGGCGCGGCTGGCGGCGGAATCGATCGCCAGCGAGATCCGCGAGCACCAGCCCGACGGCGAGATCGAACCGGTCACCGCCAGCCTCGGGGTGGCGATGTTCGGCGACCGCCCCCGCACCAGCATCAACGCGATCGTCTCCGAGGCCGACGCGGCGATGTACGCGGCGAAGGAGGACGGCCGCGACGGCGTCCGCATCTTCGACCGCGAATTCATCCACAACGGCGGCTAGCGCCGCAGCTTCGCCCGCAGGTCGAGCACCCGCTGCACCGAGTCCTCGAACTCGCCGCGGTCCAGCGCCCCGGCGCGGAGCTTCCTGACCAGCGCTCGGCGCGCATCGGCAGCGGCCCAGAGGTGGGTGTAGAGAAGCAGGTCGGAGCCGGCGCGAGCGGCGGCCACCCCGGCCTTGGCGGGGCCGCCGAACGCTTCCACGGCGACCGTCTCCAGCGCGTCCGTCACCGAGACGCCCTCGAAGCCGAGCCGGGTACGCAGCTCACCGGTCGCGATCGGCCGCGCGAAGGCGGCCGGCAGCGGCGAGAGCGCCGGGTAGATCGCGGTGCTGAGCATCACCAGCTCGCCGCCGGCGGCGACGTAGGCGCGGTAGGGGGCCTCGTCGATCGCCCGCAGCTTCGACTTCGAGAGGCCGATCCGCTGGACCGCGTTATCCGTGTTTTCGCCGGCCGCCCCGAGGCCCGGGAAGTGCTTGGCGGTGGCGGCGACGCCGCCGTCCTGCAGCCCCGCGGCGAACGGGACGGCGGTCGCCGCCACCTTCGCCGCACTGGCGCCGAAGCCGCGTTCGGTTGCCGCGATCGTGCCGCCGGGACGGGCAACGTCGAGCACCGGCGCCAGGTCGACGTTGACCCCGAGGCCGCTGAGGTTGCGGGCGGTCAGCCTGCCCTGTTCGCGGCTGAAGGCCGCACCCCGTTCGCCCATCTGCGCGGCGGAGGCGTCGGGAGCCCCGTCCACCCGCTTCACCAGGCCGCCCTCCTGGTCGACCATGATCAGCAGCGGATCGCGCAGCAGCTTCGGCCGTTTGATCGCCTGCAGGCGGGCGATCAGGCGCCGCCCCTCGGCCCGGCTCGGAAAGGCGCCGGCGAAGAGGACGACGCCGCCGATCTCGCCGCCGCGGATCGCCGCCTTCAGCTTCGCCGGGATCGCGGTGCCTTCGAGGCTGGTGAGGACGCGCTGACCGGCGAGCTCGGGCAGCGGCAGCTTGGCCGCCGCCCGTTCTTCTTCCTGCTCCTCGGCGGGCCGCCGGCCGTCGCCGAGCGCCGCGCCGAGCGCGAAGGCGCCGAGCGCCATCCCGGCCAGGACCACGAGGGCGATCCGGCGCCGGCGCCGCACATCTGTCCGGCGCCGCCCTCTCGCTCGCTCCATGCGGCGATGCTACGCCTCCGTTTGGGACGGCCACAGGCCGCCACCCCGTGCGGGGTGCCACCCGGCCCCAGCTCCCCATAGACTGCTCGGGCAGAACCTGCGCATGCCACCGCTGATCACCTTCGAAGAAGCCCTCGCCTACGGCGCCCTGACCGAGCACGAGGAGATCGAAGCCCTCGTCGAACGCGCCTGGGAGGTCCGGGTCGAGAACTTCGGCAACTCGACCGACATGTGCTCGCTGGTCAACGCCAAGTCCGGCGGCTGCGCCGAGGACTGCGGCTTCTGCGCCCAGTCGCGCTACGCCGAGGCGGACACGCCGATGCACGCGATGATGGAGCCCGAGCAGATCCTCGAACACGCGCAAGCGGCCGAGGCGGCCGGCGCCCACCGCTTCTGCATGGTCACCCAGGGCCAGGGGCTCTCGAAACGGGACTTCCAGAAGATCCTCGAAGGCGCCGAACTGGTCGCCGAGCAGACCAACCTCAAGCGCTGCGCCTCGATCGGCCACATGTCGGCCGAGCGCGCCAAGGCGCTGAAGGAGGCCGGCGTCCAGCGCGTCCACCACAACGTCGAGTCGGCCCGCTCCTACTACCCCGAGGTCTCGACCACGGTCCGCTACGAGGGCCGGCTGCGGACGATCCAGGCGGTCAAGGAGGCGGGCCTGGAGACCTGCGTCGGCGGCATCCTCAACCTCGGCGAGACCGAGGAGCAGCGGGTCGAGATGGCCTTCGAGCTCTCCGAGATCAACCCGACCTCGGTCCCGATCAACCTCCTGATCCCGAAGCAGGGCACCAAATTCGGCGACCGCACGGTGATGGACCCGTGGGAGGTCGTCAAGTGGATCGCGATCTTCCGCCTGATCATCCCCGGCGCCCTCTTCCGCCTCTGCGGCGGCCGCGTCGAGAACCTCGGCTCGCTCCACAAGCTCGCCGTCAAGGCCGGGCTCAACGGGGTGATGATGGGCAACTTCCTGACCACGCTCGGGGCCGAACCGGCCGAGGACCGGGAGATGTTCGAGGAGCTCGGCCTGAACGTCGCCCGCCAGCCTGACAACGGCGCCAACCCGCGGCCGGACAACCGCTCCGGCTGGCTCGAGGGCGAGGCCCCGGCGACGCCGATGGACGAGCTGATCGACCACCAGGACGAGGCCAACTTCTGGGACCCCTCCACGCAGCTGCGCGTGGTGAAGAAGAAGCGGGCGCCGTCCTACCCGGCGGCGTGACCGACGTCGCCGCCCGCCTCGCCGAGCTCCGCGACCGAGGCCTCTACCGCCGGCTGCGGCTGATCGAAGGGCCGCAGGGCCCGCAGGTGCTGCTCGGCGGCGAACAGGTGCTGCTGCTCTGCTCGAACAACTACCTCGGCCTCGCCGACCACAAGCTGGTGCGCGAGGCAGCCGCCGAGGCGGCGATCCGCTGGGGCGCCGGCTCCGGTGCCTCGCGCCTGATCTCGGGCAACATGGAGCCCCACCGCGCACTCGAGTCGCGCCTCGCCCGCTTCAAGGGCTACGAATCGGCGCTCCTGTTCGGCTCCGGCTACCTCGCCAACACCGGCACGATCGCCGCCCTCGCCGGCAAGGGCGAAGTCGTCTTCTCCGACGAGCTGAACCACGCCAGCATCATCGACGGCTGCCGCCTCTCCGGCGCCAAGACCTTCGTCTACCGCCACGCCGACCTCGACCACCTCGCTTGGGGCCTGGAGGGGGTCGGCGAGCGGGCGGCACTGATCGTCAGCGACGGCGTCTTCTCGATGGACGGCGACGTCGCCCCGCTGCCCGGCCTGCTGGAGCTGGCCCGCAAGCACGGCGCCCGCCTGATGATCGACGAGGCGCATGCGACCGGGGCGCTCGGTCCCGGCGGCCGCGGCTCGGTCGCCGCCGCCGGGCTCAGCGGCGAGGTCGACGTCGTCGTCGGCACCCTCGGCAAGGCGCTCGGCTCCTACGGCGCCTACGTCTGCGCCGACACCGAGGTCGTCGACTACCTCGTCAACCGCGCCCGCCCCTTCGTCTTCTCGACCGCGCTGCCGCCGGCCTCGGTCGGCGCCGCGGCGGCGGCGCTGGAGCTGCTCGAAGGCGAACCGCAGCGGGCCGACCACCTGCAGGCGAACGCCGCCGCCCTGCGCGCCGGGCTCGCCGCGGAGGGGTTCGTCTCCGACTCCGAGACCCAGATCGTGCCGCTCGAAGTCGGCGACGCCGAGCGCACGATGGCGCTCTGCGAGCTGATCCTCGAGCGCGGCGTCTTCGCCCAGGGGATCCGGCCGCCGACCGTCCCCGCGGGCTCCTCGCGGCTGCGCTTCACGGTGATGGCGACCCATACGGCCCACGAGCTCGGGGACGCTGCGACGGTCGTCGGCGAGGCCGCCCGCGAGATCGGCCTGGCGACCGCCAAGCCGGCGACGGCCCGCGCCTCCTAGAGCGGGCGCCGATGGCCGGCGAGGCGCCTGGGATCTTCGTAACGGGGACCGGGACCGAGGTCGGCAAGACCGTGGTCACCGCGGCGATCGCCCGCACCCTCGCCGCCGAGGGCCGCGACGTCGCCGTCTTCAAGCCCTGCGTGACCGGCCTCGAGGAAGGCGGCGAGAGCGACCACGAGCTGCTGCGGCGCGCCGCCGGCTCGCGCCAGAGCGACGACGAGATCGCCCCCTACCGCTACGGGCCGCCCGCCTCACCGCACCTGGCGGCGGCGCTGGCCGGCGAGGAGATCGACCCCGGGCGGTTGCGCGAAGCGGCACAGCAAGCGGCGGCCGGTGCCGAGGCACTCGTCTGCGAGGGGGTTGGCGGCCTGCTGGTGCCGCTCTCGCCGTCCTACCTGGTCCGCGACCTCGCCGCCGACCTCGGCTACCCGCTGGTGGTCGCCGCCGGCCCCGGCCTCGGCACGATCAACCACACGCTGCTGACGATCGAGTCGGCGCGCGCCGCCGGCCTCGAAATCGCCGCCGTCGTCCTCACCCCCTGGCCCGAGGAGCCAACCGAGGTCGAGACGTCCAACCGCGAAACGAGCGCTGAGCTAGGCGGCGTCGAAGTGCTCACCCTCTCCCAACTCGACCTCAGCGCCCCCGAGACCTGGCCGCGCCTTGAGCTCCCGTGAGGCGCGTTTGTTCGGCATATCCGAACAAACGCGCCCTTCAAACCTCAGCGGTCGACGATCACGTCCATGAAACCGGGGCTCAACCCGACCATGAACCCCGCGCTCTCGGCGAGGGCCGCCGCGCTCTCGGGGTCATTGGGTGCCTTCTTCGCCGCGAGTAGGACCTTGGCGACGTCGCCCCTCACCGCCTTCGCCATGTGCGAGATCGGCTTGCGCACGCCGCCCTCCTCGCTGAAGGCGCGAACCGCCAGCAGCGTCGCCCGCTTCGGCTTCCAGGCGGCGGCGTAGGCGCCAGAGCGCATGTCGACGACCAGCTCGCCCTCCTCGTCGGGCAACGCCGCCGCCAGCGCCTCGCGCCAGAACTTCGCCAGCGGCCCGATCTTTGCGGGCTTCGCTTTCATCGAGAGGCGGTAGTAGGGGATCCGGTCCGCCGGCCGGACGATGCCCCAGAGGGCGCTGGCGATCAGCACCTGCTTCTGCCCCCTCGCCGGCAGCTTCGCCAGCCCGAGATGGTCGTAGAGAACCCCCGAGTAGACGTCCGCGGCCGGCGCCGCCGGGGCCTCCTCCAGGGCGGCGTCGACCGCTACCTCACTCGCCTGACCCGGCGACAGCGCCAGCGTCGCGACGGCCCGCTTCAGCGGCGCCCGGCCGAGCGCGGCGAGCGCGCCAAGCAATTTCCGCCGCGACTCCGTCAGCTCGGCGGCGAAGGCGAGCGCCGCGAGATCGACCGGCGCCCCCGCCGCAGGGGCGGTCTTTCCTTCCGAGGGCGGCAGCAGGACCAGCATCGGGCGCCGACCCTACGCCACCTCGGCTAGCCAACCTCGACCGCCTCACGCGCGGCCAGAACCTCGCCGCCGGGGTTGACCTCGGCCTCGGAGGCCTCGACCGAAGTGGTTCCGGCGCGGCTCTTGGCCCGGATCGCCACAGCGGCGATCACGGCGCCGAGGACGGCGACGAAGCCGGAGACGGTCATCGCCGTGCCGAGCGCGTAGACGAAGGCTTCGCCGCCGGCCATGGTGACCTCCTTGACCTGGGCCGGGTCGAGCCCGGGGACGTGCCCGACCGAGCCGCCGCCGAGCTGTTCGGCGGCGGCGTCGCGCTGGGCGGCGGTGACGCCGGTCCCGCTCAGCAGCGAGTCGAGCTTGGAGCTGACCAGGCCCTGGAAGATCGCACCGGTGATCGCGACGCCGAGGCTGCCGCCGACCATCCGGAACATCGAGAGGACGCCGGAAGCGATCCCCGCTTTCTGCACCGGCACCGCGTTCATCGCGGCGCTGGTCATCGGCGACATCGTCATCGCGATGCCGATGCCGAGGAGCAGGAAGCCCGGCAGCAGGTCGAGGTAGCTGGAATCGGTGGCGATGCCGCTGAAGGTGAAGAGCGAGGCGGCGACCAGGGCCAGCCCGCCGACGATCAGCCAGCGCGGCCCGAAGCGGTCGGCGAGCCGTCCCGCGACCGGCGCCACGGCGACGATCATCAGGGTCGAGGGCAGGAACCTGACCCCGGCCTCCAGCGGCGTGTAGCCGAGGATGTCCTGCATGTAGAGGGCGAGGAAGAAGAAGACGCCCAGCATCGCGAAGCTGATGATCAGGGCGACGACGACGGCGCCGAGGAAGTTGCGGTCGGCGAGCAGGTCGAACTGGACCATCGGCGCCTTGACCCGGTTCTCGACGAAGACGAAAGCCGGCAATGCCACCGCGGCGCCGATCAGCAGCGCGATCACCTCGGTCGATCCCCAGCCCCAGCTGTTGCCCTCGACCAGGGCGAGTACCAGCGCCGTCAGGCCGGCGGTCAGGACCGCCACGCCGGGGTAGTCGACGTCGCGGCCGACGGAGGTGTCGCGGGACTCGCGGACGGCGAAGACGGTCGCCGCGACGGCGCCGATAGCGACCGGGATGTTGAGGTAGAAGATCGCCCGCCAGCTGACGTGCTCGGTGAGGAAGCCGCCCAGCACCGGTCCGATCGCCAGCGCCAGGGCGGAGACGCCGGCCCAGGTGCCCATCGCTTTGCCGCGCTCCTCGGGCGGGAAGGCGTCGGCGATGATCGAGAGCGTGCCCGGCATCATCAGCGCCGCACCGACGCCCTGGGCGACGCGGCTGATCACCAGCGCCGTCTGGTCGGGCGCCAGCCCGGCGGTCGCCGAGGAGAGGGCGAAGATGACGACGCCGGTGAGGAACATGCGACGGCGCCCGAAGATGTCGCCGAGCCGCCCGCCGGTGGCGAGCAGGACCGCGAACGACAGCGTGTAGCCGTTGATCGTCCACTCGAGGCCGGAGATCGAGGCGCCGAGGTCGTTCTGGATCGACGGCAGGGCGACGTTCACGACCGTGTTGTCGAGCATGATCATGAACAGCGCGAAGCACATCGCGCCGAGGGTCCACCACTTGCGGTTCTGGTCGGTGATCAGGTGGGCGTAGCGGGTCAAGCGGGTTCACTTCCCTTCAAGAGCTCATAGGTCTGGGCGATGTCCTCGCGGTCCATCAGCGACTCGACGGCGGCGTCGAGCTTGCGGCGCTGAGCCGCGGTCAGCGTCGACGTGAACGCCTCCATCCCGGTCCGCCGCACGGCGACCAGGGTCTCGACCAGGTCCTTGCCGGAGCCGGTGATCTTCACCTGGCGGGCGCGGCGGTCGTCGGGATCCTCGACCCGCGTCGCCAGCCCCTTCTTGACGAGGCCGTCGACGGCGCGGCTCATCGAGGGCACGGAGACGCCGAACACCTCGGCCAGGTCGCTGACCTGCCAGGTTTCCGCCCCCTGCCCGAGGCCGCCGAGCTCGAGCAGCGCCTTGCACTGCGTCATCGAGAGCCCGGAGTCCTCGATCACCCGCAGCTGGTTGCCGCGGTCGTAGAGGAAGAGGTGGCGCAGCAGCGCGGTCAGCCGGGCGGCGGTCTCCCGCGCCTCGGCGCTGGTCCCGTTAGCGGCCTTCTCTGCGATTGCCTTCACGTCGCTCGCTTGCATGTCAACAATGATTGCACTAGCGCAATCATTTCTCAAGCGCAATATTTGCGCCTGTGATGCACGTCACAGAGCCACTAGCCTGTCGTTCCGCATGGCACCGGACATCCCGCGGCTCGACCACGACCACCTCTGGCACCCCTTCACCCAGCAGCAGGGCTGGATCGAGGAGGAGCCGCTGGTGATCGAGCGCGGCGAGGGCTGCTACCTGATCGACGTCGACGGCAACCGCTACCTCGACGGCCACTCCTCGCTCTGGTGCAACGTCCACGGCCACCGCCACCCGACGCTCGACGCCGCGATCCGCGAGCAGGTCGACCGCGTCTCGCACTCGACGATGCTCGGCCTCTCCCACCCCGGCGCCGCCGAGCTGGCGGCGCGGCTGGTGGCGATAGCGCCGCCGGGCCTGACCCGCGTCTTCTACTCCGATTCCGGGGCGACCGCCGCCGAGATCGCCCTGAAGATGGCCTTCCAGTACCACCAGCAGCGGGGTGACGACGGCCGCACCTCCTTCGTCCACCTGCGCGAGGGCTACCACGGCGACACGATCGGCTCGGTCTCGGTCGGCGGCATCGATCTCTTCCACGCCACCTACAGGCCGCTCCTCTTCGACACCCACATGGTTGAGCCCGGCGACGCGGCGGCGATGGAGCGCGTCCTCGCCGAGCACGGCGAGGAGCTGGCGGCGGTGATCCTCGAGCCCCTGGTCCAGGGCGCCGGCGGCATGCTCGTCCACCCGCCCGGCTACCTGCGCGCCGTGCGCGAGCTCTGTGACCGCTACGGCGTGCTGCTGATCGCCGACGAGGTCGCGGTCGGCTTCGGCCGCACCGGGACGATGTTCGCCTGCGAGCAGGAGGATGTCGCGCCGGACTTCCTCTGCCTCGCCAAGGGGATCACCGGCGGCTACCTGCCGCTGGCGGCGACGCTGACGACGGAGGCGATCTACGACGGCTTCCTCGGCGCCGCCGAGGAGCTCCGGACCTTCTTCCACGGCCACACCTACACCGGCAACCCGCTCGCCTGCGCCGCCGCCCTCGCCAACCTCGACGTCTTCGAGTCCGAGCGCACGCTGGAGCGGCTGCAGCCGAAGATCGCGCTCTTCGAAGCGCTGCTCGCCAGGGTCGGCGAGATGGACGAGGTGACCGAGATCCGCCAGCTCGGCTTCATGGCCGGAATCGACCTGGGCGACTGGGACCCGGCGCTGCGGATGGGCCACCGGGTCACCAACGAGGCCCGCAGGCGCGGCGCGATCGTCCGCCCGCTCGGCAACACCGTCGTCCTCGTGCCGCCGCTGGCGATCTCCGAGGACGAGCTGCGCAGCCTGCTCACGATCACCACCGACTCGATCGTCGCCGCCGTCGCCTCCGCCCCCGCCGCCGAGCGCTCGGCCGGGACCGCACCCCCGGTCGCCTAGTCAGCTCGGCGCCAGGCGCCGATACTCGCTGTGATGGATCGTCCCGTCCGCCGTAGTAGTCGCGTGAACCAAGCTCTGGTCGCAGACGCAGCCCAGGCGCCGCCCGCCGCCGACCTCGCCTTCGAGGCGCTCTACCGCTCCAGCCGCGACGACGTCTACGCCTACGTCGCCAGCCTGCTCCGCGACCGCGTCGCCGCCGAGGAAGTGACCGCCGCCGCCTTCGAGCGCGCCTATCGCAAGCGCTCCCGCTTCGACCCCGAGCGCGGCGAGCAGCGGGCCTGGCTGTTCGGGATCGCCCGCAACGCCGCCCTCGACGAGCTCCGCCGCCGCGGCCGCCACTCGCAGTTGGCCGCCGAGCCCGAGGACCTGGCGGCGGCGACCGTCGAGGAGAGCGCCGCCGCCAACGAGCGGCGCCTCGCCGTCTTCGCCGCGCTCACCGCGCTCGAGCCGCGCGAGCGCGAGCTGATCGCACTCAAGTTCTTTGCCGGCCTCGGCAACGCCGAGATCGCCGCCGTCGTCGGCATCTCCGAGTCCAACGCCGGCACGAGATTGCACCGCGCCGTGACCAAGCTGAGGGAGGCATGCGATGGAGCCATCTAGGGACGAGGTCCTGTTTGCGACCCTGGAGTCGCTGCGGCCGGCGCCGAGCCCCGCCTTCGCCGCCGAGCTCGACGCGCGGGCGGCCGCCGGCTTCCCGCGCCGGTCGCGCGAGGGCGAGAAGGCGCCGCAGCGGGCACTCGCTCGGCTGCGATCCCTGAATCCTCGCCAGCTCGTCCTTGCCGGCGGCGGCGTCACCCTCGCCACTGTCGCCGTCGCCACCGCAATCGTCGCCAGCTCGACCTCGACCCAGGTAAGGGACACGTCCGCGCACGCCCCCGCGACCACCGCAGCCTCCGAAGAAAGCGGAGGCGGCACCGAGGAAGCGGCGACGGAACCGCGTCACCTTCCGCCCGAGCTCGAAGGAGAGCTCGAAGCAGCCGGCGGATCCGCTCACGGGGCCTCCAAGGCCGCTGCGCCCGCAAGTGCCGCAAGCGAAGTCGCAGCGGGTGAACGGAACCCCGAATACCTCGCCTCCGAGGCTCCGAGCACCACCCACCGCGACGTTCAGCGCTCGGCCCAGATCGTCCTCGGCACCGAACCCGACAAGGTGGGCGACGCCTCCGCCAAGGTCTTCGCCGCCGTCCACGACTTCGGCGGCATCGTCCTCTCCTCGTCCGTCAACGGCGGCAGTGAAGCCGGCAGCGCCCGCTTCGAAATGCTGATCCCGAGCGCGAAGCTGAGCGACGCGATGGCCGCCTTCTCCGGGATCGCCGACGTCCGCTACCGGCACGAAGGGACGCTCGACATCACCGCGCCGACCGAGGGCACGCGGGAGATGCTGCAGGACTCCCAGGCCAGGATCGACTCGCTGCTCGAGGAACTCGCCGAAGCGGAAACCGAAACCGAGCGCGAAGTCGCCGAAGCACGCCTTCACAGCGAGCGCCGGCACGCCGGCGCGCTGAAGACGAGCCTCTCGCGGTTGGAACGGCGGGCCGACTTCTCCCTCGTCCGCCTGCGGATCAAGTCCGACGGGTCTGAATCCTCGAGCGCCCCTGGCGGCTGGGACGTCGGCGACGCCTTCCACGACGCCGGCAACATCCTCGCCGTCGCCGCCGGCGTCACGATCGTTAGCCTCGCGGTCCTCGGGCCGATCGCGCTGATCGTGCTGCTCGCCTGGCTCGCGAGCCGCGCCTGGGTGCGACAGCGTCGCGAGCGCGCTCTGGGCTGACCAAACGGGTGCCGAAAGCCACCGGCGGGTCGGCCGCGCCCCGTTAGGGTTGGCGGATGGAGGAACCGAGACCGCGGGGGCCGGCGGAGATGCCGAACTTCGGGCCGCCCTCGACGCCGCGGCCGGCGGCCGGCATCGTCCTCCTGCGCCGCGGCGGCAAGCACTCCGAACGGGCACTCGAGGTGCTGATGCTGAAGCGCAGCGAGGAGGCGAAGTTCATGCCCGGCGTCTGGGTCTTCCCCGGCGGCCGCGTCGACGACGGCGACGGCGACGGCGAGGCCGGCCGCCGCGCCTGCGCGATGCGGGAGCTCTCCGAGGAGGCCGGGATCGAGCTGCCCGCGGGCGAAGAGCTGGTCCTGTTCTCGCGCTGGGTCACGCCGGAGGTGATCTCGACCCGCTTCGACGCCTGGTTCTTCCTCGCCCTCGCCCCCGCCCACACTCCGCCGCAGGCGGACGGCAGCGAGACGACCGAGGCTGCCTGGGTCCAGCCCGCCGCCGCCCTCGCCGCGCAGGAAGCCGGTGAGCTGCTGCTCTCGTTCCCGACGATCCACCAGCTGCGCTGGCTGAGCGCCTTCCGCACCGCCGATGAGGCGCTCGCCTCCTACCGCGGCAGCAACGTCGAGTCGGTGACCCCGCGGGTGATCAGCGACGGCGAGGACCACCGCATCGTCCTCCCCGGCGATCCCGGCTACGACGACGCCACCCCGGCCGAGTCGATCTAACCGCTTCTCGCCGCTAGGCGCCTGGGAACGGCGCCAGCCCGGCGTGCCAGGGGCCCGGCGGGTAGGTGTGGATGCCGCTCTCTTCCATCTCCGCCTGCAGCCGCTTGAACAGCTGGCCGGCATTCTTCAAGGCCTCTTTCAGCTCCGCGTCGCTGCGCTCGCGCAGCCGCCAGAGAAACCAGAGCTGGCGGTCGTTGATGCCGAAGTCGATCTCGCCGGTCATCGTCGTCACCCAGGCGAGGAAGCCGGGCCCGAACAGCTCGCGCAGGGCGACCGGGTCGTACTCCTTCGGCACCGTCGTCCAGAACCGCTTGTTGAAGTCGATCGACTCGAACTCGACCTTGCGCGAGAACTTCTGGGTCACCACCTCGTGGCCCTCGACCGACTCTACGTTGAAAGCGGGCACGACTTTGGCGAGGTCCGGCATGTGCGCCTTGGCGAGCACCGCGGTCGGCACCAGCGCTTTGCTGAAGAGGCTGCCGACTTCCTTTTCGTCGGCGTCGCATGACGCCCCCCAAAAGCCCTCGACCAGCTGCCCGGTGAGCCGGTTGACCCCGCCGACGCAGAGCGCGACCGGCGCGTCCTTGGGGTTGATCCCGCCGACTTCCTCGTAGGTGAGGTCGTTGCGCTCGCCGTAGCGGCGGACCGCTTCGGCCCAGCCCTCGGCTTCCTGCTTACCGCTTGCCATCGCGGGATCCTAAGGCTTTACTCTGTGCTCCAAGTCCGGCCGAGAACAGGAGCCCAAATGCTTATCGCCGTCATCGTCGTCGTCGCGATCATCGTCATCGCGGTCCTCTACTACATCGCTAAGCGCAACTCGATCATCGCCTCGCGCAACCGCGTCGACGAGTCCTGGAGCGGCATCGACGTCCAGCTCAAGCGCCGACACGATCTCGTCCCCAACTTGGTCGAGACCGTCAAGGGCTACGCCTCGCACGAGAGCGAGGTCTTCGAGAAAGCGACCAAAGCGCGTGCCGAGGCGATGTCCGCCCATTCGGTCGCCGACACCTCGAAAGCAGAGTCGCAGCTGACCGGCGCCCTCACCGACCTGCGCGCCGTCGCCGAGAACTACCCGACCCTGCGGGCGACCGAGAACTTCCAGCAGCTCAGCCGCCAGCTCTCCGAGCTCGAGGACGAGATCCAGGCCTCGCGCCGGATCTACAACTCCAACGTCCAGTCCTACAACACGGACATCCAGCAGTTCCCCGGCTCGATCATCGCCAACCAGGGCAACTTCACCGCCCGCGAGTACTTCGAGATCGAGGACAAAACCGAGCGCGAACCGGTTTCGGTCAGCTTCGACAAATAGAGAGTCTCTAGGCTGGGGACATGGAGGCAACCAAAGAAGCGACGCTCTGGATCTGCGAGAGCTGCGGGTTCATCTACGACCCCGCGATTGGCGACCCCGACGGCGGCATCCCGCCGGGCACCGAGTTCGAGGACATCCCCAAGGACTGGTTCTGCCCGGTCTGCGGAGCCCGCACCTCGGACTTCCGCCCGCTCGAGCCCGGCGAGGCCTAACCAACCGTTCCGGCCCGCGGGAGAAGCGGATAGGGTTTGGCCCGTGAGCCAATACGACTTTGACTGGATCGTGGTGGGCTCCGGATTCGGGGGCTCTGTTTCTGCTTTGCGCCTGGCCGAAAAGGGCTACTCGGTTGCCGTGCTCGAGTGCGGCAAGCGCTTTCGCGACGAGGACTTCCCAAAGTCGACCTGGGACCTGCGCCGCTACTTCTGGGCGCCGCGCCTGGGTCTGCGCGGGATCTTCCGCCTGACGCCGTTCAAGGACGTCTCGGTGGTCAGCGGCTGCGGTGTCGGCGGCGGCAGTCTCGGCTACGCCAACACGCTCTACGTGCCGCCGGCCGAGTTCTTCAAGGACCCGCAGTGGAGCGACCTTGCCGACTGGCAGGCCGAGCTCGCGCCCCACTACGCCGAGGCACAGCGGATGCTCGGCGTCGTCGTCCACGACCGCGACGACCCCGCCGACCAGCTGCTGCGCGAGTACGGCGAGGAGATCGGCGTCGGCGACACCTACCAGAAGACCCCGATCGGGATCTACCTCGACAACCCGGGGCAGACCGTCCCCGACCCCTTCTTCGGCGGCGAGGGACCGGACCGGACCGGCTGCATGCAGTGCGGCCGCTGCATGGTCGGCTGCCCGCACGGCGCCAAGAACACCCTGGTCAAGAACTACCTCTGGCTGGCCGAGCAGCGCGGGGTCCAGATCCTTCCCGACCACACCGTGACCGAGGTCCGCCCGCTCGGCGCCGACGACGGCAGCGACGGCTACGCGGTCACCAGCGAGCGCTCGGGCCTGCTCCGCGGCCGCGGGGCGCAGACCCTGCGCGCCCGCGGTGTGATCGTCGCCGCCGGTCCGCTGGGAACCAACAAGCTGCTGCAGCGCTGCCGGCTCGGCGGCGCCCTGCCGCGGATCTCATCGAGGCTCGGCGAGCTGGTGCGGACCAACAGCGAGTCGATCCTCGCCGTCACCGTGCCCGAGGACTACCCGGAAGACCTGACCAAGCGGGTCGCGATCACCTCCAGCATCTACCCCGACGCCCATACCCACATCGAGACCGTCACCTACGGCAAGGACGGCAACTCGATGCACCTGCTCTACACGCTGATGGTCGGCGACGGCACCCGGGCGACGCGGCCGCTGAAGCTGCTGGCGCAGATCGCCCGCCACCCGGGCCGCTTCGTGAAGACTCTCTGGCCGCGTAACTGGTCGCGGCGGACGATCATCGTCCTCGTCATGCAGACGCTCGACAACGCGATCGCCCTGCGGCCGACGCTGAAGCGCAACGGCGACGTGCGACTGCAGACCGAGCAGGACCCCGAGCGGCCGATGCCGACCTTCATCCCGGCCGCAAACGCCTTCGCCGATTGGTTGGCGCAGCGGACCGGCGGCGTCGCCCAGAGCTCGACCAGCGAGGCGCTGATGAACATCCCGACGACCGCCCACATCCTCGGCGGGGCCGTGATCGGGCACAGCGCCGAGGACGGCGTCGTCGACTCCGGCCAGCGCGTCTTCGGCTACGAGAACCTGCTGGTCTGCGACGGCGCCGCGGTCCCCGCCAATGTCGGCGTCAACCCCTCCCTAACGATCACCGCACTCGCCGAGCACGCCATGGCGCAGATTCCCGAAGCCACGAACGGGCGCGAAAACCGAGCAGGTCGGGGGATGCAGGTCGGCCGGTGAGGGGAGCGCACTTTTTGTGCGTGACCCGATCCGGCCGACCGAAGACCCCGAGATGCGACGGTTTGCAGCGTCCGCCTACGAGGAGAACCTCTCCCCGACGTAGTCCCAGTTGACGACGTTCCAAAAGGCGTCGAGATATTCGGGACGTTTGTTCTGGTACTTCAGGTAGTAGGCGTGCTCCCAGACGTCGGCGCCGAGCAGCGGCGTCTGGCCATCGGAGATCGGCGAGTCCTGGTTCGGGGTTTTGGTCACCGCGACGCTGCCGTCGGCGTTCTTGACCAGCCAGGCCCAGCCGGAGCCGAACTGACCGATGCCGGCGTTTTTGAACTCCTCCTTGAAGGCGTCGAAGGAGCCGAAGGCGCTGTTGATCGCCTCGGCCAGCTCGCCGCTCGGCTCACCGCCGCCGTCCGGGCTCAGCATCTGCCAGAACAGCGAGTGGTTGTAGTGGCCGCCGGCGTTGTTGCGGACCGGGGCCTGCTTGTCGGCGGGCAGGCTGGAGAGGTTCTCGAGGACCTCCTCGACGCCCTTGTCGGCCCACTCGGTGCCCTCGAGGGCGCCGTTGGCTTTGTCGACGTAGGCCTGGTGGTGCTTGTCGTGATGGACCCGCATCGTCGCCTCGTCGATGTGGGGCTCGAGCGCGTCGTAGGGGTACGGCAGGTCGGGTACCTCGTAAGCCATGCGGGATCTCCCTTGATTCGGTTGAAAGCTTGAGCGGAGACTAACCGCCACCGGCCTTCGGCTACCCGCTCAGTCGCCCGGCACAACCACCTGTTCTTCGCCGAGGCCGGTCTCTTCGAAATAGCTGGCGCGCGGCACCGCGCCGGGGTCGCCGCCGGTCCAGGCGTTGAACCGGTACCAGGCCGGCTTCGCCCTGCGGTCTTCGGTCAGGAGGCCGGCCGAGTGACAGAAGACGCAGGTGCCGCCTTCGTCGGTCCAGGTGAACCACCAGACGCCGTTGACGCCCCAGCGCCGCCGGTTCGCCGAGAGCATCTCGAAGGACTTCGTCAACTGGTTGGCCTGGCCGTAGAGGCCGCGCTCCCAGCGGGTCGGGCCGCTCTGTGAACCCCAGCCGAGCTCGGTCAGGTAGATCGGCGTCCGCGCGTCTCCGTGCAGGTTCATGATCCGGCGCAGGTTGTCGAGCTGCTTGCCCATCGCCTTGGCGTCGGCGACGTACGGGTGCAGGGCGACGCCGTCGAAGTAGGGCTTTACGTTGCCGGCCGCGTAGAGGCGGTTCAGGTAGTCGCCGGAGCCGACGTTGGGCGGGATCTGCAGGGGGCGGCCGAAGAGGCCGCCGGCGATCACCCGGGAGCTGGGATCGACGCCGTGCAGGACCTGCCCCGCGATCCGGATCAGGACCGCGAACGGGGCGGGGCTCGGGTGCTCGGCAAAGGTGACGATGTTCTCCTCGTTCCAGATCTCCCACTTGTTGAACGGCATGTACTCGAGGTCCGGGTTTTCTTCCCAGAACTCGCCTTCCGGCCCGTAGCGTTCGACCGCCGCCCGCAGGAACGTCCGCCAGGCCCAGCGCTGGAAGGCGCTGCGCACCGGCAGCACGTTCCATTCCGGCGCCACCCATTCCGGCGAGCCGTAGACGAAGGGCATGACGCGGATGTTCTCTTCCGCCGCCAGCATCACCTCGTGGTCGAAGCCCTTCCAGCTGAAGTCGAGCGAGCCCTCTTCCTGGATCGAGCGCCAGTTGAGCGGCAGCCGCACGCTGCCGATCCCCGCCCGCCGCATCAGCGAGTAGTCCTTGACGCTGGCCGGGTTCTGCGGCGACATCCCGATGAAGCCCGCCGGCAGGTAGCCCTGCGCCGCCGACGGCAGCGCGACCAGCGCCAGAGCAGCGAAAAGAAGGATCTTGCGGGTCATCGTCATTGCTGGGAACCGGGGCACCCCGCAAAGTAGCGCCCACCCGGCTGGTGGATGTCGCCACGCCGTTGCGCTTCCTCTGGGATAATCGCCGCTCTCGGGGCGTGGCGCAGCCTGGTAGCGCGCACCGTTCGGGTCGGTGAGGTCCCCGGTTCAAATCCGGGCGCCCCGATGAGCCAGCATCAGAGACGCCAGAGCGTCAAAACCTAGCGCCGGTATCCGATACCCACAAACCCTCCGCCTAGGCTGGAGAAGCCGACCCTCCCGAACACTCCGCCGGGCCCCCAGCTCGTCCCAGTTCCATAGGCCCAGGTTCCTCCGACGGCCCCGAAGCCCGTGAACCCCCCGAGCAGGCCCCAATATCCAAAACCTCCAAATGAGAGTCCCAAGCTGGAGAAGCCGAATTGGGCAAAGATTCCTCCTGGGCCCCAACCAATCCCCCCGCCAAAGGCTTCACAAGGCCCGACACCCCCAAAGGTCTTGAATCCCCCCAAGGGACCGGAGTACCCAAATCCCCCCACCGACCAGGAAAGTCCGCCGCCGCTGAACGTGTAGAAGGACCCTCCGGGGCCCCAGGTGTGAACGCCGACGAACCCTCCCCCCGGTCCGAGGATGGAGATGATGGAGATCCCCCGCGGTACCCGGGGGAGCGGCGGGACGACCACCTTCTTCTTGAGCACTTCCAATCCGCCTGGATCGCCGGAGTTCACTGGATTGGCGCCGGCGTATCCATACGCTTCCCCGGTCGCTTCGACGATCGGATCGACGCTCATGAACTGCGCCGTCGATGGGTCGTAGACCCGTGCCCGCAGATAGATCAGGCCGGTGTCCGAGCTCGTGAACTGACCGTCGTAGCCGAGCGGGGTGGTCGCGGTGCCGGTATGGCCTTCGGTGGCACCGTAGGGCGTGAAGGTGTAGGAGCCGGAGACGGTGCCGGCGGCACCGGTCAACAGTCGCGTGGAGCCCTGCTGATCGTGGTGCAGGTAGGTAGGCGTTTCCGAAGCAATCTGCTCAATCGGCAGCCCTTCGGGGCCGTAGACATAGTAGTTGCTGCCGTCGTAGAGCAGCAACGGCAGCGCTCCTGCCGTACTCCAGGTGAAGTGCTTGGTCGTGCCGGAGATCGTTTCGGATTGCCGCAGACCGTTACCGTCATAGGTGTAGCTGTCTTCGATTTTCGGCGTTTCGCGTTTGATCGAGATCAGGTTGTTGGCCTGGTCGTAGCCGTAGGTGGTCGCCGAGCCGCCTTCGGGGCTGGCTTTCGTCCGCTCGCCGAGTTTGTCGAAGCTGTAGGTGGTGGTGCCGCCTTTTTCGAGCTGTGAGGCGGCATCGTATTTGAGTTCCGTAGCCCCGATTTTGCTTGGGTTGCCGGCATTGTCGTATTCGAAGGAAGTCCCGGCGCCTTTCGTCAACCGGTCGGCTTTGTCGTATTCGTAAGTGGCAGATCCGCTCCCAGGCAGCCCCGTCTGCGTCGTCGTTTCGAGATTGCCGACTTTGTCCCGCGCGTAGGTCAGCTGCGCGAGCGTTTCGGCTCCCTTCTTGAAGGTTTGTTTGGCGAGCTGGTCGGCGCGGTTGTATTCGGCGACGTCTTCGTCGGTCGCTTCGGTGGGGAAAGTCGTCGCTTTCAGCTCGGAGTCGCGGTTGTAGGCAAAGCTGGTGGCGTGGGAGTTCCAGTCGGTGACTTTCGTCAACCGGTTGACTTTGTCGTATTCGCGGGAGACCGATTTGCTGTTGGGATAGGTGATACTCGTCGCGAGATTGGCCAGGTTGTATTCGTATTTGACGACTTCGGAGTTCCCGTTTTTGGATTCGGTCAGCCGGTCGAGGACGTCGTAAGTGTTTTCGGTCGTCCCGCTGCCGTCGACCATTTTGGTGACGTTGCCGTCTTTGTCGTAGCTGTATTCGACTTTGTGGGTCGCTTCTTCGGAGTAGCTCTTTTTCGTCAGGCGGTTCGCTTTGTCGTAGCTGAAGGTCGTCGTGCGCCCTTCGGGATCTTTGAGCTTTTCGAGATTGCCGGCTTTGTCGTATTCGCGCGTCGTTTTGCGTTCCAGCGGATCGATCGATTCGGTCAGCTGCTCGAGCGCGTTGTGTTCATATTTGGTCGTTTTTCCGCGACCGTCCGTTTTGCTTTTGACCTTTCCTTCTGAGTCGTAGGCGGTTTCGGTCGTCGTTCCGTTGGCGGCTTCGACTTTGGTTTTCTCGTTGTCGGCATCGTAGGTGTATTTGCTGACGTGGCCGTTCGCGTCGGTCAGCGATTCGAGGTTGCCGTTTTTGTCGTAGGCATATTTGGTTTCGTGGCCGAGCGGGTCGGTCACCTTGACCGGGCGCTCCTGGGCATCGCGTTCGGTTTTGGTTTCGAATTCTTCGGCTTTGGCGCCTTCTTCGTTGCCCCTCGGCGATACTTCGGCGGTGACGTAGCCGTCTTTGTCATAGGTCCAGGTCGTCTTATCGCCTTCGGCGTCGGTCTTTGCTTTGACGTTGCCGTAGGTGTCGTATTCGAATTTGGTTTCGTGGCCGAGCGGATCGGTTTCCGATTCGACGTCGCCGTTGGCCGCGCGTTTGAAGGTCCATTTCTGGGTCAGTCCTCCGGGCGCTGGGCGTTCGATCGCTTCGACGTTTCCGTGGGCGTCGCGTTTGAACGTCGTCTGCTCGCTCTTCGGCGTCGTTTCCGTCAGGACATCGTGGGTTGCGTTGAAGGTCCACGCTCGTCCGTCGCCTTCGGCGTCTTTTTCAGCCGTGCGGTCGCCGGCGGCGTTGTATTCGTAGGTCGTCGCGTGGCCGAGGGCGTCGGTGACTTTGACCGGCTCGTAGGAAGCGTTGTATTCGGTCGTCGTCTTCTGTTCGATCGCGGTGCCTTTGGCCCGAATCACTTCCAATGGCTCGCCGGCTTCGTTGAACTTCTCGTAGGTCGTCGAGCCATTGGGTTCGGTGATGGTCGTCGTCTTGTGCCCTTCGGCTTCGCCGTATTCAAATTTCCTCACCCGTTCCAGCGGATCCGTCTGTTTTTTGACCCGGTGTTTTTCGTCGTATTCGGTTTTCGTCACGCCGCCACGACCGTCGGTCATTTCCGTCAGCTGGTGGGAGACGTCGTATTTGAATTTCCAGCGGGGGCCTTCTTCGCCCGGCAGGGTGACCGAGACGAGGTTTCCGGATTCGTAGCCGTATTTGACTTTGTGACCGAGCGGATCTTCGATCGATTCGACCTGGCCGCCGGCGGTGTAGGCAAATTTAAGTTCGCGGCCGGCGGCGTCTTTGACCTTGGTCAGCTTGCCCGATTCGTAGGACAGGGTGATCGTGTTGCCGTTCCTGTCCGTCTGTTCGATCAGCTTCCCTTCCGAGTTGAACAGGGACACTTCGTTATTGGGAAGAGTGAACGTGTAATAGGCTTTTTTTTCGATTTCTCCTTTGACCAGGGTTGCCTGGATCCATGATCCGGAGACGTATAAGAAACCCGCCACCGCATAGCTGACAGTGGCGCCGTTTTCCTCGACGACGGTGATCGCGCCCGATTCTTTGTTGAATTCCAGATGCGCCCCGTAGGGACCGGACCAGCCGGCGCCCCAGGTGCCCGTTCCTTTGCCTTCGGCCGCGACGAGGGAGTTGTAGGAGCGGGTTATTGCAAGGGCCGGCCCGCGGCCGTTGAGCACCAGATCAGTCTGTTCCTCGCTCTGATTGCCCGTCGCGGCGTTGACCGGCGCGCCCAGCATGCAGGGGCACATGTATTCGTTGGCGGCTTCGTTACCGCCGCCGAGCTTTTCGGTGCCATTGACCGGCGCTTCGGTCGGGCAAGCGAACGCGTAGCTGGCGGCCAGGATCGCGGTGGTAGCGAGAAGGGCCGAGAGCGCGAGGAGGAATGCTCTGGCCCGGATGGTCATCGGATCAGCCTGTGTCCAACATCAGATCAAGAAACTTGACCATTCCTCCAGTATGGCGCTATGGTCAGCAGAATGCAAGTGTTAAGAGCAAGCAAAGTAAAGGGCTTGCTCGCGGTGCTTGCCTTTTGCCTGCTCGGCGTCGTGATCGTCGTTGCCGCCTCCAGCGGGAACTCGTCGACCGAGCGGCAGGTCGTCCTCGTCCGCAGCCCGAACACCGCCCGGCGGACCTACGCCCTCCTCGCTGGCATCCCCCAGCACGGCGCCGTGCTCGGCTATCCCAAAGCGCCGGTGACCCTCCAGTTCTTCGGCGACCTGCAGTGCAAGGACTCGCGGCTGGTGATGCTGGGAGCGCTGCCGTTCGTGATCCGCCGCTGGGTGCGCTCAGGGGACCTTCAGATCCGCTATCGCTCGACAGAAACGGACACCAAACGGGCCGGCGGCTGGCTCGAATTCAGGGAACAGCAGGCGGCGGCGCTGGCGGCAGGGAAGCAGGACAAGCTCTGGAACTTCGTCGACGTCTTCTACCGCGAACAGGGACCGGAGTTCACCGGGTACGTCGACGAAGCATTCCTCGCCGGCCTGGCCGGCGAGGCCGGCGTGAACCTGGAGCGCTGGGAACAGGAACGCGTACCGGGAGCATGGGAAGTACAGCTTGAAGCCGACGAGACCCTGGGTAAGGCGCGGCACATGGAAAGCACCCCTTCATTCCTGATCGGGCCGACTGGCGGCGCGACGCATCAGTTGCGCCACTTCTCCCTCGAAGAACCCGGGGTCTTCGACGAAGCGATCGAAGAACTGCTCCAGGCCTAAGCCCCCGCTAGGGTCTCGGCATGCCGCCCCCCGGCGCCTTCGAGGCGCATGAGGTCGATCTGCACGGGCACCGGGCCGTCTACCGGACGATCGGCAGCGGGCCGAACCTGGTCCTGATCCACGGGATGATCAACTCCTCCCGGCACTGGGAGGCGGTGGCGACGCAGCTGGCCGGCTCCCACCGGGTGATCGCGCCGGATCTGATCGGGCACGGCGAGGCGGCGACGCCGCGAGGGGACTACTCGCTCGGCGCCCACGCGGCGAGCATTCGCGACCTGCTGACGACGATCGGGGTCGAACGGGCGACGATCATCGGCCACTCGCTCGGCGGCGGCGTCGCGATGCAGTTCTTCTACCAGTTCCCCCAGCGCACCGAGCGGCTGGCGCTGATCTCCAGCGGCGGCCTCGGGCAGGAGGTCAGCCCGCTGCTGCGGGGGGCGGCGCTGCCGGGCTCGGCGACGCTGTTGAAGCTCGCCGCGCAGCCGCAGTTGGTCGGCGCCCTGGCGGGGGCCGGCAGGCGGATGCGCAAGCGCGGCAACTCGACCGGCATCTACCTGCAGGCGGTCGCCCGAGCGCTTGCGCCGTTGCAGGAGGATGGCTCGCGCCGGGCCTTCCTCCAGACCCTGCGTGCTGTGATCGACGTCCACGGCCAGCGGGTCAGCGCCCGCGACCGCCTCTACCTGCTCGGTGAGATGCCGACCCTGATCGCCTGGGGCGAGCGCGACCGCACGATCCCGCTGGAGCACGGACTGGAGGCGCAGCGGGCGATCCCCAACTGCCGCTTCGAGACCCTGCCGAAGGCTGCCCACTTCCCCAACCTCGAAGACCCGGACGGCCTGGCGGCGGTGCTGAGCGACTGGCTGGCCACCACCGCGCCCGTCCACATCGACGACTCGCAGTGGGGCGACGTGATCGCCCAGCGGGCCAAGCGCCACCTGCGCGCCGCCTGACGGGCGGCTTCTAGCCGCACTGACTGGGAAAGCCGAGCTGGACCGCGTCGCCGTTGACGCGGTACGTCCTGGCGTTGAGGCTGTCGAAGAGGATCGTCCGGCCGTCGCCTTCCCCGAGGTAGAAGAGGTGCCGACAGCCCGGGAGTGCGATCCGCGCTTCGGGCTCGGTCCAGATCACACTCACCCGCTCGGCCTTCCAAGGACCGAACTCGGCCTCGACCTGGGAGCCCCGTTCGACCTTGTCCGCGTCTTCGTTTGCCTCGACCAGCAGAATCAGGAGCGAAAAGGCGACCGTGATCAGCGGTACCAGGATCATCCCCACGCGCAGGGTCGTCCGCGTTATGTGCGGATCGTCGGGCCTCCTGTTGGCGGCTTCGGCAAGTGAGCGCCCCCAGGCGGCAAGCCTGCCCTCTGCCTTTTGGCCCTCGGAGTCGTCAGCCGCCTGCTCGAGCGCTTTGGCCGCCACCCGCCTGAGCCCGCGGTAGTAGACCAACATCAGCAGCGGCATCAGGAGGCCGTAGGCGAGACCGACTCCCAGCGAGAGGATGAGAACCGTGGAGGCGCCCTGAAGCAGGACCTGAACCGAGTTGAGGCCTGCTTCCTCAGGGCGTACGCCAAAGCGCGAGTAGAAGACCTCGGTCGGGATCCGGATCACGACGTAGAGCAGCACGGTCACGATCGCTATGCCTGCGGCCGGGCTCTTGGCCAGCCCCGAGGCCACCGCTGCGGAGACGTCGCCCGCGCGCTCGAACCAACCCGGCTCCTTCGCCTCCACCGGCTGGGGCTGCACCACCTCGTCTCTTGGCTCTCCCGGGCCGCCCATGGACAGACCGGGTGAAGATACCCGACCAATGGGAAGCACGGCGCCGGAAAACGGACCGCGCCGGGCTATTCGACTGCCGCGATCGCCCGTTCGATTTCGCCCAGCTTCGGGCTGTCCTGCAGCGACTGCGTCCCGTTCGGGCCGCTGACGATCATCGCCTGGCCGACGCGGATGCCCAGCTGCTGGCCCAGTTCCTCGTAGCTTTCCAGGCGCGTCTGGATCGGGCCTCCGGTCGCGGGGGCTTCTTCAAGCGCCTTTTCCCATTCGGGCGCGTTCAGTTCCTCGACCCCACCCGCAACCGAGTCGAGGAATTCTTCGAAGCGCTTGGTGCCGGCGCCTTTCACTTCTTCCTGGTTGACGAAAAAGAGGTAGGTGTACTGCCAGCCGTAGCCCTGTTCGGCCGCCGCCTCGGCCCCGTAGAACCCGAGCTCGACCGGATTTTCGGAGTTGGAGTAGTGCCGGTAGAGGAACTTGACGTCGCCGGGGCGAGCGTAGTTTTCGGCCAGCGCCGGGATCGTCGTCAGAAACGCTTCGCGGCAGCTCGAGCACTGCAGGTCGTTGAAGACCTGGACCGTGACCGGCGCGTCGGAGGAGCCGAGGCGGTCGCCTTCCTGCGGGATCCCGCCGAAGATTTCCTGCGCTTCGTTGATCCCTTCGATGTGGATGATGTCGTGGTTGGCCTTCTGGGTCGAGACCTGCACGATCAGGTAGCCGAGGCCGACCAGGGCGAGGGCGAGGATCGCCGCCACCCAGAGGCGGCCGCGGCGGGGTATCGCTTTGACTGCGACTTCAGACATCGGCGACCATTATCGCGAGGCGGCGGCCTCGGCAGCCTCCAGCGGGGAAGCCGCATTTTCCGAACGCCGGCCATTGACGGCGTCCGCGTGGAGCGGTAGACCATGCATCTACCGAATTTCACCTACACGGGAGGTCTTCATGGCCAATCACCTGACGCCCAGCGAGCTTGCCGACCAGCTCAACATGCAACGGCAGGAGGTGATCGGCAAATGCGTCGAAATGGGCGTCCCGATCTTCCACGGCCGCATCGACCGGACCCTTTTCGAATCGTCCCTACGACACCTCGCGACGCTCCAGGCCGCCCCTTCCGCCTCTCCGGCGCGCCACTGAATTAGACTCCCCCCGATGGCGGGGAGAGGTACCCATTCGAAGACCCTTGCGGATCTGCTGCCGCTTTCGGCACAGATCTACGGCGATGCGCCGGCAGTCCGTTACAAGGACGGCGCCCAGTGGGTCGATCGCAGCTTCAACCAGGTGCTGGACAGCGCGCGCCAGCTCGGCCTCGGCCTGACCCAGCTCGGGATCGAGAAGGGCGACCGGGTGGCGATCCTCGGCAACACCCGCCCGGAGTGGTCCTATTTCGACTTCGCGGCGCTCTCGATCGGCGCCACCGTGGTTCCCATCTACCAGACGAACTCGGCCGAGGAGTGCCGCTACGTGCTCGAGAACTCCGACGCCAAGGTCGTCGTCGTCGAGGACGAGGAGCAGCTGGCGAAGATCCGCGAGGTCCGCTCCCGACTGCCCCTGCTCCAGCAGGTCGTGCTGATGGTCGGCGAGGCCGACGACGCGCTCTCGATGGCCGCCCTCAGCGCCAAGGGCGCCGAAGCGGACCCGGCTCTCTGGGAGCAGCGCTACTCCTCGGTCACCCCCAACGACATCTGCACCTTCATCTACACCTCGGGCACGACGGGCCCGCCGAAGGGGTGCGTGATCAGCCACGGCAACTACCGGGCGATGCTCGACATGGTCAACGAGACGAGCGTCATCGAGGAAGGGGACATCAGCTACCTCTACCTCCCCCTCGCCCACTCCTTCGCCCTGCTGATCCAGTTCGGCAGCTTCGACCTCGGCACGACGATCGCCTACTGGGAGCGGGACCCGCTGAAGATCCTGCCCAACCTGGCCGAGCTGAAACCGACCTACTTCCCTTCGGTCCCCCGCATCTTCGAGAAGATCTACACCGCCGCGACCAGCGGCATGGAAAAAGAGGGCGGCCTGAAAAAGGCGATTTTCGACTGGTCGATCCGGACCGGCAAGAAGATGCGCCAGGTCGAACGCTCGGGCCGCAAACCGGGCTTCCTGCTGAGCCGCGAGTACGCCTTCGCCGACAAGAAAGTGCTCTCCAAGATCCGCGGCCTGTTCGGCGGCAACCTGCGCCTCGCGGTCTCCGGCGCGGCGCCGATCAACCCCGAGATCCTGCGCTTCTTCGACGCCGCGGGCGTCCTCGTGCTCGAGGGCTGGGGGATGACCGAGACCTCGACCGCGGCGACGATCTCCAAACCCGAGGAATTCAAGGTCGGGACGATCGGCAAGCCGTTCCCCGGCTGCGAAGTGAAGATCGCCGCCGACGGCGAGATCCTCGTCAAGGGGCCGAATGTCTTTCAGGGCTACCACAAGAACCCGGAGGCGACGGCCGAGACGATCGTCGACGGCTGGCTCCACACCGGTGACATCGGCGAGATGGACAGCGAGGGCTTCATCAAGATCACCGGCCGCAAAAAGGACATCATCATCACCGCCGGGGGCAAGAACATCACCCCCGCCAACCTCGAGGCCGAGATCAAGCAGCACCCGCTCGTCTCCCAGTGCGTCGTCGTCGGCGACCGCCGCCCCTACCTGGTGGCGCTGGTCACCCTCGACCCCGAAGAAGCCGTCGCCTACGCCAAGGAGCACGGCCTCCCGGAGGACCCCGAGGCGCTCGCCTCGAATCCCGACGTCAAGGCCTCGATCATGGCCCACGTCGACGAGATCAACAAGAGCTTCGCCCGCGTCGAGCAGGTCAAGAAGGTGACGATCCTGCCCCGCGATCTCTCCCAGGAGACCGGCGAGCTGACGCCTACTTTGAAGGTGAAGCGGGCAGTGGTTGCTCAAAAGCACGAGAAAGAGATCGAGCAGCTCTACGCAGCTTGAAGCGGTCCTCGATTCGCTTCAAGTCTTATTTCAAGTAGCTGCAAGTAGATTCAGGTTGGGGCAAGTCGCCAGTAGGCGCGCGGGTCACGAGCGGAGTTGCCGACCCATTCGACCAGCTTCGCGTCTTCCAGCGTGCGCAGTTCACGCTGAACCACCGGTCGCGAGACGCCCAGTGCGTCAACGAGCTCACCGGTGCTGAGCCGCTCCCTCTCTCTCAGCGCCGAGACGATCGCCCGTGCGTTGACCGAGAGCCTGGCATCGAGTCGCCGGTCAACCGGCTCGGCGAGCAGCTTCAACTCGACGCTCCCAGAAGTCTGGTGGTAGATCGGATCATTCAGGCCGGCCAGGCGCATCTCCTCGAACATGCGCCGAATTCCCTCGCCCAGCTCCTGGCCGTAGTTGAGATCAGCGCAGACGCGAGCTATCCGCGGATTTCGCGCGAACCGCACCGCGGCAAGCGGTTCGCTCAAGTCGACGAGCCCGGGGAACCTTCCGGGGCTGGAAATCTCGATCCGGTCGTCGAAAATCTCGACTCGGATGTGATCTCCGGCGACGCTGTAGGAACGGTGGACCGCCGCGTTGACCATTCCCTCGAGCCATGCGTCTTCTGGAACCAGCGGGACATCACCAAATTTGCCATCCGCCATCAACGCTCTGCGCACCGGCTGCAGTCGTCGAACCTGCTTGCGGGCCCGCATTATCTGTTCGGGGATCGGGCCCTCGAGCCTCACGTCCTTGATGATCTGCTGGCGCGCGCCAGAACCGCGCTCCTTGCCCCGGTAGCGAATGACGCGTACAAACGCCTCGGGGAAGTGCTCCTGCGGGAGCTCTCCGAACAATAGGCAGCCGGCAATGGTCAGCTCCGTCTTCGTCGAGAGACCCCGAGAGCGAAGCAGACGCAACGGATCCGATGCACCCAAAGCCATCGCGTAGGAGTCGAGCACCTCCATGTTGAGACTGCCCTTGAATTTCGCCTGCGGTAGGGGCCGCGACTCGTAGCTGGACTGCCCCTTGTCGTACAGGAGCTCCTGCCTTTGGGTGAAGGTGAGCCGGCGGTTCTCGTCGCCCACCCTGAGAAAGACTTCGTCGCGCTTGTTCGCGTGCACGAACTCGTCGGACTCGACGTCGAAGACGAGCAGCTTGTCCTCAACGCCCTCGCTGGTCACGCAGTTCACCAGCCTGCGCTTGACACGGACCGGCGGGGTGCAGAAGTCGATACTGGCCTGCAGTTGTTCGTTGCGGCGACCAACCTTCGCCTCGGTGCCCTCGACGACGCCACCGTGGAGCCCGACCACCAAGAGGCCACCGTCGGCATTAGCGAAACCGATCATCGCGTTGGCAAGGTCGCGGGCCGAGATCCGGGCAGACTTCCGCTCCAGCCATTGATCCTCCGGGATGGCAAGGAGCGCCGGTCCCACCATCTCGGGTGGCCCGCTGAGAGCCTGCTCTACCGCAACAGTACCCATACGCTACTTGCAATTATTGCAAGTAGCGGCAAGTAGTGCTAGGAGGCCTCGCCGCTTTGACGCAGCAGAACCGAGGTCGTCTGCTCGAGTACCCGCCGCCAAGCCGACGTCCCCTCGGGCTCCTCCTCGGCCGCCTTCTCGACCACGCGGCGGACGCGGTTGCCGGAGATTTCGAGGCCGTGGCGCTTGGCGATCTCCTCGTAGCGCTCGTAGTCGGCGGCCAGCGTGGCGGTGACCGATTCGAAGCCGTGTTTGGCGATCTCGAGCCGGCGCGAGTAGTCCATGATCGGCGTCCCGAACATCAGCTCGTCGGTCGGCTCCGGCTCGATCAGGACGATGTCGACGCCGGGGTATTTCTCCTGCCACATGCCGACCGCCTGGTGCAAGCGCTGGTGGGCGATCAGGCGGAAGGTCTGGTTGGCGATCGCCGGCAGCCCCATGTCGGCGACGCGGCGGACGCGGTTGCCGAACACGGTCGGAATCGTCTTCTCGAAGTCGTTCACGTAGGGGACGAGCGGGTTGACGACGACGATGAACTTGGCGCCGTTTTCGACCGCGATGTCGACGTTGGTGGTCGAGCGGATGCCGCCGTCGACCATCTGCCGCCCCTTCAGCTCGACCGGCCTGTAGACGATCGGCAGCGCGGTCGAGCACTGCACCGCCTTCGAGATCGGCACGTCGCGCCACCCGTCTTCGCCGAAGACGATCCGCTCGCAGGTGTCGAGGTCGGTACCGGTCAGGTAGAGCTCGCGATCGAGCAGGCGGAAGTCGTTGACGCGGCCGCCGTCCGAAAGCACCTCGGCGATGTAGTCGTTGAGACCGGAGTTGGAGTAGAGCCCGGTCGGCAGCGCCTCGGCCAGACCGACGCCGATGTCGATCGCCGAGAGCTCGCCGATCCGCGCCAGCGTCCGCACCAGCTCGAGGCTGCGCAGCGGCAGCGCCAGTGCCTTCTGGATGAAGCCGATGTAGTTCGGGCGCAGGACGCGGTCGAGGTCGAGGTCCTCCAGTTCGGAGGGTTCCCGCGAGTTGATCACCTGCATCATCTCGTCCGGGCTGACCCCGTTGGCCAGCATCGAGGCGACGAAGGAGCCGGCGCTGGTACCGACGTAGACGTCGAAGTTGTTGACGCTGGAGTTGACCGCCAGCAGGTCGAGTGCCCTCAGGGCGCCGATCTCGTAGACGCCGCCGGTGAAGCCGCCGCCGCCCAGAACCAGAGCCGTCTTCGACGGCTTTTTCCGGCTCCGCGCACGGCGGCGCGGTTTCGCGTCGATCTCGACGACCTTGCCCATCCTGGAGCCAGTATCCCAGGGTGGTCGGCCGATTTCGCCGCTACCTTGCCTCCCTCACGTGTTGCTAACAAAGATGAGACGCGCAGCGATCCTGCTCGGCACCGCCTGCGCGGTCGTCCTCCTGCTCGCCGTCGGCAGCGCCCAGGCAAGCAAAGCATGCGACCAGATGCGCACCTGGCTGCACCAGGGCGGCGGCGCTGCCAGCGGCCTGATCGTGGTCGAGGCCGAAGGCGGCCAGGTCGTCTGCGGCAGCGCGATCGGCCGCCCGCGCTCGCTTGCCTCGAACATGAAGCTGTTCACGACGGCGACCGCCCTGGCCAAAATCGGCCCGGAAACCCGGATCGCGACCAAGGTCTTCAGCGATGGCCGCCTGACCGCCGACGGCGTCCTCCACGGCAGCCTCTACCTACAGGGCGGCGGTGACCCGACGCTCGGCACGCCCAACTTCTACGACAGCTACCTGAGCGGCGTCGGCACCAATCTCTATGCGCTGAAGGGACAGATCAGAGCCGCCGGGATCACCTCGATCACCGGCCGCCTCTACGCCGACGACTCGATCTTCGACCACCTGCGCGGCGTCGCCGATTCCGGCTACGCGACGAGCTCCGAAATCGGGCCGCTCTCCGGCCTCGACTTCAATTCCGGCTTCGCCGGCGCCAGCGCCGCCAGCGGCTTCTCCTCGGATCCGGCGAAGCTGGCGGCCTCGAAGCTGGCGCGGGCGCTGAACGGGGCCGGGGTCAAGGTGCCGGCCCAGGTCGCGCTCGGGGTGACGCCGCCGAACGCGAAGCGGATCGCCCTGATCCAATCGCCGCCGCTGACCCGGATCGTCAACTTCACCGACGTCTACTCCTACAACTTCTTCGCCGAGATGCTGATCAAGCTGATCGGCGCCGAAGTCGGGGGCGGCGGCACGACCGCCGCCGGCGCCGCTGTCGTCAGCGCCTACGCCCGCTCGCTCGGCTCCGGCGTCCACGCCGTCGACGGCTCCGGCCTGACCCGCACCAACCGCGCCTCGCCGCGCCAGCTCGCCGACTTCCTGCTGGCGATGCGCGGGCAGGAGGTGGGCGAAACCTTCGTCGAAGACCTCGCCGTCGCCGGCAAGGAAGGAACCGTCGACGACCGCATGCGCGGTACCCAGGCCTACGGCCGCTGCCACGTCAAGACCGGCACCCTGACCGGGGTCAGCAACCTCTCCGGCTACTGCTTCAACGCCAGCGGCCGGACGATGGTCTTCTCGGCGCTGATGAACGGCGTCACCAACCTCAGCCTCGCCCACCTCGACCAGGACCGGATCGCCGGCCTAGTCGCCTCCTACTAGCCCCTTCAGCCCCTCCTCGTCGAGCACCTCGGTGCCGAATTTCTCGGCTTTGGCGAGCTTCGAGCCGGGGTTGTCGCCGGCGACCACGTAGTCGGTTTTCTTCGAGACCGAGCTCGTCACCTTGCCGCCGGCGGCCTTGACCAGCGTCGCCGCCTCCTCCCTGGTCAGCTCCGGCAGGGTGCCGGTGAGGACGACGGTCTTGCCCTCCAGCGGTCCCCCCTCCTGCCGTCGTTCCGACTCATCCGCCTCGAGCCGCACGCCCTTCTCGCCGAGCTTGCGGATCAGCTCCTGGGTCGGCTCGTCGGAAAGCGACTCGGCAATCTGCTCAGCCATGATCGGCCCCACCCCCTCGACCTCCTCGATCTCCTCGGGCTGTGCGCCCGTCAGCTTCTCGATCGAGCCGAAGTGGTCGGCCAGGGCCTCAGCGGTAACCGAGCCGACACCGGGCAGCCCGAGGGCGAAGAGCACGCGTTTGAAGGGCTGGCGCTTGGAGGTCTCGATTGCGGCGACGAGACTGTGCGCCGATTTCTCTTTGAAGCTCTTCTTGCCGATTTTTTGCCCGACCAGGCCCCCCTCGGTCAGGTCGTAGATGTCGGCGACGTCCTCGATCACGCCCTGTTCGAGCATGTTCAGGGCGACCTCTTCGCCCAGCCCCTCGATGTCCATCGCCCCTTTGCTGACGAAGTGCTTGACGTGCTGGGACGCCTGGCCGGGACAGCCGGCGCGGTTGGGGCAGATCGTGAACACCGCGCCCTCGGGCTTCACGGTCGGCGTGCCGCAGGCCGGGCACACTTTCGGCGGTTTCGGTTTGCGGGCGCGCGGGTTCCGGCGCGGCAGTTTCGGCGAGACGACCTGCGGGATCACGTCGCCGGCCCGCATCACCACCACCTCGTCGCCCTCGCGCACGTCCTTGCGTTCGAGGTCCTCCTCGTTGTGGAGGGTGGCGGTGGTGACGGTGACGCCGCCGACGTGGACCGGCTCCAGCATCGCGAAGGGGACAAGGTGGCCGGTCCGCCCCACGTTCCAGACGACCCGGTTCATCATCGTCGTCGCCGTCGTCGGCGGGAACTTCCAGGCGATCGCCCAGCGCGGCTCGCGGCCGACGACCCCGAGCTCCCGCCAGAGCGCCTTCTCGTCGACCTTGACGACGACGCCGTCGATCTCGTAGTCGAGCTGCTCGCGCCGCTCCTCCCACCAGTGGCAGCGGCTGACGACAGACTCGACGCCCTGGTGGTGCTCGGTATCCGGGTTGACCTTGAAACCGCTGTCGTTGAGCCATTCGACCTCGTCCATGTGGGTCCCGAGGTCGAGCCCGCGGGCGGCGCCGATCCCGTAGATCCAGGTCGAGAGCGGCCGTTCGGCGGCCAGCGCCGGGTCGAGCTGGCGGATCGAGCCGGCGGCCGAGTTGCGCGGGTTGGCGAAGGTCGGCTCGCCGGCCTCGGCGCGGCGCTCGTTCAGCGCTTTGAAGGCGGCGATCGGCAGGTACGCCTCGCCCCGGACTTCGACCAGCGCCGGCGCCTTCCGGATCCGCAGGGGCACCGACCCGATCGTGCGCAGGTTCTGGGTCACGTCCTCGCCAACCCGGCCGTCGCCGCGGGTGGCGCCGCGGACCAGCACCCCGTCCTCGTAGGTGAGCGTGATCGCCAGGCCGTCGATCTTCGGCTCGGTCGTGTAGCTGAACTCGGAGGCGGTGATGTCGAGCCGCTTCAGGTGGTTGGCGAGCCGCGTCTCCCAACCGCGCAGCTCCTCCTCGTTGCGGGCGTTGCCGAGCGAGAGCATCGCCTCGTGGTGCTCGACCGGCTCGAAGCGCTCGAGCGGCGGCGCCCCGACCCGCTGGGTCGGCGAGTCCGCGGTCAGCAGCTCGGGGTGCTCGGCCTCGATCGCCCGCAGCTCGTTCAGCAGCTCGTCGTAGACGTCGTCGCCGACCTCCGGTTCGTCGAGGACGTAGTAGAGGCGGTTGTGGTGGTCGAGCTTCGACCGCAGCCACGCCGCCCGTTGCTCGGCCGACTCGCTCACGCCGCCTGGGCGCTCTCCGCCAGCATCTGCTCGAAGCCCCAGCCGCGCAGGGCCTCGAGGCCGCCGTGGTCGGTGAGGTCGAAGTGGATCGGGGTGACGGCGATCCGGCCGTTGGCGACGGCGTGCAGATCGGTTCCCTCGATCTCCTCGTGCGAGGGCCGCCAGCCGTAGATCTCGTACCGCTTGTGGCCATCCTCAGTCTCGTCCAGCAGCTTCAGCTCGTCGTTGTAGATCCGCTTGCCGAGCTTCGTCACCTCGATCCCGGTCGGCTCGCTGGCGGGGACGTTGACGTTGATCAGGGTCGCCTCCGGCATCTCCGCGCTCGTCAGCTTTCTGACCAGCCCGGCGGCGAAGGCGGCCGCGATCGTGAAGTCGAAGTCGCCGCTCAGGTAACCGAGGCCGCGCGAGGACTGCTGGGATAGGGCAAGAGCGGGGATGCCGAGGATGATCCCCTCCAGCGCCGCCGCCACCGTCCCCGAGTAGGTGATGTCGTCGCCGAGGTTGGCGCCGTGGTTGATCCCGGAGACGATCAGGTCGGGACGGCCGCCGATCAGCCCGACCTCGCTGAAGCGGACGCAGTCGACCGGCGTGCCGTCGGTCGCATAGCCCTTGTCGCCGTCCTCGAACTCGACCTCCTCGACGGTCAGCGGCGAGCGGGTGGTGATGCTGCGTGCGGTGGCGCTGCGGTTGCGGTTCGGGGCGATCACCTCGACGCTGACCCCGTCGAGCTCGCGCAACGCGCGCCGGACGGCCTGCAGGCCGGGGGCCGCGATGCCGTCGTCGTTGGTCAGCAGGATCCGCATTCGCCCGATTCTAGGAGTCGGAGATACTGCACCCCCGCATGCCCACCGTGCGCCTCGACATCGAATACGACGGCTCCGGCTTTCGCGGCTGGGCCCGCCAGCCCGGCCTGCGCACGGTCCAGGGCGAGCTGGAGACGGCGCTGGCGACCGTGCTCCGCGAGCCGATCGAGCTGACCGTCGCCGGCCGCACCGACACCGGCGTCCACGCCCGCGGCCAGGTGGCGAGCTTCATGACCGCGACCGACGTCCCCGCTGACCTGGCACGGCGCCTCAGCGGCCTCGCCCCCGAGGACGTCGCGGTCACCGCCGCCACCGTGGTGACCGCCGGCTTCGACGCCCGCCGCGATGCCCGCTCGCGCAGCTATCGCTACCGCCTCCTCGCCCGCTCGGCACCGAACCCATTCGAGCAGGGCCGCGCCCTCTGGTGGCCCCACGAAGTGAGCCGCGACGCCCTCGACGCCTGCGCCGCCGCCCTTCGCGGCACCCACGACTTCACCGCCTTCACCCCGACCCAAAACGACCACGTCCGCTTCGACCGCGACATCCTCAGCGCCTCCTGGCAGGACGAGCCGAACGACATCCTGACCTTCCAAATCACCGCCGACGCCTTCATGCGCAACATGGTCAGGGCGCTCGTAGGCACCATGCTGGAAGTTTCGTCGGGCCGGAGAACCGTAGAGAGCTTCACCGGCCTGTTGGCCGGCGCTCCCCGCTCAGCCGGAGGCGATACGGCCCCACCTCACGGCCTGTACCTCGAGTCGGTCTCCTACTGACACTCCTCGGGCGGGTGGCACGGTAGGGAGCCCTCCCCTGAGGAAGCTTTAGCTACCGGAAGGGGAGGGGGGTCCCCTGCCGTGACAGGACCCGCCCGCCGGAGCTCTCTCGGCTAAACCAGCTCTAGGTAAACCATCTCGGTGCTGTCAGAGCGCCGAGGACCCAACTTGACGATGCGGGTGTACCCGCCGGGACGCTCCGCGTACCGCGGCGCCACCTCGTCGAACAACTTGTGGACGATGAACTTGTCGTTGTGCAGCGTGGAAAGAGCCTGTCGTCGCGCGTGAAGATCCCCGCGCTTGGCCAGCGTGATCAGCTTCTCGACCTCGGGTTTGACCGCCTTGGCCTTGGCCTGGCTGGTCTGGATCCGCTCGTGCTCGATCAGCTGCTTGGAGAGGTTCGAGAGCAGCGCCTCACGATGGGCAGCGTCGCGGCTGAGCTTGTTCCGCTTCTTGCGATGGCGCACAGTGTCCTCCGCTCCGCTCTCGTCTTCGTCCTAGTCCTGTTGCAGATCGAGGCCGCGGGCGTGCAGGGTCTCGATCACTTCCTCGATCGACTTCTGACCGAAGTTGGGGATCGCGTTCAGTTCCGCGCGCGACTTGCGCACGAGGTCGCCGACCGTCTGCACGCCGGCGCGCTTCAGGCAGTTGTACGAGCGGACGCCGAGTTCGAGCTCCTCGATCAGGATCTCGTCGAGCCCGTTGTTGCCGCCGACGCCGTCGCCGGCCGGGACCGAGAGGGCGTCGCTGGGCAGGGCCGGCAGCGCCTCGCGGGCGGTAAGTTCCTCGACCCGCTCGGCGTCGGTGAAGATCGCCAGGCTCTTGATCAGGATCTCGGAGGCCTCGCGCAGCGCCGCCGCCGGCTCGATCGAACCATCGGTCTCGAGGTCGAGCTCGAGTTTGTCGAAGTCGGTGCGCTGACCGACGCGAGCGGCGGAGACGGCGTAGGAGGCGCGGCGGATCGGCGAGAAGATCGAGTCGATCGGGATCACGCCGATCGGCTGCTCGTCGGACTTGTTCTCTTCCGCCGGCGAGTAGCCGCGGCCGCGGCCGATCGTCAGGTAGACCTCGAGTTTGGTTTTTTTCTCGAGCGTCGCGATCGGCGCCTCGGGGTTGAGGATCTCGACCCCGGAGGGCAGGTCGATGTCCTTCGCCTTGACCTCGCCGGGGCCGGTCGCCACCAGCGGCGCCTCGACCTCGTCGGCATCGGTGTGCATGCGGACGACGAGGTCCTTGAGGTTGAGGACGATGTCGGTGACGTCCTCTTTCACCCCGGGCACGGTCGAGAACTCGTGCGCGACGCCCTCGATCCTGACGCTGGTGATCGCGGCGCCGCCGAGCGAAGAGAGGAGGACGCGGCGCAGGCTGTTGCCGAAGGTGTAGCCGAAGCCCTTGTCGAGCGGCTCGATCGTGAAGGTGCCGCGACGGTCGTCGACTTTCTCGGAGATGATGCGGGGGACCTGGAAATCAGTGGTCATGAGTTCCTTGCGTATGCGTGTTCAGAAATTGCGGTTTCCGGGCTACTTGGAGTACAGCTCGACGATCAGCTGCTCCTGAACCGGCGCCGAGATCTCGGAGCGCTCTGGGTAGCGCAGGACCTTGGCGGTGAGGGCATCGTGATCGGCCTGCAGCCAGGCGGGAACCGTGGAGACGAGTTCCGTCGCCCGCTGGATCGTGTCGGTGGCTGACGATCCGGGCTTGATCGAGATGATGTCCTCGGGACGTACCTGGTAGGAAGGAATGTCGACGCGGCGGCCGTTGACCATCCAGTGGCCGTGGGTGACGAGCTGCCGGGCCTGGCGCCGCGAGGCGGCGAAGCCGAGGCGGACGAGCACGTTGTCGAGCCGCGACTCGAGCAGGCGCAGAAGGTTCTCGCCGGTGACGCCATCCTGGCGCGAGGCCTTGTCGTAGTAGGCGCGGAACTGTTTCTCCAGCACCTGGTAGTAGCGGCGCGTCTTCTGTTTCTCGCGCAGCTGCAGCCGGTACTCGGACTGCCGCAGGCGGCCGCGGCCGTGCTCACCGGGCGGGTAGGAGCGCCGCTCGACCCCGCACTTGTCGGTGAAGCAGCGCTCGCCCTTGAGAAAGAGCTTCTGGCCCTCGCGCCGGCACTGCTTGCACTGCGGGGAGGTGTCGCGGGCCACTAGACCCTCCTCCGCTTCTTCGGCCGGCAGCCGTTGTGGGCCTGCGGCGAGACGTCCTTGACGGTGGTGACGTCGAGGCCGGCGGCCTGCAGCGAGCGGATCGCCGTCTCGCGGCCGGAGCCGGCGCCCTTGGCGAACACCTCGACCCGCTCGAGCCCATGTTCCATGCCCTTCTTGGCGGCCGCGTCGGCGGTCACCTGGGCAGCGAACGGGGTCGACTTGCGCGAGCCTTTGAACCCGGCCGAACCGGCCGACTCCCAGGCGATCACGTTGCCGTCGGTGTCGGTGAGGGTGACGATCGTGTTGTTGAAGGAAGTCTTGATGTGCGCCTGCCCGTAGGTGACGTTCTTTTTGACGCGGCGGCGCGAGCGCCCTTTCGAGGGTTTTTTCTCAGCCATCTCGCTTCACCTATGCCTTGCGCTTACCGGCGATGCTGAGGCGGCGCGGGCCCTTGCGGCCGCGGGCGTTGGTCTTCGTGCGCTGGCCGCGGACCGGCAGGCCGCGGCGGTGGCGGAGGCCGCGGTAGGAGCCGATCTCCATCAGCCGTTTGACGTTCTGGGAGCGCTCGCGGCGAAGGTCACCCTCGACCTCGCGGTTCTCGACCGCCTCGCGCAGGCGGATTACCTCGTCCTCGGTCAGGTCCTTGGCGGCCGTGCCGGGATCGATTTTCGTCTCCGCGAGGATTTTTTTGGCCGTCGACTGGCCGATCCCGAAGATGTAGGTGAGACCGATTTCGATCCGTTTGTTGACGGGGATGTTGACCCCTGCGATGCGCGCCATCGACTAACCCTGCCGCTGCTTGTGTCGCGGGTTCTGGCAGATGACAAGGACCGCCCCATTGCGACGGATGACCTTGCACTTCTCGCACATCGGCTTGACGGAAGCTCGGACCTTCATTGCTCCGGTTCTGGATCGACTACAGGATTCCCGCCCGCCCCATGAAACGGATGAGCAGGGCACTACCTCGGCCCAAATGGGCCGACCGAGAAAGATAGCAGGGGCACGCTCTCAGGCGTCGCGCTGGCCCTCGACGAGGGCGACGGTGAAGCCGTCGTAGCCCTTGACGCCGACGGTTTGGATCGTCGTCGCGCTGACCCGGGGCTCCTCGGCGAGCATTTCATGCAGTCTGCGCTGTGCCTGCGTCGCCTCGTCGGGGTCGCCGGCGTCCCCCAGGGAGCCGTCGCGGACGACGTTGTCGGCGATGATCAGGCCGCCGGGCCAGGTGTGGTCGAGCGCCCAGGCGAAGTAATTGGGGGTGTTGACCTTGTCGGCGTCGATGAAGACCAGGTCGAAGGGCCCGGCGCCGTCGTCCTCGAGCGCGACCAGCGACTCGAGCGCCGGCCCGACCCGCACCTCGACCCGCCCGTCGAGTCCCGCCGCCTCGATGTTGCGGACGGCGACCTCTGCGTAAGCCGGATTTGCCTCGAGGCTGATCAGGCGGCCGTCGTCGGGCAGCGCCCGCGCCAGCAGGATCGTGCTGTAGCCGCCGAGGGTGCCGAGCTCGAGTACTTTGCGGGCCCGCACCAGCCGCGCCAGCAGCTGCAGCAGCTTGCCCTGCGGCGGCGAGACCTGGATCGACGGCAGCCCTGCCTGCTCGGCGGCGTCGAGCGCGGCGTCGAGCGCCTCGTCGTGCGGCACCAGCGTGCCGGCGATGAACTCGTCTACGGCCGAGAACGTCTCCTGATCCATGGCGCGGACTGTACCCAGGCGGTCCTGTCGGCCCTACTGCCCGAGCGTGGCAACCCTTTGTTTCGCTTTACGACCCAAAGGAATGCCACCCGGGGTTTCAACGGGGGCAGGTCCGGGTCGGGGCGGGGCGCCACCTGGGGGGCGGGCGGGTCGT
>Ga0081540_1000436_pt1 | contig 41176 bp, 38 predicted proteins | sample TabmetS2T1R1_FD_71024 | JGI IMG/M metagenome (GOLD analysis project Ga0081540, IMG submission 71024) | Tabebuia heterophylla rhizosphere microbial communities from the University of Puerto Rico - S2T1R1 | ecosystem: Host-associated > Plants > Roots > Rhizosphere ...
CGGCCGGACCCAGCTCACCCACCGGGCGCAGGTGAAGGCGGGGGTGCTCTCCATCGGCGAGCTGAAGCGCCTGGAGATCGCCCGCGCGCTCGCCACCGGCCCGGAGGTGCTCTGCCTGGACGAGGTGATGGGCGGCCTGAATCCCGCGGAGATCCAGCAGGCGATGGCGCTGGTCCGCGCCCTCCGCGACTCGGGACTGACGATTCTGATGATCGAGCACCACGTCCACGCGGTGGCCGGGCTGTCCGACCGGCTGGTGGTGCTGAACTTCGGCAAGAAGATCGCCGAGGGCCGGCCGGCGGTGGCGCTGCGCGACCCGGCGGTGGTGGCCGCCTACCTCGGCGACGAGTCCCAGCCGGAGGCGAAGGCGTGAAGGCGCTCGAGATCCAGGGGATCGACGTCTTCTACCGCGACGTTCAGGCGGTCTGGGACGTCTCCTTCGACGTGGAGACCGGGGAGATCGTCACCCTGGTCGGGGCGAACGGCGCCGGGAAGACCACCACGCTGCGGACCATCGCCGGGCTGATCCGCCCGCGGCGCGGTGCCATCCGCTTCCAGGGCGAGGACGTGACCGGCCTTCCCGCGTTCAAGCTGGTGGAGCGCGGGCTGGTCCTGGTGCCCGAGGCGCGGCAGCTCTGGCCGCAGATGACGGTGCGCGAGAACCTGGACATGGGCGCCTACGGCAGGGAGGCGCGCAAGCACCGCCGCGAGACGATCCAGGTCGTGCTGGAGATGTTCCCCATCCTCCAGAAGCGGGCGCACCAGAACGCCGGGACGCTGAGCGGCGGCGAGCAGCAGATGTGCGCCATCGGCCGGGGGCTCATGGCTCGGCCGAAACTGCTGATGCTCGACGAGCCGTCGCTCGGACTCGCCCCGATGCTTGTGCGCCAGGTGTTCAAGGCGCTCGAGGAGATCAACGGGCGCGGCGTGACGGTCCTCCTCGTCGAGCAGAACGTCCACCACGCGCTGGCGCTGGCCAACCGAGGCTTCGTCCTCGAGACCGGGCACCTGACCTTGTCCGGTCAGACGAAGGCCCTCCTCGGCGACCCGCGGGTGAAGGAGAAGTTCCTCGGAGAGGCCGCGCTGTGAGCCCGCGCCTACCGTGAGCCTCGAAGACGCGACCGCGGGGTGACGGTTCTTCCCCGCAGCCTGCGCATGGGGGATCGCAGATTGCACCCGACCCGAGGGAGGACCCGATGGCCCGCAAGACGATCGCAGCGCTCCTGTTGCTGTCCGCCGGCTGTTACCACGCGTCAATCGAGTCCGGGATGAAGCCCGGAAACGACAAGATCGAGCAGGAGTGGGCGAGCGGCTGGGCCTGGGGGCTCGTCGGCCCGCAGCCGATCGAGGCGCAGAGCACGTGCAAGGGCGGGCTCTCGAAGGTGGAGACCGAGCACTCCTTCCTCAACGGGCTGGTGGGCTTCGTGACGCTCGGCATCTACACCCCGATGCACCTCACGGTGACCTGCGCCGGCGGGCCGAGCGCCGAGGCGCCGAAGCCGGCCGCCCCCGCGACGCCCAGCGTCGCCCTCGCCCGCTGATCAGCGGAACAGGCTGACCCAGCGCGGGTAGTTCGCGCTGCAGGCGATGGACGCCCCATGCGGACCGATCCCGGCGCAGGTCGCCGCGTCGTCCGCCTGGCGCGATGCCGCCATCCCGAGGTTCTGCCAGACCGCGAGGTGGTAGGGGCAGTTCAGGTCCCCCCCGGTGGGAATGCCGCGGGTGAAGGCCGTCGGTGCGGACAGGCCGAAGAACGACTCCGCGGGCGAAGTGACCCAGCCGGAGCCGGCCGCCGTCCAGGGCGCGGGGACACCCGCCGGCGCATCGCAGGTGGAGGAGAACTGCACGACCCGCACCACCGGGAAGAGCTTGCCCAGGTAGGCGGCATGGCCCCCGCCCTGCGAGTGACCGGACACGATGATTCGCTGCCAGGCGATCCGATCGGCCGCGGCGCTCGCCGCCGCATTGCCGATGAATGCGCTCCAGCCAGCCCCCGGGTGAGCGGCGTCGAGGGCGCGGAGCCCCTGGTCGAGGCGCGGGATGACGCCCTCGTCCACGCGGATGTCGGCGAGCGAGGCGTCCGCTCCCGGCTGGAACACCCCCGTGAGCTGGGCGCTCCGGGTCGCGGCGTAGCACTCCGGCCTCGGGCCGCACATCTCCGCCACCGCCAGGTCGCTGCGGTAGGCGAGGGCGAGCACGTGGTGCCCGCTCTCGGCAGCGGCGGTGAAGACGTTCCGGCCCGGGTCGAACGCCATCTGCCCGGGAGAGCCGCCGGTTCCGTGGAGCAGGAGGACCAGGGTGCCGTCTCCCGTGCCCACCGGCTCGACGGCGTAGCTCAGCCCGGTCGCGTTCTGGCCAGCGGCGCTCGCGCCAGCCGAGGCAGGGCTGAACATCCAGCAGCTCCCGGTGGCGAGGACCGCGCCCGGGCCGGACGTCGGACAGGCCCGGAGGCCGACGATGCCCGCGTCGCCGTTTGCGCGGGGGGTCACCCCGCCACAGGCGAGGAGGGGCCCGACGAGGACCAGCCGGCAGACCCACTCCCGGGTGCGCATGCGGACTCCTCCTAGTCGAGCACGAAGAGCCGCACACCCTCCGTGGTCGCGGCGGTGTGCCACCCGGAGGTCTCGGCGTCTCCGACCGGACCGTCCACCTCGGCCGTGGTGAGGGCGAGCACGGCGCCCGGGCCCGGGGCACCGGCGGGGATCGACCGGTCGAGGACGCCGAGCGCCTCGATGGCCCGCGCGGTCACGTCCGAGGCCACCGCGGGGCGGCCGTGCACGTCGTCGAAGAGCATCCCCGTCCCGGTCGCCAGCGCCGCACGGACACGGACGCCGGCGACCGCGGTCGCCCGCGCCACCTCCCGGGCGAAGCGCAGCACGTCGGTCGCGTCGGTGGCCCCGGCCGACCCTCCGGTCATCCACAGCCGGTTTCCCGCCTGGGCGAAGGCCACCCGCCAGCCGCCGAGCCACCCCTGCGCCTCGCGCGCGGCCTCGGCCAGCGCCTCCTGCGCGGCCGCGAGGCGATCCGGCGATGGCGGCACCACCTGCGCCACGTAGGCCACGGCCCTGAGCTGCGGCCGGGTGGAAGCCGCAGTGCTCAGCTCCGTCGCCCAGGGCCGGGCCTCGGGGAGCGACCATTCGCGGAGCAGCACGAGATCTGCGGGTGTCTCGTCGACCGACTCTCCGCCGGCGCCGAGGAGCGCCTCGAGGCGGTCGGCCTCGGTGCCGATGGGCGCGGATGGCTCGGCCCGGCGCCGGGCGTGCACGTTCCACCACGGCAGGAGCAACGGCCCCTCCGCTCCCTCCAGCGGACGCAGCGCCCCTCCGCGGTCGAGGAGGAGGTCCACCGCGTCGAGCGACTCGTAGCCGAGCCCGCTCCGGGGAAGGAACTGCACCACCCGCCGGACCCGGCCGTCCGGCTCGCGCACGCACAGGACCGCGAGGGGAACCCGGAGGCACTCCTTGAGCCGCTCGGTCAGGCGGGCCGGGGGCATCGCCGCCGCCTCGGGCGAGAACCAGCTCGACTGACGCCACTCCTCGCCCATCGCGACGAGCTCGTCGGTGAGGACCCGGAAGACGTCGAACAGCGACGACAGCCGCTCGGCCTCGCCCACCACCAGGGACACCAGTGACCGGAGCCGGACCCGGACCTCGTCCAGCCGGTCGGGCCGGACCAGCGACTCGATGCCGTCGAAGGTGAGCCCGGCGATGTCTTCGGGCTTCAGCGCCCGGAGACAGCTGCGGATGCTGACGTAGGTCGTGCCCTCCACCAGCACCGGACGCGCGCGCCCGGCGAGCGTGCGCTCCACCCGCGCGAGGTGGACGGGCAGCGCACGGCGGAGCCTGCGGCGGCGCTCCACCCACTCCGCCGACGGGCTCCGCCGCGCCGGCTGGGGCGGCTCTCCGTCCCCGCCGCGGAAGAGCGACACGACGATGTGCGAGAGCGGACCGCCCACCGAGGTGGTGAAGGCCAGCGTTCCCGGAAGCGGGCCCGGGCCCTGGGGGATGGGCCGCAGGTGCCTCCGGTCTCCGCTGAAGATGTGCTGGGTCTTGTTGACCTGGACCAGCCCCGAGGCGCCGAGGGCGTGGCCGAAGGTGAGGAGCCCTCCATAGGGGTTGCTCCACCCGTCGTGGATGCGCTCCACCGCGCGGAGCCAGTCGAGCCCCATGCCCAGGAGGAAGGCCAGCTCGATGCTGGGGAAGGCGTCGTGCACCACGGCGAAGCCTGCGCCGGGGAAGGTCGCCGGGCGCACGCCGGCATCGTCGGCGGTGGCGGCGAACGCCTCGCGGATCGCGGTGGCGAAGAGCACCGGCGACTGCCGCTCGAGGAAGCTGGGGTTGCTGCTCCCCTCCCCCACTCCCAGCACCTCCATCACCGGTGAGCCGGCGTGGCGCGGCGAGCGGCTGGCGAGCACCTGCGCGACCAGCTCCTCGTCCGAGGTGACGAGGGTCGCCGCGGCACCGCAGCAAGGGGCGGCGATGTCGTCGCCGTCGAAGTAGGGCGTGCGACGGGTGCTTCGCCGCGGCAGCCGCCCGGAGAGCATCGCCGCCGGATAGGCGCCCGCGCCCTGGAACTTCCGCATCGAGATGCTGGAGAGCGCCGCCTCGACCGCCTTGCGCGACACCCCGAGGTTCCGGCGCATGCAGTCCATCAGGAGGTCGCCCACCACCAGCATGTCCAGCCCGCGTGCCTGGTCGAGGTCTCCGAGCACGGTGCGGATCTGGTACTGGGAGGCATAGCCCGAGGGGATGATCTGCCCGGCGACGACCAGCACCGTCGCCCCGCGCTCGGCGGAGCGCGCTGCCCGCACTGCCTGGGCGAAGGCCCAGGCGCCGCTGTCCGAGGTCCCGGCGAGGAACTGGCACCGTGCCCGCCGCGACAGCTGCAGCGTCGCCTGGAGGGTCTGGGGCACGAGCCCGACGTTCATCCGCTCGTTGGGATCGAGCCCCGGCATGCAGGTGACGAACAGGTCGGTCACCCGGTCGAGCGTGGCCCGGTAGCTCCTGTCTCCGAGGAGCGCGTGGAGGCTGGAGAGCGCGCGATGCCCGGCGGAGGCCAGGAGATCCGTCAGGGTGAGCGGCTCGGAGAGCCCGAAGTCCCGCTCCCAGTCGGCGGGACGGGCCCGGCCGTCGTCACTGCGGTTGGGGTAGCGGAAGAAGAGCCGCGCGAGCTCGGCCGCCTCGGGCTCGGGTGCGGGCTCGGAGAGGAAGTCGGTCGAGCGCCGCTCGGTGCTCAGGAACCGGGGGTTGCTCCCGTACTCTCCTGTCACCACGAAGACGCGCCGGCGCACGCGTGCAATCTAGTGCACCGCCGAGGGTGCGCGCCCACCCCGAATCGATGGAAGCGTCAGCGGGACGCCGCCCGGGAGCCCGGCGCGACGCGCCACACCGTCCCGCCTGCGTCCTCGGTGACGAGGAGCGCGCCGTCGTGCGCCACCGCCACCCCCACCGGGCGGCCCCAGACGCTCCGCGGGTCGACGACGAAGCCGGTCAGGAAGTCCTCGTACTCGCCGGTGGGCACCCCGTTCCGGGTCGGGATGCGGATGACCTTGTAGCCGGTGCGCCGCTCGCGGTTCCACGAGCCGTGCTCGGCGGCGAAGCCATCGCCCTCGCGGAAGGTCATCCCCAGCGAGGCCGAGTGCGCCTGGATCAGCACGTCGGGGACGGTGGCCTTGCCGGCCAGGTCCGGCCGCTGGCCCTTGAGCCGCGAGTCCTGGTGGTCCCCGAGCCAGTACCAGGGCCAGCCGTAGAAGGCGCCCTCCTTGACCCGCGTCACGTAGTCCGGGACCAGGTCGTCCCCCATCCCGTCGCGCTCGTTGGTGGAGCACCAGACGTCCCCGGTGGCCGGGTGCACGGCCATGCCCACGCAGTTCCGGAGCCCGGTGGCGAAGATGCGGCCGTTCTTCCCGTCCGGGTCGAAGACCAGCACGTTGGCCCGCCGCTCCTCGAAGCTCCAGGTGGCGCCCAGCCCGTTCGCGGCGTCCCAGGCCCTTGCCTCGTCGGCGCTCTTCTTCCCCATCCCCTCCGCCACGTTCGACTGGCTCCCCACCGAGACGAACATTCGCTTGCCATCGAGCGAGAAGACGACGTCGCGGGTGGTGTGGCCGCCGGTGGTGGGCGAGAGGTCCTTGACCAGCACCTCGGGACGGCTGCGCGCCGTGGTGTCTCCCTGGCGGTAGGCGAAGCGGACGACCCGGTTGTTCTCGGCGACGTACAGCCACTCCGGCGAGGCGCCCGGCGGGTAGAAGGCCATGCCGAACGGGCCGTCCAGCCCGTCGGCGAAGGTCCAGCGCTCCTCGGCGCGCGTCGCGCCGTCCTTCGCCCGGAGCACGCGGATGCGCCCGCGGTCGGTCTCGGCGATGAAGACGTCGCCACCGGGCGAGACCCGCATCTGTCTCGGCACGTCGAGCCCCTCGGCGAAGAGGTCCACCCGCCAGCCCTCGGGCGCCTTCGGCAGGGCGTCCGCCGGGCGGGGGACGACCCGCGGGCTGTTGCGCGCCGACGGCGTGCCGAAGGGGGCCGGCAGGTCCTCCACCCGGATGAGACGGCGGACCCCTGGCGCGTCCGAGCGCCAGTCCCCGAATGCGGCGGCGCCGACCAGGACGCCTCCGGTGCCGGCATCCGGGGCGCTGGGTAGCGTGGCGGCGGCCTGCGGCGCTGCTCCCGCATCGAGGGCGTGGGCCGGCGCGGCCGCCGAGCCCGCGGGCGCCTTCAGCGAGGCGAGATAGGCCACGACGTCCGCCCGCTGCGCCCGGTCGGGGAGGCGCACGGCCATGGTGGTGCCGGGCACCAGCGCCCCGGGGTTTGCCAGGTACTTGCCGAGGAGCTCCGGGGTCCAGGTCTTGCCCCAGCCGCGGAGCGCCGCCGAGTCACTGAAGTCGGTGCTCGCCGCCTTCCGCCCGACGACCCCCAGCAGATTCGGCCCCTGCCCTCCCCCTGCTCCCGCCTCCACCGAGTGGCAGAGCGCACACAGCGTCTGGAACACGGTCGCGCCCCGCGAGGCGCTGGGTGGTGGAGCCGCGGCCGCGAGCAGCGGAAGGAGCACGAGGAGCAGGGCTGACCGGAGCGGAGGACGGGTCATGGGCCCGGCGAACCTAGTGTTCCCGGGGACGCGGCGCGCGGGGAGTCAGCGGCCGGAGGGGGACTAGGCGACGGCCCACAAGCCGGCGAGCCCGGCGACGAGCATCGCCGGGACCAGCCACAGCGCGACCTTCACCACCTCGAGCGGCGGCAGGTCGACGCCCCTCCGCGCGGCTGCGGCGAGGACGAGGAGCGTGGCCAGCGTGCCGTGCGGCGTGAGGCAGCTGCCGACGTTGGTCCCGAGCAGCGCCGCATGCATCCACGACTCCGGAGCCTGCAAGGACTGGAGCAGAGAGCGAACGAGGAGCGTCGCCGGAAGGTTGTTGAGAATGCTCGAGGCGAGGCTCGCCACCCCGGCCATCGCCGCCATCCCCAGCAGCGGCGGGCGCGGCTCGGCCAGCCAGCGAACCAGTGGCCGGGCGAGCCCGAGGTTCTCCACCGCCTGCACCAGGGCAAAGAGGCCGATGACGAAGGGGAGGACACCGAGCGACAGGTGCTGGACGCCGCTCCGGCCGAGTCGCTGGCGCGCGACACCCACCGCACCGAGCAGCAACACGCCGGCGAAGGTCGTGGCCCAGACCGGGACACCCAGCGCCGGCCCGAGGAAGTACCCGAGCACGAGCAGCACCAGCACCGCGCAGGCGGCGAGGAAGAACGGTCGATCGACGATGACCTGCCAGGGCGGGGGCAGCCGGGCGGCGTCGAGCCTCGCAACGAGCTCGCGGCGGCAGGCGAGGCGCAGCCCCGCCCACAGCACGAGGAGGGTCAGGAGCTGCGGAAGACCCATTGCCGCGGCGAAGCGCGCCGCCGGCACGTGCGCCGCGAGCAGGAGGTTCGTCAGGTTGCTGACCGGGAGCAGCAGCGACGCGACGTTGGAGACGAAGACGCAGACCAGGATGTACGGCCGCGACGGCACCTCGAGCCTCTGCACCGCCGCCACCACCAGCGGGGTGAGGATGACCGCGGTGGTGTCGAGCGAGAGGACGATGGTGATCAGCGCCCCGAGCAGGAGCACGTTGCGCAGCAGCCCCGCCCCGCTCCGGGCCGAGCGGGCCGCGAGCACCGCCGCCCACTCGAAGAAGCCGCTGGCCTCGAGCAGCGCGGACAGCAGGAGCAGGGCCACGAGGAAGAGCAGCGCCCCGTGCGCCACCCCGATGAGCGCCCAGACCTCGGCGGGCCGGACCAGCCCGAAGGCCAGGGCGATGCCCGCCGCGGCGCACGTCCACCATCCGGCGGCGATTCCCCGGGGACGGAGGACCACCGCGACCAGCGTCGAGGAGAAGAGGACGAGGGTGAAGAGGGTCCGCACGGGTGGGACGGACGGCGCACGCTAGCCTCGACCGGGCCCTCGCGGTATGAGCGACTCCTCGCGATGCGACGCCCCGTCTCCCGACCCTCCCGCGTGCGTTCCCGCCCCTCGGCCTCGCGGCGGAGGGCCGCACAGCGCACCGACGCCCTGGCCTACGCCCGCGGCGTGCTCGACGCCGAGGCCGCGGCCATCCTCGGCGCGAAGGGGCGCCTCGGGGCGAGCTTCATCCGCGCGCTGGAGCTGATGCGGGCCTGCGAGGGCCACATCGTGGTCACCGGTCTCGGCAAGCCGGGCTTCATCGCGCAGAAGCTCTCGGCGACGCTCGCCTCCACCGGCGTGCCGTCGCTGTACCTCCATCCCTCGGAAGCCCTGCACGGAGACCTGGGCCGGGTGAGCCGGGGAGACGTGGTGCTGGCGCTGTCCAACAGCGGCTCGACCGAGGAGCTGGTCCGGCTCCTGCCCTCGCTGCGCCGCCTCGGCGCGCAGGTCATCGCCATCACCGGCGACGGGGACTCGCCGCTCGCCCGCGGCGCGGACGTGGTGCTCGACGTGGGGGCCATCCCCGAGGCCTGCCCGCTCGGGCTGGTGCCCACCGCGAGCTCGGCGGCGCTGCACGCGGTGAGCGATGCGCTGGCGATGACCCTCCTCAAGACGCGCCAGTTCAGCAGCGAGGAGTACGCGGCGCTGCACCCCGGCGGGAAGATCGGGCGGAGCGTCATGCGGGTGCTCGAGGTGATGCGCGCCGGCCAGGCGAATCCAGTGGTGCGGGCCGATGCGCCGCTTCACGAGGCGGTGGTGGTGATGACCAACACCCCCGGGCGCCCCGGCGCCACCAACGTCATCGACGCCTCGGGCCGGCTGGTCGGAATCTTCACCGACGGCGATCTGCGGCGGATGGTGGAGAAGGGGAAGACCGACTTCGACAGCCCGGTCTCGGCAGTCATGGGGCACCACCCCCGCTGCGTCTCGCCGGAGGACCTGGCGCTCACCGCGGCCGCCCTGATGCGCGAGGCCCACGTGGACCAGCTGCCGGTGGTGAACGCGGACGGGCACCCGGTGGGGCTCATCGACGTGCAGGACCTGCTCGCCGCGCGGCTGATCTAGGGAGTCGTGACGCGGGCTCCGGCGAACGCCTCGCCGCAGCCGAGGTCGAGCGTGCGCACCAGGTCCGGGTCGCCCTTGCCGACGGAGAGCGCTCGCTGACCGGCCTTGACCACCGTCTCCGGCGGGAGCGCGCTCTTGCAGAACACCGCGAGGAAGCGCACCACCCCAGGGATGTTCGCCACCGTCGGGTGGTCATCCAGCATCGTCGCCCCGCCCGGACGCACGCGCTCGATGGCGCCGGTGGCCGGCGTGGAGGGGCTCACCAGCGTCACCTGCCGCGGGTGCAGGGCGAGGATGACCACGGAGGCCTCCTTCTCGGAGCTCACGCTGAAGGCCAGCTTCGCCCCCGCGGGCAGCGTGCCGCCCTCGGCGACCGGGTCGAGCCGCCCGTCCTGTCGCACCTGGTAGACGCGAAGCGTACCCTGACCGGTGGAGGGCTTGAGCCTCCAGGGAACGACCCAGAGCGCCACGTACAGCGCGATCGCTCCAGCCAGGGCGAAGAGCGGCCCTCGTACTGCACGGCGGCGGGGATTCGAGGGACGCGGCGTGTCGACGAAGGCGAGCACGGGTGGGCTCCAGTGCTCCTGATTGCCAGGGACCCTCCCTGCACCGCAAGCCCTCGATGCACGGAAACGAGCCCGACTGTGCCTGCGGTCGTCCCGGCAACGGAGTAACCTTGCTTCCGGTCACCCTTCCTTGGATCTCGCAGTCGCTCGCCCGGCACGTGCGAGGCAGGACCGCCTGTCCTCGCTCCGCGCCTTCCGCCATCCGAACTTCGTCCGCTTCTGGCTGGGCGCGTTCATCTCCAACGTCGGCACGTGGATGGAGACCATCGGGGTGGGCGTCTACGTCACCCAGGCGACCGGTCGCGCCGGTTGGACCGGCACCGTCGCCGCGCTGATGTACCTCCCGACGCTGGTGCTCGGACCGCTGGCCGGCGCGCTGGCCGACCGGATCGATCGGAGGCGCCTCCTCTCCGTCCTCACCACCGCCCAGACGCTCCTGGCCGCGGTGCTGGCGGTGCTCGCCCTCACCGGGCGGCTCTCGGTGCCGGCGGTCGCGGTGCTGGCCTTCCTCGCCGGGTGCGTGAACGCCCTGGTCTCCCCGGTCTACTCCTCGCTGCTCGCCGAGCTGGTGCCGGCCGAGGATCTCCTCTCCGCGCTGAGCCTCAGCTCGGCGCAGTACAACCTCGGCCGCATCATCGGTCCCTCGCTCGCGGCGATCGCGATGGCCGCCGGTGGGCTGGCGACCGCCTTCTTCGCCAACGCGGCGAGCTTCGTCGCCGTCCTCGTCTCGCTGATGCTGGTCCAGCTCCCGCCGAGGCCCGAGCACCCGGGCCACGGAGATCTCCTGGCGGAGATCCGCACCGGCTTCCGGGTGGCGCGGGAGGACGCGGGCATCCGCACCGCGCTGGTGCTGACCGGCCTCATCTCGGTGCTCGTCGCGCCGTTCATCGCCCTCATCCCGGTGTACGCCATCACCGTCTTCGGGCACGGGGCGACCGGAACCTCGGTGCTCGCCACCGCTCAGGGCGTGGGAGCGATCGCCGCGGCGGTGCTGACCGGCACGCTCGCCGACCGCTGGGGGCGCCGGCGCCTGGTGAGCCGGATGACGCTCGCCCTCGGCGTGGTCGCGGTGGCCTACTGGCTGGTGCCGCTCTTCTGGATGGCGGTGGTGCTGGTGGCGCTGCTCGGCGGCGCCTACCTCTCGACCCTCACCGGGGTGAACGCCACCTGCATGAGCCGCGTCTCCCGGATGCTGCAGGCCCGGGTGAGCAGCCTCTACGTCATGGTGCTCGGGGTCGGGTACGCCTCGGGGTTGCTCGCGCTGTCCTGGCTCGGGGACCACGTGGGGCTACGGGTGACGATGGCCACCTCCGCCCTGCTGCTGACCGTCTCCGTCGCGTGGATGCGCCGGCGCGGGTTGCTCGCGCTGCTCGACGGGCCGGCGCAGTTCCTCGGCCGCGAGGAGGTCACCTTCGAGGTGCCCACGCTGGCCGGGCCGGCGACGATGAAGGAAGTGCCGGTCGCCAAGCCGACCGGCCCGCTCACGGCGAGCCGCTGAGCTTCTTCTGCACGCCGGACTGCGAGGCGTAGTCCGGCGCAGTGGCCTGCAGCTTCGTCCACAGCGCGCGGGCGCCGTCCCGGTTGCCGGCCTTCGACAGCTTGTCGCCCAGGGCGTCGACGGCCGCCGGATCCGAGGTCACCGCCACCCGCCACACGTTGTCGGCCATCGGCTGGCGCTGCAGCCCGACCAGCGCCCAGGCCAGTCCGGCGCGGAGCCGGGAGTTGTTGGGCTGGTAGGGCATGACCTGACGGAAGTCGTCGAGGGCGTCCTGGTACTTGTTGGCCGCGAGCTTCGCCTCGCCCGAGTCGATGAGCCTGGCAAAGTTCGCCTGCATCTCCGGTGTCACCTCGGCCTTCTGGAAGGCCTCCATGGTTTCCTTGCTGAGCTGGGGCGGAGCCGAGGGACCGGAGGCGGCGGGGCCGGGAGCGGGAGGAGGCGCCGCGGCCATGGGCCCGGCGGCCATCGGCGGTGCGGCGGCGGCGATGGCCGGCCGCGCCTCGGCCCGCGCCTTCTCCTGCGCACGGGCGTACCTCGTGGCCCCGCCCGCGGCGATGACCTCGTCGATCCGCTGGGCAAGCGCCTTTGCCGAGGCGGCGTGCGAGGCGTCGGGCGCGACCTCCACCGAGGTCTGCAGCTCCTTCTTGGCCGACTTCAGCGCGCCGAGGTCGTCTCCCTTGAGGTCGAAGGTGAGGGCGGCGTGTCCGTAGAGCGCGGCCGAGCTGCGAGGCTGCAGCTGGAGGACCCGCTCGTAAGCGGCGAGCGCGCCCTTCGTGTCGCCCAGCAGCGCGAGGCTGTTCCCGAGGAGCGCGGTCGAGTCGAGGACCGGGCCGAGCGCCTCGAGGGCGCAGGCCGCCGCCGGTCCCGGCTGCTTCTGGGCGGCGAGGGTCCTGGCCTTCTCCACGGCCGTGTCGCTCGAGAGGCGGCATCCGGCAGCCGCAGCGTCGGGCAGCGTTCCCGTGGCCAGCTTCCTCTGCTGCAGGAAGAGGGCTCGCACCGGCTCGGCGGTCTTCTCCGCCTGGAGGAAGAAGTCCCGCGCGTCGGCCCACCGTCCGCGGCCGTAGTACAGCTTGCCGATCGCCGCCGAGACCTCGAAGGGCTTGGCCCGGGTCTTGAGGTCCGGGGTGGAGTCCATCCGGCGGATGAGCTCGTCGGAGGTGGGCGGCGCCGCGCCGGGGGCGACGCTGGGGTGGCCGGCGGGCAGCCCCTCCGCGGGGGTCCCCGCCTGCGGGCCCGGTGTCCCCGCGCTCTCGCCGGGCGAAATCGCCGGGTGTCCGGCGGGAAGCGCGCCGGTGCCGCCGGAGACTCCGCTCTGGTCGAGCGGCGGATGGTTCGGCGGGAGCGTCTGCTCGCCGGGCGAGGCCTGGCCATTCAGGGGCTTCGCGGGCACCACGCCGCCACTGACGGAGGGGTGTCCGGGGGGAAGCGGCTGTCCCTGGGCGAGCAGGAGCGCCAGGGCGGCAACGGCCATCGTCATCGAGGTCTCCACAGCACGGAATCGAGTCGCTGCAGCGGCTGATCTCTCACGGCGGCGAGCAGCTCGGCGACCGTTTTCTGGAGAACGGGGTGTCGCGCCCCGGGGTCCAGCTCGGCGAGGGGCTCCAGGGCGAATCGCCGCCGGGGCAGCTCCGGGTGCGGGATGTGAAGCCCCGGCTCGTCCACCACCCGGTCTCCCCAGAGGAGGACGTCCAGGTCGAGGAGGCGAGGACCCCAGCGCTCGGCCCGGACGCGCCCGTGCGCCCGCTCGATGTCCAGGAGGGCAGCCAGCAGCGAGGACGGGCTGCGGGTCGTGGCGAGGGAGACGACGGCGTTCCGGAACTCGGGCTGCGGAGGGCCGATGGGCGCGGCGGCGTAGAGCGAGGAGCAGCGGCGCAGCTCGACGTCCGGGAGGCGGCGGAGGTCCTCGACGGCGGCGACGAGCATGCGCTCGGGATCGCCGAGGTTCGCGCCGAGCCCCACGTGAACGGTGTCCGCGCTCGCCGGGGCGCCGCTCACAGACCCAGCACGTCCCGCATCCCGTACTGGCCGGGAGGCTGGCCGCGGACCCAGAGCGCGGCACGGAGCGCGCCCTTGGCGAACTGGTCGCGGCTGGTGGCGCGGTGGCTGAGCTCGATGCGCTCGCCGGGGGCGAGGAAGAAGACGGTGTGCTCGCCGACGACGTCGCCGCCGCGGAGGGTCTGCACGCCGATCTCCCCGTGCGGGCGCTCTCCGACCTGGCCCGCGCGCGCCAGGCGCATCACCGAGGCGTCCTGACCGCGCGACTTGGCCACCACCTCGGCGAGGCGGAGCGCGGTGCCGCTGGGGGCGTCCTTCTTGAGCCGGTGGTGGAGCTCGAGGACCTCGGCGTCCCATCCGGTGCCGAGGACGCGGCCGAGGAGCGCGGCCGCCTCGAGCATGACGTGGACGCCCACCGACATGTTGGGGGAGATGACGATCGGGATGCGGCCCGCGGCCCGGTCGAGCCGCTCGCGCTGCGGCAGGGTGAAGCCGGTGGTCCCGGTGACGAAGGGAATGCCCTGGCGGGCGCAGGCGTCGGCGAAGTCGGTGGCGGCCTCGGGATTCGTGAAGTCCACCGCCACGTCCGGCCGGACCTCCATCAGGGCGCTGGAGAAGTCGTCGCGGAGTGGCAGGTGCAGCGCCGAGACGCCGGAGAGCGTGCCCACGTCGCGTCCGCGAGACGCCGTCCCCGGACGGGCGACGGCGCCGACGACCGTCACCGCGGGCTCCTCGGTCGCGGCGCGCACGACCGCTGAGCCCATGCGACCCGGGACGCCCGCGACGAGGAGGGTGGTGGCTCCCACGGCCGATGGGTGTAGCACGGCCGGCGCCGCCCCGGTGGCCGCGCCAGGGTGTCGCGCCACTCGGAGAGCGGCGTTTCCGGCCGACGGGGTCGCTGCGGGAAGCGCGCGCCTCAGCCGGGGACGGGCGCTGCGGCCTCGGCCGACGGCTCGGCGGAGCGGCCGGTCCGTGCGGCGCCGATGGCCGCGATGGTGACGAGCGCGATGCCGAGGCCCGGTCCCCAGCCGGGAATCTGGCGGAGCATCACCGCGCCCACGAGCGCGGCAGCCGCGGGCTCGATGCTCATCAGTGTGCCGAAGGTGCCAGCGTCGAGCCGGCGGAGCGCGAGCAGCTCGAGCGTGTAGGGGAAGAGGAGGAGCAGCGAGAGCCCGAGGCAGGCGAGGAGGACCGTCGGGGTGATGTTCCCGTGCGCCTGGAAGAGGCCCAGCGGCGTCGTGGCGAGCGCGGCGGCGGGCATCGAGACCGCGAGACCGGCGACGCCGTGGAACCGCTGGCCGACGCGCTGGGTGAGGACGATGTAGGCGGCCCAGCAGATGCCCGCGATGAGCGCGAGGGCGATGCCCGTCGGGTCGGTGAGGCCGGCCCACGGCTGGGTGACGAGGAGCACGCCGCCGAAGGCCAGCGGCGGCCACACCAGCCCCCACCGGCTGGCACGTCGCATGACGGCGACGCCGAGCGGGCCGAGGAACTCGATGGCCACGGCGGTCGCGAGGGGGATCCGGTCGATGGCCTCGAGGAAGCTGAGCGTCAGGCCGCCGCTGGCGATGCCGAGGAGGAGCGCCGCGGCCAGGTCACGGCGATGGAAAGTGGAGAGCCGCGGCCGGGCGACGGCGACGAAGATCAGCGCAGCCCAGCACAGGCGCAGCCAGGCGGTGCCGGCGGGACCGATGCGGGCGAACATCGCGGTCGACGCGGCGGCGCCGATCTGCACGATGAACATGGAGCAGAGGGCGAGGAGGACGCCCGTCGTGGTCCGCCCGGTGGCCATGAGGGTGCCCTTCTAGCGCCCTCGCCCCTGACGCGCCGACCTCCGCCCGCCCGGGGGGCGTCGTTGGCGGAAAACGGTGCCAGCGATCTGTTGTCGAGCCGGGTGGCCGGTTCTGCACGTGGGGGGTCCTTCCGCGTGCAGTCGCGGTCACGCGCCTCAGCCGGGTGCAGGGGCCGCTTCGGCCGACGGCTCCGCGCCCCGGCCGGTCCGCGCGGCGCCGATGGCGGCGATGGTGACGAGCGCAATGCCGACGCCCGGTCCCCAGCCGGGAATCTGCCGGAGCATCACCGCGCCGACGAGCGCGGCGGCGGCCGGCTCGACGCTCATCAGCGTGCCGAAGGTGCCCGCGTCGAGGCGGCGGAGCGCGAGCAGCTCGAGCGTGTAGGGGACGACCGGGAGGAGCAGCGCCAGGCCGAGGCAGGCGAGGAGGACCACCGGGGTGATGTTCCCGTGCGCCTGGAGGAGGCCCAGCGGCGTGGTGGCGACGGCGGCGACGGGCATCGAGACGGCGAGGCCGGCGAGGCCGTGGAAGCGCTGGCCGATGCGCTGGGTCAGGAGGATGTACGCGCCCCAGCAGATGCCGGCGCTGAGCGCGAAGGTGATGCCCACGGCGTCGGTGAGGCCGGCCCAGGGCTGGGTGACGAGGAGCACGCCGAGGAACGCCAGCGGCGGCCACACCAGTCCCCAGCGGCTCGCCCGTCGCATCACCGCCACCCCGAGCGGGCCCAGGAACTCGATCGCCACGGCAGTGGCGAGCGGGATGCGGTTGATGGCCTCGAAGAAGGTGAGGGTCATGCCGCCGCTGACGACGCCGAGGACGAGCGCGGCGAGCAGATCGCGCCGATGGAAGGTGGAGAGCCGGGGACGGGCGATGGCGACGAAGATCAGACCGGCCCAGCACAGGCGAAGCCAGGCAGTGCCCGCGGGACCGATGCGCGCGAACATCGCGGTCGAGGCGGCCGCGCCGATCTGCACGATGAAGATGGAGCAGAGGGCGAAGAGAACGCCCGTCGAGGTGCGAGTCCCGTTCGGCATCGGGGCAATGTCTTAACGTGTTCCTCGGCCCCGGACAGGCACAGCCGCGATTGGCTTCGGTCGCGCTAGACTCGAGACATGCCGCTGGTCGGGGCACGCCGCAGTGCGCCAGTCTGGGGCCTCGCCGTGCTCCTGGCGGGCTCCTGCGCCACGTCCCGTCAGACGAGCGAGCCCGAGCCTGGCGGTCGCTTCTACGGCGACGAGATCCTGGATCCTCGGTGCGGCAGTGAACCCGCTCCGAGCTGTGTGGAGCAGCTGCGCGCGCAGCTGCGCGCCGAGCTCGGACGCCGGGAGCTCACGCGCCTCGATCCCGCCCGATGCGAGTCTTCCCACGCCCTGCCATGTGTCCGGACCTACGAGGCCTGTACGCCAGTGGCCGGAGTCCTCCTGACCGTGCTCGCCCGGATGAAAGAGCAGGCCAGCCCGGCCACGCCGGAAATCGTCGAGGCCTCGAAGCGCCCCGAGCTCGATCCGTTCGCTTTCGAGGCGCTGGTGGCGGTTCGAAGCCCGGAAGCTGTTTCACGGGCGATCCTCCGCCTCGGTGACGCGGAGGTCACCTGCCGCCGCTCGGGTCTCAGTGCCATCAACCAGCTCGGTACGGCTGCACGCGACGCGGTTCCGGCGCTCGAGCGCATCCTGGCCGAGGGGGACTGGTCCGACCGAAAGGACGCCGCGCATGCGCTCGGCGTCATCCGTGACCCGAGGGCGATTGGAGCGCTCGAGAGCGCGCTCCGGGGGCCTCCCGCCTCGGCGCAGAAGGAAGCCGCGGCTGCACTGAGCTGGTTCGGACAGGACGCGATGGGGAGCGTCCCGGCGCTCGAGGAGCTCGCGCGCAGCCACTGGGCGTGGAGCGTGCGGAATGCAGCCGCCCGGACCGCCACGGCGCTTTCCGGCCGGTCGATCTCGCCACGGGCGCCCTCCTGCCGTTCTCGACCACTGGACGAGGGACAGCAGTGGAGGGTCGAGGTCGAGGGTCGAAAGGAGACGCTCCAGAGCGTGGAGTCGCACCGCCCTCGAGCAGGTCGCGGTGCCTGCTCGCACGCGGATGCCGGCTGGGACCTGTTTCCGCTCCTCGAGGCGCCGGGCACCTGCATCGCGGGCGAGAATCTTGGCGAATGGGGTGGCTCCATCGTCGTGCTCCGCGGGAGCGAACGAGAGCCGTTGCGGAAGGGCTGGAACGTCAACCCCATCCGGCCGATCCAGCTCGGGGGCACCACGCTCGTTCTCGAGGGGCTCGCTCACCTGGGGCTCAGCACCGGAATCGTGACGCGCCTCTGGCGAGATCCAGGAGGGAGATGGCACGCGGATCCGATCCTGGAGCTTCCGGGGCTGCCGCTGGCGTTCGCGACCACGCGAGGTGGCCGGCTCCTCTTGCTGACCGACGACAAGCTGGATCGGGACGACCCACCCTGCCCATCCACCGCGGGCAAGGAGGTGAAGGGGGTCTATCTGCTCAGGATCGGACCGGACGGGAGCGCCGAGTCGCTCCCCTGACGATCAGCTCAGGAGCCCGAGCCGCCGCAGCTCCGTCGCCAGCGCGATGCGGTGCGGCTCGCCCAGCGGCACGAGCGGGAGCCGGATCTCCGGGCCGAACATGCCCATGAGGTGGAGCGCCCACTTCACCGGGATCGGGTTCGGCTCGATGAAGAGCAGACGGTGCAGCGCGTTCAGCCTCACTTGAAGCTCGAGGGCCCGGTCGCGCTCACCGCGGCGCGCCGCCTCCACCAGGTCCGCCATCAGCCGCGGCGCCACGTTGGAGGACACCGAGATGACGCCCTCGCCGCCGCAGGCCACGAAGGGGGCGACGGTGAAGTCGTCACCGGAGAGCATCGTCAGCCGCGAACCGCACTTCTCGCGGAGGTCCACCGCGCGGATCATGCTCGCCGTCGCCTCCTTGATGGCGACGATCTCGTCGAGCTCGCACAGCCGCTGCATCGTCTCGGGGAGGATGTCGCCGCCCGTCCGGCCGGGCACGTTGTAGACGACGATCGGGAAGCCGGGATGCGCCCGGACGCAGGCCCGGTAGTGCTCGAGCAGGCCGGCCTGATTCGGCTTGTTGTAGTAGGGCGTGACGACCAGCGCGGCGTCGGCGCCGACCTCGCGCACCCGCGCCATGCCCTCGATGGTGGCCGCGGTGCTGTTGCTGCCTGCACCCGCGACCACCGGGACGCGGCCCTTCGCCTCCTCGACGACGACCTTCACCGCGCGGGCTTGCTCGGCGGCGGTCATCGTCACCGCCTCGCCGGTCGTGCCGCAGGGCACCAGGCCCGCGGTGCCGCCGGCGAGCTGCTGGCGCACCAGCGCCCGGTACGCGTCCTCGTCCAGCGCTCCGCCACGGAACGGCGTGGCCAGCGCGGTCATCGATCCCTGGAGCTTCATGGCGCCGGTCACCCTACCGTCCGGCCGCCTCGCCGCGCCAGAGGTCCTCGACCCGCTCCCTGCGGCGAACCACCCGCGCCCGCTGCCCGGAAACCAGGACCTCCGCCGGCCGGGTTCGCCCGTTGTAGGTGCTGGCCATGCTCATCCCGTAGGCGCCCGCGCCCCGGATGGCCAGCAGCGCTCCCGGCTCGGGCAGCACGAGGCGCCTATCCAGGGCGAGGACGTCGGTCGACTCGCAGACCGGACCCACCACGTCCACCGGCCGGGACCGCCCGCGCCGGGCACGCACCGGGACGATGGCGTGCTCGGCACCGTACAGCGCCGGACGGATGAGGTCGTTCATCCCCGCGTCCACCACCACCAGCATCCGGCCCCCGGCACGCTTCCGGTAGAGCACGCGGGTGAGCAAGACGCCGGCGTTTCCCACCAGGACCCGGCCCGGCTCGACCAGCACGGTGGCCCCGGTGCCGGCGGTGGCCTCGCGCACCGTCGTCGCCCACCGAGCCGGAGAAGGCGGCTCCTCGTCGCGGTAGCGGATGCCGAGCCCGCCGCCCACGTCGAGCCACTCCAGCGGATGCCCTGACTCCCGGAGCGCCCGGTAGAGGTCGGCGACCTGGCGGAGCGCCGCGGAGAGCGGGCCGAGCCGCGTGAGCTGGCTGCCGATGTGGCAATCCACGCCGCGGGCTCGCACGCCGCGCATCCGACGAGCGCGCGCGTACAGCGCCCGCGCCTCGGCGAACGGCACCCCGAACTTCGAGGTCGAGAGCCCGGTGGTGATGTGCCGGTGCGTGCCGGCGTCCACCCCGGGGTTCACCCGGATGGCGAACGGAGCCCGGCTGCGGAGGCGGCGGCCAACGCGGTCGAGCGCGTCCAGCTCCTCGGCGCTCTCCACGTTGAACATCCCGATGCGCGAGCGGAGCGCGAAGGCCATCTCGGCCTCGGTCTTCCCCACCCCGGCGAAGACGGTCTTGCCCGGGTCGCCGCGCACCTCCAGCACCCGGGCGAGCTCGCCGCCGGAGACCACGTCGAACCCGGAGCCCCAGCGGGCCAGCGCGGAGAGCAGCGCGAGGTTCCCGCTGGCCTTCACCGAGTAGCAGACCAGGTGCGGCGTGCCGCCGAAGGCCTCGTCCACCACCCGGAAGTGCCGCCGCAGCGTGGCCTCGGAATAGACGTAGGTCGGCGTCCCGACGCGCGCGGCGATCCGCTCGAGCGAGACCTCCTCGGCATGGAGAACTCCGCGGACTGGCTGGAAGTGGTCCATCGGAACCGGAGCCGAGGCTTGGCGTCAGAGCCCGGCGTCGGGCGTCGACGACGGGGGGAAGGGCCCGCGGCTGGTGGTCGAGCGGTCCGGCCCGGGGGCCCCATCGTTCGGAGGGGGCACCGGCGCGGTCGGCGACCCCGGCACGCTCGAGGGCGCCGGGGTCGGTGACCGGAGGTTGTTCGGCCGGACGCCGCACCCGGCGGCGAGGGCCACCGCGACTGCGATCAGGAAGCGCCTAGAACCGGATCCCGAGCTGGGCACGAATCGCCTGCGCGACCGAGGGAGAGATCGGAGCACCGACGTAGATGCTGGGGTAGTTGTACTGGAGCCCGTCGAAGGGGAAGAGGATCCCGTAGGCGAGCTGGGCGTAGAAGCCGTCGTCCGTCTGGAAGCGCACCCCGGCGTCGATCTCCAGCCCGAGCTGGGTGCTGGTCCCGGAGGGAGTGCTCGTCGGCTTCAGCGCCTTGGAATAGATGAAGTTGCCGAAGACGCTGATCGAGTCGTTGAAGGCGTAGGAGACGCCGGGCTTCACGTACAGCGCGTCGGTGATGCCGCCGATGATCTCCCGCCAGAGGATGAGGTCGATCCGGTAGTCCTGGTTGAAGCGGAAGTTCCGGATGTCGAGGTCACGGCAGAGCGCCGCGCTCTGGCCCACGGCCGGGCTGCAGGGCCGCTGGCCGTACTGCGCGCCCTCGTAGTCGCCCCACTGCGCGCCCGAGGTGGTGGAGTTGGGCCGGGTCTGATTGCTCTGGCGGTTGGGCCTGTTGCCGAAGCCAGGAGCCGAGTCGCCGCTGGCCGCGCCGACCTCCAGGCCGACCTTCAGCGCGCCGTCGAGGAATCGCCATTCGGTCTGCAGCGCGCCACCGTACTGGGCGATGGTCAGCTCCTGACTGAAGTCGCAACCGGTGCTCGACCCGTTGTCGTTCGGAAGGCACCCCTGCGCCTTGCCGAGGTACGCCGCCATCTCGAGCTCGATCTTGAACGACTTGCGCTCGAGCTTGAACCAGAGGTCGGGAATGAAGAGGTAGGCGTTGCGCGCGGTCCGGCTGAGGGAGGGGTTGGGGATCTGGTAGGGGTCCTGCTCGGTGAAGCTGGTGTACGTCCCCTGCTGCTTGTACTCGTAACGCTGGCTCCGGTACTGGAAGAAGAGACCGTAGTTGACGATGGTCCCGCCCGACTCGATGCGGGTCCGCGCCTTCTGATCGGTGTCCTTCCTCGCGAGAATGATGCCGAAGGTGTGGGCGTCGTCGGAGTTGGTGACGTCGTAGGGCTGACCCTGGTTTCCCGTCTTTCCGCTGATCAGACCCTCGATGTCGAAGTCGATGGTGGGGACGATGAAGAAGCCGGGGAGCGGCTCGGCGACGAACTGGAAGCGATCGACGGTGACGCCGTAGTCGCAGTCGAGGCAGTTGCCGTCGTTGTGCACGATGCCGAGGGCGAACTGGTCGCCCATGCGGCCGAACTTGAGGAGCCCGATCGGCGTGGCCACCTCGCCCCAGACCCGCTTCACGGCGAGGTTGGACTGCGTGGAGTTCACGCCCGGCACGGGCGGGACCTGACTCGAGCCGAGGATCCCGATGTCCACCCGGTCCTGCCGGATGTACGCGTACTGGGGCGTGCTTCCCCACACCACGTTGTCCAGGGCGTCGATCTGGGCCTTGATCCGGACTTCCTCGGAGATGTTGAGGGTCGGGTCCAGCCGGAAGCGCATGTTGGTTCCGGCGATGCTGTGCCCGCCGCTCAGGCCTGTTGCGAGGAACTGGCCATCGGGACGCGGGAAGAGCCAGTAGCCCGAGGCGTCGGGCGGCTGGTCCAGGTCGAACTTGTGGAACAGCTCGGGGCGGACGCGGAAGTAGCCGTGCAGCTCGAGCAGGTCGAGCTTCCGGTGTGCGGTGGCCTCGGTCTCCCAGGTGCTGCTGGCCGAGGTGGCGGCGACGGTGGCGGCCTGGGCCCGCATCTCCTCCCGGAGCTCCTTCTTGGCCGCCTCGACGCGCGCGTCGATCTCCCGCTGGATGTCGGCGTCGCTCCGGAACTTGGGTTCGGCGACGGGGGCGCCGGGCGGCGGCGTCTGCGTCTGCGCAAGGGCGGTGGCGGAGACGAGCAGCGCCGCCAGGGCAGTGACCTTCACTGTGTTTCTCCGGGGGGGTAGGACGAAGGGCGCGGCATGAAGACACCCGCGCGCATCCGTGTCAATGAGGTGTGCGTCCAGCTTCGCGCCCCGGCCCTCTCCTTGCGCTAGCATCCTGGACAACATGAATCGGAGCGTCCGGATTCCCCTGCTGGCCCTCTCGGGTGCACTGCTGCTGGCGGTCATCGGAGCGTGTGGCGACAGCAAGTCCCAGTTCGGCGATGCATGCTCGGTGTACACGGTGGAGAGCGACTGCGAGACGCCGAACGCCTGCCAGTGCCGCGTGGGCGCACCGTACTGCGTCTGCACCCACCGCTGCGAGCAGGACACCGACTGTCCCGCCGGAACGGTGTGCCTGACCGGCCAGAACCCTGCGACCAACCAGCAGGACAATTTCTGCTTCAAGAAGGACGCCGGCCACTGACGGGGGGAGCCGCCTCGCGCGGACCCTCGCGGAGCTCGGTGAGAACCCCCCGCATCCCCTTGGGGTGAACGAAGGCCACCCGCGCGCCGCCGGCGCCCGGACGAGGCTCCTTGTCGATCAGCGGCGCGCCGGCCTGGCGCAGCGACTCCATGGCCGACTCGATGTCCTCCACCTCGATGCAGACGTGGTGGAGGCCCTCGCCCCTGGACGCCAGAAACTTCGCGACTCCGGAGTCGGGAGTGGTGGGGGAGATCAGCTCCACCCGGCCCATGCCGTGGCCGAAGATCGCGGTCCGCACCAGCTGCTCGGGGACCTCCTCGACCTCGGTCAGCTCGAGACCGAGCGCGTCGCGCCACAGCTTGATGCTCTCCTCCAGATCGCGGACCACGATGGCCACGTGGTCCAGTCCCTTCGCACGAACGGTCATCCTTCTCGTCTCCTCGCCGGCTGGCACCGGGGGCAGAAGTCGGTCCTGCGGCCCGCCTGCCGGAGCAGCCGGATGGGCGTACCACACCGAGGGCAGGGTTCTCCCTCGCGAGCGTAGACCTTGAAGGGGTTCTCGGTCCCTGGCTCCTCGACGTAGGCGATCTCCTCGCCGTCCTCGGCGGCGAGGGCGTAGGCCAGCCCCCGGCGGATGGCGGTGGAGAGCCGATTCCACTCGGGCAGCTCGAGCGAGCGGGTCGGCCGGGCGGGATGGAGCCTGGCCCGCCAGAGCGCCTCGGCGGCGTGGATGTTCCCCAGCCCTGCCAGCCGGGTCTGGTCGAGGAGCGCGACCTTGATCGGCATCCGGGTCTCGCCGAGGGCGTCGCGGAGCTGCCTTCCAGACAGGGGAGTGAGGAGCGGATCCGGCCCGAGCGCCGTCACTCCGGGGAGGGCCCGGAGGGTGTCGGCGGGGTGGACCTCGAGCCGGCCGAACAGGCGGGGGTCCCGATAGTGAACGACGCTGCCATCCGCCAGCAGGAGGCGGGCCCGGCTGTAGGGCACGTCCTCTCCGGCAGGTCGACGAACCCACTTTCCGGTCATTCCGAGGTGCGAGAGGAAGCCCTGCCCGGAATCCAGCGAGACCAGGAGCACCTTCCCGTGGCGGTCGGCGCGGGCGAGCCGTCCGCGGAGGCGGCCGAACCCGGTGCGACCGCCTGCCCGGAAGACCCGCGTCCGCTCGGCCTGTGCACCGGTGACCTCGGAGCCGCCGAGCCAGCGCTCGAGGGTCCGTCGCGCAATCTCCACCTCTGGAAGCTCGGGCATTTTTGGGTTCGCCAAGTGGCCCGTGTCGGCATTAAGCCCAATCACCGGCGACAGGAGGAGTCATCCCATGGCAGACCTGGCGAAGAAGTACACCCCGAAGTCGTTCCCCCATCTGAAGGGACTCAAGGGCATCAGCGACGGCTTGCTCGAGTCTCACTTCAAGCTCTACGAGGGCTACGTCAACCGGACCAACAAGCTGACCGAGACGCTGTTCGGGCTGGCGAAGGAAGGGCAGGCCCAGGGAGCCAACCCCATCTATGCCGAGCTGACCCGTCGTCTGGGCTTCGAGTACAACGGGATGGTCCTGCACGAGTACTACTTCGCCGGGATGAAGCCGGGCGGCACGGGGAACCCCGGGAACAAGCTGAAGGCGGCCGCCGAGGGGAGCTTCTCCAGCTGGGACGTGTACCTGGCGGATCTGAAGGCAGTGGGGACGATGCCGGGCGTCGGCTGGGCCGTCACCTTCCAGGACCCGAACACGGGCTGGCTGTCCAACCACTGGATCACCCTGCACGAGATCAACAACGTCGCCGGCTTCAAGCCCATCGTCGTGATGGACGCGTGGGAGCACGCCTTCGTGCCGGACTACAAGCCGTTCGAGCGCGCGAAGTACGTCGAGGCGTACTTCTCCAACATCGACTGGGCCGCGGCGGAGAGCCGGCTCAAGTAGCAGGACGGTTGCCGCGGGCGAGCCGGGCGTCCAGTCGGGCGCGGGCGTCCGGCCACTCGGCGGCGAGCAGCGAGTAGTAGGCCGCGTCGCGCGGTCCCCCATCCGCCGCGGGAGAGTGGGCGCGCATCAGGCCGTCGAGCTTTCCGCCGATGCGCTCGATGGCGTTGCGTGAGCGGACGTTGCGGGCGTCGGTCTTCAGCGAGACCCGGTACACCTCCCAGCGCTCGAAGGCGTGGGCGAGCATCAGGCGCTTGGCCTCGGTGTTGATGGCGGTGCGCTGGGCGTCGGGCGCGAGCCAGGTCCAGCCGATCTCCACCGCGTAGGGGACTCCGGGCGGCCGCCGGGGGACGGTGGAGGTGGGCGGGATGGGCCAGAACTCGATGTTGCCGAAGCGGGTGGTGCCGACGACGCGGCCGGTGCGCGCGTCGAGCGTTGCGAAGGGGAGCGCCATCGTGCCGCGCTGTTCCTCGAGCGCGGTGGCGAGGTAGGCCTCGAGCTCGGTGCGGTCCCGGGGTACCGGGGTGAGGCCGAAGGTGTCCCGCGAGCCCTCGATGATCGCCTGCAGCCCGTCGAGGTGTCCCGGGCCGAGCGGCTCGAGCCGGACGTGCTGGCCTTCGAGGGTGACGGGGGCGACCGGTTCCATGGCGTCCGTTGTCGCACGGGCGCCACGAGACGCGGGAGCACAGTCGGTGGCCTTCGGTACGCTTCCGCTCCATGCCGTCCCCCCGTCGTGGCGAGAAGCTGTCCTTCCCTCGGTTCATCCGGGTGAAGACGTCCCCTCCCCCTCAGAGCGATCCGGAGGCGCTGGTTCGCACCTGCCTCAACTGCGGCGCGCCGCTCGAGGAGCGCAAGTGCAAGCTCTTCTGCCAATGCGGGTACTACGCGTCGTGCTCGGACTTCCTCTGAGCTGAGCGCCCCGGCTACCGGCGGCGGGCACGGGCGCGGGTCGGCGTGGCGCGACGGCGCGCACGGGCCGGCCGGGCACGGGCTGCCGCACGCGAAGGACCCTTGCGAGCCTCGGCCAGGCTCTGCTCGAGCGCGCGGGCGAGGTCCACCACCCGCTCGGGCGGCGCCTCCGCAGGCACCTCGATGGTCTGGCCCTTGGCCTTCTTCCGGATCAGCGCCTCGACCCGGGCGCGGTGCTCGTCCTTGAACCGGGCCGGATCGAACTTCCCGCTCATGGAGCGGACGAGCTGCTCGGCCATCTGCAGCTCCTTGCCGACGACCGGCGTCCTCGGGAGCTCGGGCGCCTCTCGCACCTCGTCCGCCCAGACGAGCGTGGTGAGGACGAGGCGGCCGTCGACGCTACGGAGCATGCAGAGGTGCTGCTTGGTGCTGAGCACGATGCGGGCGATCGCTACCTGCCCCGTCTTCTCCAGCGCCGCGGAGAGAAGCGCATAGGCCTTCGCCGACTTGCCGTCGGGAGCGACGTAGTACGAGCCGTCGATCTGCAGCGGGTCGACCTCCTCGAGCTTCACGAACTCCTCGATCCCGATGGTCCTGTCCCGCTCCGGATCGGCCGCGCGCAGCTCCTCCTGAGTGACGGTCACCACCTGCGTCCTGGAGAGCTCGTACCCCTTCACGATGTGCTGCCAGGGCACTTCCTTCCCGTCCCGCTCGCAGACCCGCTTCTCACGAATCCGGCCGCCGTCGGCGTCGTGGTAGAGGTGAAACGCGACGTCGAGCCTCCGGGTCGCCGGGGTGAGCGACACCGGAACGTTCACCAGCCCGAAGCTGATCGCACCTTTCCAGTACGGACGCGCCATGGTGCGTCGTAGGTTTGCCCCGGTCCTGCCCGGACGGAAGGGGGATGCGGCGGAGAGTGTCGCCGGGGAGGCCGGCGGTTGCGTGCCGGGCGGGTAGGCACCATCCATCCAGGTGAGGGAGGTCCTGCATGTTTCGAACGTCCATCCGAGCGCTCCTGCTCTCCAGCGTGCTCGTCGTCGTGGGGTGCGGCGTCCACACCAGCGAGGGTCTGGCCAAGGCGCTGGTGTCCGACGAGCAGGAGGCCCAGCTCGGAGCTCAGGTGAAGCAGGAGCTCGACAAGCAGGGCACCAAGTACATCCAGGACCCGGAAGTCGTGAACTACGTCCGTGGCGTCGCGCAGAAGATCTTCGTCTCGGCCGACAAGGACCGGCCCGGGGTGAAGTGGCAGGTCTACGTCATCGACGACCCGAAGCAGGTCAACGCCTTCGCCACGCCCGGGGGCTACCTCTACGTGTACACCGGCCTGCTGATGGCCGCGGACAACGAGGCCCAGCTCGCGGGCGTGTGGGGACACGAGTCGGGGCACGTCGTGGCCCGCCACTCGGCGCGGCAGATGGTGGACTCGATGGGCCTGGAGACGGTCATCGGGATCGCGCTCGGACAGAACCCGAACGAGCTGACCCAGCTGGCGGCGACGCTCGCGGCGAAGGGCGCGCTGCTCTCCTACAGCCGGCAGGACGAGACCGAGGCGGACGAGTACGGCGCGCGCTATTCCGCGCAGGCCGGGTACGACCCGCACGGCATCATCCAGTTCTTCGAGAAGCTCAAGGCAATGGAAGGGCAGCAGCCGGCCTTTGCCCAGTACCTCTCCGACCACCCCGCGACCGAGGACCGGATCAAGCACCTCCAGGAGTACATCCCGGAGAAGCACCTCACCGGCTCGGAGCTCGGCGCCGAGCGGCTCCAGCCGGTGAAGCAGAAGCTCATCGCGCAGGCGAAGGCCTCGGGTGCGCTGAAACCGACGGCCAAGTAGCGTACCCTCGCGACGGGCTCACCGCCGGAGCAGCTCGAAGGCCACGTTCCGCCCGAGCCCGGCGTCGAAGGCGAGCACGCGCCACACCGCGAGCAGCCGGTCGATGGCGCAGGCGGAGCTCAGCGGGCCGGCGTCGACCGCGTCGAACCCGATGTCCCGGGCGAGCCGGAGCACGATCTTGCGCGCGAGCAGGTCGTCCGCGCAGACGAAGGTCGAGGCCCGTCCGTTCTCGAACCTCGGGTTGATCATCACCTCGGCGGGGACGGTGTTGAACGCCCGGACCACCCTGGCGGTGGGAACGAAGGCAGCGACGATCTGGCTCGAGGAGCGGTCGTCGGTGGGCGGCTTGGGTGCGTTGGTGGGGTCGACGATGATCTTCCCGTCGAGGTCGCCGGCGGCGTGGAGCACCTCCTGCACCGCGCCGTAGGGCACGCCCAGCATGAGCACATCGGCCCAGCGCGCGACGTCCTCCAGCGAGAGCGGCTCCGGGCCCTCGGCCTCCGAGGGGTCGCGGACGCCGTAGCGCACCTCGTGGCCGGCGGTGGCCAGGGCATGCCCCAGCGCCGCCCCGACATGCCCTCGCCCGAAGACTCCGACGTGCATCGCCGTCCTCCGCGGACTGGAGGGTGCGAACCCCCTCGACCCCCAGCAACCGCGGACTGCCCAACAGCTAAGCGAGGAACCGATTGGCTGTTGAAGGTGTCAAACACCTTCGATGGCTTTCCCCTCCGAGCAGCAGGTGAGACCTCTGTTCGCGCCTAGCAGGTAACTGAGCAGACGCTCGTACGCCTGATCACGGGCCTCAGGCGCCCCGCTGCTCGGATTCCGGTTCGGGGCGGGCCGGCCGCGGCGTGGTGGTGAGGCGGACCCCGGCGAGGACCAGCGCGCCGCCGACCGCCACCTCCCAGCCGATGCGCTCCCCGAGCACGAGCCACGCCGCCACCGCCGTCACGACCGGCTGGAGATTGCTGAAGACCGCGACCTTGGAAGCGTCCGTCCGGCCCAGCGCCCAGTACCAGAGGAAGTAGCTGACGACCGAGGTGAGCAGCGCCAGGTAGAGGATGGCGCCCGTCACCACCGGGCTCGCCCCGAGCACGAACTCGGGCCGCAGCACCCACGGCGAGAGGGGCAGGAGCCAGAGCGCCCCGGCGATCATCGACCAGGCAGTGGCCCGCAGGGGTCCGTACTCGCCGATGAAGGCCTTCCCCTCGGCCGTGTACAGCACCCACGCGGTCACCGCCCCGAGGATGAGGAGGTCCCCGACGAAGACGCCGGAGAGCGCCCGCAGGCCGTGGGCGAGCAGCAGCACCAGCGCACCGGCGAAGGCGAGCATGAGGCCGAGCCCGGCCCGCCCGCTCGGGGACTCTCGCCCGCGGAGCACCGAGTACAGGTACACCCCGAGCGGCGTGAGCGCGTAGAGCAGCGCGGCGTGCGCCGCCGTCGAGCGCTGCAGCCCGGCGAAGAACAGCCCCTGGTTCAGCGGCCCGGTGAGGAACCCGAGCATGAGGGCCACGGGAACCGCACGCCTCGGCGGAAGCGCCGGCCCGGGCACGACGAGGACCAGCAGCGCGAACACCACCCCGCTGATGAGGAAGCGCCAGAGCACCAGCGTCGCGACCGGCACCTCCATCAGGGCGCGCTTGGCCACGAGATAGGTGCCGCCGCTGATCGCCGTCTGGAAGAGCAGCGCGACGACGACCCCCGCGCTCAACCCATCACGGGCGTGCACCGGCTCGGGTGCGGGGGCCGCGCTCAGACGAGGGGAAGTCGGGCGAGAGCCCATCGAGCGGCGTCACTCACCACAGCGCTCGGGTCGTGCGCCAGCTTTTCCAGCACCGGGCGGGCACGGGTGTCGCGGGCCGCCCCTAGGGCATAGGCGGCGTTTCGCCGCAGCCCGTCGTATCCGGCGCGGGCCAGCGCGGTGCCCGGCACCAGCTCGGCGTACCGCTCGGGGGTCATCGCCGCCAGGCCGCTGGCATCCAGGCCGGCCACCGCGCGCGGGACGAACCTCGCTCCGGGAGCGGTCAGCGGCGCCGCGTTCAGCGGACAGACCTCCTGGCACACGTCGCAGCCGAAGACGTGGGGAGCCATCGCCTCGCGGTGCTCGGGCGGAACGGGCCCCTCGTTCTCGATGGTCTGGTAGGAGAGGCAGGCCCGGGAGTCGACCCGGCCGGCCCCGTCGAGCGCGCCGGTCGGACAGGCGTCGATGCAGAGGCGGCAGCTGCCGCAGCGGTCCGCGGCCGGGCCATCGTCGTAGGCGTCCACCTCCAGCTCGAGCACCAGCACTGCGAGCACCACCCACGACCCGAAGGGCCGCGTCACCAGGCACCCGTTCCGCGCGATGACCCCGAGGCCCGCCCGCGCCGCCCAGACCTTCTCCATGAACGGCCCGTGGTCCACCGAGCCGTACGTCCGCAGGCCCGGCCACTCCACCCGCAGCAGGCGGCGGAAGGCGCGGAGCCGGTCGCGGAGCGTCGCATGGTAGTCGCGGCCACGCGCGTACCGGGCGATCGGCGAGCCCTCGGTCGAGCCCGGCTCCGTCCAGTAGTTGCAGGCGAGCGCGACGATCGTGCGGGCCTCGGGCAGCAGTCGACGCGGGTCCAGCCGGTCGGCGGCGCGCTCGGCGATCCAGTCCATGTCCGCGGCCATCCCCGCGGCGAGCCACTCGAGGAGCGCAGCCGGCGGGATGGGCTCGGGCCGGGCGAAACCGCAGAGGTCGAAGCCCGCCTCCAGCGCCAGGGCCCGCACCCGCGCGGCCGGAGCGACCTCGGTCAGGGTCAGGGCGTCCCGGTCCCGCCCGGAATCCACGGCACGTCCTTCACCCCCGCCCGGTGATTCGCCGCCCGCGCGAGCACGAAGAGGAAGTCGGACAGGCGATTGAGGAAGCGGAGCGTGACCTCGTCGACCTGGCCGTCGCGGAAGAGCGGCACCACCGACCGCTCCGCCCGCCGGCACACGGTGCGCGCCAGGTGCAGCGCCGCGCTCGCCGGCGTCCCGCCCGGAAGGATGAAGTGGGTCTGCGGGGGCAGCTCGCCCTGGAGGGTGTCGATGCGGCTCTCCATCGCGGCCACCCACTCCTCCCGCACGTGGGGGATGTGGGCGTCGGCGCGCGTTCCGCGGGGCGTGGCGAGCACCGCGCCCACGGTGAAGAGCTCTTCTTGAAGGTCCTGACACCACGGGTCGAGCGTGCCCAGCCCGGCGGCGCGGGCGACGCCGAGCGTCGCGTTCAGCTCGTCCACCTCTCCGTAGGCGGCCACCCGGGCGTCGTCCTTGGCCACCCGACCACCTCCGAAGAGGCCCGTCTGCCCGGCGTCGCCGGTGCGCGTGTAGATCTTCATCGGCCGCGGCCCACCCTACGGCCAAGTGCCGGCTGCACGGAAGTCGGTGGCCGGCCCCCGCGTCTGGTATGAGGGCCCGCCGCCCGCGCTGGCCCATCCGACGTGAACGACGAGCATTCCGAGAACGGCGGCCGCCGTACCGGTCCCTGGCTGATCCTCGCTGCCGCGACCCTCTGGTCGACGGCCGGGGCGGCCATCAAGCTCTGTCAGCTCAGCGGCTGGCAGATCAACTTCGGGCGCTCGGCGGTGGCCGCGCTGTTCATCGCCGCCGTCATCCCGGGCGCGCGGCGCCGTCCCGACCGTTCCATCGCCTGGGTCTCCATCGCCTACGCCTTCACGGTCCTCCTCTTCGTGCTCGCCAACAAGGCGACCACCAGCGCCAACGCCATCTTCCTCCAGGACACGGCGCCGCTCTGGGTCCTGCTCCTCAGCCCGATCCTCCTGCGCGAGCGACCGACGCGCGGGGAGCTGCTCTCCGCTCCGCTCTTCCTCGTCGGCCTGCTCCTCTTCTTCCTGGATCGGCTGTCGCCCGGACAGGCGGTGGGGAACGTCATCGCCGTCGCCTCGGGCGTTGCCTTCGCCCTCTGCATCATGGGCCTGCGAAAGCTGGGAACGCGGAACGTGGGCGCCATCGTCTGGGGGAACGCGCTCGCCGCGCTCATGTCGCTGCCGATGGCGGTGGGGGGACCGGCGCCGACGCTCCCTGACCTGGGCATCGTCCTCTTCCTGGGGATCTTCCAGCTCGGCCTGAGCTACGCGCTCTTCGCCAAGGGTGTCCGGCACACGCCCGCGGTTGAGGCCTCGCTGCTGGCGCTCGTCGAGCCGGTGCTCAACCCGGTCTGGACCTACCTCCTCGCCGGCGAGCGCCCGGGGCCGTGGGCGATCCGCGGCGGCGCCATCATCCTCCTCGCGACGCTGTGGCGGACGCTCGCCCCGTGGCTCGAGGCACGGCGAAGGCCCGCGCCGGGCTGACGGGCGCGTGCTGGTGCGGGGAGCCGAGCCGCGGCCTCAGAACGCGGTCCGGAGCCCGAACCGGAACGCCACGTCGAGCGCCGGCCCGTCCGGGTAGGGATCCTCGACGATGCCGACCCACAGCTCGGTCTTCGGATCGACCCGAAACATGTACCCAAAATCGATGGAGAAGTCGGTGCCGTCCATCGGGGTCAGGTCCGTCCCGTGGAACGGGGGCGTGTGCACGAAGATGTTGCCGTAGAGGAAGTTCCGCCAGCTGAGCCGGACCCGCGGGCCGCCGGAGAACGACATGAAGAAGACGTTCTCCCAGGGAGCCAGCGTGCCGGTCCTCGGCGTGAATCCGATCCCGACCGACCCGCTCACCGTCAGCCACGGCAGCAGCGGCGCCTCGCCGGTCAGGATCAGCCCGGTCTGCAGCGTGCCCGCCCGGTAGCCCGGAGCGGTCGAGGTGGGGAGCCCCAGGACCAGGAGCACCTGCGCGTGCTTGCCGAGCGTCAGGCCCGCCCCGACACGGCTGTCCCCGATGCCCAGGTCCACCGGGCCGTAGGTGATGGTCCGCCCCCGCTCGTAGGTGATCGAGTACTTGTACTTGTTGATGGGGCGCAGCTCGCGCGCGATGTACTGGACGCCCAGGAGCCCGTGGTACCAGTCGATGAAGTGGTCCATGAAGCCGTCGTAGGCGCCCTGGATCTGCACCTGCCCGAAGACGAACCACCGCTCGTCGATGCGGCGGGTCAGCCAGACCTGGAACCGGCCCAGCTCCGCATCCAGCGTCATGCCCTTTCCCACGGTCGCGTAGAGCTCGATGGCGCTCGAGTAGTCGAAGCTGAAGGTCAGCCCCCAGTCGCCCTGCGGCATCATCAGCGGCGGCGCGAAGAGGACGCTCCGGTTGGCCTCGATGGGATTCTGGGGCGCCCAGGGCGGCAGGCCGGAGAAGTCCGGCGGCGGCAGGGGAGCTTGAGCCGCCAGCACGCCGAGGACGAATAGGGGGAGCATCGGGTTCCGGCGACGTGCCGGACGAGACTAGAGCAGCCGCTCGAACTCTTCGAGCGACCGGTTCCAGACCGGCACCCCGCAGTACCGCGGCCCCTCGGGGCAGAACGGCGTCACCCCGGCTTCCTTGCGCAGGGTGCAGGGCGGCACCAGATGCGCAGCGATCCGAGGGTGCACCGCGCGGACCTGCTGCACCTCCTCCACTGACGCCCGCCAGATCTCCTCCTGCGCGGTGTAGCAGAGCCGGTGAACCCACTTGTGATGGAAGTGCAGCAGCTCGCCCGACTCGAGGAAGCGAATGGGGAAGGCGTTGGGCAGGAGGTACAGCGCCGATTCCGGGGCGACGCCGCCGTCCACGAGACGCTCGATGGCGACCCACGCCTCGGCGCAGGTCCGGGTGAAGACGTCGAGCGCCTCCGGCACCTCGGCCAGCAGCGCCGGGACGATCGCGTCCGGCTCGCCGGGAACGAAGGTGGCCTGGAGCACCGGACGGCTGCCGGGCGTCATCCGGTGCCGCTGGTCCTGGCTGTCCGCGGCGTGGCTGAGCTTCTTCTGGAAGGTGTAGCTCGCGTGGACCAGCGTCCGCATGAGCTTGCCGTGCGTGCCGAGCTGCAGCGACTCGGACAGGTAGGGGTTCTGCCGTGGAGAGAGGACGCGCTCGAGCGCGGCCGAGTCGTCGAGCGCGGACCGCGGCAGCCCGAGCACGTTCCGGACGGCCTGGGCGATCGCGGACTCCCCGCGCGCGCTCCAGTCCACCAGCGTGCTGACCCGTCCCTGGAGCCCGGCGTCGAACTCGGCCCGGTGCGCGCGCGCGTCTGCCCCGCCGACGCCGAGCGTCCGCCCGGCCTCCCGGAGCACGCGTGCCTCGTGGGTCGACTCCAGGGGGAGGGGATCTTCGACGTCGCGGAAGAAGAGCGGATCGACCGCCTCGACCTCGCGCACCATCGCCGCGATGACCTCGCGCGCCTCGGTGGGAACGTCGAGGGCCTCCGTCAGCCGGTGGTAGCGGTGGAGCGTGAGCCCGGAGATGGTGTGGTACAGGTGGGCGAACGTCCCGATGGGCAGGACGTAGCGGGCCACTTCCTGGCAGCGCTTCTTGAGGGTGCTCGCCCACTTCTCGGGCGTGCGACGGCGCCCGGGAAAGAGCCGGTAGAACTCCGTCTCGGCCCGCGGGAGGAGCAGCGCCCCGATGCGTGCGTAGGCCGCCATCTGGGCCTCGATGACGCTGCGGTAGAGCGCCTCCTGGGCCTCGGAGAGCGCGGGGACGATGACCCGGTCCGGCTTCACCTCCACGTAGCGCTGGCTGACCTGCTCCGAGTTGTAGAAGGGGTGAGCGTGCAGCACGCTCCAGATGAGCTGCCGGCTGACGTTCTCCAGGCTGAACTGGAAGGTGGCGTGCTGGAGCGTGGTGTGGTGGCCCGCCTGGTAGGTCTCCCGGGCGATGCGGTCGCGAACGGAGCGGGCTTTCTCGTCTTTCCGCACGTCCTCGGCGGTGATGATCCGCGGGCTGTAGCAGGTCCGGGCGGCGGCCACGGAATTGTCGAAGGGCTCGACGAAGCCGTTGGTGAGCCGGACGATGGGCGCCGGAGAGCGGAAGGCGGGAGACGACATCTCCCCTTCTTCTTGCACGCCCGCCCGACGTCTTGCCACACCACGTGCCCCGTCCCGGGCGGGTCTTCGAGACCCACGTTCGGGGCCTGACGGCACGAGGAGCACTCATCCGTGGCCCTGGACAGGCGTTGAGCCGGAGCCGGCTTCTTACCCTCCGGCGGAACGCTCCATGGAGGGACCCCCCGTGCATCGAATCAGCAGGACCCTGGGACTCGCAGCAGGACTCTTCTCACTCGCCGCGCTCGCGACCGGAGCCGATGGGAGCTGGACGCGATGCGCCGCGCCGGCGCGCCTCGCTCCGAATCCCGGCGGCCGGACCTTTTACGTGTCACCGACCGGAACCGACCCCGGCTCGTGCAGCGTCGGCTACACCTTTCGGACCATCAACGCCGCGGTCCTGTGCGCCCAGGGAAAGGACACGATCGTGGTCCACGGGGGCACCTACCCGCCGGTGCGGATCTACAACTTCTACCCCAGCGACTGGGTCCTCATCACGAACGCCTCGGGCGAGACGCCGGTCATTGATGGAGGCGGCATCCTCGGGGACTACGATTCAGTCTTCTACATCGGGGGAGCGAGCAAGCTCGCCGTCCAGGGACTCGAGATCAAGAACACCGGCATCCCGAAGAACACGGACGGAACGCTCAACCGGCAGCAGGGCGCGTACGGTCTGAAGGCAGACAACGTGACGTACCTGCGGCTCTACTACAACACCATCCACGACGTGGCGCGCCACGGCATCACGACGGATGGGCACCAGATCGAGGTGGTGGGGAACCACGTCTACAATGCCGTGATGAGGAACCAGAACTTCCTCGCCGTGGGCTCGCACTGCCCGACCGGCATGAGCTGCTACTGGGACGGCGGTGTCTCGAGTGGGACTGCGCGGAATCAGTGGGGCTACACCGTCCGGGGAAACCTGGTCCACGACATCTGGGGCGAGTGCATCGATGTGCTCGCGGTGGACGGCGCCACGGTCGAAGGGAACCGGGTCTACAGCTGCGTCAACGTCAACATTTACGTCTCCGAGTCCCAGAACGTCACCCTGAACCGGAACTGGGTCTCCGACGTCTCGACGAGCTTCATCGACCCCTCGACTGGCGAGCACCCGACCGCCATTCAGCTTTCGAACGAGAGCAAGACTCGCGGGTGGTCGCTCTCCAACATCGCCATCACCAACAACATCCTCGAGTGGGTCGGGCGAGCGATCAGGTACGCCAACAGCCCCAAACGCTCCCCGGGCGACGGCGGCCCGATCGACACGTACAACGGCGTCTACATCGGGTTCAACGACATGAACCGGACCTTCCATGGTCCCATGATGTTCGACACTCCGGATCAGCAGCCCACGGTGCAGAACAAGATCGCGGGAAACCTGGTGATCAACATCACGAGCGGCGGCGCGGGATGGATCTATGCCCCCGATCCGAACTTCTGGAGCTACTGGGTCTACCCCCCGCCGAACAACTGGAACTACGGCACTTCGGTCACTTCGACGAACCCTGGGATCAACGACTACTACGGGACCTACCTGACGGCATACGACTGGAAGGCGGGCGCGGAGGCCCGCTGGCAGATCGGCCCGTACCAGGAACCCGACATGCCCTCGAGCGACTACCACTGCTCCTCGCACGGTCAGAACAACTGGAACTCGCCCGGCGCGGTGAACTGACCGCCATCGGGCGGCCGAGCATCTGGCCGCTGGAAAGTTGCGGCGCGTCGGGCGTGGCCTCTGGGATGGTGCGCCCCCATGGCGTTCAACCTCCTCGACCGCGCCCGCCGTGCCCTCCTCGAGCTCGGCTTCCTCCCCGACTTCCCGGCCGACGCCGAGGCCCAGGTCGCCTCGCTACAACGCACCGGCACCCCACAGCCGAAGGACGCCGAGGACCTCCGCGGCCTCCTCTGGTCCAGCATCGACAACCCCGAGTCGATGGACCTGGATCAGCTGGAGTGGGCGGAGGCGCTCCCCGACGGGAGCACCCGCCTCCTCGTCGCCATCGCCGACGTGGACGCGCTGGTCCCGGAGGGCTCGCCGCTGGACCGCCGGGCCGGGGCGAACACCGCCTCGCTCTACACCGGCGCCGCCGTGTTCCCGATGCTGCCCCGGCCGCTCTCCGAGGACCTCACCTCGCTCCTCCCCGAGGTGGACCGGCTGTCGGTGGTCATCGGCTACCGCGTCCTCCGCGATGGCTCGGTCACCGACGGCACGGTGCGCAAGGCCCGGGTTCACAACAAGGCCAAGCTGAGCTACCCGGAGGTCGGTCCGTGGCTCCAGGGAGACGCGCCGGTGCCTCCGCGCGTCGCCGCCGTCCCCGGGCTGGAGCAGCAGCTGCGGGTGCAAGACGCCGCCACCCGCGCTCTCCGGGCGGCCCGTGAGCGTGCCGGGGCGCTCGTGCTCCGGACCCTCGAGCCCCGACCGGTGATGTCCGACGGGCGAGTCCTGGACCTCGAGACCATTCCCGACAGCCGGAGCCGCGAGCTCATCGAGGATCTGATGGTGGCGGCGAACGGGGTGATGGCCCGGTTCCTCGAAGCAGCCCGCCGCTCGTCGCTCGCCCGCATCGTGCGGACACCCAAGCGCTGGGACCGGATCGTCAGCCTGGCGCAGGGACTCGGGACGGCGCTCCCCGCTCAGCCCGATGGCGTGGCCCTCTCGCGCTTCCTCCAGCAGCAGAGAACGAAGGACCCGCTCCACTTCCCCGACCTCTCGCTCGCGGTCGTGAAGCTGCTCGGTCCTGGCGAGTACGTGCTCCGCCCGGCGGGCCAGGACTCTCCGGGGCACTTCGGTCTCGCCGCGCACGACTACAGCCACTCGACCGCGCCCAACCGGCGGTACCCGGACCTCATCACCCAGAGGCTGGTGAAGGCGCTGCTGTCCGGCGCCCCGGCGCCCTACAGCGACGGCGAGCTCGAGGGCATCGCCCAGCACTGCACGCGCATGGAAGAGGCGACTCGCAAGCTCGAGCGTCTCATGCGGAAGGTCATCGCCGCGCTGCTGCTCCACGACAGGGTCGGAGAGACCTTCGACGGCCTGGTCACCGGCGTCACCGAGCACGGCACGTTCGTCCGGCTCCTGAAGCCCCCGGCGGAAGGCCGTGTGGTCAAGGGCGAGAAGGGCATGGACGTCGGAGATCGGGTGCGCGTCCGGCTGCTCTCGACCGACCCCGAGCGCGGGTTCATCGACCTCGCCCGGGCCTGAGCGCAGCGCATCACGCTTCCTTCACGCGAGCGATTTGCCAGACGTTGCCCCACCGGTCACGGACCATCGCTCGGCGGTCGCCGTAGGGCGTGTCGAGGGGAGCCTCGAGTGTCACCGCACCGGCCTCGACGGCCAGCCGGTGGGTCTCGTCCGCGTCGTCCACGTAGACGTAGAGAAATCCGGGGAACGGCTCCCGCGCCCCGGCCGGGCTCACCATCACGAGCGAGTCGCCGATGCGCATCTCGGCCGGCCGATCGCCGTGGAGCGTGCCGGTGGCGCCGAACACGGTGCGCAGGAACTCCACCAGAGCCGCGGCGTCGGTGACGACCAGCCGCGGCGTCACCGAGTGAAAGCCCGATCTCGGGCGAGCAACCTCCTCCGTCACTTGGCGGCGGTCTTCTTGGCCTTGGGCTTGCCCCACACCTTCTTGCAGGACGAGCTCAGCGTCTTCTCGTTGTCCCCGAGGCACTGGAGAACCTTGCCTCCACCCATCTCCACTCCCGGGCAGAACTTCTGGGCGTCGGCACGGCAGGCCTTGTACAGCGCGTTGAACTTCTTGCTGACATCGTCCTTGCAGGCCTGGGACAGCTGATCCGTCTTGCCCTCGAGACAGGCGAGGATCCGGCCCTGACCGGGCTCGATCCCCGGACAGACCTTGTCCAGATCCGCCTTGCAGGCCTTGCCGGCCACGGGCTCGGCGAGGACCACGGAAGCGGCGAGCAGGACTCCAGCTCCGAGCAACGCAGACCACAGGGACCGATGACGCGATGACATGGTCTTCCACGCTCCTGGCGAGAGCAGGCATACCTGGAGGGGAGGCAGGTCCCGCCACCTCCCTGAGTCCCGCGTGCGTGCCGGGTTGTCCAGCGAATCCGGACTGAGTCGTCGGGGGCCCGGCATCCCGCTCAGAGGCGGGACGGGCTCAGACCAGCGCCCAGCCGTCCGCCGTCTCGCGAACAACGCCCTCGCCGCGGAGCTTCTCGAGGATCGCCAGCGTGCTGCGCTCTCCGAGATACGGCAGGGCGGTCGGCGTGTCGGCGTAGGCGTCGGCGGCGATTTCCTCGAGGGTCCGGCCGACCGTGCTCAGCGCCGTCTGCACCCGCCGCTCGCGCATCGACCGGTGGTCCATCACCGTGGTGAGCGCGCTGGGCCCGTCCGGAAGCGGCGGCCCGTGTGCCGGGTAGATCGCGCGCACGGGGAGGTCGCGGAGCCGGGCGAGCTGGCGAAGATATTCGGCCATGTCGCCCTCGGGCGGGTCGATGAGGATGGTGCCCTGCCCCGCCACCATGTCCCCCACCACCGCCGCCCGGGTCGCGGTGTCGACGAGCGAGATGTGCCCCCGGGCGTGTCCCGGCGTGTGCAGCACCCGCCACCGCATCCCCGGCGCGCCGGCGAGGACCAGCTCGTCCCCCTCCTCCAGCAGCCGGTCGGCCCGGAACGGAAGCCGGTCCGCCGTCCGCGCGTGGCACCACACCGGAATCCCCAGCGCCTCGCTCACCGCCCGCGCCCCGCCCACGTGGTCCAGGTGGTGATGGGTCAGGACCACCGCCAGCGGACGGCACTCCTCGGCGGCGAGCGCCCGCACGTGCGTGGTGAGCCGCTCGATCTCCGAGGGATCCGGCGCTCCCGGGTCCACGATGAGCAGCTCGCCCGTCCCGAGAATCCAGGCGTTGGTGTGCGTCGCCGGCAGCAGCGTCGGCGTCCGCAGCGCCACCAGGCGGATCCCCCGCTGGAACTCGATGCGCGTGTCCGCGGCGGTCGGCGAGGCCAGCCAGGCGACGGCGTCCACCGTCCGGCGAACGCGGCTCAGGACGTTCAGCGCGTGGCGGTTGGGCGGATGGAGCAGCGCCCGGCCCTCCTGCCAGAGGGTAAGCGCGTCCGTCGGCCGGACCCAGCTGCCCTCCGCCGCCTCCCCCGGCCACACCTCGGCCCTCGTCCCGGGCGGCACCTCGACCAGGAAGAACCGCGCGTCGAAGCGCGTGGGCATGAAGGGCGGCGTCACCCAGCGCCCCGCGGGCTCGAAGTCCAGCGCGTCGACCTGGAGCCCGAGCCGGTTCAGGACTGAGGCGAAGGTCTCCTTCCCTTCCAGGACCATCGCCCGCGCCGTCGCGAGCGTGGCTGCATCCGGCGTCCGCCCGCGCGCGGCCAGCACGCCGGTCTCCTCGAAGAGCTCGCGCGCCGCCGCCGCCACCAGCCTCGAGTCGGGCGGCCCCGCGCCCTCGATCGGCACCTCGGTGTCGCCGGCATCCACCCGTCCGCCCGGGAAGGCGTAGAAGCCGGCGGCGAAGGAGACGGTTCGCTCGCGACGGAGCCAGAAGGTCTCGAGGCCCCGGGGCCCCATGCGCACCAGGACCACCACCGCGGCGTCTTTGGGCTCCGCCGGCGGCGGCGCCTCCTGCATCCCGGGGATCGCCTCGCTCATCGCTTGCGTGGAGAACCTATCCCATCGCGAAGCTTCGCTGCGGTGACACCTGCCAGCGCCTGGCGGGCCCGATCCAGGCTGTCTGGACGGACGTACGCCCGGGACAGACGGACCGGTGACGCGTAGCGCTGGTAGAGCGGGGTGTAGCGGGCCACCGGCGTCAACCGGCCCGAGGACTCGTCCAGGACATAGAGGCTTGGCCCTTCACCCTCGTCGAAGTAGCGGGACAGGGTCTCCCGGCTCTCCACCGTGAAGTGCTCGACCCCCGCCTCCGTCAGCGCCTTGGCGAGTGCTACCAGGTCGTAGCCCTCGTCCCGCTCGGTGAACTGGGCCAGGAGCTTGAAGCCCTGCCTCCGGACGATGCGCTGCGCCCAGGGATTGGACGAGCCGCGGAGCGCCCAGAGCAGGGCGACGTCGTCGGTCCGGAGGAACTGGGCCGGGTCGGCCGGAATCTCGAACTCGCCCGGCGCCTCCCGGTAGTAGGTGGCCAGCATCCAGTCGAAGCTGACCGCCGTGTGGTGGAGGTAGACGGACAGGAACATGTGGTGCCGGCTCAACAGGAAATCCTCGAAGGCGAGCACCGCGCTCCGGGAGAGGGCCAGCTCCACCTGTCCGTCCCGCTCTGCGGGGTGGAGGTTCTGCACCAGCCAGTCCAGGTCGAACCGGCCGTAGTTCACTCCCGTATAGAACGAGTCCCGGAGCAGGTAGTCCATCCGGTCGGCGTCGAGCTCGCCCGAGACCAGCGCCCGGAGCAGCGGCGCCCAGTCCGCGTTCCCGTACCGGAAGTCCAGCCCGCCGGGCGGCGTCTTGCCCGTCACCAGCGCCGCCAGCGCCTCGCCGGTGATGCCCTGATCCCCCAGCCGGGTCCGGAGGAGCTCGGCCAGGTCGGTGTCCAGCAGGAGCTTGACCGTGAAGTCCTCGTGTCGGGCCTGCCCCCCATTTTTCCCCGTCCAGGTTGGAAGCTTGAGCGCGGCCCGCGGCGGCGCGATGCGCTCGCTGGCGTGACTGAGGGGCATGTGCCCCAGATCGTGGCAGAGGACCGCCAGGCGCACCGCCGTGCGGAAGCGGTGGCGAGTTCCCTCGGGCAGGTCGCTCCGGGCCGAGAGCGCATCGAAGAGTCGCCCCACCACGTGCATCGCCCCGAGCGAGTGAGCGTGGCGGGTGTGGGTCGCCCCGGGGAAGGCCAGCTCGCCGAATCCGAGCTGCCGCACGTGGCGGAGCCGCTGGTACCAGACACTGTCCACCACGGCCGCCTCGTCGGCGGAAACCGGAAGGGTGCCGTGAATCGGATCACGAATGCGCATCGTGTCGGCAGATCGTGCTACATCCACGAGTCGACTGCATGCACATCACGCTCCTGCACAACGCGGACGCCGATGCACTGGAGGAAGACCCAGGACGCGAGGCGAGGGCGGA
>Ga0081540_1000437_pt1 | contig 41175 bp, 34 predicted proteins | sample TabmetS2T1R1_FD_71024 | JGI IMG/M metagenome (GOLD analysis project Ga0081540, IMG submission 71024) | Tabebuia heterophylla rhizosphere microbial communities from the University of Puerto Rico - S2T1R1 | ecosystem: Host-associated > Plants > Roots > Rhizosphere ...
CGGCGGCACCGGCCTCATTGGATCAAAAGTCGTAAACATTCTTCGCCAACGTGGTCATGAGGTCGTAGCGGCGTCACCTTCTACTGGCGTGAACACGCTCACTGGTGAGGGATTGGCGGAAGCGCTGGCAGGCGCTCAGGTCGTGGTTGACGTAGCGAACTCACCTTCCTTCGAAGACAAGCCTGCTTTGGAATTCTTCGAAACGTCGGGTCGCAACCTTCTTGCGGCGGAAAAGACCGCGGGCGTGAGACATCATGTGGCGCTGTCGGTGGTCGGTACGGATCGCCTGCTTGGAAGTGGTCCCGGTTCCTTGAGTGGTTATTTCCGCGCGAAGATGGCCCAGGAAAATCTGATCAAGGCTTCCGGGATCCCGTTTACGATCGTGCACGCAACGCAGTTCTTCGAGTTCGTGAAGAACATAGCTCAGGCGGCGACTGACGGTTCAACCATTCGGTTATCGCCAGTGCTTATGCAGCCGATGGTTTCGGATGATGTGGCTGCCGCGGTGGCAGACGTAGCTCTCGGGGAACCGATGAATGCAATGGTCGAAGTAGCCGGGCCTGACAAGATCCGGCAGGATGAACTTGTCCGGCAGTTTCTAACTGCGACGGGCGACCCGCGGAACGTGGTCACCGACGCTAATGCGGGCTACTACGGCATAAAGGTGAACGATCAAAGCCTCGTGCCCGGAGATAATCCCCGCCTCGGCCCGACGCATTTCGAGGACTGGCTCAGCCGCACCGCACCGCAGCACTGAAACTGTTTATCACAAACACAACCTCAGCCAAACCCACATACCAGAAAGGAATATCACAATGAAACGAATCCTAACTTCAAAAGCTTACGCACTTATTGTTTGCACACTCATCGCCGCCGCTTTCGGCGTGGGCTCAGCGATGGCCGCCACGACGGAACCCCTGGAGGCGAAGGTGACGGAGCTCTTCTCGAAAGACCTGCCGGAGTGTCCCGGCAAGGAAGGTCTGATGATCACGGTGGAGTATCCTCCGGGCAGCGTGGACCCGATACATCGCCACCCCGGACACGGGTTTATTTACGTGCTGGAGGGCTCGATCATAATGCAGGTCAGGGGCGGGAAAGAAGTGACTCTGACACATGGTCAGACCTTCTATGAAGGCCCTGAGGATGTTCACGTCGTCGGGCGAAACGCTAGCCAAACCAAACCGGCGAAATTCGTCGTATTCTGGGTGAAGGACAAAGGCGCCCCAGTATTTATACCAACCAAATAAATCAAAGCTGCAAGTATTTCGCCTTTCCACGCCTAACAAATGAATCTGTCGTCGAATCATAGTTAGGCCGCACGAATGGCGAAACAAAGCGAAGAAAGGAAGCATCATGAATACCGCAACACCATTTTTGCTGTTGGCTCTGCTGAGCGCGGGCACCCAGGCCTTTGCCGCCGACGTGAAGTCCGTATCGAGGCTCGCATTCGGCCCCGACAACACTCTCTTTGTTGCCGACTGGAAAGGCGCCCAAGTGCACGCGCTGACGTTGCCGGCGCCTATGCCCAAGAAGGACGAAGGCACCTTCAACATCGTTGACCTGGAGGAGTTGCTGTCCAAGTCGCTTGGCGCCGGCAAGGTCAAGGTCGAAGACATGGCAGCGCGCCCTGGCTCGGGAGAGGTGTACCTGGCAGTGAGCGTCGGGGCGAATAAGACGCCGGTGGTTGTCGCAGTCACTTCCGACCAAAAGGTGCGCAAGCTCAACCTTGCGAGCATGAAGTCGACGACGGTAGCGCTGAAGAACCCGGACAACTCCAAGGTCGAATTCTGGAAGGAGACCCCGGAGCGCAGCTTCACGGTCACGGACATGAAGTGGAACAATGGCGAGTTGTTCGTTGCGGGCTTGTCGAACCAGGACTTCGCGTCGACGCTGCGTCGCATTCCCTACCCATTCACCGATAAGCAGACGATGACGTCGGTGGAGATCTATCACACGACGCACAACCAGATTGAAACACGCGCTCCCATTCGCGCGATGACGTTCGCAACGCTCGGCGGAAAGCCTTACATCGTCGCCGCGTATACCTGCACCCCGATCGTGACCATCGCGCTCGAGGATTTGAAGGACGGCGCGCACATCACGGGCAAGGCCGTCGCGGAACTGGGCTACGGCAGCACGCCCGCGGACATGATTTCGTACAGCGCCAAGGACCCGAGCGGCAAGCCGCAGGACATGCTGATGCTGCTGAACTTCCACCGCTCGGGCAACATCATCGCGGTCTCCGAGGTCGAGGCTGCGAACGAGAAGCCCGGTATCGACAAGCCCGTGCCTGCCGGTCAAATCGTCGGCGTGCAGGAGACGGCGGCACCGCTGGTGGGGGCCATGCGCATCGACAACCTCGACGACCAGTTCTTCATCGTCGTGCGCCGGGCGCTGGAGACGGATGCTTTGCAGTTGGTGACGTTCGACAAGGCCATGCTGTTCCGGTTGACCGATTTCGTCTCCGAGTACGACTTCCCACAGTACCGATACAACAACAACGAGTTTCAGCTCAAATACTTCAAGCCTGCCCATGACACCCTGATGAAGCAGGAAGGGTTTCCCGAGCTCATCGGGACGCACGAGTGAGGCAGGTATGACGAAGTCGTTGCGAGCTCTGTGTGTGCTAGCCCTGTGGGCAGCGGCTGCCGCTCATACGGTCGCTACTCAGCTGGTGCCTGTTGCCGTCCAACCGTCAGGCCCGGAGGTGCCAGCGAACCTGCTGCGCATCTCCTTGGTGTTCGCGCAACCTGTTGGCGAGGAGGTCTTGCCTCGGTTGGAACTGCGCCGGGCCAACGGCGATGTCATCGACCAGCCGTTTTTGGAGCAGGAGCTCTGGTCCCCCAGCAGCAAGATTTTGACGGTGTTGCTGCATCCCGGGCGCGTCAAGAGCGGGCTCATCGCCCATGACACCTTCGGACCTGTGCTCCACGCCGACGGTTTGGTGGTCCTGACGTTGGACGGTCAGGAAATCAAGCGCTGGAAGGTGGGGTCGGACGACCATGATGGCCCGCGCCCGTCTAGCTGGGGCTTCGGAAGCGTTCTCGCAGGCACACGTGAGCCTCTGGTGGTTCAGCTGGACGCGCCGATCGACGGTCGGGATGTCGACTACCTCGCGGTTGCGAACTCGAGTAATCGCCGAATCGAGGGGCGGGCTCGGCTAGAAGTTGGCGAAACGAGATGGACCTTTACGCCCGAGGCTCCCTGGACTGAATCGTGGTACACGCTGGCCGTCTTTGGCAACCTTGAGGATGCTTCCGGCAACCGGTTGAACGGACACTTCGAGTCGCCCAGGACTGCGCCTGAGCCGGTAGCTGCCGACGTTTACATACCTCTACCGATTCGTCCAGCGAGTGGCTGCGACAATTCGGCATCAAACGTCGTAACCAATATGCGGCTTTGCGGCCGATTTGGTGACAGTGAAAAGTTAACTTTGATGAACCGACAAGATTCACTTAGCGAGAGGAAGCCGTCGGCCCATCTTCGCATCCTTCTCGAGCCGTCGCCGCAGGACGATGAACGAATTCTCATCCAGGTTGTCGAGCCGCAGCGTGCCGACCGACGCAGTAGTACCCTTCGCGGTTGGGGATGCGCCGGACTTCCGGTGCGAGTTCCTATCCTTCGAGAAAAGGAAACGACGATAAACGAGCAGCAATGGATGAGGCGATCCCCGGATTTGGCGGCCAAAATATCACCCGGGCGGCCGGAATGTGGCCCAGGATATACTAAGGAAGCAGTAGTCAAATGAAAGTCGTAACTGAGTTGTTAGTCAAAGCGGAGGCACTTGTATGAAGGCAAAAAGTTCTGAACCGAAATTCATCGTGACGGCAACCTTAATTGTGGCCGATATTGCTCGTTCGGTGGCATTTTATCGTGATGTTCTTGGCGCAACGCTGTTGCGCGGGGGTGAACCCACACTTCTGCGCCTTCAGAACATTTGGATAATTATTAATAAAGGAGGCGGCGGAACGGACGACAAGCCGGAGGTCATCGCGTCTCCGCCAAAGGATCTCAACATACTGAGCTCATTTCTCAATCTCCGAGTGGTAGACATTAAACGATGTTACGAACTGTGGCGTGCGCGTGGCGCAAAATTCATCACCGAGCCGAAAGTTCACCAAAGCGAAATTCGCTGCTACATGCGCGATCCCGACGGTTACTTGATTGAAATCGGTCAAACCACGGCAACCACTTCGCCGCTTGAAGCGTACGTGTGACGCACTCGCATTGCCTCTCGTTATCGCGCGCACAGAGAATCGAAGCTAGATATGTCCCGTTTTTTCGACTCCGTACGCGCTGCCACGCATGAAACAGCGTTTTTCATAGGTAGAGCACGGCGCTTCGACGACGGCACAATGGGCGCGCATAACAACGGCTCTGACACTGGTTAGGAAAGTGCAACACTCTACTCGTTAGGCGCTAATCCCGCGCGCGTGCGTCGCCAGTGCACGCGTGCGCTCTTACAACGGTTCCCTCGACTACCGTCGACGCCCAATAAGAATATGCGTCACTCTCTATGTCTCACCTGGGAATCCCGGCGGCGAACCACGCACCGGATCCAGCGGACCGGATGAGGAGCACAGGGCTAGTGCAAGGATTCGGGGGCGCAGGCGAAAGCATGTCGTCAATGCGAAAATCGCCATCCACTTCAAGCGGGACGCCTGCAAGATCTGAGCTGTGTTGGACATTCCCGTCATTTGCGCAGAACAGCGTCGCAAAAACGCTCTGGTTGGCGTTGCTTCCGACGGCATTGCCTGAGCCCAGAAGGAGGCCCCGGCCGTCGAGTCGGATCCTCCCGTCCTGCTTCACGTCAGCTCCAAGGTCCTGGATCACCCAGATCTGGCCAGCGGCTACGATGCCTCGCACCGTGGTATTTCCTGAACCGCTGGGAATAACGCCGATCCCTCCACTGAACCTGACCAAGTTCTGGGCCTGGACCGAGTTCTGAGCTACGGCCGATTGAGCAATGGCTACCAAGACGAAGACCACGCCTCCGACAGCGAATGGCGTGCCTAAAAAGGAACGGCGGCTGACAGCGCGTTTTGGCGGTGTGCCATTTGATGCCGACATGCTGAATAATGACGCTAAGAGTTTCTTAATAGAGTTCATAGCTGCAGAATCGCACCGATGCCGAAGAATGGCCGACTAAATTAAGTTACCATTTAGTTACCTTATCAATCTCTGGATTATGCAACGTTTTCGGGGCGTTGCTGAAATCGCGAGTTGCAATTTGCTCGCAAGTTGCCGACGACAAAAACACTTGCGCTCGTGGAATTCAGCGCAAAAATGCCGCGGGCATGAAAAGGGCAAAAATCAAAACTGCGGTGCCGCTTAGCGCCGGCGAACGTTATGTCGAATTCACCGATTCGAGTAAACAACTCGATCGTGCTCGAAAAGCACTCGGCCTAAAGGAAAACGAAGCGCTGCTCGTATTCACCGATGGAAAGAGAGAATTCGCGGTGGCCACTGACGTGCATTAAGGGTTTACCCGATCGAAACGGACAGTCCTTTCGGCATTCTGAATCCGACTGAAACCGATAGCGGACAAGTTCCTTCAAGGAAAAAGTTCCCATTCGTCAGTTGGCAAGGCCAACAGATTTTTTGAAGGCCAGCTCAGAACGCATCGCGGTTCAACAAAAATGGCATGCGTTTACGGGCCGCGTAGTCGAGTTACGAGCGGAAGACGGCGACATTCACATTGCCCTTGCAGCGCAACTGCCGACAAGCCAGGTGTTGTTGTGCCTGAAATACCCGCAAAACCCAATGATGTCGGCTTCGCCAATTTGTATTTGGTTGGGACAGACCCTATTTCCGTTTTGAGTGAGCTGGTTGAAAACTACAGATCGGCAACCGCCAATTATAACAATTATGGCAAGGCGCTTTTCGACATCGGCCACGCTCCCGCAGATAAATCAAACTGGGAAGAGATCTCCAAGGCTATGCAGCCTGGGAGTTACATCCCGCGATGAACCTGCAGATTCAGATTTGAGTTTACCGACGCCACTTTGCCATGAAGGCCAACATGGCGGCAGTATAGGCCCGGAAGGCTGTGAATCTCAGGTCAGGATGAAACGGGGCGAGGAACGTGGCGACCGTAGTCCGACCGTCTCGTATAGCATCGGTTGCTAACTCAACCAGCTGATCTGGGACAGCTTCCTTTCCAGAGTGTTGCGTTTTTTCAAGAGTAGAGAGGTGCCTCCGTTTTCCCTTGCCGGGTCTGCTGGAGGCGCGAGAGTGCTTTTCCATTCGGCCGTTATAGCGTGTTTTAGGCGGCAGTTGCAAGTCCAAAACTTGCGATCGTTCGGGCTGAAGGTGCGATAATCTCGTTGCCGGTCGCTGCTCGTATTCGACTCCCGTACGCGCTGCCAAGTAGTCTGCGACGCACCGCGAGGGGAGGAGCCAGGAATTAAACTTAACCTGGCGTGGTGTTTATGAATTAGCACGGTGCTCCATGAACCGCCTCTCAACCTTGTGCAAATCGCAGTGGGCGCCTCATTACTTCGTTTGCAAACTAGGGATGCGGCCGCACGCGCTTCGGCAAAAGACAACCGATGATTTCAACCGAAAAGGCCCAGCTGCGTCGTCGATCTTTGAAATGACGCGCACGACAGTTTCGGACGGGCGCACATTCGGTTGCGCCGGCAGGAGATGGCAAACATCGATGCGATTTGCTCGGCAAAGATGCCTTCGCCGGTCATACGTGTGTGCCACTGGGAGTTGTTTAGTCGGCTCTGTCGCAGGTCGCGGATGCGTCCCAGCACCTTCTCTTTGCGCTCGGGAAAATGTTCCTCGAGCCAATGCTCGAATAGTGGCGCCACAGCCCACGGCAGACGAACAATTGTGTATGCGGCGAATTGCGCACCCGCTTTTGCGCAGGCGTCGAGGATCCTCGGAACCTCATGATCTGTGAGACCCGGAATTATCGGTGCAACCATCACGCCGGTCGGAATTCCGGCGTTGCGAAGGTGGCGGATCGCATCAAGGCGCGCCTGAGGGGACGATGTCCGCGGCTCAAGCACTCGCTGCAAATTTGAGTCCAGCGAAGTTACTGAAATATTTACAGCCACTCCATTATACGCGGCGAGGTCGCGCAAAAGATCGACGTCGCGTGTGACGAGACGGTTCTTTGTGATGATCGCGACCGGATTGCGAAATCTGGCGAGCACCTCGAGGCAGCCGCGAGTAATGCCCAGCTTTCGCTCGACGGGTTGATACGGATCGGTCACGCCACTCAGCACAAGTGTTTGCGGGTGCCACCGCTGCGATTCCAATTCAGCGCGCAACAACTCCGGCGCCCTTGTTTTCACCATGATCTTACTTTCGAAATCGAGTCCGGCGGAAAAGCCGAGATATTCGTGCGTTGGTCGCGCGTAACAATAGATGCAGCCATGTTCGCAGCCTCGATACGGATTCAGGCTTGTCTCAAACCCGACGTCCGGACTGTTGTTACGCGTGATGACCGATTTGGTTTCGTCGCGAAAATATTGCGTTCCGCGTTGCGGTCGTTCTTCCGTTTCAAGATCAACATCGACAACATCGACGTCATTTAGATCGACATGCAGTTTTTCGAAGCGATTTGCCGGGCTCCAGGAGGCACCACGTCCGCGAATGGCTGCGCGGCTTTGCGGCGTCTCCATAACGACGGGCCGGAACTTCTTTCCCATTTAATAAGTTCACATGAACATATCGTTGTGTCGACCAAAATCTTGCATTACTCCATCGCTCCGCGACTCCATTACTGAACCGCTGCGTTATTTCACTTTGAGTAATGAAGTAATTGGGTAATGAATTTCCGACCGCAAATGTGCGACTCCGGAGGGGTGGCAGAGCGGTTGATCGCGCCGGTCTTGAAAACCGGAAGGCCGAAAGGTCTCGTGAGTTCGAATCTCACCCCCTCCGCTTTCCTCGCAGGGGGATCAACAAGATTGTACGCCAGACGCGGGAGAGTGGGCGTGTATCCGCTCTTTCTTGTCGCCGATTTTTAACGAGTGCGGTTCTGGTCTGAATTGGGAACAGCGATCAGTAATTTGTGGTTACGCGGTTCGCGCGCGAGAAAACGCCAAATCAGGGCAGCACATAGAATCCCCAGTACCGCTGCGCACACAACATCGGATAGGTAATGCGCGCCGAGGTACATTCTGGAGAACCCGATCAGGATCGGGATGGGAAGACACGCGAGGCCGACACGGCGGCGGGCGAAAATCAAAACGCCAAAAAACGCCGTCGACGCCAGAACGTGACCCGATGGAAACGCGTGATATTTCGTGCTGAAACGCGGACCACCCCAGCGCAGCTCTGATTTCACAGACGGGCGGGCTCTTGGAATCGTCCGCTTGATGATGGTGCCAGTAATTCCTGCGATCGCCATTGCCAGCAACATCGACAGAAAAATGCGCATCCACTTTTTGCTGTGCCGCCGCCAGGCGATTCCTAAAAGAAGTAATCCAAGCGCCGCGTGCGATGGCCAGTCGCCGAACAAACTGACTTTGCGCATGAAATTGCGCATCATGGGGCTTTGATGCAGCGCCATGAAATCACGGACTGCACCGTCGAAATGAAACGCAATTGCAATCGCTATCGCTGTAACGACGATCCCGATCAGCCAATAAAAAACGGCGGCGCGCTTCACAATAAAGTTCCCGTCAGTTTTAGCGGGCGTTATTTTGAGCGCGCTCTTGAAATCCGCAACACGCAATTCTGTCCTTTTGTTTTTCGCCTCGGTCCTTTTCCATCTGGCCGGTACGTGGAGCTTGCCGTTGATCGATCGTGACGAGCCGCGTTTCGCGGAGGCATCACGAGAAATGATCCAGCGCGCAGATTACGTCGTTCCTTACTTCAACAATCAGTTGCGACTCGACAAGCCTCCCCTCGCCTATTGGGCACAAGTGGCAAGCTACCGAATTTTTGGTGAAAGCGATTTCAGCGCGCGTTTTCCGTCTGCGGTCGCAGCTGCCCTTACAGCACTGGTGATCGTTGGCTGGGGCTACCGCGTTGGTGCGGCCACAGTTGGATGGTGGGCGGCGATTATTTTCACTCTTTCCTTACAGACTTTTGTTCATGCAAAAGCTGCCGTCGCCGATATGTGGCTGGTGTTGTTCATGACGCTAGCGCACTGGACGGGATATGAACTCTTGGCACGTTCGTCTGCGACAGCGGCGCATGCTAGCCACGGCACGAAGGCTGTGGTCGTGCCCAACCATCGAACGAGGTGGTGGCTTGTTTTTTACCTGTCGTTAGCACTTGGTTTTCTGGCAAAGGGACCGATTGCCTGGATACCGCTGCTCACCGTTGGAGCGGCAATTTTCCATACACGAGATTGGCAGTTGGGCCGGAATTTCAAATTCCTGCGTGGAATCTTGCTGATGCTTGCAGTTGTTGCGATCTGGGGAATCCCAGCGCTGATTCAAACTCACGGCGAATTCTTTGCGATCGGAATCGGACGGCATGTCATTGGCCGCTCGCTGGCCACGATGGAAGGTCACGGAGCGAGTTCGTTTGGGATGTATCTGCTGCTTTTGCCGTTCTACTTCGTGACAATTTTCGTCGGTTTCTTTCCGTGGTCGATCAAGTTGCCGTGGTTGATCCGGCAATTGTGGGGCCAAAAGAAGACCCGGATCGCTGATTCCGGCGACCGGGGAATCAAAATCGATAACTATCTCCTCACAGGCATCGCGATGATCTTTGTAATCTTCACACTGGTCAGCACGAAGCTGCCACATTATACCCTGCCAGCCTTTCCTTTGCTCTCGCTGTTGCTTGCGCGGCATTGGCAAAGAACGGCGACAGTTAAGAATCACGGCTCATCGTTCCCAACCATCGCTATTAGTGCGGCGTGTGTATGGGTCGCGATTGCCTTGGTGGTTCCCCCATTCGTTGCGCGGTTTTTTCCCGCTTACCAGCTGTTTCGGGAATCACGCGCGCATTTGCAAACGCGCATGCAATTTGGCTCCGTTGAGTTCGAGGAACCAAGTGTGGTCTGGTATTTTCGCTCGCGCGTACAAGGCTTTCTCACGCGGCTCAACAAAAAGACCGCAGTCGACTTCATGTCCAAGCCCGGCCCGCGTTTCGTCATTGTGCCCACTCCGCTAGTTCAGACCCTTTTTCCTAATCGTCCTCAAACCTTGAGGTATTTTCCAACGCACGGCTTCAACATTCCTAAAGGCAAACAGGTTGATCTTGCGCTCGTGCTAAAATCGGAGTGAAGCACATTGACGATTCAATGATTTAACGGTTTAACGATTTAACGTGATCACGTTTCTCGACGGCAAATTGATGAGCGCTCTGCCTACGCATGCAATCATCGATGTTGGCGGCATCGGCTACGAAGTTCTTATCCCGCTTTCAAGCTACGACCGGCTTCCGCCACCGGGTCAGCCAATTCGTATCCTCACGCATTTGGCGGTCCGCGAAGACGCGCACGTGCTTTATGGATTCATGACACCCGCGGAGCGCGATCTTTTTCGATTGCTCGTGAACAATGTAAGCGGTATTGGGCCAAAACTGGCGCTAGCAGTACTCAGCGGAATGAGCGTGAACAATTTCAAAGCCACCGTTGTGAACTCGGATGTCGCGGCAATTTCAAAAATCAGCGGACTCGGCAAAAAGACGGCGGAGAGAATCGTCCTGGAACTGAAAGACAAGCTGGGAGTAGCGGCCGCGTGGGAAGCAGCCAGTGCGGCGCATGCGCCTACGCCCGAGGAAGAGCAAGCTAACGAGGCTGTGCTGGCCTTGATTGCGCTCGGGTACAAACAAGTCGACGCGCACAAAGCAGTGCGCGACCTCCAAGAGAAAGGCGAAGCGAAATCAGCGGAAGAACTGGTCAAGCTGGCGCTGAAGAAAATGGCAGCCGGAAAATGATTTGTAGGGCGATTGTGTCAAATGTCTTCTCAGGAGACGGCGTCTCGCAGGGACGCCCTACGATATTTGAGCGTTGGACGTCCGGCGTTGAGCGTTGAACGTTTGCCTCGTGCAACAGGTGGATACTCAAAACGACAGGCTAGCCGCCATCCGGGCGACCTTCCCGAAGGAAGGTCTTTTTGCGGAAAAGGACTGGCTTCTCTCGCCTGATGCTTTTCCGATCGAGAAAAAATTCGTCACCGAACTGGAACAACTCGGACATAGGCTGTTCGTTTTTCAGCGCGCCTGTAATCAACTCTATCAATTGAGCATTAAAGGCAAACAGCCGGCCTGGGTGGCGCGTTATCTCGATGCCGGCAAACCAAAAGAACTGATTGAGTTTTCGAGGCGGAAAGAAATTCGGGACGATTTACCGCGGGTGATCCGGCCAGATCTTATTCTCACGGAGAACGGCTATATCATTGCCGAAATTGATTCCGTCCCCGGCGGAATCGGTCTGACCGGTTGGCTTAACCGGACTTATTCAACATTTGATAACGAAATTATCGGCGGCGCCGACGGAATGCTGAACGGATTTCGGACTGTGCTGCCAACCGGCGGCGACATTGTCATCTCGCAAGAGGCCGCAACGTACCGACCGGAAATGGAATGGGTCGCCGCGCAATTAAACCAAAAGATACTCGATGCTGGATCCTCGATGCTCGACGAGGATCCCGGCGCGTCTGGGCATCCAGCATCAAGTAGCCAGAATCCAGGATTGTTGCCATCATGGCGCGTTGCAATCGCTGAGAATTATCAGCCGCAAGACGGACGCGCCGTGTACCGTTTCTTCGAATTATTTGATTTGCCAAATATTCCCGAGATCGAGAATACGCTTCGGGCGAATGCTGAAAGTCGCATCGGCATCACGCCGCCAATCAAACCGTATCTCGAAGAGAAAATGTGGTTCGCGCTTTTTTGGATGCAGCCGCTGCGTGAATTCTGGCGACGCGAACTAGGTGAGAAATATTTCATGAAGCTGCAGGAAGTGATTCCCTACTCATGGCTGCTTGATCCAACGCCCTTGCCACAACACGCTGTCATTCCGCGGTTGGAGATACATGATTGGCGTGAGGCAGCGAGATTCAGCCAGAAAGACCGTGACCTTCTTTTGAAAGTAAGTGGCTTTTCACCACTTGGCTGGGGCAGTCGGGGGATTGCGCTTGGCGCTGACCTGCCGCATGCGGAATGGGAAAAGCGGATTAACCACGCGCTGGAGACGTTCGAATCGTCCCCGACGATTATGCAACGCTTCCACAAGGGTAGTCTGTTCGATCATCAGTATTGGGATCCGGATTCCAGCGAAGTTAAGATGATGAAAGGTCGCGTTCGCCTTTGTCCTTACTTCTTTGTGGAACCTGATCGCGTGAAGCTACGTGGAGCGCTGGCGACAATCGTCCCAGCTGACAAGAAGTTTGTACACGGTATGAGCGACGCAATTCTAGTCCCGTCGAGGATCCAGTGAATCTTCAGCAACAGGAAACTTAACGCGTGCAAACGCGCTCGCTTTGCCTCAGAAGGGAGCCATGAACATTACGAAAAACCTCGGAATGCTGCTGCTCGCCATTTACCTGATACTCGTCGGAATCACTCTGCTCCTACACATCACTATCCCCGTAATCGTAATGGGAATCCTGGCACTGGCAGCGGGCATTTTGATTCTTATCGGTAAATAGCATGTAGTTCGCAAGACGTCCGGTTTTCGCGTTTGGTCCAATTCAAGAAAGAGCACGATTTGACAATAGTGTAGCGCTCCGATGTCAACAACTCCGCATCAAATGCGGTCGTAGCGTTATAATCGAATCGGTCGATTCTGCTGAAACAACGTCAGGTGGTGTTGGATCCGTTTCGCGTCCAGTGGAGGAATGTCCTTTATTGTCAACGCCTGTGCTGCGTAACGCGTCGCAGAAGCAAAATCACCAATCTCCGCGTAGGCAGCGGCAAGTGTATCGATCATATCTTCGTCCTTCCACTGCATGATACTGCACGCGGCCTTCGCGTCCTTGACTGCTTGTTTGCCATTGCGAAACGCTGGATCAGGGCAAGTCGCCTGAAACCAGGCGCGATCGCTCAGTGCTCTGGCCAATGTCACAGGCCTAGGATGAAGGGAGATCAGATAATTGAATTCTTTTAAAGCGTCCGCGTATTTGCCAAGATGCACTTTGGCACTGGCACGCAACAGTGATGCTTCCACGCAGCCCGGGTATAGTCGGAGCGCTTCGTTACAGTCCTGAATAGCCAGTACGTATTTGCCCTCGCTTCTATAAATCTGCGCGCGAACGAAGAGGGCTGGCCACAACTTGGGATCGATTCGAAGGGCTGCATCAACGTTTTGCTTTGCACCGGCAATATCCCCATTTCTTAGCTGATCGCTCGCTTTGCCACACAATCTTACCGCCGTCCGGAGGTGAGCAGGGCCGGTAACAATGATAGGCACGTTTGCGTGGACAGCGGTGAGCGACATGATAATTACAGTGAAGAAGGCCAGGGCTCTCATAAATGTCATTGGAGCTGAAGGACGCGATCTGTAACGGAAAGCGAACCGGATGGCAAGCAACCATCATCACTTTTAATACATTGGCAGCCGTCTAAGGTGCGTAAGGATGCAGAGATCAAGTGACTCCGCCTACACTGTTGGCGCAGCTGCTAACCTACCGATCTCAGCAGTCACACTGCGAAAGGTAACGTGGCGACTGATCCCATTTCTTTTTGTGCTCTACGTCATTGCCTGGCTGGATCGGGTGAATGTGGGTTTTGCAGGGTTACAAATGAACACTGATCTCGGGTTTAGCTCGACAGTGTTTGGTTTTGGATCGGGTATTTTCTTTCTCGGTTACTGTCTCTTTGAGATCCCGAGCAATATCATCCTGGAACGAGTTGGAGCCCGGCTTTGGATCTCACGAATTATGGTAACGTGGGGCGTGATCTCGGCCGGGCTGATGTTTGTGCGAACTCCTGCTGCCTTCTACCTGCTGCGATTCCTTCTCGGGGTCGCGGAAGCCGGATTTTTTCCAGGAGTGATTTACTATCTAAGCTTGTGGTATCCTACAGCGCATCGTGCGCGGGCGATTGCGGCTTTCATGACTGCAGTCCCCGTGACCGGGTTAATAGGAGGTCCGTTATCGGGAGCCTTACTAGAACTCAATGGTCTCCATGGGTTAGCAGGCTGGCAATGGTTGTTCCTACTGGAAGGATTGCCCGCGGTGATCCTGGGCACTAGCGTTCTTTTCTACCTGAAGGATCGTCCCGAAACAACGCCTTGGTTGACTCCAGCAGAACGCGACTGGCTGCTAAAAACACTTGCTGCTGAGCGAAAGGCTACCGGGCCAAGAGCTAATATACGCGTAGCTCTTACCGACCCCACTGTTTGGAAGCTTGGGATCATCTTTCTCTTGGTCGCGGCTGGGTTTTATGGTTATTCCTTTTGGGCGCCGCTCATCGTCAAATCGCTAACTGGATTTAGTAATTTCGAGGTAGGTCTGGTACTGGGTGCAATTAGTGCGGTAACCATCATCGGCATGCTTCTAAATAGTTTCCACTCCGATCGCACTGGCGAACGACCCCTGCATATAGCTATTCCGCTCGTAGTGATGGCTGTGGGCCTTGTAGGATGCGCAGTGCTGCACCAACCCGTGTTGGCGATTACTGCGCTCGCGCTTGTTCCAATGGGACACTGCGCGAGTTACGGCCCGTTTTGGTCGATGCCCACTCAGTTCCTCTCCGGGTCGGCAGCGGCTGCGGGGGTAGCTCTCGTGACTATGATCGCAAACATAGGCAGCTTCGTTGGGCCAACCCTCATCGGCATTTTGAAGACACGTACAGGGACTCACGCCGCTGCATTTCTTATGCTCGGTGGACTGGCGATTGTCGCGGCGCTGCTCGCATTGAGAATACGCCCTCCCGCAAGCTCAAAGCAGCCTGTCCTTAATCAACCAATCGGTCCGTAATCCAAAACGCAAGCGCGTAGCAAACAAGGATCGAAACTCCACCCGCCATTCCGGCAACAACAGCTTTCCGCCACGACCCGCGTCGCAATGTTTGCGCAAGCAATGCAAACGCGAGCGCAATCCCGAATTCGCCGAGAATAATGTACCACGGCGTAAATGAAATCATGCGGCAACGGCTGTATTGCCACCAATGAATTCTTCGCGCCATCTCCTCGTAGAAGGGAATATTGATAGCGCCAAGCAGTCCGATCATGAGCAACCCGATCTTTCCGAACCGTTCCCACAATCGCAGTCCGACATATCCGAATTGCACTGCCACGACTTCCCAGGCCAGCGGCATCCAAAGCGGCGACCTCCAGATCATTGGACCGCCGCCAATGGAGTAGTCCAGTGTGCGCGTATAATCGACCAACCACGCATCAGCCAAAAGCTCTATGAAACCGACTACGAGTCCGAAAAGGAGAAAGCGGCCTAGCAACGCATCCCGCCTAACGAGTGTAAAGCCAACGAGAAGACAATTATCAACAATGTTAAGAGCTGCGCCGGTGCGCCAGTCCGACCACGGCGCAAGTGTCAAAAGCGAAACCGCGACGACGTTGATAACAACGGTCGCCAGAACAACGCAAAGCCGTCCGCGTTCGAGCGAAATGTCATACGTATTCACCGTATTCCCGTCCTATACAGGATGGCAGCAATAAGAGTCAGTTACTGCAAGATCATTCTCGCGCTTGACGTCGGCTGCCATGCGTCGACTTGATAAAAGTGGTTTCCGGTAACCCCGTCATCAAAAAATCTCGTTCAAGTCTGAATACTTTTCGTCAGCTAAAGTTCCTGGTTTGGTTTCAGGAGCGGATACAGCCAACTGATCTTCAGGCCACGCTAATTTGGGCCGGTATCATTGGATTTTGCGGCGGCGTTTGCTCAATCGTGTTCCGCCTCGGAACAAGCCTCGTTCACAAAGTCCTTACGGGCAGCTCGGAACCCGGCCTGGTTGAAAGCTTTTCCCAGCTCCCACCGTTGCTACGCCTTGGCGTTCCCGCAATCGGCGGTCTTGTTGCCGGAGCAATCATTCAGTTTGGCACACGATTGCGTGGGCAGGTGACAACCACCGACTATATGGAAGCGGTAGTGCTTGGTGATGGAAAAATTGCAGCGCGACGCACGTTACTGAAATGTCTCTCCTCACTTTTCACAATTGCTTCCGGTGGCTCGATCGGACGCGAGGGCCCCCTCGTTCAGCTATCAGCTTTGGTTGCATCGACCGCTGGCCGCCTCCGAAAATGGACCACGCCGCGGCTTCGATTGCTTGTGGGCTGTGGTGCTGCTGCCGGGATTGCATCGGCCTATAACGCACCGATCGCCGGCGCGGTATTTGTCGCGGAGATTGTGTTGGGCTCCGTGGCCATGGAGATTTTTGGCCCTCTGGTCTTTTCGTCAGTCATCGCGACATTGACGGTGCGGGGATTTCTTGGCCCAGATCCGCTGTACAAGATTCCGCCATTCCAGCTCAACGGCAATTGGGAGATTGGGCCATATCTTTTGCTCGGCCTTGGCGCGGGTCTCCTGGCGCCATGGTTCATTCGCCTGCTGCGCACAACTGAAAAATGGGCTGGGCGAATCACTACGCCTGTTTATGTAAAGATGTGTGCTGGCGGCCTTATCGTCGGTGCGCTGGCCATATTGCATCCTGAGGTCTGCGGCAATGGCTACAGCACGGTAAGCGGGATTTTACGTGGTGAATGGCTCTGGCAAACACTCGCGGTCATCCTTGTTTTCAAAGTATTGGCCACTACGGCGACTTTCGGTTCCGGCGCAGTTGGTGGAGTGTTCACGCCGACACTCTTCATCGGTGCAAGCTTCGGATTTCTGTTCGGCACAGGCACGAACCATCTGCTCGGCCATTTTTCGGTCAATCCCAGTGCGTTTGCGTTGGTCGGCATGGGCGCATTCCTCGCAGCCGCCACGCACGCTCCAATCATGGCCATCGTCATGATCTTCGAGATCACGCTCGATTATCAGATCATTCTCCCGCTGATGCTGGCGTGCGTAATCGCCTATTACACATCCGTGAGCATCGAGAAACAGTCCATTTATGCTGAAGCACTGAAGCGAAAAGGCGCCGGCGACTATCGCAGACAGCTCGCAGAACTCCATGTCCGTGACATCATGAAACCGAAACCGCTGACCATTTCACCCAAGGCTAAGTTCTCAGAGATCGCGGAGAAATTCGTACAAACCCGATTCAATTACCTCTATGTGGCGGATCACGGTCGATTTATTGGCGCTGTGTCGCTGCATGACGTTAAAAATTACTTGAACACCCCAGAACTCGCGAAGGTCGTCATCGCCGGGGACATCCTGCACGATTCAATTCCAGTGGTCCGACCCACTGCGTCACTTACTGTAGCCCTGGAGCGGTTCAGACAGCACGACGGCGAGCGATTACCAGTGGTCAATGATACGGCAACGAAACGCTTAATCGGAACCATCGCGAAAACCGACGTGATCCTCGCACTGGCCGGAAGCACCACTCGATCGGCCACCGTGGTCGGTTCACAAGCTCTTTAGTAAACCACATTCCTGGCATCTCGGTCTAAGCAAGATTAGCTCGCCTTGACCAAGGCGCCTTCAGCCTGCTAAGCCGATGCAGTGAAACGCCTCCTTTGGATTGATATCTCAAAGGGGCTGGCAATTCTTTTCGTCGCTTACTTTCATTTTTTCACCACGTATTTCCAACACGGCGTTCTCCCACCAGCCGACTGGACCAACCTCGCCTCAGGCGGGCTGACGGTTCTCAGATTGATTTGGTTCAAAGTATCGGGACTCGGGTTCCATGCCGTCGGCGTTTTCATCATCCTAAGCGGTTGGACCCTGATGCAATCGACCATGCATCGTGCCGAGTCGGGTGCAATGGCATGGAGTGCCTGGTACGGCGCACGGTTTCTGCGTCTTTATCCGATGTATTGGGTTGCGCATTTGGTTTATCTCCTTTCGCCGTTCGTTGCGCGTCTCGAACCAGTGGACGACCGAATCATCCTGAGTCTGCTGGGACTGCGCTTCGTCGACATTGAGATGAATTTCATGTACCTCAACGCGGCGTGGTGGTACGTCTCCATGCTGATCCAGTTTTATTTAATTTTCCCCCTGCTCTTCTGGGTGGCGCGCCGTCTCGGGCCGTGGTGGTTTCTGTTGGTCGCGTGTGTTGTTGGATTTTTTGCGCGCTATATGCTCCTTGTAGTCTGGCATCAAAGTGGCTTGTGGGTACTGGGCGGTTTCGCGATCTGCCGCTTGCCCGAGTTTGCGCTGGGAATGTCACTTGCCTTGTGGCACACCCAATCGACGGCACGTGTCGAATGGTTTTTACTTCGCGGCGCCGGACTAGTTCTTGGACTAATCCTCTACCCTGCAGCGTTGCAGCTCTACGACGGCCTTGTTGAGTACATCTTCGTCGATTTCGCTACGGGCACATGTTGCATGCTCGAAATCGTCGGCATTGCTGGAATCATTTTGTTATTCAAAGAACCCGCCAAACTTTTCGGTCTCGTCGGAATCTATTCCTACGGGTTTTATCTCGTCCACCAACCCTACGTCATCTGGCTTGGGCTTCGCATTCGAGAGCTGCCAATCTGGATGTTCCTACTGATTTGCATCCCAACGCTGGCAGTTCTCAGCACATGGGGAATGCTTTTAGAAAAGGCGACTAACACGCTGGTTAACAAACTTATGTCGTTCCGAAAACCGGCAGGTGCCTAGGGAATTTCTCAGCGACCTGAGATCGGGCGTGTCCTCTGAACTCGGACGTTAAGACCGAACATGTTATGGAGAACGTGCAGGTAAGCGGACCCGATTAGTTCGAATCCTTAGGCGCGAGACGCAGTTTCGTTTTAATATCTTCGACAAGCTCCTGCGGTGTCCGCCCTAACTCGCTCGTTAACACATCTTCATCGGGTTCGGGCTGCTCCAAATCCGCAAACTGACTTCGTAGTAATTCCGGGTTCATGAAATGACCACGTCTTTGACGCAGTTGCTCAGCAATAAGTGCAAAATCTCCGCGCAGAAACACAAACTTCACGTCGTCGCTGACGCGTAAACGATCGCGATACGCACGTTTCAACGCAGAGCAGGCGAGAACTGCGTTCTCATTTGCAGCAATTGAACGCATAATTTGCCCGCGCAAACGTTCCAGCCATGGCCACCTGTCCTCGTCGGTCAGGGGACGACCGCTGCGCATTTTCTCGATGTTGGCGCGCGGATGGAAATCATCCCCTTCATAAAATCGCCAGCCAAGTTGTTCGGCGAGTAGTTTGCCAACCGTGGTTTTTCCTGCTCCCGAGACGCCGAAGATAATCACGATCACGGCGCATTAATTTGCCGCCGACTTTCGATTTTCTCCATTAAGAAAGAGACGACCACAAAAAGTGTGTAGAAAATCCAAACGCCCATGATCGTTTGCCTGGCCGTCAATGGATTGCGAGGCACATATGTATCACCTATCTGGATGACAATAAGGGCGGCCCCGAAAGCAATCACGGCCGCCTTACGAATGGCCGGCATCACATTTCGCGTCAGATAAAGCAGAATCCCAGCGCCAAGCAGCCCGATTTCCAATGCAAACTCGGCATCGCGATAATTCCATAAGCCGAAACCCACTTTCCACGTGTCGTCGTAGATCGCCAGATCACGCGGGTGCGCGATCAGATCGAGAATCCAATGTGAGAAACGGCGACACCGATAATCAAAGCCGCTGACTTCGTATAGACACAACCGAGCCAACTACAAATTGGCTTGTAAAGAATAACGGCTACGCAGCTCCAAAGAATCGCTGTGATCAGGCTGTGCGAATACGGGTGGAAATACGAGTCGAGCATGCTGCCAGCAGTGAAGCCTTTAATGACGCGCAGCTTCTCAATCCCAAACAAAACAAGCGTCGCCCAGATGTAATCAAGGAACTGGACGGCAATGAACAAAACCCAAAGCGGGATTTTGTTCTTTTCACTCTTAGCCGCGAAAGCAACACTGTAATGACCAACAAACATTTCTTAATATTGCCGATCGAAATCGCGCAAGTTTTGGGGGCCTTTAATCAGGCTCCGTCACCCTTTGCTCGATATCGCTCAGGAAATCCAGGATGGAGGCTCAAAAGGCCGCAGCCCTCAGCTGCGGCTACAACGGCAAGGCGAATGATACGATTTCATTCGCGGCACGATGATTGGACCAAAAGTTCGCGCCATCAAAAGTCAACGAGCGACAGGCGAACGGCACGATCGCGATGTCTTTAACTTCCGGTTTTTCCTCCCACGGATCGAGCCGCGCAATGGTCCAGCTCTCACCGTTCTGTTCCGTCCCGCGCAAGACGTAGATTATTCCATCAACGAACGCATGGCCTGACACCTCCGCATCGACGTCGATAACGCGAACGATATTGCCATTCGCGTCTAGCTTAAGAATGCGATGTTTGTACCATTGACTCAGATAAAGATTCTCATTGTCGTAGCTGAGATATGATCCGGTAAATTCCGGGCACGCGATCTTGTCGGCCTCGGAAAACCCCACATCAGGCAGGAACCGGCAAATGTAGCGATCGTCGTTTGGACCTTCCCCTATCGTAAAACGGAGCGTGCCGTTTGTCGCGACAGCCGCCCAGGGGATGCCAGGCGATTGTTTCTCGTCGAGCACTTCCCACGTTTCCGAATCGATCACAAAAATTCGGCTTAGATCGCGCGAACCCATCCACAATTTGTTGCCGTCCCATGCCAGTGCCTGCGGCGCGGGCGCTGGAGAAGGAAATCGTCCTCGCTCGATGATTGTCGGAAGCTTCACGTCAGCCAGTGAACATCGGTTCGAGTTAAAGATCGCGCAACAAACTGTAGATTAATGTTGTGACCGGTCGATTACCTTGTCAGACTCGGGTCGGAGGTTTCCCATGATAGCACGAAATATCTTCCGACAATTCACATGGACTACGCAATGTGCTTCGTTTGCGTTCGTTGCGTTTTTCGCAGAGGCCGCTGACTCAAGGATCATTACATTTCAAGAATCAAGTGGTTCTACTTCGGAAAATTCGAACGCCTTAATTGGACACTGGCGAAAAACTACAATCAGCTATACGGGCCCGATCGATGAGCATCTCGTTCTCCATGTCGATGGCACCGCTGAGAACTGGACCGCCACGGCCTACGAACGCAGGGAACCCGTGACCGGCCATTGGAACGTTGAAGGCAAAACTCTGATCCTATCGTTCGGTGGCAATGACCGGACCAGCCCGTTCACCTTTTACCAAGGTCAACTTGTTTTCCCAAACATTCCGAATCGCCGCGGGTTCTGGGAAAAGATCAACTAGCAGGGTGTTGCAAAGTTCCACGCCTCGCCGCCCGATTTTCTCGACACGCATGGTGTGAGTTAACCAGCTAAAGTAACAAGCTGGTAACCTTTCTCTGATTGTCTTGCCGTCTGCTCGTTTCGTAGTCTCCAGCCCGCAGGAGGTTGTAGAAACAGCTATGTTTGAAAAAAAGATTTGGTCGTATTTGATCGCCGCGTTGCTTTTAATTTGGATTGATCCGACATATGCGAGCGGCGGACGACGGAGTCCAACCCCAACGCCGACGGCCACGCCTGCCGCGCCGCCAGCTCCCGTTCTTGTTACCCCTGCTAATGGCGCGTCGCTGGTTCAGCCAATCACACTTGATTGGGATCCAGTATCCGCGCCCGGAGGACCGATCGGCAGTTACACATGGCAAGTCTCCACAACCTCGACGTTCACCACTGTGATTGCTTCCGGATTCACGAACATGGACTCCGATCCATCAATTCCGACGCGCACTGCTGACCGGGTGAGCGGTTTGCCCAATGGGACTTATTTCTGGCGAGTCAAATGCTCGCAGCTTGGCCCGAATGGCGGAGTCGATTCGCCCTGGTCAACCGTGCGATCGTTCACTGTCACCGGCCTCGGCCCGGCACCCGCGACTCCCTCGTTCACCAATCCTGCGAACAACGCGCAGTTCCACGTGACTGAGAGCTTCAATATCCAGTGGTCATCAGTGGTGAATGCTCAGTCTTATATCCTCGAAGCGGATGACGAACCGACATTTTCCTATCCACTCACCCTCACACTTGCACCGATCTGGTTCGGCACACAATCGGGCGCGATTTGGGGAAATGCGCTTACCATTTATTATAGAGTCCGCGCTGTTTCCGCGGATGGTGTGCGCAGTCTTCCTTCCGCGACGCGCACGGTGCAGATCACCAATGCCGCTCCGATTCCCGCAGGCGTATCGCCGGTGGCGCCAGCTAACGCAGCGACTGTGCAGCTTCCATTCTTTGTGGACTGGTCGGATACTCCGAACCCGCAGGTGCCGGGCTACGATCTCGAATTCAACACAAGTCCCAATTTTTCGCTGGCTACAATGGTCCTGTTGTTGAGCCCAAGCCGCTCCGATTACATGATCACGCGCGATCTACTCGCACCGGGAAATTATTTTTGGCGCGTGCGTGCACTGCACGGCGACGTCGCCGGCCTCTGGTCGGCTGGGCGCTCGATTACGGTGACAGCTCCCATCGCTCCGCCGAATGTAAATTTGTTCGCGATTCTCGCCGAACCGGTCAACGCCTACGGCGGCAACACGGCGCACGCGCGAGTGATGTTGGATAATCCGGCGCCGGCGGGCGGCGCAGTTGTGTCGATCTCGACCGACCTTCCGCAGGTAAACATGCCGTCCACCACGGTTACTGTTCCGGCAGGACGAACCGATGCAACGATTTCCAATATCGCCACCGGACCAGTGCCGAATAATGGCGGCGGCTCGGTTGGAATCATTGGAGATTTATTTGCCGGGTTCGCCAATGGTGGGGAACAGAATTCGTTCGGTATTCTGCCGATTCTCTACGGCACAAGTTTGAGTAACGAAAGCGTGGTCGGCGGAACGTCGGTCAACGCCACTGTAACATTGCTAAGTGCTGCGCCTGCGGGTGGCACCACCGTTCGGCTGGTCAGCAGTGATTCCAATATCGTCAGGCCGCCGCCTACTGTCTTCATTCCTGCCGGCGCAACAGATGTCGATTTTACAATACCGACGACCGCGGTTGCACTCGCGACGCGCGTCATTATCGAAACCGGCACCGACATCGATGGCTATCGTGCGCCGCAAACCTGGTTGACGGTAACTCCGCCTGGAAGTCCTCCACCTCCACCGAGTCTTTCTTCGTTAACGCTAAGTAGCTCCACAGTCCTATCGGGCGGCACGGTCACTGGAACGCTTCGGCTCACTTCGCCGGCGCCCGCTGGCGGGGCTGTCGTCAGATTGCAAGGAAGCATGGAAGGTCAGGTGATCGTGCCTCAAACCGTCACGATTCCCGCGGGTAGCATCAGCGGCACCTTTACGACAGCGCCCGCGCCTGAGACTCCGTTTCCGCGCTGGGTATTCATTCAAGGTAGTTACGGAACATCAGGCGGTTTGCAGGCGCGAATCCTCGAGATCGATCCCGCTCCCGGCCCAGCCATGTTACTGGCGATGGGTCCTGCTAGTCAGGATTTAATCGGCGGCAATTCCGGTCGTGCGTCTGTTGCGCTGGTGATACCAGCGCCAGCCGGTGGCGGAGTCGTTAGCTTAACGACTGACAATCCCTCAATCATACACGTGCCCCCAACTGTCACGATCCCGGGAGGAAATAGCGCAACCAGCTTCAGTATTGGAACAAGCCCTGTGACCGGCTTGCCTACAGGCGGGAACGTCTTCGCGAGCGCAGGGGGCGTGACTAAGTCCATTTTTGTCAACGTGAGTGCGGATCCGAATGCCCCGCCGCTCCTCCAGTCAATGACGATTACTCCTACGAGTGTTCGCGGCGGCACCAACGCAACGGGAACTGTGTTCTTGAGAGCGCCTGCGCCAGCCGGCGGAATCTCAGTTACGCTAGCTACGAGTAATTTCTCCGTTGCTCGCGCTCCCGGCGTCGTGAATGTCCCGGGGGGACAGACCTCGGGGACCTTCACTATAACAACATTCCCGGTCGCAAATAACACGTTGGTCACCATCACTGCATTCTTCGACACGACGACTTCAGCCAACCTGACGGTTACTGCCGGCGCTCCTCCGCCATCGCCAACACCTCCGGCTTCTCCGACGCCTGCGCCTTCTCCCACGCCGCCGGCCTCGCCGACGCCGCCAGCTTCTCCCACGCCGCCGCCGGCTTCGCCGACACCTGGTTTAACTGCGCCTTCGCTCATCAGCCCAGCCGCAGATGCCCGGTTTGCACCCGGAACAAACATCCTCTTTGATTGGACCGATGTCTCTGGGGCCACGAGCTACACGATTCAGATCGACGATCAAGAAACCTTTCCTTCGCCAATTGTGAATCAAACGACAACCGCATCTCAATTCAGCACCAGCACATTGCCAACAGTAAGGATGTGGTTTCGCGTCCGCGCGAATAACGGCGGTAGTTCAGGGCCTTGGTCTGCGGTTCGCCGGTTCGAAGTAAGAAACTGACACGACTACCCGGCGTTCGCGCCGGTGTTCCCATAGACTCATCCTCGGCCTGCAAGGGAGTAGCTAGTCCAGCCGGAATGTCCCCGGCTTAGGTAGTGTAACCGCAATAGGCAAAGGGTATCCTTACGAACCCATTCCCTTCCCGAGCGTCGATATTTTTAAGGTATCAGCAATCGCTGATTATGATGTAGTCCTAGAAACGGTTCATATTCGAGTTTTCGTCAGTGATACAATCAACAAGAATTCTGCTACTCACGTCGCTGGCGATGATTGCTTTCGCGAGTAACTCGCTGCTTTGCCGGGGCGCACTGAAACAGAACGACATCGATGCAGCTAGCTTTACGTTCGTCCGGATTTTCTCAGGTGCGGTTGCACTCTGGGTGCTGGTGAGTCTTCAAAGAAAGGAAAGACGAGTTAAAACACCCGGGGTTTCCAACGGAAGCTATTTTACTTCGACACCTTCGCCTCAACGCCAGTTGCTCCGGACCGGTAGCTGGTCATCTGCGCTTGCTCTTTTTGTGTATGCCGCCGCTTTTTCCTTCGCGTACCTCGCACTTTCGGCGGGAACTGGCGCTTTGCTTCTATTTGGGGCCGTCCAGGCCACTATGATTTTCTGGGGCTTGCAAAAGGGCGAGCGTTTAAGCATGATCCAAACTGTCGGTTTCATCGTCGCCGTCACCGGACTCATTATACTTGTATTTCCAGGGCTTTCCGCCCCCCCTCTGGCCGGTTCGATCCTGATGGTAGCGGGTGGCGTGGCTTGGGGTATTTACTCGCTCCGCGGACAAAAAGAACGGAACGCTTCAACTGCGACGACTGGAAATTTCGTGCGCGCGGTTCCATTCTCGATTGTTCTTTTCATCGCCTTCACTCCGTGGACGCATATCGATCTTGCGGGATTCGCGTACGCCGTCATCTCGGGCGCGGTTACGTCGGGTATGGGTTATGTAATTTGGTACAAAGCATTGCCCGGACTGAAGGCTGCAAGCGCAGCAACTGTTCAACTAAGCGTCCCGGTGCTGGCCGCCACCGGCGGGATCCTGTTGCTCGGCGAACCAATCACACCGCGTTATATCCTCGCATCGATGGCTGTGTTAGGCGGAATTGCTCTCGTTGTAGCAACTCCGCATTCACAGCTAAACTCGTCCACCAACTAAATCACAACAGCTTAAGTAGAGATTGCGATAAGAAACGCGCGGGTTGCGCGGCCCGTGCGATAAAATAGAAAAAAGAGGAGAAATCACCTATCGTGACCGAACGCGAGCGGGAATCCCGCCACTGAAATAAGCTGATAGAAGGAAACATATGCCTGAAAAAAATAAATCTACGGAATCAGTCTATAGAGTAACGGAAGTAATCGGTACAAGCGCAACCTCGTGGGAAGATGCGGCGGCGGTAGCAGTGGAGACCGCCTCAGGTACACTGCGTGATCTTCGCATTGCCGAAGTCGTAAAAATGGATGTGAAAATCGAGGACGGTAAGATTCTCGAGTATCGAACGCGCTTACAATTGTCTTTTAAGTACGGAAGCTGAAACTAGTGGCTCTCTGATTGGCGCAGCTCGGTTTTGGTCGCGGCGCCATGGCAACGCGCGCCGTTTCGTCATTTCTTCGGTCGTAGCAGTGGGAAAAGGATCACGTCGCGAATCGATTCCGCGCCGGTGAGCAGCATGGTAAGCCGATCCATTCCAAGTCCGAAGCCGCCCGCAGGCGGCATGCCGTGCTCGAGTGCGAGCAGAAATTCTTCGTCAACCTTTTGTCTTTCTTCGCCTGCCTGTTCAACCAGCCTTTGACGCTGCACAAGCGGATCGTTTAACTCACTGTAACCGGGCGCGATTTCCGCACCGTTAATGATCAGTTCAAAAACATCGACCAGCGAGTCGTCCGCCGTGTTTTGTTTTGCCAGTGGCACCAGCTCCTTAGGACAATGGGTCACAAATAAAGGATCAATCGTCTTCTCCTCCACAAGTTTTTCAAAAACGTGCTGCGTCACTTCGAAATCGGCCAGTTGCGGCAGGATTTCTAATTTGAACTCGTTTATGGCGCGGTCGCGCCGTTTCGCCGGAGATAACTCAAACCAATCCTTCCCGGCAACTTCCCTCACGACATCGCGATAACGCGCCTGCCGCCAGGGCCGTTTCAAATTGATCGTGCGAACAACTTTTCCATCCAAATCCTGATGCTCGATTGTCAGTGAACAGCAGATTTTCTCAGCCAGGAAACAAATCAATTCCTCAACCAGATTCGCGATTTTCTCCCAATCTGAATACGCCCAATAGGCTTCGAGCATTGTGAATTCGGGATTGTGCTTTCTGGAGATACCTTCGTTGCGAAAGTTACGGTTGATTTCGAATACCTTATTGAACCCGCCTACGAGCAAACGTTTCAAGTAAAGCTCCAACGCAATGCGCAGATAGAGATCGAGACCAAGGGCCTTGTGATGCGTTACAAACGGCTCAGCAGCCGCACCTCCGGCGATCGTTTGCAAAATCGGTGTCTCGACTTCAACAAAGCCGCGCTCCTCAAAGAAGCGCCTGGTTTCGCGCATAATAGCGATGCGCTTTTCGAACACAGCGCGGGAACGCTCGTTCGTGATGAGATCCAGATAGCGTTGCCGATAACGCGCCTCAATGTCCTGTAATCCGTGCCATTTCTCGGGAAGAGGCCGCAACGCCTTCGCCAGTAGTTGGAACGTGCGCACTTTCAACGTCGGTTCCCCGCTTTTGGTGACAAAACAGGTTCCTTCCACGCCGATAAAATCGCCAAGATCGAGCAACCCAAAAAGGTCGATCAGTTCCGCCCCGACTTCTTTCGCGTGAATGTAGATTTGAATGCGCCCTGTCGCGTCGTGCAGATCGAGAAAATGACTCTTGCCCATGTCGCGATGCGCCGTGATGCGGCCCGCTGCGCGAAGGGTTTCGCCTTCCTTGAACTTTTCACGCACGTCCGCAATCGAGCCGGTCACCTCAAAGCCGTCGCCGAATGGCTGGATTCCCTTGGCACGAAGTGCTTCGAGCTTTTTGCGTCGCAGTGCGATTAACTCGTTTTCTTCATCCATTGCGGCCGAATCGTTGCGAAATTTGGGGCTGAAGCCCCGCCTTTTTCAAGTTGAACGCACTTCTATCATCGTGGGATGAGTCGGTTCGTAAAGCTGCAGAGAAGTAAGTGCGCTCTCGCAATCATTACGGCAATATATTGACGCCGCGCGAAATGAACAGCCTCATTAAAAGCGAGCGTTCAAACGCTGAAGCGCATAAAGGTGGATCGGCCTATCCCCCGAGTCGATGAGAGCGAGTCTGACCAACGCGTTGGGGACAACGCGTTCCACGTCTTCCGCTTCAACGCCTTAATCTTTCAACGAATATATTCGTTTGCCAACGAAAGACCCAAAATGAGATAGTTTGCCTGGCGCGCCTAGGGACGTTCCAGCAGGGTGTCGCTATCGAAATGACTGCGAATTTACCGGAAACAACTTCGAAAATGGAGGGGCCACTGGTGAAGCAATTCTCTGTTTTTCTTCCGAACAAGGTGGGGGCGATGCTGGATGTCGTGAAACTGCTCAGCACACAAAGCACTCACGCCGTGGCGCTGAGCGTATCCGAATCTACCGATTCGGCGATTGCTCGGATCATCGCAAGTGATCCCGCCCGCGTGGAGAAATTGTTCCGGCAAAAAAACGTGCCATTCGGCGTTTGTGAAGTTGTGGTCGTAGAAATGCGAGAAGTCGCCACACAACTGGTGAAACTGCTTGCCGCACTGGTCATGGCCGAGGTGAATGTCCATTTCGCGTATCCTCTGCTCATTCGGCCGCGTGGCTTTGCCGCGATCGCCCTGCACGTAGACGATACCGAATGCGCGTCCACAGTTCTGATGGGTGAAGGATTCAAGATACTGAGCCAGGACGATATTTCGCGCTAACTTGCGGAGCACTAGTTGACAGCTTGGCGAGGGCACGCTTACAGAAATGGGGTTTATTGCTGCATGCGGACTCTTCTTTCACGTGCTACGCAGGTCGATCCAAGTTTTAACATCGGGCTCGGCCTGATTATAGTTCTGGCGTTGGCGGAAATCTTCGCCGTCACCTCCTATTATATGGGCCGAATTCGGCCTGTGCAGACGCCAGCACCTGCAGTCGCGACCACCGTCGCACGCCCCGCAGCTCCTCCCATTTCAACACCAGCGCCGCCAGCGACCAAAACGGCTCCTTCACCCGAAGCGGTTGCCCAAACGCCCCCTCCCTCTCTTGTTAATCAGTTGTTGCGAGAAGGTGTCGAGCTCCGTGACCGCGGCGATACAACAAATGCCCTCGCCCGATTTGAGGAAGCGTTGGAGAGTGAACCCAGTAACGTCATGGTGCTCGAGGAAATAGCCAAGACGTATGATTCCATGCAGCTTTATGACAAGTCGAACGAAGTTTGGCATAAACTCCACGACATCGGCCCGTCTGCCGGCCAGGCATATGAGTTGGCTGATCAGCGCCTGAAGCTAGGAGTGTCGACCCCGCCTGCGACAGACGGTGGCACGGCGACCGCATCACTCGATGGCGCATCGCACCGGGATCTCGGCGGCAATCCGGAAGGCGCTGTAATGGGCCTTACGGACGTCAAAGCTACTGAGACACCCGATCCGGACGCCGACACCAACCTCGCCCTGCGGATCGGTATAAAAAAACAGACCGGCGCAACGGTTGATCACACCAAGGTAAAAATCTTGGTGGAATTTTACGATACCGTTGGTGACAAGGATGTGAAACTCACCGACGCAGACGTGAATTACGAATGGCTGACACCAAAGCACGACTGGACGGATGCGACTCCCGAGGTGCTCTCGGTCAGTTATTTGCGTCCGAAAACAGGAGTTGGGTCGCCGGAGTCAACGCTTTCCGACGCGGCAGCGACGGTCCGACCCGGGCAAAAAGGCAGAGGCAAAAGTTCCACCGCAGATAGCGGAAAGCGAAAATATCTTGGATATAGGGTCCGAATTTATTACGATGATAAATTGCAGGCGGTTCAGGCCGAACCTTCGCGGCTTTTGCAGCTTTTTCCTGCGGCCGAGAACAGCTCGGCACAATGACCGCCACCAGAGGCAAAGTTACAACGTTACAGAGCTAAAAGGCTACAAAGACAGGCTGAAAACAGCGACGATGCTTAAACGTTGTAAGTTATTTTATTCTCTTAACGTTTTAACCAACCGCTTCATTCGGATTTCGTCGTTTAGCAATGTGATCAGGCGAATTCTAACGATTACATGCCTTCTGCTTTTCGCCGCGAAAGCCGAAGCCCAAATTCAGGTCGACCTGAAATTCAAACGCTTGCAGTACATCGCTTACGAACCGGTGGTAGCGACACTCAGCATCACCAATCTGGCCGGTCGCGACATCGACCTTCACAACGCCGACGGGCAATCGTGGCTTGGGTTTGAGATAACCGGAAAGGAAGGCCAACCCATAGCGCCAATGAGCGCCGAAAGCGATCAGGCGCCCTTGAAGGTCGAAGCCGGGCAGAGAGTCACGCATCAGATCAATCTGACTCCACTTTATCCTGTGCACGATTTCGGCACTTATCACGTGCGGACGAATGTTTATTTTGCTGATCTTGGAAAGTTTTTTTATTCCCCAACGCGAGTTTTTGAAGTAACCGACGCGCGACCAATCTGGCAACAAACAGTCGGTATGCCCGATCGCGTTTCTGCACCTGGCAACGTGCGCACGTACTCGCTTCTCACCAACCGCTTTCCGGACCATACTTCTTTGTACGTACGCGTGCAGGACAAGGAGAGCGGAATTGTATATGCGACTTATTCGTTAGGCCGTGCCATCGCTTTTGAAGAACCACAAGCGGAGATCGATTACGCAAATCAATTGCATGTTCTGCATTGCTCCGCCCCGCGAGCCTGGGTGTATTCGCACATCGGCTTGAACGGCGAATTGGTGGCACACTCCTCCTTCATGGAAACGAAAACGCGGCCAAAGCTCGTTCGCTCTGGTAATGGCGAAGTCGCCGTCCGCGGCGGCACGATCCAATCGCCGGCTGCGCAAAGCTCCCCTGGCAAAGCACCGAAGCTATCAGCTCGCCCGCCCGAACTGCCGAAGGACGATTAGCAATGCGGACAAATCCTTACCGGTTCCGTCTGTTTGTCGCCAGTTTGCTGATCGCATTTCTGGGAACCCTCTCCACGGCTCACGCGAGACGAGCTTCTAAAGACAGCGGCCCAACTACTACGGTAGTAATCGACGCGGGTCATGGTGGCTATGACCGCGGCGGAATTCCTGGCCAGAGGGTCGCCGAAAAAGAGGTGACGCTTGACGTCGCGCAACGATTGAGGAAGGAGTTGGCGGCAAGCGGGTATCGCGTAGTGATGACCCGCGATAGCGACGTGTTCGTTCCACTCGGAACACGCGTTGCGATCGCCAACTCTTATCCCAATGCGATTTTCGTTTCCGTCCATTTCAACTCGGCCAAGCGCACCGGGGCTAGCGGGATCGAAACTTATTTTTATGACCGGGACAGCCTCCCGTTAGCCTCGGCGATTCATTACTTTGTGGCGGGCGGAGCGCCTTCCTCAAATCGAAATGTGCGACGCCGGGGTTACTACGTTTTGCGAAAAAACAGAAACCCTGCAGTGCTGGTGGAGTGCGGTTTTCTTACCAACCCGACCGAGGCGGCGTTGGCGCAAAGCCCTTCTTACCGTCAAAAGCTCGCAGAAGAAATTGCAGCCGGCGTCCGCGGCCGAAACACGGTCGCGAGCGCGCGCTCGACAACGCGCGTGGCGACAGGCGAAAGCATTCCGCTGCAACCGTACATCGATCAAACCAAAGTTTCGAAATCAAAGAGCCGCAAGTCCAAGCGCTCACACAAAAAGAGTACGCGGCGGAAGAAAAGCTCATCGAAATCAGGCGGGTCAGAGGCGAAAACGTCGTCAAAAAGTCAGGAGGGATGATTTGAATCTCCCGGTGCTGACGTCGGCGCAAATGCGAGCAACGGAAACAGCCGCTTTCGCACGAGGAGTGGAAGTTGAAGCGCTCATGGACAAGGCAGGCGCCGGCGTCGCGCAAGCAGTTACCAGGTTTTTCCGTAAGCCTGGCAAGTGCATTGTGTTCGCAGGCAAAGGTAATAATGCCGGCGACGCACTGGTTGCTGCTGAACATCTATGGCGCCTCGGGTGGAAGATTGAAGTGCGACTTGCTTTTCAGGAACGCGATTGCAGCGGACTGATGCGCAAGAAACTTGAAAGCCTGCGCCGTAAACCGCCGGAGATTTCAGTGGAGACCCAATCCCGCGGCGGCGGAACTGATCTCGGCATCATCCTTGTCGAGCTTTTCGCAGAAGCCGCCGAGGAGTTGTCCGCCGCGGAGGAAGCACTGGCGGCAGAGGCGTACATCGCCACTGCAGAGCCACTGATAGTTCTTGACGGTTTACTCGGGCTGGGCGCGAAGCCGCCGCTGCGCGATCCGATCCGCGCGGCGTGTCGCTCCATCAATCAGTTGCGGGCAACAAAGGGCGCTTATGTGTTCGCCGTCGATCTTCCAACCGGTCTCGACGGCGATTCGGGTAAACGCGATCGCGACTGTGTCGTCGCGGATTTTACTGTCACGATCGGATTCGCAAAACCAGGATTACTGGCCGACGACGCACTGAACTTCGTAGGCCGCCTGGAAGTCGTACACCTTGATGAACTGCGCTCCCCGGAAAAAAAAGCGAAAGAAGTTGTCGCCGTTTTACCGGTTGTTCGGGAATTGCTGCCGAGGCGCAGATTTAGCACTTACAAAAACCAATGTGGCCGCATTGGCGTTGTTGCCGGTTCCAGGGGATTCATTGGTGCAGCCCTAATGACTTCGCAGGGCGCGTTGCGCGCCGGCGCAGGGCTGGTCGAGGTTTTCGTTCCCGAAGAAATCTACGAGATTGTCGCAAGCGCCGCACCAATGGAATCGATGGTCAAGCCGCTCCAGTCTTACCGTGATTTACTCAAGGAAAAGGCGGACGTTTGGGCAGTCGGACCCGGTCTCGGAAAATCACCTGCTACCGAAATTCTCGAGCTGATCGAAAAAGCGAAGCAGCCAATGGTGATCGACGCTGATGGCCTGAACATTTTGGCGGGAAAAACCTCGGTGCTCAAACATTGCAAGGGCAAACGGCTGCTTACGCCGCATCCCGGCGAGATGAAACGACTCTCGGCTGATGAAAGAGAGACACGCGCCAAAACAGCAACGAAATTCTGCCAGCGTTTTCCGGTAACACTCCTATTGAAAGGCAGCCGGACAATCGTAGCAGAGCGGGATCGCCCGCTAAGCTATAACGCCACCGGCAATCCGGGAATGGCCACGGGTGGAATGGGCGATATTCTCACCGGAGTCTGCGCGGGATTGATGGGACAAGGTTTGTCTCTTTTTGATGCAGCGCGACTTGGTGCATGGTTATGCGGTCGCGCCGCAGAGATCGCAATTTTTAATGGTAGCCAGAGTGAACAATCGTTATTGCCGGGCGACATCCTCGATCACCTGGGCACCGCATTCAAGGAGTTGTAGGGCGTCTGTGTCACGCACCGAGATGTTGGCGTTTCACTGAAACGCCCTACAGTTTCTCCACTGGCAATTTCACACAGAAGCAAGTTACGCACAGTGAATCTTCAAACCGAACCAATAAAGGAGTACGAGGCGCCTTCCGAGGAAACGGCTTGGAGCCGAGTGAAAAAAGTGCTGGCGCCGCTCGGGGTAATTGGCGTGCTGATTGCGAAGTTTTTCGCGAAGCTGAAGTTTGTTCTGCTTCCGCTTCTGAAATTTTTCCCGATCCTGTTGAAATCCGGCGGAACGATGCTGCTGATGATCTGGGTCTATACCCAGATTTGGGGCTGGCAATTCGCGTTGGGTTTTGTCCTGCTTTTGTTGGTTCACGAAACCGGCCATTTGCTTGTCGCCAAAAAGTTCGGACTCAAAGTCGGTGCGCCGGTTTTCATTCCGTTCATGGGCGCGTTCATCGCGCTTAAAGAAGCGCCGCGCAATGCCTGGATGGAAGCATGTGTGGGGATCGGCGGTCCGATGCTGGGGAGCCTTGGCGCGTTGTTTTGCAACTTCCTGGGCGAAGTTTTTGCCGCGCCGCTTTTCATCGCGCTCGCCTGGTTTGGATATTTTCTCAATCTATTTAACCTGACGCCGGTAGGTATGCTGGATGGCGGACGCATCGTAACGGCGCTCTCACGGTGGCTTTGGTTGCCAGGATTTGCCTTGCTGCTCTGGTTCGGGTGGAAATATCCAAATTTTATCATTTGGTTGATTGTGCTTTTGTCGCTACCGCGGATCTATTCGCTCTTCCGCAAACGAACCGAGGAAGAACAGCGTTATTTTGAAGTCACACCAGCTCAACGCTGGACGATGTCGATCCTGTATTTCGGTCTGATTGCGATTCTGCTCTACGGAATGCACGTGGCACAGCAGGATTTAAACAAATACGGTGTACGCTCTCACGGTCACGGGCGAGACGCGATTGTGCAATGATTAGCCGGCTGTCGCCGCGAAAACCTTTTCGGGTTCGAGTCCGATCCTTTGAAGAATTGACCTGAAACGTTTGTCCGGACGAAGCGGCACAAATTCGGGAGCGATGCCAACGCCGTGCAAGGACGAGGAGCGTTGCTCGCACGCGCGCTCCAGTTCGCGAATTGCATCGTCATACGCGCCAAGGGTTACGTGCACGTGCGCAATGGCATCACCGGGTCGATAGCCCCAGCCCGTAATAGCCGCTTCGAGTGTTTGAAGCGCCTCATTACGGCGGTTCATGCGAGCGTAGGTGATGGCGAGACCAAATCCTGGTCTCCCGGTGAATTCTCGCGCCTTTTCGTAGAGTGCGATCGCATCATCGAAGCGCCCCATCTCGCGATACAACGCCGCAAGCGACGGCTCACCATAATGGGCAAATGTTGGATCTAGCTGGAGCGCTCGTTCTCCGGCAGCAGTCGCTTCATCGTAGAGACCGAAGTAACGGTAGAGCTCGCACGCGAAGTTACTTACCCAGAGCGACGCTGGATCGATCTTCGAGGTACGCTGCAAGTACGCAAGTGCTTTGTCGCGGTCACCGCGCGCTGCGTAAAGCGCCGCTATAAAGTAATTCGATGGCGTCGAATTCGAATCGATTGCGACTGCGCGATTGAATTCCGCCTCCGCTCCATCAAGGTCCCAATCGAGGATACGTTTGGTCTCGGCGAGATACACGTGGGCCTCTGCTTCCTGATCATCGAGTTCCAAAGCACGAACAGCGGCATCGCGGACCTTCGGATACGCTTCAAGCGGCGACACATAAGAATCAGCCAACCATAGCCAGGCCTTCGCGATTCCAGTCCATGCTCGACTAAACCTGGGGTCTTTTTCGAGCGCCTGCTGAAAAAATTCAAGACTCTTACGCAACTCGGGCTCCGCGTTTCTGTCGGAATAAACGAGGCCCTCCAGATAAGCATCGTAGGCATCTGTGCTCCGAGCCGGACGCGACGCCGGGATCGCAAGTTTTAGCTTGAGCGTATCCACAATGGAATGAGTAATCTCATCCTGTAACGAAAAAATTCCGTGCATTTCACGCTCATATGTTTCCGACCAAATGGTAAATCCGTCGCACGCGTCAATCAGTTCCGCGGTGACTCGGACTCGATTGCCGTCGCGACGAACACTGCCCTCAAGCACGTGACCAACATTTAGTTTTGATGCGATTTCACCTAACTCTGCCTCTTTGTCTTTAAACCAGAACGAAGACCTGCGCGCGGCAACGCGCAGGCCCTCAACTTTCGCCAGCGCTCCCAAAAGCTCCTCTGCAATACCCTCGCCGAAGTAGGCATGGTCTTTGGACGGGCTTAGGTCGTTGAAAGGCAAAACCGCAATCGATTTTTCAGTTGAATCGTCTCCACCGGAATCGCGCGCAGATCGGACGGCGTTGGTACTGCGAGCGTCGAGATCAGGCGTTCGGACAATTCCGTACCGCGTAAGATCGAAGAACCAGGAAAGTACGAGCGCAACCGGAAATCCCAAAATGATTAGCAGCACAATGAGGCGCACGACCCAAATCGGGGTGTCGAATACAGGCAAGACTTGAGCAATGCCTTGAGCAAGCGCCCACCCACCGATTAGATAGGCGACCGCGACGCTATAGACTTTTCGTCGCTTTAGCTCGGCAAAAAACTTTTTTGGATTCACTGCGCGATCGGCGGATCAAGCCTCATATTTTGTCCGCGATTAGCAATCGACAAGTTCGCAGTTCAATTGAAACGTCCGAGCCTGGAAAGTCACTTTGCTGGTTGTTCGAGCAGTTTCTGAAAACGCGGATCGCTTCGAATCGGGTCCCATTCCCAGCGATGTTTCAGATCGCTAACGGTGATGCTGTAATCAACGCTGTCCACTGCGCCCGGTGTTTTGATCAATCGCTGAAGGAGCGGAAACGCCTGGTCCTTTTCACCGACGCGAGCATAAATCAACGCGAGGTAGCAATTCACAATCACGCCGTCGACGGCATCTTTAGATTCCGGCTTCAGTTCGACCGCACGGCGGCCCTCCCGGATCGCGTCCTCTTTGCGTCCCATAAACGCGTAGAGCCAGCCCAGGTTCGCATGCCGAATAGCGCTAAGCGGCGCCTCTTTGACCGCGTCTTCAAAAACAGGTTGCGCGTCCTGAAAATATTTTTGGGCTTCTGCGATATCCCCCTGCGCCAGGGCGATGCAGCCCTCAAAGAAAGCCCGCGGCGTTGATGCCTCCCCCGTGTATGAGAGTTCTTTGGCAGTCGACGCATCGATTGCGTGTCTGGCTGCCATGTAATCCCGATCCAGCATCGCAACCTCCCATCGAGCGGAGGTAACCCCGCCATCGGGATCAACGCCGGGAGGGATTTGATTCAACAAAGACTTCAATAGACTGGTGTCCTCCTTCCACCAAAAGTCCACGTAGCCCCTTTGAATTTTCGAAATGATTGATGTCGGCGCCATTGTGCGCAGTTGCTCTACCCACCGCGCAGCTTCCGGCCAACGACGCATCGCCGTGTTTGTAAAAATAAGCTCGCGGACGGTATTTGGATTTTGCGGATCCAGCTTCGCAACCTGTTCGTAATCCTCGAGCGATTCTTCCCACTTACCCTGCCGGCGTTTTATCGCCGCAATTAAGCGAGCAATATCTCCGTCGCTTGGCGACAAACGGGCAGCGATATTGACTTGTTCAAGAGCGCGGTCGTAATCCTGATCCATCCAGTAAATGCATTGACCAAGGGCAAAATGGCCTTCCGCAAGGTTGGGTTGGAGACGCAAAGCAATTTGCGCTTCGGTGCGAGCTTTGGTTTTCCAATCCTCAGTCGGCTCGTAATAATGGAAAATTTCCGCACAAACAGACGCTAGTCTCGCGTGGGCGAGCGCAAAGTCGGGGTCGAGTGCTATCGCCTGCAGGTAAAGTTGCTCTGCGGTCTTGTAATCTTCCAGCAGTGTGTCGGGGTTTCGCGAGATTTGATTCGCCCGTAAATAAAACACATACGCATCCGGATTCTGCGTGCGCTTGGCTCCCACTCGCGCCCGCTCTTCCGTACTCAAGGTGGCGCGCAGAGCGTCGGCGATTTCACTGGCCAATTCGCCTTGTAATCCCAGCGAGTCAGCCAGGGTGCGATCGTAGCGGTTCGCCCAGATCTGCCGGGCACTCTGCGCATCGACCAATTGCACATTGACCACTACCCGGTCCCCTTCCCGCCGCACACTACCCTCAAGGACATTTGCCACGCCAAGCGCTTTGCCAATCTGTCGGAGGTTTTGCTCGGCCGCATCGCGAAACTTCATCACAGACGAACGGCTCGTGACTCTGAGATCTTTGATCTTTGCCAGACTGGTGAGGATGTCGTCCTGAACGCCGTCTGCAAAAAATGCATTCTCCTTATCCGGGCTGAAATTTTGGAACGGCAATACCGCAATAGTTTTCTCCGGTACCAGCGATGTTAGTGCCGTCTGTTTGAAATAGAGCCAGACGCCAAAGCTGCCGATGGCGATCAACAGAGCAACAGCCGCGATCAACACATATTTGCGTGGAGGAATCGATGACTCATCCGCCGCCTGCGCGGCTTGTTCCGATTGCCATTGTTTAAGCTTCTCCGGCAATTCCGCGTTCCCAATGTCATCCGTGTAGAGGTTCACGATGAATACAGGAACACCGTGCTTTACGGCACATTCACCCAGCTCATGTAAATATATGCGCCATTGACGAGAGTGCGCGAGGTCTTCAGCGACCCGCTTCGAAAGGAGGATGTGGCCCGCATCGCCGCAATCCATTACCCGCTGCGCAATGTTAATTCCAGCGCCTGCAACGTTTGCTCGACCATTTACATCCCGAACTTCATTGACCGGCCCGCTGTGAATCCCCATCCGAAGCTTCAACTGAGGATATTGCTTTAGCCCTTCACTAATCTCGATCGCGCATCGCACCGGCGCTTCGGGACTGTTGAAAAAAACCAGCGCCATCCCGTCCCCAACGGGAAGACGAATCAATTTATCTGCCGCCTCCGCAGCACGAACCTGCTCGGTGTTCCGGACGATTTCAGTCAGGCATTCCAACAGCTCGCGTTGCTCGTCCAGAAGGAACTTGGAGTAACCGACCAAGTCCATGAACAAGACATGACCGATCTCCAGCCGCACCCCGGCCCCAGCGCTAGTTGACATATCGTTTCAGCCTGCCAAGCAATTTTTCAACGTTATAACCACGCTCTGCGCATTCTCGTAGTATGCATCACGGCATTGCCAATGCTCTCGCTAACGACCCCGTTAGCGTTGGCCGGCTGAAGTGTGGTCGCCAAAGACCAAGAGGTAAATGATGATATCAGCATCTACCGGGAGCACAACTAATCTCGATAATGGGCTCGCCGGGCAAACCGGGCGTTGTTTTCACCGGACATAATTCCAGAAAGCTGGTTTTTCTGTCAACTAACCCTAAAATCGACACAATTCCGAGAAGCCTAGGCATGATAACACGTCGCCAGTCCTTGAAGCGCCTGCTAGGTGTGGCCGCAGCGACAATCACCGCGCCCACGATCAATCGGGGCTGGTTTCAACTCTTCGCGGAAACGACGACCAAATACTCTGCCCGCGCCATCGATCTGGTTCAGCGCAGCACGGTAGTGGACATGCTTAACCCGTTTACGTTGCTAGGCGTGCTGGCGCCGTTTAAGGCAGATAAGCGCGCGACGTGGTTCACTAATCCTGAAACGTTTACTGCTGCTGATTTTCAGCGCTTCAAAGATTCCAGAATCGACGCGATGCACATCGCCGTGGGAGTCACGGGACCAAACGCTTACGACCAGGTGACATGGTTCCTCGGACTGTGGAATGGATTCATGGCGCATAATGGTGCGCATCTCGTGCGCGTTGACGAGGCAACAGCAATCGATGCCGCGAAGAACTCCGGCAAAATCGGCATTATTCTAGGAGTGCAAAATTCCGAGCATTTTCGGACCCCAGATGATGTCGATCGATTTTATCAACTCGGACAGCGTGTATCCCTGCTCACCTATAATAGCCGCAACCTGATCGGCAACGGAAGCACAGAGCGACGCGATGATGGCATCAGTGATTTCGGCGTTACCATCATCGATCGGATGAATAAAATACGAATGGCCGTCGACGTCGCGCATTGCGGCGACCGCACTACCCTTGATGCATTTGAAATTTCGAAAGCGCCTGTCCTGATTACTCATGCAAATTGTCGTGCTCTAAATCCTGACCAGCCGAGGTGCAAAACCGACGAAGCGATCCGCAGGATGGCCGCAAAAGGCGGAGTCATGGGTATCACTGGCGTCCGCAATTTCGTCTCTCCTGGGGAACCCACGACGATAGAGAACGTGCTCGACCATTACGATCATGTCGCCAAGCTGGTCGGGGTCGAACACGTAGGGATAGGCAGCGACATCGATCTCGATGGTTACGACGCGCTCCCAGAGGACTATAAGAAATGGTTAAGGAGCCTCTACAAATCCAGTTACGCCTTCCGCGACAAAATGGATATAGACGGCGTAAATCACTATAAGCGCGTGTTTGACATCACTGACGGTCTGATTCGCCGAGGGTACAGCGAAGCAGATATCGAACTGATCCTTGGCGGAAATTTCCGCAGAGTTCTGGGACAAATCTGGACCGCTTAAGGCCCATCGTCATCAGACGACTACTGGGAATTATTAGCACTCGCTGCTAGATTGTTGAATGTCCTTTCAGCTCCAGGCGAACTACAAGCCGCGCGGGGACCAGGAGCAGGCGATTGCCAAACTACTGAAGTCCGTTGAAGGCGGTAACCGGCATCAGACGCTGTTGGGCGTTACCGGTTCGGGCAAGACTTTCACTATAGCAAACGTAATCCAGCAACTGGACCGGCCTACGCTCGTCATTTCGCACAACAAAACTCTGGCCGCCCAGCTTTACTCGGAGTTCAAACAATTCTTCCCGCGGAACGCCGTCGAGTACTTCGTCAGTTATTTCGATTATTACCAGCCTGAAGCTTACATCCCCCGCTCCGATACGTACATTGAGAAGGATTCCTCCATCAATGAAGAGATCGAGCGGTTGCGGCTTGCCGCGACCAGCGCGCTGCTTTCGCGCCGAGACACCATCGTGGTAGCCAGCGTCTCCTGCATATACGGCGTCACTTCGCCGGAAGATTATTTGCAGATGCTGCTGACCGTAAAACGCGGACAGCACATCTCGCGCGAAGCCGTGCTAAGTCGTCTAATCGAGATGTTATACGAGCGCAACGACGTTAACTTCGCACGCGGCAGGTTCCGTGTCAGAGGAGACGTCGTGGAAGTTTATCCCGGTTCCGCGGATGAAGAAGGCATCCGGATTGAATTGTTCGGCGACGAAATTGAAGCGATCACGCGATTTGATCCGTTGACCGGGCACGCGCACGAATCGCTGTCGGTGATTACGTTTTATCCTGCCAAGCAATTCGTGACTCCGGCAGACAAACTCAATCGTGCGTTGCGCACAATCCGTGATGAGTTGGAAGAACGAATTATAGAACTTGAGTCACAAAACAAACTTCTGGAAGCGCAGCGCCTGCGGATGCGCACCGAATACGACCTGGAAATGTTGCAGGAAATGGGATTCTGCAATGGAATCGAAAATTACTCGCGCCATCTGTCCGGTCGGCCACCCGGCTCCAAGCCGTATACAATCATCGATTTTTTTCCGAAAGATTTCCTGGTAGTCATCGATGAATCGCACGCCACGATTCCGCAGATCGGCGGGATGTATGAGGGCGACCGCTCCCGCAAGACCGTCCTTGTAAATTACGGATTCCGCCTGCCCAGCGCGCTCGACAATCGGCCGCTCAATTTTGACGAGTTCATGAAGCTGACGAATCAGCTCGTTTACGTCAGCGCGACGCCGGCAGAATTTGAAATTCAAAACAGCGTAGCTGGAAACAAGGGATATATCCCGCACCGGCGACAACGGATCGGGGAAGCTGAACTTGTGCCGTTTGCCGTAGCCGGCGAAAAACGCTCGACTCCGATAAATCGCGAGCTGGCGTTCAACTCCGATAAGTCGCGGGCAGGTGCCCAACGTTCAAGATCCAGTTCGGAAATTCGGGTCTCGCGCACGGATGAGCCCCCGGAAAAATTCGACGTGCACACGCCGGGTGCGCAGCTCGTTGTCGAGCAGATCATCCGCCCTACTGGGCTTCTCGATCCAAAAATCACGCTTAAGCCGCTCAAGAATCAGATCGACGAGACGATTGAGCTCTGTCGGCAGCGCGTGGAAAAAGGCGAGCGAGTTCTGGTAACAACACTGACCAAGCGAACAGCGGAAGATTTGGCTGATTATCTGCGGGACGTCGGATTGAAAGTTCGTTATTTGCATAGCGATATCG
>Ga0081540_1000438_pt1 | contig 41157 bp, 33 predicted proteins | sample TabmetS2T1R1_FD_71024 | JGI IMG/M metagenome (GOLD analysis project Ga0081540, IMG submission 71024) | Tabebuia heterophylla rhizosphere microbial communities from the University of Puerto Rico - S2T1R1 | ecosystem: Host-associated > Plants > Roots > Rhizosphere ...
GACAGGAAGCCGTAGCCGGGATGCACGGCCTCTGCGCCGGTCTTGCGGCAGGCATCGACAATTTTATCGATCAGCAGATAGCTCTCGGCCGCGGCCGGCGGGCCGATCAGCACCGCCTCGTCGGCCATTTCAACATGGAGCGCGTCGCGGTCGGCCTCGGAATACACCGCTACCGTCTCGATACCCATACGACGCGCAGTCTTGATAACCCGGCAGGCGATCTCGCCGCGATTTGCGATCAAAATTCTCTTGAACATGTTCTTCTTGCTTGAGCTTTGGGCAGGATCCTCACCCGCAATGTGACATGCGGGGACGCGGGTAACAAACCCGTCGTACAGCAAAAATCGATGGAGGCAACGGGGTCTTGTCAGGGATGGCCGCCCGGCGGCGGCCCCTCTCACCCGGAATAGGAGTTGAACCGCCCCCGCGTGTAGGCGTGCGAGACCGCCTTCATCAACTCGGCGACCTCGGTCTCCAGATATTCATTGGCCACGATCAGCGCGCGGATCGTCGCCCTCATGTTGCCGCCACAGGCCGAAATCGCCTGATCTACCGCGATTTCCAGCTCGTCATGCTCTTCGGATTCCGGCTTTGAAGAGGACGGCATGACATTGATCCATGGTGCAGTGGGCCACGTATGTTCTTCTTTTGTTCTCGCAAAGTCAACGAGCCATCACGCGCAGCGGCCCCCGCTCCCACGGTTTCTTTCTGCGATGCCGGTTACCGGGTGCGCACCTTGGTTCATTCGCACCGGCTTATGCTAGAAAGCGCTCACAGGGACGGAAACGATTTGAAATGGAACAGATGCGGTCACGGCTTCTTCTGGTTGCAGCGCTGCTATCGATACTGCCGGCCAGCGTCAGTTGGGCCACCACCGCCACCGTCCGCGATGGCGCCACGCTTCAGCTGGGCAATGTCACCTACCGGCTCGACGGCATTGATGCTCCCGCCGTCGATCAGCTCTGCATCGACGATCATGCCGATAGCTGGACCTGCGGTGCCGAGGCGCGCGATCAACTGACAAAATTGGTCGGCGGCAAACAGGTTCGCTGCGATGATCTGGGCGCGGATCCGACCTACAAGAAACGGCGAATCGGCGTCTGCAAGATCGAGGGCGACACGATCAGCCTGAGCCAGCTCATGGTCCGCAACGGCTTTGCCTTGAATGTGGAAGCCTCCGCCAGCGGACGCTTCCAGCCGGACGAGGCGCGCGCCAAGGATGATCGCCAGGGACTCTGGAAGGGCTGCTTCGTTGCGCCACACGAGTTCCGCGCCGGGAAAAGAGACGGCGCCCTGCTCGGCGCGGCATGCCCCGCAGATCGCGACCGCGAGATTCGCGAAGCCTTGTTCCCCGACGAACTCGCGATGCCGGCGGGTTGCAACATCAAGGGCAAATATGCGGTGCGCGCCCGCGTCACCGGGAACCTCGGCATCTATCACCTGCAGGCTTGCCGCTCTTACCCGGGCCTGACCAATCCGGATCGCTGGTTTTGTTCCGAGGAAGATGCGCAAGGCGCGGGGTTCCGCAGGGCCTATAACTGCCGTTCACCGAAGAACAAGTGAAGCCGGCAAATGAAGCTGGCAAAGCCGCCGCTTCCTGTGTGAGAATGCCAGTAGAGGTTGCTGGCGCGTATGAGTCCTTCCGATAGTTCGAACGTCCTGCCTGAAGCTGCCGCCGAACGCTTGCGGCAACATCTGCAGCAAATCCTGCGAGAACGCGATCGCGCCCACCGCGCGCTGCAGGAGCGCGAAGCCGAACTGGCGCGGATCCAGCGCATCGCGCGCGTCGGCGGTCTGGAAATCGATTTCCGCGATGGCGTGAAGAATCGCCGCTCCCCCGAATATCTGCTCGTTCACGGGCTGCCACCCGAGGCGGCCAACGAATCCTATGAGAACTGGGTCAATCGAATCCATCCCGAGGACCGCGATCGCAAGGTCCAACACCTCTTCGAAGTCCTGAAAGGCGACAGCGAGGACTATTCGACCGAGTACCGGATCATCCGGCCGAACGACGGCGCGGTTCGGTGGATCCGCGTGGTCGCCAAGATCGAGCGCGCTTCCGACGGCCGTGCATTGCGCCTGGTCGGCGCCGATCTTGACGTCACCGATCAGATGCTGGCGCAGGCGACGTTGCGGGAAAGCGAGGAGCGTTTCCGCCTGATCGCCAACAGCGCGCCGGTACCGATCTGGGTCACCAAGCTCGATCGCACGCGTTCCTTCGCCAACCAGGCTTATCTCGATTTTCTCGGACTGCCGTTCGACCAGGCCATCGTGTTCGACTGGCGCAAGCGGCTGCATCCCGACGACCAGCCGCGCATCCTGCAGGAGTCGGTTGCCGGCGAGGCCTCGCTGAGGCCGTTCGTGCTGGAGGCCCGTTACCTGCGCGCCGACGGCGAATGGCGATGGCTGCGCTCCGAATCCCAGCCGCGCTGGGACCCGACCGGCGGCCACATCGGTTTCATCGGCGTCGCCCACGACATCACCGTCGCCAAGCAGGCCGAGCAGGATCTGCGCCGGCTGAACGACATTCTCGAATTGCGGATCACGGAACGAACGGCGCAGCTCGAATCCAGCGAAGCCCAGATGCGCGCGATCTTCGAGACCAGCCATCAGTATCAGATCCTGCTCAACCTTCACGGCGAGATCCTGCACGCCAACCAGACGGCGCTCGCCGGAATCCACGCCGAAGCCAGCGACGTGATCGGCAAGCCGTTCTGGGAGACGGCATGGTTCTGCGCGACGTCCGGCATGAGCAACGTCGTCCGCGAGGCCTTTATCGCTGTCATGCGCGGCCAGGAAATCCGGACCGAGATGCTGCTGCATCTGCCGGTCGGCGACCGCTATTTCGACTTCGCGATGCGCCCCTTGCGCGACCAGCACGGCGCGATCATCGGCGCGGTGCCGGAGGCGATCGACATCACCGAGCGCCGCCAGGGCGAGGAAGCGCTACGGCAGTCGCAAAAGATGGAAGCGGTCGGCCAATTGACCGGCGGCGTGGCCCACGACTTCAACAATCTCCTGACCATCATCCGCTCCGCGACCGACTTCCTGCGCCGCCGCGAATTGCCGGAAGAACGCCGACGGCGCTACATCGACGCCATTTCCGAGACCGTAGAGCGCGCCTCCAAGCTGACCGGACAATTGCTGGCATTCGCCAGAAAGCAGCCGCTGAAGCCGCAGGTGTTCAATGTCGGCACGCAGGTCGAGGCGGTGGCGCGGCTGATCGGCCCGCTCATCGGCGCCCGGATCAGGATCGACATCGAGATATCGGACGCCGACTGTTTTGCGATCGCCGATATCGCGCAGTTCGAGACCGCCTTGATCAATCTCGCCGTCAACAGCCGCGATGCCATGGACAGCGAGGGCCGGCTGACGATCGGCGTCAGCAAGGTGCGCGGAATCCCCGCGCTCCGCGCCCAAGCTGCGCGCGGCGGCGACTTCGTCGCCATCGCCATGGTGGACACCGGCATCGGCATCGCGCCCGAGCTGCTGGAGACGATTTTTGAGCCGTTCTTCACCACCAAGGAAGTCGGCAAGGGCACCGGCCTCGGTCTCAGCCAGGCGTTCGGCTTTGCCAAGCAGTCCGATGGCGACATCGAGGTCGCGAGCGAGCCTGGTCGCGGCGCAACCTTCAAGATCTACCTGCCGCAGGCCGCGCCGCCCGTGGATGCGATCGAAGCCGCCAGGAGCGGAAGCGAGCCCGCCACGCGGGGCCGCGGCTACCGCGTCCTCGTGGTCGAGGACAATGACGACGTCGGACAATTCTCGACCGAGCTATTGGTGGATCTGGGATACACGGTCCGCCGCGTCACCAGCGCGGACGCAGCGCTCGCCATCCTTGCCCAGGACGAGTTTTCGGCCGACCTGGTATTTTCCGACGTCATCATGCCCGGCATGAACGGCGTCGAGCTCGCGGGCGTCATTCGCGAGCGCTACCCCGGCCTGCCCGTGGTCCTGACCAGCGGATACAGCAACGTGCTGGCGGAGAACGCCCACCGCGGATTTGAATTGATCCAGAAGCCTTATTCGGTCGAGTTGCTGTCGCGCATTCTCAGGAAGGCGATCTCCGAGGCGCGGCCATAGACAGGCAGCGGTCGCCTGTGACGAAATCAGGCGGTTTCCGCCATTTCATCTTCCTCGACATCTTCCTTGAGGCTGCACTCGATCAGCGCCCCCTCGATCGCGAACTGCGAAAACAGCGACAACGGTGTCGAAGCGCGCAAGGCTGCGAAAAATTGCGCGTCACCGGGGCTCTTCAGGAAGAAGCGGATGTGGCTTGCCGACATCGTATTCCTCGACAGCCAGACGATGCCGGAGAACAACGCCACCATCATCTGGGCGTACTGGCCGGCATCGGCGATGCCGAGATCATAGACCGGCGACACGACGATGAAGCGCGTGCGCAGGATGGGGCCCGGAAATTTGCTCATCATCAGGCGGCTGACCTGGCAGGCCGCATGAATCCGTTCACCGTCGGAAAGGCAGTAGAGGTTGGGGTTGTCGCCATCCTTGGTCAGGCCGTCATAGGTCGTGAAGCTGCCTGCGGAAAAAGTCGAAAAATCCTCGCCGACGCTTTCAGCGTCCTTCTTCCATTGGGCCTTGATCGCCCGCCAGGACCTCTCCGGCTCTTTCATCGGCATAAGGCGCATGACTAACCAGGTGTTAATGCAGGAATAATCGAAGCAGTTTAGAGCGCGCGGCTAAACGTTTGCTTACGTTGGAACCGAGGTAAGCAAGTATTTGTACTGGCTCGCGAATTCTCTACCCTGGCGGGCGACCGACGCATCCTTCGCGTAAATGCGCTCCGGCAATAGGAACGAACGACCGGGCCCCGGGCTTTTCCCTATGGCGCTCTTTCGCTTACCCCGCGCGGCGGGGCTCGCGCCACAGAGGGACGCCGCCACCGCCGCACTTCCAGAAGCGTTATGCTGCGGCCTCCTGGTTGACCGCGCTCTCGGCGATTTTGGTGAGGGTTTCGTCGGTCTTTTTCTCTTCGGCCAGCGTCTGATCAATCAGCTTGGCGGCTTGCGGATTGTTGAGTTTCGTAGCCCAGGCCTTCAGCGTCCCGTAGCGCGAAATCTCGTAATGCTCGACCGCCTGCGCGGCGGCCAGCAGCCCGGCGTCGAGCGCGGGCGTGTCGGCATACTCCTCCATGATCTCCTTGCCTTCATCGAGGATACCCTCGATCGCATCACACTTCTTGCCGCGCGCGGCCTTGCCGAGAAGCTCGAATACCTTTTCCAGCCGCTCGACCTGCCCCTCGGTTTCGTCGTGGTGCTTCTCGAACGCGGCCCGCAGCTCGTCCGAATTGGCGGCCTTTGCCATCTTCGGCAGCGCCTTCAAGATCTGCTTTTCGGCGTAGTAAATGTCCTTGAGGGTATCGAGAAACAATTCGTTGAGGTCTTTGTCAGCCATGGTTTCCTCCGTTGATGACGGCTGACAACATCGGATCGAACGGGATTGTTCCTGTCGCGCGCCGCGCCGCGCGCAAGATCGATCAGGCTAAGATCCGCGCCTCTTCCTTCGTCGCAGCATTTCCCGCATCGCATTCGACCGCAGTGAAGACTGGGCAGTCCAGCCAGAACGATCAGGAACCTCCACGACCATTACTGGTTCTTGCCATAGTAGCGGAGGATTTTACATGGCACCTTCATCGCGCCAGAAACGGATCACCGGCAGGGTGATGCACGAATTCAAGCATGGCGAACTCAAGAGCGGTAGCGGCGGCAAAGGCGGCAAGGTCAAGAACCGCCGGCAGGCCATCGCGATCGCCCTCGAGGAAGCCGGAGCCTCGAAGTATGAGAGCGAGGGGCGCAATCGCCGTAACCTGCGGCGAACGGAAGGCAAGGAAGCCCAGGGTCGCACGGCGCAGCAGGAGCGCGAGGGCAAGTCGCACATCGGCGCTTCCCGGAAGCGGGAAAGCACGAGAGCAATGGCGGGGAAAAACGCCCGCAAGCCGACGGCAAGAGGACGGAAGGCTGCGATCTCCCGCTCACGCAAGGCCGACGGACACACCCGTCAGGAACTCTACGCCAAGGCAAGGCGCCACCACATCGAAGGCCGGTCAAAGATGACCAAGCGGCAGCTCGAAAACGCGCTTGGAATGAGTTGACGCAAGCGTTCAGGATAGAGGTCGAATGTCCGCGCGGCCGCGTGGATGGAACACGACGTGGAACTGAAACCTCACATCCGTTTGAAGTGAAGCGATCACGATCTCGGAACGGTCGCCGTCGCTGGTCGTTGGCCTGACGTCACCACAAACGGAGACGACATATGAACTTCAAGCTTCTGACTGCGGCCACAGTTCTTTCCACCATCGCGGCGCCCGCAATCGCGCGGGATGCTCATGGAAGATCCGATGCCGTCCGTCAGCCGCAAGTGCAGCAGCGGGTCTATCATCAACACAACGGATTCTGGCCGGGCGAAGTGGCCGCGGGCATCGTAGGCGGCGCGATCGGCACCGCGGGTGCGATTGCCACGGCGCCATTCCGAAATGACGCCTACGCCTATAACGATGGCTACTACGGACGCCGCTACTATGGCGGCTACAGCAACGGTTTCGTCTGTCAGCCCGGAACGACGTTTGTCGGCGAGGACGGGCGGCGACACATCTGTCAGTAGCAAATATCAGTAGCGAACCGCGCTGGCTGAAAAAGAGAGGCGGCCCAGCGGCCGCCTCTTCTTCTTTGTGCAAGGTGAAATTCTGAAAGAGCAGGTTCGATGATAGTCTAGCCTTTTTTCCCAGGCGGATCGTCACCGCCCTGGTTCACCCTGCTGACCCGCTGGGCGCGTTCCTTGTCGCGCGGTTGTTCTTGTCCGCGCTCGTCGCGAACGATACCCTGGTCAGCATCCTTATCATGATGCCTGTCTTGCCCATCGGCGGACGATCCGGGGTTGCTTGCTTCCCGCAATTGCTCCTCGGCTTCGTGGACCAGCAATTGATCGCCGAGCATTTGCCCGATGATCTGTTTCGTTTGAGCCTCGGCTCTCGCTTGAAATTTGCTCATGGCAGCCTCCTGTCGTTGAAAAACGGAGAAAGGCTGCAATGTTTCCGCTTCCAGACCGCGATACTCATCTTTTGACAAGGCTGCGGCCCGGTTCCCGCCCTTGAAGGCGGTTCCACGCAATGTAACAATCCTGTCGCACAGCAAAACTAAACCGGAAGAACGGCGGATCGCCGTTGTGATTTTTATGGGGGTAATCCGATGCGCCGCACCATCGTGCTGCTGTCCGCCAGCCTGATCGCACTGACTGCCACTGCCGCCTCAGCGCAGAACGCCACGCCGCGGAACCTGATCCTGTTCGTGCCGGACGGATTGCGCGGGCGCATCGTGACGCCGCAGACCGCGCCGGCGATGGCGGCGATCCGCGACAAGGGCGTCCACTTCAAGAACTCGCATTCGCTGTTTCCGACCTTCACCATGGCAAACGGCTCGGCGATGGCGAGCGGCCACTATCTCGGCGACACCGGCACCTTCAGCAACACGATCTTCACCGGCTATCCGGTTGCCGCTGCCGGCAAGAGCGTCACCCCGTTCCTCGAAGTCGATCCCGTCATCCTCGATGTCGACGAGCATTTCGGCGGCGACTATCTGAACGAAGAAACCCTCCTGAAGATGGCGCGCGAGAAGGGCTACAGCACCGCGGCCATCGGCAAGCTCGGCCCCACGTTCATCTTCGACCACACCGACAAGGTCGGCGCGGCCGGTCAGCATTCGATCGTGATCGACGACGCCACCGGCAGCAAGAACGGCGTTCCGCTGTCCGACGAAATGAAGGAGGCGCTGACCAAGGCCAACCTGCCGCTGGAGACGCCCTCACGCGGCGACAACGGCAAGACCGGCGACGCCAAGACGCCGGGCACCACGGTCGCGAATGTGACGCAGCAGGCCTACATGGCCGACGTCGCGGCCAAGGTCGTGCTGCCGATGTTCAAGGCCCGCAATAAACCGTTCGTGCTGGTATTCTGGTCCCGTGATCCCGACGGCAGCCAGCACAATAATGGCGACAGCCTCAACACCATCACCCCCGGCATCAACGGCTCGACCTCAATGGCCGGCATCAAGAACGCGGACAACAACCTGGCGCAACTGCGCAAGGCGCTGGATGAGCTCGGCCTCGCCGCCACCACCAACATCATCGTTTCCTCCGATCACGGTTTCTCGACGATCTCGAAGGAGAGCAAGACCAGCCCTTCCGCGAAGATTTCCTACGACGACACGCCGAAGGATTTCCTGCCGATGGGCTTCCTCGCCATCGATCTCGCCAAGGCGCTGGACCTGCCGCTGTACGACCCCAACGACAACAACGCCCGTGTGGCCGACAATGCGCACCCCAAGGCCGGCAACGGCCTGTTGGGCAAGGATCCCGCCAAGCCCGACATCGTGGTCGCGACCAATGGCGGATCGGACCTGATCTATATCCCGGCCAAGGAACGCAAGCTGGCGGACCGCACCATCAAGGCATTGCTGCAACAGGACTACGTCAGCGGCATCTTTGTCGACGACGAGTTCGGAAATTTCCCGGGCACGCTGCCGATGTCGCAGCTCGGCCTCAAGGGCAAGGCGGTGACGCCGCATCCGTCGATCGTGGTCAATTTCCGCTCCTGGTCGTCGGGATGCGAGGAGCAGACCAATTGCTCGGTGCAGGTCGCGGACACCGTGCTGCGCCAGGGCCAGGGCATGCATGGCAGCTTCAGCCGCGGCGACACGCTGAACTTCACCGCCGCGATCGGGCCTGACTTCAAGGAGGGCTATGTCGATGCCCTGCCCGTCAGCAATGCCGACGTCGGCGCCACCGCGGCGAGGATCATGGGGCTGACGCAAAAGCCCAAAGGCAAGCTGATCGGCCGCGTCATGACCGAAGCGATGCCCAACGGCGTCACCCCGCGGGCCTTTACCGGCACCGTGAAGTCGAAGCCTTCGGCCAATGGCCTGCGCACCGTGCTCAATTTCCAGCGCGTCGGCTCGCAGCGCTACTTCGATACCGCGGGCTTCCCCGGCCGCACGCTCGGGCTCGAGGCGGACGAAGGCAAGCAAAAGACGGCCGGGAAATAGTCGCGAGGCGGGTCGACGCCCGCGAATATCATCATTGCTGCTTGGGTTTGATGCTGATCAAGCCCAGCAGCTTTGCGGTCACGATCATCGCGGCGATGCCGCCCAGACTCAGCGCCATCTGCACGGCAAGCGCGTCCGAGATGTCGAGCAGTACCATCTGGCTGGCAAACGCCAGCAGCACGCCGACGCAATAGATTGGCAGCGAGTTCTGGCCACAGCGGATCGCGCCGCGCATCAGCGGCGTCTTCAGCCATCGCCAGTCGCGAGGCACGAACCGCGCCACCAAAACCGCCAGCGCCAGAAAATGCAGCAGTCGCAACGGAGCGAGATTCGATTTGTCCAAGGGATATAGCAGGCGCGATAGCGCCGGCGGGATCAGCGCTTCCAACGGCTTGATATGCGAGCTCAACACAATGACGAAACTTACGAACAGATACAGGATGGCGACTGCAAGCGCCGTGCGCGACGTCACCCACGGCCGGACGCTCCTGTCCTCGATCATCCACCACGCGCCAAGCACAACGAGCAACTGCCAGGCCAGCGGATTGAAAGCCCAGTGTCCACTCGGCCACGCCGGCACACTCCAGCCGAAGAGCTGGACCAGCGCATAAAGCACCAGCGAGGCGCCAAGCGTCGCGTTCGGTGCGCGCAGCAGCAACCACAGCAGCGGCGCGAACAGGAGGTGAAGCAGCACGAAGGCCGGCAACACGTCGGTATTGACCGGACGGTATAGCAGGATCGCCGCGTGCGCGAGCATCTCGCCCGGATAGTCCAGCAGAACCCGCAAATTGCTCTCGTCGGCGAGACGGCCGCCTCCTGCGAGGTGAACCAGGACGGCGCACGCCAGCGTGAGCAGCAGGAAGGCGACATAGATGTCCCAGCTTCGCCGCAGCGTCCGGCAGATCACTCCGGTCCAGCCCTCGAAGCACAGCGTCTTGCCATAGGCCAGCGCGCAACTTACGCCCGAGACGAACATGAATACTTCCGCGGCATCGCTGAAGCCATAGTTTTGCAGCGTCAGCCAGCTGCCGATATTGTTCGGGATATGATCAAGAAAGATGAACCACAGCGCGATGCCCCGGCAGGCATCTATTCGCAGATCGCGAGCCGGGCTTTTCAGCTCGGGCAGCTTGCCGACTATCGACTCGGGAGTGGCGATCCGATCGTGCATCTGAGTCACCCAGCGGGAAGATGGGCTGCCGCCGGGGGTTCAGATGTGAGCTGGCTTACCTTCCAGAACTTATTTTTACGCTTTCCGTTGAGAGCAAATTTGCGCGCCAGCGTTGAGCTTTTCCGGCTTCGCCAATGGTTAGTTGAGCCACGCTACTTCCAGTCGCGTCGACACGCAACGCTACCGTTCAATATCAGTGATATCGCTCTGGTGGCGTAATCTGCGATGCCTATAATCCCGGACGGCTGAGGTCCACTCTCGCTTGGGATCAGATGGATTCAGCCATTCAACTCATTTCAAGAGGACCCTTCGATCACAGCGATGAGAACACTGCAGCCTAGCCTCGTCCTAGACACCCATGAGGGCTGAGTAGAGATTTTCAATGAGCCGACGTATACGTTTGGGTCCGCCGACAATCTGCGAACGTATGATGAGGAAATCCGTCTTTATAGTGCGCATCCAACCTCTTTTCACGCAGTGAGAATGGACGGGAAGTGGTCCGCCATCTTTGGCGCCAGTGGGGCACAAACTACCGTTCATCCCCATTCCGCCATCGAGTTAGACGGTCGCCTATATCTTGCGATCGGTGATCAAGTAGTCTGTTTGACTCTTGCGACGGGTTTGACGGAGTGGTCACGATGCGTCGACCTGGCGACGTGCTTCGGAGTCTATTGGGATTCCTTTCACGAGGCCCTCATATCTCACGGCGAACTGAATATCTCTCGTCTTTCCCTTGTAGGCGAAGAGATTTGGAGCGCTGCAGGCGCGGACATTTTTACAGGAGAGTTCAGATGTTTGCGTAACGGCATTCAGGTCATCGATTTCAACGGATCAGTGTACCTATTTGATTATCGGACCGGCACGCTCCTAGCCCGCCAGTAGTTTTCTTGTCGCTGACGGAATTTGTTTGTAATCACGACGTTTCCGGCCAATCAGCTACTTCGAAACAGCCGCGTTAGACCGTCGCCAGATAGAGACTCGGATCGAAGTATTCCGCAGCCGGCTTCGCGCCGGTCATGCCCGCATCCGTCATGAAGAAGTCGCTGACCTGCTGCAGCCATTTTGCGACGGTGCCATCCGAATAGAGACGCTTCCATTCCCGCGATGAAAACATCTTCTGCGCCTTGAACGCCTCGGTGATATCGGCAGGCTTGGCCTGGGGATAATGATTCTTCTGCAGCGCCTCAGCCGCGGCCGCCGTGTTGCGGACGATGTAATCATTGGCCTCGGCCCAGCCCCTGATGATATTGGCGAGGATCTCCTTGTTGCCGTCGTAGTAGTCCGGCCGCGCCACCCAGCCACCGACAACAGCGGATTGCGGGTAGAACGCCGAGGCATCGACCAGCTTGACCGCGCCGGGCAGTTGTTCGCGCACGGCGATGTTGAACGGCACCCACAGCGCCACCGCAGGCACATCGCCGGCAATGAATGCCGCCACCGCGTTCGACATGCTGCTGCTGCGCAGCTCGACCTCGGCAGGCGCAATATTGTTGGCGCGCAGCGCGCGGTCGAGGAAGATGTGCGCCGTCGTCTTGGCGGTGGTGGCGATCGACTTGCCCTTCAGGTCGGCAAACGTGCTGACACCCTTGTCCGGCCTCACCCAGAGCTGGGCGGTCGCGACCTCGATGTCGTTGATCAGGAATGCCCGGCCGCGCCCGAGTGGCAGATAGTTGGAGATCACCCCGCCGGCGGAAAGCACGTCGAGCTTGCCGGCCGCCATCGCCTCGAAGACTTCGGGCCCGGTGTTGCATTCGAGGAGATCGAAATCGAGCCCGTGCTTGTCGAAGCTGCCCCGATCGATCCCGGTCCAGATCTGGCCATCCACCGCAACGACATGCAAATAGCCGAGCCGGAGTTTTGTCCGCGCCCGGGCGATCCGCGGCGATCCGATGGCTGCGCCGGCGACGGTAGCGGCTGCGATTGCCATCATCTGCCGCCGGCTTACGGTTCGAATTCGCTTCCTGTCAGGATTACTCATGGGCACGCTCCTGTTCGGACGCAACACGAAACTGCCCGGCGTGATACCTCGCGACACCGTCGCCGGGATGGTCAATGAGAAAAGCTCGCAACTTGCTGATGGCCTCCCCGCGCTCGCCGCGCTCGATCAGTGCGTAGACCTCCTCCCACCGACGACAGAGGGCAAGCTCGGGCGCGCCGGACATCTCGCGCTCGCCGCGCAATTCGCTGATCGTGACCGGCTCGGCAAATCCCTTTGGCTTGATGCGGTCGACGCTGCGGAACTGGAAGGCACGCCCCGCCCGCTCCCGCACCGCCGAGCTGACCAGCACGCGCGTGCCATAAGCCTTGTTGAGACCCTCCAGTCGCGAGGCGAGGTTGATTGTGGCGCCAAGCGCGGTGTAGTTCATGCGATCGGCCGAACCGATATTCCCGACCACAGCGTCGCCCGTGTGCAGCCCGAATCGCGTGATATAGGACGGCCAACCCTCGCGCTCGAACTCGCGGTTGAGCTCGTCGTTACGCTTCAGGCAGGCAAGAACCGCTCCGCAGGCATGAACGGCATGATCGGGATCATCGGCCGGCGCATTCCAGAACGCCATCACCGCATCGCCGATGAACTTGTCGACCGTGCCCTCGCCTTTCATGATTTCTTCGGAGAGCGCCGCAAAGTAGCGCGAGGTGTAGATCATCACCTGCGAGGGGTCGGCCTTTTCGGTCTTGGCGGTAAAGTCCGCCACGTCCGTGAACAGCACCGTGATCTCGCGGCGTGATCCGCCGAGCTGCAAGGACGTGCCGGATTCGATGAGCTGCTGAACGATCTGCTTGGGAATGAAGCTTGCGAAGTTGCGCACGACCGTGCGCATCGTGAACACCGAACGGCCGAGTTCCTCGAGTTCGGCAACGACCGAGCGAATGCGCGGACGGTCCGCCACCTGGAATCGCTGAATCTCATCGGTCTCCTGGGCCAGTCTTCGCAGAGAGCGCGCCATCAGCGAGCCGAGCCAGAATGCGAACGGCAGCGTCGCACCGACGAAGGCCAGCGCCAGCGCGAACAGCGTGCGCCGCTCCGAGATGATCTTTGCAAAGAACTCATCGAGCGGGGCGATCACGGCGAGCCGGATATTGGCGTCGCCGGCGGTCTCGATGCGATGGAAGGCGGCGACATAGGTCCGTCCCGCCTTGTCCTCGAAGAACTGCTGAGCCTGCCCCTCGCTGCGCCAGGACTGAATAGCGGACGTCAAGCCCGCCAGCTTCAGCGACCCGATATCGGGCAGTTCATCGCTGCGTTCGTGGTCGCTCATCAATTCTCCCATCCGCGGATGCGCGACGATGCGGTCGGCGTCGTTGAACAGGAAAGCCTTGCCGGATGCTCCGAGCCGCTGCTGCTTCAGCATTTCTTCCGACTGGTCGAGCAGGATATCCCCGGCAACGACGCCGCGCCGGCCTTCCTTCAGCGGAATCCGCAGCGTGTAGCCGGGCTGGCCCGTGGCGAAGAAAATGTACGGGCCTGTCAGCAGCGTTTTCTGGTTCTTGAAAGCTTCGATGTACCACGGCCGCTGCCGCGGATCGTATCTTGCCGGACCCGGCGCCTCGCCGACCTGGATGAGATTTTCGGACAGGAACAGCGTGTTCGACGCAACCGATGCGCCGGTTTTTGTGATGACGACCAGGCGATACAGCGCGTCCTCGGGGGCATTGAGGTTCGTCCTGAAGCCGGGCTTGGCGCGATCGATGATGTCCATTTCAAGGAACGAGCCGTCTTCATATCCGACGTAAAGATTGAAGAGCTGCCGGTTATTGCGCAGCATCGAGGCCATCAGTTCATAGAGTCGGGAGTTGTTATCGATCTCGGCTTCCCGGATCGACGGCATTCCGCCGAGGATGACGAGGCAGTCGCGGACGTTCCTGAACTGGCCGTCGATGCGATCGGCGCCGAGTTGGCCGACCTTGTCGATGAAGCTTGCCGCCGCCGTGCGCGTGATCGACGAGACGCGCTCGAAGCTCAGATAGACTAGCGTCAGGCCGACGAAAAGCACGACGGCGATGAACACCGTGATGATCGAGGCTCGAAAGCCGATGCGGAGTTTTTGCCGCTCTGCCGGACCAGTGTCGGTCATCTCACATGTCACCTCCACCCTGCGGGGTTGTAGGCGCCAGATGCTGCGATCCCGGACGTTAAGATACGCTTTCGTGACCGCAACGGGAAATAGCGTCGCGGTTCCACGGCGATCAATGTGGCACAAACTGGACGCCCGCGGTTCCCCGAACGCGCTGAACACCCTACCCGACCAAGTGGCGTGACCATTAAGTCACTACCGGAGAAAGTTATTGTCGGCGCCAGTCAAAATCACAAAAGAAGCGAACAACCAGCTTTGCCTGCTCCTACAATGCGTTGGCCTTTTTGGGCACTTGCGGGGATTCGCATGAGGCATCGACGGTCAAAACAAGAGCTGGCTACAGCCGTGACGCTGATCGCGATAGCAATGGCCCCCGTTGCAGCGAAAGCCGATGCCGGCGGTGTAGGCTTCTGGCTTCCGGGCAGCATGGGCAGTCTCTCCGCGGTGCCGGGTCAACCAGGCTGGAGTCTCACAACGCTCTATCTGCATCTCGAAGCCAATGCCGGTAGCGGCAAGGAACTGCAGAACAATGCCAGCATCGTCACCGGCTTGCATGCACGTGCCGACGCGATCGGCTTCCTGCCGGCGTACACATTTGAAACGCCGGTGCTAGGCGGACAGTTGACGATCGGTGCAGCGGGCGTTCCGGGCAATGTCGGCCTCAATATCGGCGCGACGCTGACGGGCCCGCGCGGCAACCAGATTTCCGGCAACGCCCACGACGAGCGGACCACATTCGCCGACGTGTACTATCTCGCTACCCTGAAATGGAATCAGGGCGTCAACAATTACATGTGGTACGTGCTGGGCAACATTCCGAGCGGCACCTATGATTCCACGCGCCTTGCCAATCTGAGTCCCGGCTATACCGCGGTCGACAGCGGCTTTGGCTATACCTACTTCAATCCGAAAACCGGGCACGAACTTTCTGCGGTTGCCGGCGTCACCTACAGCGGCATGAATGACGCGCTGCAATACCGCAATGGCATCGACTTCCATTTCGATTGGGCAGCCTCGCAGTTCCTCAGCAAGACCGTCCATGTCGGACTAGCCGGCTATGTCTACCAGCAGCTTACCGACGACAGCGGCGCGGGCGCCAAGCTCGGCGCGTTCAGGGGACACTCGGTCGGCATCGGCCCTCAGATCGGCATCTTCTTCCCGGCCTGGGAAGGCTATACCGGCTATCTCAACGTCCGCGGTTACTGGGATGTGGTCACCGAGAACCGGCCAACCACCCAGACCTTCATGGCGACGCTGACATTCGCGCCATCCACGCCCGAGCCTTCAACGCCGCGCGGGCCGAAGCATGTGAAAGCGCCGTAACTCCGGCTGATTGCCCTTCCACAGTACCGGCGTGGTTTCAGTTCACCGCCTGCGCTTCCGGGAATTTCCACTTGCCGCTCAGGATCTCCGGCCGCGGCCGGTAGAGCCGCACGGTGTAGTTCCAGCCCTTCATGATCGGCAGGCAATTCGGAATCTTGCCGTCGCAGCCGCCGAACTGGATAGCGATCGAGCCATCCGGGTTCTTCTTGGCCGTAATGTTGTTCAGCGTGTACGCGCCTTCGGGATTCTTTTCGAAATATCCCTTCGCGTTGTACACGCTGACCGACCAGAACGCGTCGACGGGAACATCCTTGACGTTGAGCTTGTAGACCGTCGTGCCGTCGTTCTTCGCGGGCGTGACGCTGAGGTAGGTAGCGTCCTTGTCCGGATTGCCGCCCCAGCCCGCGGCGGCGCCGATCAAATGCCGCACCGGGTCGACCTGTCCCTTGGCGCCGAACGCGCGGGCAAAGCCGCCGGTGTGATCGTTGAGCACCAGAAGCGCATCGCGGATGCTCTTCTGGCTGGCCTGGTCCCAGTTCGGCAGCTCGAGCTTGCCGGTGCCCTTCTGGCTGACCTTGATGGCGTCCTGGAGCGCGTGAACCTGCGCGACGTCCTTCGGGTCATTCGGATCGACCAGCGTGCGAATTCCAACCGTGACGTAGCGCGTTCCGACATTCTCGCGGGTCAGCGTCCGCGTTCCCGCTCCGTAATATACCGCGGGCACGTAGTGGTCCTCATTGATCACCTGCAGCGACATGAAGCGCTTGCCCGGGTCCGGCATCGTGATCGTCACCTGTCCGGCATCGAGATCGAACACCCCGGACGAATAGAGCGTGTCGCGGTTGAGCCGGATCACCGTCTGCTTGTCGATGTTCGCAGGCTCGCGGCGATGATCAAATCTTCCGAGCCCTCTCTCCTTGGCTAGATTGCCCATGTAGAGATCGGACTCCGCGCGGGTAAAATTGTCGACAGTGACAGGAACGGGGTTGCCGCTCTGTGCCTGTGACATGCTCGTGGTCGCCAAAAAGAGGATGGCGAAAGTCACCTGCTTCATTTTCTTGCTCCAGTTCCAACCGTGGCATCGATCTTCTCGACGTCCGGCAGCGCCCACTTCTTGTCGAAGAACTCCTTCTTCGGCCCGTAGAACCGAGCCATCAATTCGAACTTCCGCGCCGGATCGGTCGGCACCCAGTTGGCGTCCTTGCCGGCCGGAGTCGTTGGTCCGAAATAGATATCGACGGAGCCGTCGGCATTCTTCTGCAGGTCGGCGGCATTGGAGGCGCGGCTGGCGCGCGGCATGTCCTTGATCAGCGCGTGGGTCTCGCGGTCATAGGCCGTCACCGACCAGTATTGGGCGACCGGAACATCCGGTGGCACCCGCAGGCGATAAGTCTTGCCACCGTCGTACGGCTCGCCGTCCTTGTCGCGGATCGTAATCAGATAGAACTGGCCGGCGCCCAGCCGCTTGATCGCGATATAGGCGTAGGTATAGGCAACGCCCCGTGCATCGACCGCGTATTTGTCCGGGTTGGCGTAGGTCGAACTCTGCCCCTCGACTGCCTCTGACAACGCCGGCATGGTCCAATGCGTGCCGGCATAGAACACCGGAAAGCCCGCATCATAGCGCTGCTCCAGCAGCACCTTGGCATCGCCGATGGCGGCTGTGAGGATCGCCTGCGTCTTCGCATCCGGATTGAACGGCTTTCCTTTCTCGATGCCGATCGAGCGGAGCTGGTCGATCATCGCGCGGTCGCGCTCGATCCAGGGCTCGCTCTGCACCACGCGGTTCAGCGACTGGTAGAAGCTCGAATCGTAGCGGATGGTCGAATCGAAGCTGATATCCTTGACGTCGGTAAAGGCGGTATCGGGCGGATTAGCCGCGGCCGACAGCGGATAGAATTTTACGCGCTTCGCGTAGGCGATCGATGCCGCCACGTCCGCATCGCTGCGGCTTTTGAGGTTGGAGCGCACCAACCCATAGCCGCTGTAGGTATCCGAGCGGAGAATGCTGTAGCCGTCAGGGACGGCATCCTTGTAGCCCGGCGGCAGGATGACGAACTTGCCGCCTGCTCCGTGATCCACGCCGAGCAGGCCGACATCCTCCAGCGACGTCTGCCAGAACGTGACGATGTTGCCATTGAGCGAGCCGTGCTCGTCGCCCGGCGGTATTTCGAGGACCATCGGTCCGGCAGTCTTCGTGTCGAAGAATGCCATGAAGTAGAGCGTGTCGGGATTGGGGGTGAGCGTCTGGTTCTTCCAGTCGAGCGGCCGCCCCCAGTAGATGAACTGGTTCACCTTGCCGGGTGTCTTGGTCAGCATTTCCTGGCGCATCAGGTCGGTGTTAACCGCCGACATGCCCCAGATCGCGGCCTCCATCGCTCGGCTCTCGATCAGGCGGAGGTCGAGATCGCCGGTAGCCTTCTGCGCTTGCACGCTGGCGGTCAGACAAGCCAGAGCAAGAGCTGCGCAAACTGCTGATCTCATGACGGCCTCCATTAGCTCTCGAGCTCTACCTGGGTGTGAATCCGACCATCCGGCTGTCGCTCAGTTCATCCTCTTGACCGGCGGCGGCGTCCAGGGCCCATCCAGCGCCTCGCGCCGCGGCGAGTAGAGCCGCATGGCTAGGTTGAACTCGCCAGCCGGCGCCGGCAGCCAGTTGGATTCCTTGTCCGGTCCCGGCGACTCATTCTGGATGTAAATGTCAAGCGAGCCGTCAGCGTTGAACTTCAGCTTGTCGCGATCGCCGAGCGCAAACCGATTGAGCGTGTTCGGTGCCTGGAAGCCGTCCCTGTCGTAAAGCGTGACCGACCAGAACGCGTCCGCGGGTGGAAGCTTACCCTTGTCGAAATGCAAGGAATAGCGGCTGGCGCCGCTGTAGGGTTTGCCGTCGCCGTCCACGAACGAGGCCGGATAAACGGCGTCTTCGGGCAGGTTCACGCCAAGTCCAATGAGCGCGGCCATTGCGCGAAGCTTGTAAGCGGTGCCGTAGGTGCCAACTGTGCTGGTTTGATAGAACCAGCCATTGACGTGCAAGCCAATGCCTGCGCCGCTCTTGCCGGATTTCTCCAAGTCCGCGAGCGCATCCTTGGCCGCAGTATTGATCGTCCTGACGAGGGCCGGATCGAGCTTCGATGCCTCGAAAGGTTTGCCCGCCTCCAGGCCGATCTGCCGCATGCGGAACAGGATCGGATAATCGTTGGCATGTGGCGGATGCCTTTCCATCAAGTCAGCCAGGCGGCCAAGTACTGCCACCCCATCCATCTTGTTCACTTGGACGAGCGGCGGTGTCTTGTTATCAACCGACGGATCCGTCGGCGCGCTGGCCGGCGGCGTGTAGTTCCTGCCCCATTGGCTGAGCGGAGTGAGCTTGTAACCGTCCTGAACCTTGTGAACGTTCTCGTAGTCCGCGGGGCCGTTCGTCTGCGTCCGACCGAGAATCCAGATCGTCGATGTCGGCGCGGCAATCTTGGTCACGCCATCCGGCAGCATTCCGTTCCAACCCGGGCCCACCAGGGCAAACTCACCCGCCTTGGTTCCGGTCGTGCGTGAGCCGACAACGCTGAACACGTCGGTCCACATGTCGAGCATAGGCAGCAAATAGTAGCGTCCGCCTGTGTCAGGAACGGAGAGGACAATCGGTTCCTGCGTGAGATCGATCCACACAGGTGAGTAGAGCGTGTCGAAGTTGTAGCGAACGACGTCCCTGTCCTCCGCACGCGGATAGGTGCGCGCATGCGCGAACTGGTTGATCGGAGCCCGTAGCGGGATCGTTTTCGCGTCCGGCACATTTGTGGACTGACGCATCGATACGTCCATCGTGACGATCGGATAGGCGTAGACATAGGCATCCCGCGCAATCTCATATGCCTTCTGTTCGGAGCTATCTTGTGCCGAGGCCCGTACGCCGGACATCAGGATCAAGGATGACATCAGTGCAAACGTCCCGCCTACAAGCCTCCACATCACGACTTCCTTCTTCAAAACGGATTGATGTAGTTGAGGATCGATTCCTGCCGCAGCAGTACGCGACGAATGATGTGACTTACCCTGACGTGGTCGGTGTAGATCGCGGCGGTCCCTGTGGCGCCGGCCGGCAGCTTTTGCGCGAGATCGTCGTCGTCGAGTTTCACGCGCACCACGAACGGCACTGCTTCGATCCCCGTCGGCGCGACCGCCGTTCCCGAGATCCGCGCCTGCCCCGTCGCCACCGCCTGCAAGATGCTCTCGACCTTGCCGGAGAACACTTGGCCGGGAACGAACTTGAAGGCGATCTCGACTTCCTGGCCGGGTGCGATGTAGCGCGCATCGATCTGGTTGATCTCAACTCCGATGAGCGTGTTCGACGTATCGATGAACGCCATCACCGGCGACAGCGGCAGGTTCGCCACCCGCGCCCCCTTGCGCAGGGCGAGGTTGGTGACGTAGCCGTCGGCCGGCGCGCGCACCACGGTCTTGTCGAGATTCCACTGGGCGGCCTGGAGCTGGCCCCTCAGCTGATCGACCTCGGATTGCCGCTGCTCGACATCGAAGCCACGTCCGGCGTCGCGCTCGAAAAGCTGCGTCATCTGCGACAGCCGCGTGTCCGACAGCTTCAACTGCGCCGCGATCGTCTTCACCTGCGCGTCGTAGGGCGTGGGATCGATCTTGAACAGGATATCGCCGGCCTTCAGCGGCGTATTTGCCGCGACCGGCACGTCGGTCACTTCGCCCGCGACATCAGGCACGATCGATACGGCGTTGCGGAGCACCAGCGCCCGTCCCTGCGGCGCGCCCCAGCCCATCGGGATGAACAGGCCGAGATTGAGCAGCAGCAGCAGGATCAGCGGCGACATCTTCCAGAAAGTGTTGAAGCGGATCGCGCCGATCCAGACCAGCGCTAGCAGCAGCGCGATGTAGACAGACATGATGGCGATCATCATGGCTGCGGCCTCCCCTCGACGCGCGGGGCCGGCACGTCGACATACGCCCAGATCAGCGCGATCGGCCACAGCGGAAACGCCAGTATCAGCGTGATCCAGCCTGCAACCCGCACCGCATCGGCCCATGGATGGCCGCGCGACCGCGCAACATGTCCCGGCAACCAGCCAAGCAGGCAGAACACGAAGATGAAGACCGCGATCAGGATGATCAGCACGATCCAGGCGAAGATGTCGTAGCCGCTCATGCTCCCTTCTCCTACGGCATGCTTGCGATCACTTGCCCGCCGCGGCGAGACTGCGCTGCATCTGCTCGACCATCTGGTCGATGCTGAAGCTCGAAGGCCGCTGGCTAGGCGGATACTCCTTGAACGTCTTGAGGAACTCACCCGCGGCCGCCAGCATGCCGTACAGGAGGCCGGCATTGTCCAGGAACCAGTCGTAGTAGGTGTTCGACGTGATGTCGGCGCGCTCATAGGGATCGGAGCGCAGATCGAACAGCTTGGGCACGCGCAATTTGGTGAATGGCTCGGACCAGATGCGCATCGTGCCGGTTGCGCGCTGCTCCTCGAAAACCATCTTCCAGTTCTCGTAGCGCATGGCGACGACTTCACCGTCGTCGTTGAGGTAGATGAACTGCTTGCGCGCCCCCTTCGGCTGCTGTCCCGTCAGAAACGGCAGCTGGTTGTAGCCGTCGAGATAGACCTTGAAGGTCTTGCTGCCCGCCTGATAGCCGACGAGCAGCTTCTGCTTGATATCGGGCTCGCCTGCGGCGGCAAGCAGGGTCGGCATCCAGTCGAGCCCGCTCGTCAGTTCGTTCGATACCGAGCCGGCCTGGATGCGGCCGGGCCAGCGGACCAGGCACGGCACGCGGAAGGCGCCCTCCCAGTTGGTGTTCTTCTCGCTGCGGAACGGTGTCGTGCCGGCGTCCGGCCACGAATTCTGGTGCGGCCCGTTGTCGGTCGTGTAGATCACGATCGTGTCGTTGGCGATGCCGAGGTCGTCGAGCGTCTTCAGGATCGTCCCGACCGTCGCGTCGTGCTCGACCATGCCGTCGGCGTATTCGGTACGCGAGGTCAAGCCGGGCTTGTCCCGGTGCTCCGGCCTGACATGGGTACGGAAATGCATCCTGGTCGAATTGAACCAGCAGAAGAACGGGCGGTTCGCGCGCGCCTGGCGCTGCATGAAGTCGATTGCCGCAGCCGAGGTTTCGTCGTCGATCGTCTCCATCCGCTTCCTGTTTAGCGGGCCGGAATCCTCGACCTTGCCGTCGGCGGACGACTTGATGACGCCGCGCGGCCCGAATTTCTTCCGGTACTCGGGATCGGTCGGATAGGTGCGTGCTTCCGGCTCTTCCTCGGCATTGAGATGGTAGAGATTGCCAAAGAACTCGTCGAAGCCGTGATTGGTCGGCAGGAATTCGTCCCGGTCGCCGAGGTGGTTCTTGCCGAACTGGCCGGTGGCATAGCCCATCGGCTTGAGCAACTCCGCGATCGTCGCATCCCGCGCCTGAAGGCCAACCGTCGCGCCGGGGATGCCGACCTTGGATAGGCCGGTGCGCAAGGTGCATTGCCCCGTGATGAAGGTCGACCGCCCCGCCGTGCAGCTCTGCTCAGCATAATAGTCGGTGAATTTCATCCCTTCGTTGGCGATGCGATCGATGTTCGGCGTGTGGTAGCCCATCAGGCCGAACGAATAGGCCGAGATGTTGGTCTGGCCGATATCGTCGCCGAAGATGACGAGGATGTTCGGCTTGCGGCCGGAAGCCGCGGCCGGTTGTGGCGCGGCAGGCGCCTGCGCCAGCGCATCCGAGGTGAAGGTCGCCGCGGCCACCAGGGTGGATGTTCCAAGAAGCAGATTGCGGCGGTCGATTGGCTGGCTATTGCTCGTCTTGCGGTTCGCTTCTTCGCTCATTTTGACCATCCTCTAGCCGACTGGAATTTTTCGAGCGTGATGTTCGAGTCCGACGCCGGCGCAGCCGCCGACGTCCGTTGCGCGCCGCACATCGGCGGCTCCTTTGCCGCTCCGCCTATTGCGGCTTCAGACGCTCCAGCTCATTAAGCCGCTTCAAGGCCGCCTGCTGCCGGAGCAATCCATAGTTGATCCCGCTCGCGTTCAGCGAACTGCCTTCCTGATAGGGGAACTGGTCGAAGTCGGAGAAGAACTCCTTGATCTTTCCCTGCACGGGCACGATCAGCCACATGTTCCGGGCAAGAAAGTCTATCGCTCCACCTCCCTCCTCCATCCCGCGCTCGTAGGGGTCCATACGCAGGTTGGCGATCAGTGCCCACGATGGCACCTCGCGGGTCGCGGTCGCGATGTTCCCCTTCGATGCGATGGCAAAGCTGAGCTTCCAGTCATTCCAGCGGATCGCATTGAGATTGCCGCCCTGATCGAAATAGTAGATCGCATCGCGGGGTGGCTCCTTGGCCTCTCCCTTGAAGAACGGCATGAAGTTGTAGCCGTCGAGATGAACCCTGAAGCTCTTGCCGCCTGCGCCGGCAAATCCCGCCTTCATCTTTTCCTTGATGTCCGTAATCCCGGCCGCCGCGCAAAGTGTCGGGAACCAGTCGATCAACGAGATGATCTCGTTGTACTGCGTCCCCGGCTTCACCACGCCGGGCCATCGCACCATCATCGGGATGCGGAAGCCGCCCTCCCATGTCGTGCCCTTTTCGCCGTGGAACGGCGTCTGGGCGCCGTCGGGCCAGAGTGCAAGCTCGGCGCCGTTGTCGGTCGTGTAGAGAACGATCGTATTGTCGGCGATGCCGAGATCGTCGAGTTGCTGCAGCAGCTCCCCAACCATCCCATCGTGTTCCACCATGCCGTCGGCGTGGATGCCCTTGCCGGTCTTGCCAAGAGACGATGGTTTCAAATGCGTGAAGACGTGCATTCGCGTCGAATTGAACCAGACGAAGAATGGCCGGTTCGCCCTGGCTTGGCGGCCGATGAAGTCCTTGGCGCCACCCAGGAACTCCTCGTCTACCGTCGGCATGCGCGCGGTGTTCAGGGGGCCGGTGTCTTCGATCTTCCCATCCGCTGATGCTTTCAGAACGCCGCGAGGTCCAAACTGCTTCCGGAAGTTCGGATCCTTCGGATAGAAATAACCCTCCGGCTCCTCTTCCGCGTTGAGGTGATAGAGATTGCCGAAGAACTCGTCGAAGCCGTGCTTGGTCGGCAGGTGCTCGTCACGGTCGCCGAGATGGTTCTTGCCGAACTGCCCGGTCGCATAGCCTTGCGTCTTCAGGGCATCGGCAATCGTCGGCATCCAATCCTGGATGCCGTGGGGATCGCCGGGCATGCCGATCGTGAGAAGCCCGGTCCGGAACGGCTCCTGGCCGAGAATGAAGGAAGCGCGGCCGGCCGTGCAGCTCTGTTGACCGTAGGCGTCGGTAAAGATCGCACCCTCCCGCGCGATACGGTCGATGTTGGGCGTGCGGTATCCCATCATGCCCATGGTGTAGGCGCTGATCTGGGGAATGCCGATGTCGTCGCCGAAGATGACGAGGATGTTCGGCTTGCGGCCGGAGGCAGCCGCCGGTTGCGCGACGGCAGGTGCGGCCGCCGGCGCTGGCGCAGCCTTCTGCGCCTGCGCCAGCGCCTCCGAGGTGAGCGTCGCCGCGGCCACCAGGGTGGACGTTCCAAGAAGCAGATTGCGGCGATCGATAGCCTGGTTGTTCGTCGTCTTGTTGCTGGTTGCTTCGCTCATTTTTACAATCCCTCTGGTTGATTGGAATTTTCGAGCGTGATGCTGGAGTATGCTCGGCCGTAACCTCCGTTGCGGACGCCGGCGCTGCCGCCGGCGTCCCTTCCGCCTTATTTCGGCGCCGTCTTGTCCATCGACTTCATCAGCGCGTCGACCATCTGGTCGATGCTGAAGCTCGCGGAGCGCTGGCTTGGCGGATATTCCTTGAAGGTCTGCAGGAACGGTGCCACCCGCCATACGCCGTATTGAATGAGATAGGCGTTCTTGGCGATCCAGTCGTAGTACTGGTCAGAAACCACGTCAGCGCGCTCGTACGGATCCATGCGCAGGTTGAACACCTTGGGCGCGCGCAGGCAGGTGAACGGGTTCGCCCACACGATGAAGCCGCCCGGCTGGCGCTGTTCGCAGAACACGATCTTCCAATCGTTGTAGCGATAGGCGACCACTTCGCCGTCATCGTTGAGATAGAAGAACTCGCTGCGCGCGGACTTCGGCTGCTGCCCCGTCAGGTATGGGAGCTGGTTGTAGCCGTCGAGATGCACCTTGAAGGTCTTGCCGCCGACACTGGTGCCCTTCGCCAACCGATCCTTGATATCGGTGTCGCCGGCCGCGGCCAGCAGCGTCGGGAACCAGTCGAGACCGGAGACCATCTCGTTCGACACGTCGCCCGCCTTGATTCGGCCGGGCCAGCGGATCATGGCCGGCACGCGGAACGCGCCTTCCCAGTTGGTGTCCTTTTCGCTGCGGAACGGCGTCGTCGCCGCATCCGGCCACGACCACTGGTTCGGTCCGTTGTCCGTGGTGTAGACCACGATGGTGTTGTTGGCGATGCCGAGATCGTCCAGCGCCTTGAGGAGCTTGCCGACGTCGCCGTCATGCTCGATCATGCCGTCGGCGTATTCGTTGCCGGGCATGCCGCTCTGGCCCTGCATCGACTCGCGAACATGGGTGAACGCGTGCATGCGCGTCGTGTTCATCCAGGTGAAGAACGGCCTGTTCGCCCTCGCCTGCCGCTGGATGAAATCGACTGCAGCGGCCGTGGTCTCGTCGTCGACCGTCTCCATCCGCTTCCGGTTCAACGGGCCGGTATCCTCGATCTTGCCGTCGGCGGACGCCTTGAGCACGCCGCGCGGCGAGTTGCTCTTGACGAACGCCGTATCGTTCTTCGGGTAATAAGGCCGCTCCGGTTCTTCCTCGGCGTTGAGGTGATAGAGATTGCCGAAGAACTCGTCGAAGCCGTGCTTGACCGGCAGATATTCGTCGCGGTCGCCGAGATGGTTTTTGCCGAACTGACCGGTCGCGTAGCCGAGCGGCTTGAGCGCTTGCGCGATCGTGATGTCGCGGTCCTGCAGGCCAACCGCTGCGCCGGGAATGCCGACCTTGCACAGCCCGGTGCGCAGGCAGACCTGACCCGTGATGAAGGTCGAGCGGCCCGCCGTGCAACTGTTCTCAGCATAATAGTCGGTAAACATCATCCCTTCATTGGCGATGCGGTCGATATTCGGCGTCTTGTATCCGACCACCCCGCGCGTATAGGCGCTGATATTGGCTTGCCCGACATCGTCGCCAAAGATCACAAGGATGTTTGGTTTTGCCGCGCCCGGCTGCTGGGCCGATGCCGGCGACAGCGATAGCGGTGAAAGGCATGTGGCGACCAGCGCCGCGGCGAGGACACTTCTTACAGTCATTCTCAACTCCCTTTCAAACTACAGTTCGGTCGGATCGTCTGCCTTCTTCGGTCTAGCGTGCCTTCTGGAATCCAGTACCTTCCTTCGTTGGCTGCCATCAGTTCTTGTGCGGGCCGGCTGTTATCTTCTCCATCACGTCGTTGACCGTGAAACTCGCTGCCTTGGCCCGGGGCGGAAACTCCCTGAAGCTGTCGATGTATCTCGCGACGAATGCCTGCGCAGGTACTTGCAGGAATATCCGCCGAGCCATCCAGTCACCGTAGAACATGCTGGTCGGACCACGCTCGAACGGATCGGCGCGCAAATCGTACATCATTGGCGCGCGCAGCCTGGTGAAACTGCCCTGCCATACGCCGAGGGGGGTTTTCGGATTCACCTCGGTGTGCTGTTCCATGAAGGCCAGCTTCCAGCGGTTTACCCGCAACGCGAGCAGGTCGCCGTCATCGCTCCAGTAAAGGAACTCCTTGCGCGGCGACTCCTTCTCGTCGCCCTTGAGGAACGGCAGGAGATTGTAGCCATCGAAGTGGACCTTGAAGTTCTTGCTGTTGAGCGCTGTCCCCTTCTTCGTCCGCTCGACGAGATCGAGATCGCCATTGGCCGCCGCAAAGGTCGGAATGAAATCTTCATGCGCGCAGATTTCGTTGACGATGGTGCCGGGTTTGATCACGCCGGGCCAGCGCATCAGGCAAGGCACCCGGAAGCCGCCTTCCCAGTTGGTCGCCTTCTCACCCTTGAAGGGAGTCGCACCGCCGTCGGGCCAAGTGAAGACTTCGGCGCCGTTATCGGTCGTGTAGACTACGATTGTATCGTTTGCCACGCCGAGATCGTCGACCAGCTTCAGGAGTTCGCCGACCATCCCGTCATGTTCGACCATGCCATCCGGATAGACGCCGAGACCGGTCTTGCCTTCCGATTCCTTCTTCAAATGCGTGAAGATGTGCATCCGGGTCGAGTTGAAGTAGCAGAACCACGGCTTGTTGGCCCGATGCTGGCGGTTGATGAAATCCTTTGCCGCCGCGAGGAATTCCTCGTCGATGGTTTCCATGCGTTTGGTGTTGAGAGGCCCGGTGTTCTCGATCTTGCCGTCGGCACTTGACTTGATCACGCCGCGAGGGCCGTATTTTTTGCGAAACTCCGGATCCTTGGGATAGTCCGGGTTCTCCGGCTCCTCCTCGGCGTTGAGGTGATAGAGATTGCCGAAGAACTCGTCGAAACCGTGCGCGGTCGGCAGATGCTCGTCGCGATCGCCGAGATGGTTCTTGCCGAACTGGCCGGTGGCGTAACCGTAGGTCTTCAGCACGTCGGCGACGCTGGGATCGAGCGGCCCGAGGCCGAGCTCCGCGCCTGGCAGACCGACCTTGGTCAGGCCGGTGCGAATTGGCGATTGGCCGGTGATGAAAGCGGCGCGGCCCGCGGTGCAGCTCTGCTGGCCGTACCAGTCGGTGAAGACGGCGCCTTCCCGGCCGATGCGATCGATGTTGGGCGTGCGGTAACCCATCATGCCCAGGTTGTAGGCGCTGACGTTGAACCAGCCGATGTCGTCGCCCATGATGAACAGGATGTTCGGCTTGCGACCTGAGGTCCCTCCGGCCGCGGGCGCGGCGGCTGGCGCTGCCTTCTGCGCCTGTGCCAGCGCATCCGACGCCAGCGTTGCCGCGGTCACGAATGCCGACGTGCCCAGCAGGAGGTTGCGACGATCGATCGCGGGGTTAGTCCCGGTCTGCTGCTCGCCTTTGACTTCGCTGCTCATTCGACGCTCCCTACGCTTTTACAAGGTTACTAGTGAACGTGATTCAGAAAGCCCGTCGTTCAGCCTGCCCTTCGTTCTTCTCCTTTCACCTCGCCGGCAAACGCCGGCTGCGGCCGGACGGCACGGTGCCGCCGGCCGGATTGAGTTGTTGCGGCAAGCTCGGCTTGGTCCCGCCGCCAGCCGCTCGCCTTTGCAGGCTGCGCCGCGCGGCACTGACACGCCGCAGCAACCGGCGCGACGACCAGTTTCCTGCGCTGCGTTGTGGCGCGAACAATTCCTGTTCCATCGATCCGATTTCGGTATTGAGCGCGGGATCGGCCGCCGCAGCCTTCAACGCGTTGATCGTGCGGTCGGGCGCCGTTGGCTCAAACCGCTGCAGCCAGTCGAGCATGGCAAAGTAGGTCGCGCGAGCGTCGCCCTCGCCTGCTGCGCGACGAAAGCGGCGGAACGACCAGGCCTCGGATTGCAGCCAGGCTTCGCGACGTCGCCGATAGCCCGCCGCGATCGTTCTCGCGGCAGCCGGTGCGAACCACGCGATGGCGGTCAATGCAGCCAGCGCCAGAACGGCGATCAGCCAATGATCGGCGATGAAGTCGATGACCGCATCCCAATTCCAGCGCGCGGCGGCCGCGCCGGCGGGAGGCGCGCTTTGCACGGCCGGGTTTGCCGCGACCTGCAGCGGCACGGCGTCGAGATGCGTAAGCTCCACCTTGCCTGCACCGACGTTCCACCAGCCGACGTCGATGGCCGGCAACTGATAATCGCCGGGCCGTTGCAGCATGTATGTCGCGGAATCCGTGCGCGTGGATGTCAGCGCATCGGTCCGTCCGTCCGTCTTGTCCTGCAACGAGGGCTGGGCCGGATAGAGCGCCAGCCCGTCGATGGCGCCGAGCTTTTGCGGCGGCAACAACATCGCCGGGGTGCCCTCGGCCTTGATGGTCACGATACGGGTCACGGCATCGCCGACCTTGAGCTGCTCGGACGAACGCTGGATCGTCTGCTCGACGCTCAGTTTGGTCGCGGCGACAAAGGGGCGAAGCGAAGATGCTGCATCGGGAACGAACGCATCGAAGGCGATCCGCGGCAGCGCAACGACCGCCTCGCGCGAGGCCGGCGGCTCGGCGGCATAGCGAACGATGACTTTCTGATCGGCCACGGCGTAGGAGCCGGCCTCCTGCGGATAGATCGCGTATTCGAACCGCACGCCCGCATAGGCCACGCCGTTGCGCTGCTCTGAGAGATTGACGCTCTGCAGCTGGCGCGTCACCGCGTTACGGACCTGGAAATCCGGCAATTGCGGCGGCGACGTCATGTAGTTCGGCGCCAGCACCTCGACCCTCAGCAACGCCTTTTGCCCGACCACGACGCGCGACGGATCGATGGCAACTTTCAGGACGGGCTCGGGCGCAGCCGCCTGTTGCGCGCGAGCCCCATGCGCCGCGAGCGCTACCAACAACAACGCGATAGCGATGCGCGCGTATCTCATCGCGGCGCCCCCGTCGCGGCCGGACCCGCCGCCTGGATCGCAAACTTCAGCTTGAGGAAATCCGCCGGCGAGGTCTGCACCTGGCGCATCCAGGCTTCGGCCGCGCCGGCCGTGGTCATGTCGTCAGGCGTGACCTGGATCTTCTTGCCGCCCTTCTGGTCGGGATCGACCTTCATCTCGTCGGCCTTTTCGTCCGGCGGTGCGGCATCCTGGTTTTCCTGCTTGCGCCGCTTCTCTTCCGCAGCCTTCAACGCCGCAACTACGATGGCGCGGTTGGTCCTGGCTGCGACATTGCCGGGCTGCGCCTTCAGCACCTCGTCATAGGCCTTGATCGCCTTCTCATAGGCGTGGTTCTGCGCCTGCGCATTGCCGAGCGCGAAACGTCCCTCGACGCTGTCGACATGGGCAAACTCCTCAGCGGCGGCGAGGAAGTCGAACGCGCGGTAGGCGGCGATGCCGCGCCACATCGGATCGGCAAAGCGCTTGGCGGCAACGGCATAATCGCCGCGGTCGAAGGCGAGCCGCCCCTGCTGGTCCGGCGTCAGCCACCAATCCGCAAAGCGCGGCGCCTCCTGCGCGCTGACCGGCGGCGCCTGCAATATAAAGAGAGCGAAAACCCAGGCGATCGTGGTGCCACGGCGGAACCAAAGCAGGCTGAGCAACGCCACCGGCAACAGTAGCCAAAAGCCCTCGTCGCGCCATTGCGTACCGAACGCATCGCCCTGCGCGGCCTGGAACCGAGTCTCGATCCGGCGCTCGAGCGCGCGGACATCGGCGCCGTCGACGGTTACTTGGACCGCGTTGAGCCCCGCCGTGTTGCCTTCGCCTTGCGGCGGCGAGACCGCAAGCATCGCGATGTTGTTGCGCCCGGCCGCTTGTCGCAGCGCCGCACCGTCGGCGCCGCCGAGATCGTCGGCCACCAGCAGGATCGTCCCCGCAACCGGTTCGGCCGCGAGCGATTGGGCCGCCAGCGCCACCGCGCCTGCCGCGTTCTTGCCGTCGCTCGGCATCAGGCCGGGGGCGAGTGCGGCAAGGAACGGTTCGATCACAGCGCGGTCGTCCGTCAGCGGCATCACCAGATGCGCCGTGCCGGCATAGGCAATCAGCCCGCTCCGCGCGCCGGCGCGGGCAGCCAGCAAATCCCTGATTTTTTGCCGGCCACGTTCGAGCCGCGAGGGCGCCACATCGGTCTGGCCCATCGACGAGGAGACCGCGAGCGCGATCATCAACGGCGCCTTGTCCTCGACAAAGGGCGGCAATTCGCGGCGCCAGGTCGGGCCGGCAAGCGCAACGATCCCAAGCGTCAATCCGGCCGCCACCAGGTACACGGGACTGATGCTCCAGCTCCGCTCCGGCTTCACGATCAGGTTCTTCAGAAGATGCGGCGCAATCACGCCGCCCCAGCGCGCGGCGATGCTGTCACGCCGATGCACCAGCAGCACAACAAGAGCGACCGGCAGCAGCGCGAGCAGCCACCAGGGCCGGAGGAAGTGGAACGGGATGGCAGCGACATCAGGCATGGGCCGGCGACCTCCGGCGTCCACGTTCGCTTGCCGCCAACAGGCCGAGCCACAGCGCCAGCGCCAACACGACGGCCGCGCCCAGCGGCCACTGGAACAACGGAAGTTTCGGCCGCCACGACAGCGTCTGCAGCTTGACCGGTGCCAGCCGGTCGATCTCAGAATAGATCGCCTGCAGTTGCGCGCCGTCCTCGGCGCGGAAGAACTTTCCCTTCGTCGTGCTGGCGACGGCCTGCAGCGTCGGAAGGTCGACGCGATTTTCGTCCGACGCCGTGGGATCGCCAACCGCGATGGTGTAGATCACGACGCCGTTTTGTTGCGCGATGTCGGCGGCATGCTCCGGCGGCACCCGGCTCGCCGTGTCGTTGCCGTCGGTGAGCAGGATCATCACCTTCTGGCTTGCCGCGCTGGCTTCCAGCGTCTTGATCGCGAGCCCGATGGTATCGCCGACCGCGGTCTGCTGCCCGGCCATGCCGACCTGGGTCTGCTCCAGCAGTTGCGCGGCGGTCTGGAGATCCTGCGTGAACGGCACCTGCACATAGGCCCTGGTGCCGAACAAGATCAGCGCGATCCGGTCGCCATGCCGGCGCGCGATGAAATCTTTGACCACGCGCTTGACGCCGTCGAGCCGCGTCAGCATCGCACCGTCAGGCGCGCGGAAGTCGCGCTGGTCCATCGAGCCCGATATGTCGATGGCGAGGATCAGGTCGCGCGCCGATATCTCATGAGTGACAGCATCGCCGACCCATTGCGGCCGCGCCAGCGCCGCCACGATCAGTATCCACACCAGCACCGCGACGATCATCTGCACCTTGCGACGCTGCAGCACGACTGCGCCGCGTTGCGGCGTCTGCCCGGTGGCCGCCGCCAGCCGTTCGAAGAACGGCACCTGCACCGACGCCTGCCGCGCCCGATATGGCGGCAGCAGCCACCAGACCAGCACCGGCAACGGCAACAGCGCGAACATCCATGGCCAGGCGAACTCAAGCATGATGCCCCCGGATCCATTGGCGGACGAGTTCGGCGAGTGAGCGAAGCTCGCTGCCCTGCGGCGGCACGCGCTGGTAGGGCGCGCTGACGAGGAGCCGCCCCGCGCCTTGCGAAAACCCCTGCCCGCCATAGCTGCGGTCGAGGAACGCCAGCCATGCCCCACCCGCCAGCGGCGCCACCGTCTCGCGCGGAAAGGCCGCCAGCGCAGTGCGCCTGACCAGCAACGAAAGCTCGGCGAGTTGTTCGCCGCCCTCACCCACTCCCTCGTCACGTCCGATGCGATCGAGCTCGGCGAGCGCTTCGCGGCGATAGCGGTTGGCGCGCCAGTGGTGAATGAACTGCCACAATCCGACAACGGCACACGCGACCACCAGCGCGATCGTTATTCGCAAGGTCCAGGTCTGCGGCCACAGGCTCACCGGCGGCGGCAATGAAATGTCGATCAGACCGGCGACGGGATCGGGTTGCACCTCAGCCAAGCGAAGCCTCCATCCGGTGGTGGCTTCCGCCCTGTGCAGGTCGCGCGGACTGAGCGCCGAACAGGCGGCGAAGCTGCGCCGCGGTGTCCTCGGCCGCGCTGAGCGGCAGCACCGGGACGCCAAATTCGTGCGTCCATGCCAGCACGTGTTGCACGCGTTCCTGCACGGCCTCCGACAGGCGCTTGCGGATGCTGGCGCGGCCGACATCGAGCTGGATCTGCAGCTCGCCGTCGGTCACGCTCATGCTGGCCGAGGCCGGAATGTCGCTTTGCAGGGGGTCGTGCACGAGCAACGCCACGACGTCATTGTGACGGGTCATCGCGCCGATCATGGTCCGCGTTTCGTCGTCGGCGCCGTCGAAATCGCTGATGACGACGACCGCGGCATCGTGCAGCGCCCGGCGCTGCGCCTGCTTCAATGCCTTGTTGAGCATCGACGGCGCCGCGACGATGCCGCGGCCGACACCGAGCGCATTGTTTTTCGCGACGATGGCCGAGAGGATCTGCAGCACCGTCGCGCGGCTGCGGCGCGCGCGGAATTCGGCCAGACCGCTGTCGTCGAACACGATCGCTCCGACCCGGTCGCCGACGCCCAAAATCCGCCACGCCGCTATCGCGGCGGCTTCCGCAGCGGTAACCGATTTCATCGCCATACGGCTGCCGAAGAACATCGCCAGCCGCTGATCGACCACCAGTAACGCCTGGCGGTCACGCTCTTCGTTGAACACCCGCACATGCGGCGATTGCAGCCGCGCCGTCACTTTCCAGTCGATCGAGCGGACGTCATCGCCCGGCCGATAATCCCTGATCTCCTCGAAATTCAGCCCACGGCCGCGCATGCGCGAGGCAAAGCGGCCGGAGAGCAGGCTGTGGACCGGCTGACGCGGCAGAAACGACACCCGGCGGCCGCGATGTTCGAGCGCGAGCAGATCGTCGAGATCGATATAGACGCCCTGAACTTTTACTCCGGCGTCTGTCATCGCAGTCCCTCACGCGGCTGCAACAAGTTCGGTGATCTTGTCGATCACCTGATCGGCACTCACCCCTTGCGACAGCGCCTCGTAACTGAGGATCAGCCGATGCCGCAGGCAGTCATGCATCACGGCGCGAACGTGGTCGGGGGTGACGAACGTGCTGCCATCGAGCCAAGCCCGCACCCTTGCGCAGCGATCGAGCGCAAGGCTGCCGCGCGGACTGGCGCCGACCTGAATCCACTGGCCCAGCGGATCGCCGTATCTCTTCGGAAACCGCGTCGCATAGACCACGTCCACGATGTATTTCTGCGCCAGATCGGCGACGAAGATGCCGTCGATTTCGCCGCGCGCATCGAGGATCGCCTGCTGCGGCACCGGCGCGGGCTCCGCGGCATGATCGTGCGGCTTCTGCGCATTCTCCTCGCGGTTCAGCCTGATGATCTCGCCCTCGGTCGCTTCGTCCGGATAGGTGATGACGACGTGCATCAGGAAACGGTCGAGCTGCGCCTCGGGAAGCGGATAGGTCCCTTCCTGCTCGATCGGGTTTTCGGTCGCGAGCACCATGAACAGAGGCGGCATCTTGTAGGTCTTGCCGGCGACCGTGACCTGCCGCTCTTCCATCGCTTCGAGCAGCGCCGACTGCACCTTGGCGGGCGCGCGGTTGATCTCGTCGGCCAGCACGAGGTTGGCGAAGATCGGCCCCTTCTGAAACTGGAACTGGCCGCCCTTTTCGGTCTGCAGATAGATCTCGGCGCCGGTCACATCAGACGGCAACAAATCCGGCGTGAACTGCACGCGCGAGAGATCCGCCGCAAGATTCTTGGCCAGCGTTTTTACGGCGCGCGTCTTGGCGAGACCGGGCAAACTCTCGATCAAGAGGTTGCCGTTGGCGAGCAATCCGATCAGCATGCTTTCGACCAGATGATCCTGGCCCAGCACGGACTGGCCGATCCGTTTCTTAAGCTCTTGCACGGCGTCCCGGGCCGATGAAGCCGGTGCGCGCGGCGGAACGGCGACTGGTTCCGTGGCGCCGTCGATCATTACTGGCCTTCCCATTTTCGCACTACGCACCTGAATCCAACGTGGCTTGTCGAGGTATCGACCGGCTCGGCATGTCGCGCTGCCGGGCGATAGCGGCGGCAATAGTTCGGCGCGCAGAGATGCGAGCCGCCTTTCAATACTTTTCGCGGAATACGGATGTTGGGTTGACATGAATCAAGGCTAGCAGCTTCGGGGCCGCCACGCGGATTGAGCGGCACGCAGCAGGCCTTCGGCGCATCGGCTTCGTGCCCGGTGGACCACCAGTCGGAGGTCCATTCCCAGACATTGCCGATCATGTCGTTGAGGCCATAACCGTTCGGCGCAAACGCCGTCACCGGCGAGGTGCGCTCGAAGCCGTCGTCGCCGAGATTTTCGATCGGAAAATTGCCCTGCCAGGTATTGGCCATGTGCTTGCCGTCAGGTGTGAAGGCATTGCCCCAGGCAAATTCCTCGCCGTCGAGTCCGCCGCGCGCGGAGAACTCCCATTCGGCTTCGGTCGGCAAATCTCTGCCGGCCCATTTCGCATAGGCCAGCGCGTCGGCATAGGAGACGTGCACGACCGGATGGTTGTCGAGCACATTGATATTGCTCCTGGGACCGTAGGGATGCCGCCAGTCGGCGCCCTTCATGAATGTCCACCACTGGCTCCAGTCGCGCAGATCGGTAACGCGGCGCGGCGGCGAGAACACCAGCGAGCCCGCGTAGAGCATGTGCGGCAGCGCGCCCGGATAATCTTTCGGGTCAGGCGGAATCTCCGCAGTGGTGACGTGACCCGTCGCCTTGACGAACACCTTGAACTGGCGGTTCGTCACCGGCGTGCGGTCGATCCAGAATCCGTCGACGGTGACGCGATGGACCGGCGCTTCCTCGGGATAGTGATCGTTCGAACCCATCCGGTATGTGCCACCGGGGATCCAGACCATGCCACTGGTCTTGCTGTCCACCGACGACAGCTCGTCTGCTTCCCGTATCATGGCGATGTCTTTCGCTAACCGGACGCCGTTACGGGCAGTAATCGCAGAAGCCCCGTGTGCGGGGTGCACCGGTATATGTCAGCGCAGAGAATGCTATCGATGTCGCAACCGCTCCGCTCAAATGCTGCGATGTTGGCTGAAGAGTTCGCTGTGTCATTGATCCTCCCTTTGTTCAATTCTTCTTGGATGCAGCCTTCCTGGGACGCAGCCTTCCCTGCTTCGGCGCAGTGCCACTTCAGCAGACATGCGAAATCCACGGCAAAATCAGGCCGAACGTAGTCGAATTGGTCTTGGGTCAGGGTTCACAGATTGGCGCATTCAAAACGCACGGAACCTGTTGCCGCACAAATGCGGCCATCGGTGAAGCCCAGCATTTCCGTTCCCCGCGTGATCACCTTCTTTCTGCGATGCAGAGATCGCGACGAAGGAACCCGTATCGGTTGAAGGTCAGATACGCCTAGCGTGACAATAGGCTAGGCCCGCCAACGTGCGTTAGCAAGCGGGAATAGCGACGCAGTCCTGAGCGAACAAGGAAGACGGAAATACCAGCCGCGATCATTCGTGAAGGCGGGCGAACGCACTTCGTAAGATGGGTGGAGCGCAGCGATACCCATCAATGTCTAAACATGTGACGATGGCTATCGCTGCGCTCCACCCATCCTACAAAGCTACAAACAAAAACGGCGGGGAATGACCCCGCCGCTTCGAATGCAGTGATCGCAGATGGAACTTAGAGCAGTCCCATGTCCAGCATGCCCGGCAATTGGGCGAGCGGCAGGGCCGCAACGCCGACCAGGGTTGCCACCATCGCTGCGAGCCGGCGGTTGCTGTGGCGCTTGCCGCGCATCTGGCTGGCGATCCATTCCAGCACCTTGGTGTCGATATTGGCGGCCTTGACCGGCGCCCAGCTCTCGATGTCGGTATCCGGCGACAGCGCCACCGTGCGCGGCGGCACCGGCAGGCCGGACTCCGAGGCGGCATGATGGGCAATTGCCTTGGCCAGCAGGTCGTCGAAACGGCCATCGTCGGTGCGCTCGGCAGCGGCATCGCTGATTTCAAACAGCGCTTCGGCTTCAGCGCGGCTCACCGGCTGGTTCTCGACGGCGGCTGCGGTCAGGATGCGCGCGCACCAGGCGGCATCATCGGCATCGAGCGCGCGGGAAAAATGAATGCGGCCCCTGGTGGTGGGCCCTTCGCCGGTGATCACCCCATCGCGGACAATCGTGAGCGCGTGGGCCACGGTCCGGCGGCAGGATGGTTGCGGGACGTCGGAATTCTCAGCGGACGTTTCAACAGCGTTGGCAGTCGGGGCAGACATAGTTTTCACTTCTCAATTTCTTTTTCTGGTCCCAGAATTTCCATATCGGGCATGAACGAGCGGTTAACGAATCGAAGCTCGCATTCCGAGTTTCCCAGATGGTTGCCAATTGGTCGCTGTGACGTCGGTCACGGTTCGGACCAGGGCCCCTGGACGGCGGCCGGGCGTGATGCGGGGCATAAAAGGCAAAATCGGGGCAGACAAGCTTAATTTCGCCATCGTGTTTTTTCGTCGCAGGGGCACATCACAAAAGAAGATGCTAGGAATTCGCACCTTGCGGAGAAGGATCTCACTTTTTACCTGAACGGGTTCCTCTAACCCCTGTCAGGCCCTATGATCTTCAGGACCGAATTCCCCTTTAACTTGAATAAGATGAGGTCGAACCATGGCACTCCAGATTGGCGCAACCGCCCCTGATTTCGAAGCCCAGACCACTGAGGGAAAAATCAAATTCCACGACTGGATCGGCGATAGCTGGGCGCTTTTGTTCTCGCATCCGAAGGATTTCACGCCGGTTTGTACCACCGAACTCGGCGCTCTCGCTAAATTGAAGCCGGAATTCGACAAGCGCGGGGTCAAGCTGATGGGCCTGAGCGTCGATCCGGTCGACCGGCACGAGAAGTGGTCCGAGGACATCAAGGAGACGCAAGGCGCCGCGCCGAACTACCCGATGATCGGCGACACCGATTTCAACGTCTCCAAGCTCTACGACATGCTGCCGGCCTCCACCTCGGGCGATCCGCTCACGCGCACGCCCGCCGACAACCAGACCGTCCGCAACGTGTTCGTCATCGGTCCGGACAAGAAGATCAAGCTGGTGATGGTCTATCCCATGACCACCGGCCGCAACTTCCAGGAAATTCTGCGTTCGATCGATTCGTTGCAGATGACGGCGAAGCATCGCGTCGCCACCCCGGCCGACTGGAAGCACGGCGAGGACGTCATCATTGCCGGCTCGGTCAGCGACGATGAGGCGAAGAAGATCTATCCGCAGGGCTGGAAGGCGCCGAAGCCCTACATCCGCATCGTGCCGCAACCGAAGTGACGGTTGCGATTGCTGCGCAATCGAAACCGTCATCCCGGAATGGTCCGAAGGACCATATCCGGGATCTCGAGATTCCGGGTTCGATGCTTCGCATCGCCCCGGAATGACCGGGGTTAGCTGTTAGGCACTACGAGGTCGCCACGTTGCGCCGCAGTGTCCAATCAGGCTGCGCGGACGCGGCTGAGGAATTTATCGACCTCAGCCTTCAGGTGCAGGCTTTCGCTCGACAGGTTCTGCGCCGACGCGAACATGCGGCTCGAGGTTTCGCCGGTCTCGTCGGCGCCTTGCGCGGCGTTGCGGATGTTGGCGGCGACATCGGCCGTCCCGCTGGCCGCGGCACGAACGCTCTGCGCGATGTTCTGGGTCGCGCCGCGCTGCTGTTCGACCGCCGCCGAGATCGAGGTGGCGATATCGTTGATGCGCTCGATGGTCTGGCCGATCGCCTTGATGGCGGCGACCGACTCTTCGGTCGCAAGCTGCATGTTGCCGATCTGGCTGGAAATCTCTTCAGTGGCCTTGGCGGTCTGGCCGGCGAGGCTCTTGACCTCCTGCGCCACCACGGCGAAGCCGCGGCCGGCGTCACCTGCGCGGGCGGCCTCAATGGTGGCGTTCAGCGCCAGCAGATTGGTCTGCTCGGCGATCGAGGTGATCAGTTTCACCACATCGCCGATCCGCGCGCCGGCTTCCGACAATTCGTTGATACGCTGGTCGGTGGCGGCAGCCTGTTTGACGGCGTCGGCCGCGATCCCGTTCGATTCCTGGACGCGGCGAGTGATTTCCGCAATCGAGCTGGAGAGCTCGTCGGACGCGGTGGCCGCGGTGCGGACGTGCTCGGAGGCGGTCTCGGAAGCGCCCGCCGACTTGCCCGACAGGCTCGCGGTCGTCCGGGCGGTGTCGGTGAGCTGACGCGCGACGCGCTCGAACTCGCTGGAGGAGCCGAGCACCTTGTCGATGATGCCGCCGACGCTGGTCTGAAATTCGTCGACGAAGCCGCGCAGATCGGATTTGCGCTGCTCGGCGGCGGCGGCCGCGGACGCGGTCTGTTCCTCGCGCATACGGCGGCGTTCGATCGAGTTGTTCTTGAACACGGCGACGGTCCGCGCAATCTCGCCGATCTCATCCATCCGATCGTCGCAGTCGATCTCGACGTTGGTATTGCCGTTGGCGATGGCGGTGAGCGAGTGCGTGACCGATATCAGCGGCTTCGTCACCTGACGCACAATCAGCATGGTCAGGATCATGACAAGGAACGCTGCGACGGCGGCAGCGATGGCCATGTTCTGAATGGAATGGGCCAGCATGGCCTCGAACTGCGCCATCGGAATGCCGACGTAAATAATGCCGATCACCTTCCCAGCCGGGTTCGAGATCGGGAAATAGGCCGTCATGAACGTCCTGCCGAACAGCGTCGCCGGGCCCTTGTAAGCCTCGCCGCGGCGCAGGGCCGCCTGTCCGGGATGATCCGGGGCAAGCTGGGTGCCGACGGCGCGGTCGCCGTTCTCCTTCTTGACGTTGGTAGTGCGGCGGACGAACTGATTGCTGGCCTCGTCATAGACGAAAAGGGTCGCGTTGCCGCCGGTATAGCCGACCGCACGATCGACGAGCGCGTGGTCCTTGAACTCGGGCATCTTGGCGATTTCGGCGCGGGAGACGTTGCCGTCCTTCATCGTGATCCTGGCGTCGGCGTAGGTCTCGGCAAACGCGAGACTCAGCGTGCGCAGGTTGACCTCGATGTCCCGCAGCGCCCGCTCGCCGAATTCGGAAGTCAGCGACCAATAGGCCGCTCCTACAACCAGCGCGGTATTTACGGCTATCAGAAGTACGGCGGAGATGACCGCCTTGGTGCCCAGCCGAAGCTGGAGCGCCGGCAGGAACTTTCCGATCGATCGCGTGGTCATAGCGTGAAATCCCCCAAAACGAGGGCAATTTGCCTCGCTTTGCTTACGAAGGCATTAACAGGCACAACCTTAGGCAAAGTTTGAAAAATACGACGGAACCTATGCGCGCATGACCGCCATTGTCTGGTATCGCGACGACCTCCGCGTTTCCGACCATTTCGCTCTCCACGCGGCAACGCGCTCACACGCATCGGTTGCGTGCATTTACATGCTCGACGACAGGGCGCCGGGCCTTCGGCCGCTCGGCGGCGCGAGCCAATGGTGGCTGGCGCAGTCGCTGCGCGCCCTGCAGGCGAGCTTGCGTGAGCGGGGTGCTTCGCTGGTATTGCGAAAGGGAGCGGCGCCTGAGGTCATTGCCGCGTTGGCGCGCGAGACCGGCGCGGACAGCGTTTTCTGGAACGACATCGCGCACGCGCCCCAGCAGGCGCTGGCGGACCAGGTCGCGGCCGCGCTTGGCGAAACCGGAGTTGCCGTGCACCGCTTTCCCGGCGACCTTTTGGCGGTGCCGGACCAGATCCGCAACAAGGAGAACCGCGGCTTGCGCGTGTTCACGCCGTTCTGGCGGCGGGTGCAGGCGCTCGGCGATCCGCCGAAGCCGCTGCCTGCGCCGAAACGGCTCAACGGCGTAGCGAACCTCGCAAGCGAGACGCTGGAAGACTGGCGGCTCGAGCCGGCCGGGCCGGATTGGGCCGCGGGCCTGCGCGACAACTGGCAGCCGGGCGAGGCCTCGGCGCAGGCCCGCCTCAAGGCGTTCCTCGACCGCGGCATCGCCGGCTATGCCGGCGATCGCGACCGGCCTGATCGTGACGGCACTTCAGGGCTCTCGCCGCATCTGCGTTTCGGCGAGATCAGCCCGCGCCAGATCTGGCACGCCGCGCGCTTTGCCGCGGCCGAGCACCCTCGCCTGTCCTCGGATATCGAAAAATTCCTGAGCGAACTCGGCTGGCGCGAGTTCTGCCGCCACCTGCTGTTCGACGTCCCCGACCTCGCGACGCGCAACCTGCAGCCATCCTTCGACGGCTTTCCATGGCGGCACGATGCCACTGCATTGCGCGCCTGGCAGCGCGGGCAGACCGGCTACCCGATCGTCGATGCCGGCATGCGCGAGCTCTGGCACACCGGCGTGATGCACAACCGGGTGCGGATGGTGGTCGCCTCGTTCCTCGTCAAACATCTCCTGATCGACTGGCGCGAGGGCGAGCGATGGTTCTGGGATACGCTGGTCGATGCCGACGCCGGCAGCAACCCTGCGAACTGGCAATGGGTGGCGGGCTCAGGCGCCGACGCTGCGCCGTATTTCCGGGTCTTCAATCCGGTCCTGCAGGGCGAGAAGTTCGATCCCGATGGCGTCTACGTCAGGCGCTGGGTGCCTGAATTGGCGCAACTGCCCGACGACCTGATCCATCAGCCCTGGACGGCGGCCCCGCTCGAACTCGCAAGCGCCGGCCTCGAACTCGGCAAGACCTATCCGCGTCCGCTCGTCGATCACAAGGCGGCGCGCGAACGCGCGCTGGCGGCCTATGCGACGATCCGCGGCGGCTAGGTTTTGGCAGCGGTGCCGCGATTGACCAGCAGCACGGCCGCGGCGCAGGCGATCATGCCGGCAATCGAAATCGCATCGAGCTTCTCGCCGAACAGCACGTAAGCCATCAGGGATGTCACCGCCGGCACCAGATAGAACAGGCTCGCCACCGACGTCGCGGCCGAGCGGCGGATCAGCCAGTACAACAACCCGATCCAGCCGATC
>Ga0081540_1000439_pt1 | contig 41151 bp, 38 predicted proteins | sample TabmetS2T1R1_FD_71024 | JGI IMG/M metagenome (GOLD analysis project Ga0081540, IMG submission 71024) | Tabebuia heterophylla rhizosphere microbial communities from the University of Puerto Rico - S2T1R1 | ecosystem: Host-associated > Plants > Roots > Rhizosphere ...
GCTCGGTCGCCCTCCCCGCTGCTGGGTATAACTACAGCATCGACTGGACTCCTATGCTGGCGGGACTTTCACCCGCTGGAATGGCAGCTAGCCTCGCTGCACGCTCCCAACAAACGAGACCGGCGTGAGCACAAGGGAAGCTCTCGTTCTGTCGCTGCTGCGTGAATGGCCAGTCCGAACAGCCAGCAACGACAATAGAATATGGCATGGACCTGGCTTGCAGCGGTTATTCAACGTCAAGCAGGCCTGATCATCCAAATCCGACGTGCTCTCCCTGCCATTTGGATGCTTCATCAAGTTGGCGGGCGCAGCCAACTCGCCTGAATAGGGGCGCCATTCGCCATTCGCAAACCAGGGAGCACCACGAATCCTGTCACTGCGACGAGACCTGAAGCGACGAGCACACCAGCCAACGTGGCGAGCAGCCAAACCCAAGCGGCGGTGCTCCAATCTGGCGGTTGGTTAGAGCCTGGTCGCAAGTGGTGCTGCAAGCGGAACTGCTTCTGCATCGGCGAGACCACAGATCTCGCTAACTGATCTGCGGTGAGGAAAGGGATTGAGCCGCACACTGTGCGCCGACGTGATAATTCCGACGCAACTCCAATGTCCACCCGCCAAGGTATTTTGCAACGGCGATGTTAGAGCGGTAACGTACGCTGATAATTGGAAAATCGTCGAACGCTCTGCCGTCGGTACGAAACGTGACCCTTGCAGGGTTCTCAGACTACGGAACCGTCGATCGACCCACATTTACGGGCCGTGATTTGTCGCGCGCTCATCCAGCGCGTGCTTCAGTGTCAGAACTTGGCGAACTTTCCCTATCGGCGCTCTCAGCAGGCATCGAACGTCGGCTTGCATCGGCGCAAAGGGAGTCGCGTGCGCGATTCGTTTGCCGGTCGGCCACGAGCATGTCGCCGAATCACTGAACAGTGCGACGCTCAGCTTAAACCACTGACAACCCTACTCTGATGCTCGTCGGGAATTTGCAAGCGTTGCCCGCCGTCCTTCGCTAGTCTCTCCCTTGGCGTGCTGGCACATCTGTGCATCAACAGCCTGTTTGCGGGAAGCCCATGAGCGAAAGTCTAGACGATCCCATTGGCGAGACGAAGCCGTGGCAGGTTGCCGTGCTGGAATGCCGGGGTAGTTGCTATGATGTTGGCGTCCAGACCGCCAAAGGGTTCCGCAAGACCCCGCACGGCAAAACGTTCAAACATCGTCGAGGGCGCGGTCGTTACGGGTTTAGCATCAAGAATGCACAGGCGGCGCTCGCAACCTATGCGCCCAATATCTGGGAGGAGTTGCATGGACTTGCCGACGGCTTAGAAATTCCATTTGAGACAGCCGTGATGCGGTATTCCAATGGTCGGCTTCTTTACCCCACCTACGGATGCTCCTCTCTTTCGACGGTGGATCTCTTCGGTCGCAACTACGACTACTCGGTAAGCAAGTATAACAGCATGCTGGTGGCCGTACAGCCAAAGGGGGTAAACGCGAGCATTGGCTTTTGCGACAGGTTCACAGGACGTGTCGATGGAATGAACGAACACGGCCTTTGCATCGCCTTGCATCTGGTCAATCAATCGAAATGGCGGCCGGGCCTCGGCTGCATCTTGATTGTCCGCATCGTACTAGACCAATGCGCTACGACTGCAGAAGCGGTCAAAGTGCTGAAACGGCTCCCACACGGCCTTTCCTTCAGCTACGCGCTCAAGGACGCCAAAGGGGTAGGAGCCATCGTGGAGGCATCGCCCCTCGAGGTGGTGGTCCGTGAGGGCGAGAACCTGGCCTGCACCAACCACTTTCAGACCAAAAAACTCGCGATGTATAACCGCCGCTCCGCCTGGACCTACCAGCGCCTACGTCCACTTGATGCCTGGTCCAGAGCGGCGCTCTCTCCCGCGGAACTGTTTGGTGTGTTGAATAGGTCTGCCTCACCCGTGTTCGACCACAGATATGCATTTGGATGTGGCACCATGCATACGCTTGTATGCGACCCGGCTTCCGGAAGCTTGCTGGTTGGCGTCGGCGGAGATGCAACGCCCCACCAGATCGACTTTCATGGCTGGACACGCGGCGCGGCCATCGGTGTGACGAAATTGGAGGGCCAGTTAGGGGGTAGAACGCGGCCCTTCGATGCAGATCGTCAGCCGCCGCGTCGGAGTACTCGGCCCCAAACAAAGTCGTCCTTCAGACGCTCACCTCGGCGAAAGAATGCAAGCCTGTGGACGCGAAGGCGATTCATACCCTGACGATTTGCACCAAACGCGCTCGGCTAAGCGTCGGCTTCATCCACGCGCCCGGGAGGGGCGCGACATGGCGCGCGGTGGCCGAGAGCCACCCGCAGCTTCAGCTTATCCTCGACCATATGGGAATGAGCCTCTCGGACGAGGCGGTACGCGGTACGAGCTGGCAAGGTTGACGGCGTAATCAACGACACCCCGATGCTAGGCAAATATCCGAACGTTTCCGTCAAACTTTCGGGAGCGCCAAATCATAAGGAGCCCTATCCCTTTCAAGACATCAATCCGCATATCAAGCGGCTGTTCGAAGCTTTCGGTCGGCAGCGATGCTACCGGGGGCACCGGCATCACCAACGCTCTCGCCCGGGCGACCTGGCGCCAGCGCCTCACCCATTTTACCGAGGCACGCGATTTCCTGACCGAGGATGACAAGGATTGGGTGCTCCGTCGCTCCATCACAGAACGCTCAAATGGTCGCAAGCAAATGGTCGAGAGTCCGCGAGTCGGCCTATCTATCGTGGTGCGCGGATGGAGGCAGGAACGCCGGCCCTGACCTTCGAGGTACGCCATCTTGCTTCTGATACTTGCCGGGTGCAGTCTCCCAATGCTCTGTGGAGGAGACGACTATGACAAGGGGATCGAAAGTCTTCAAAGCGGATGATGTACCCGAGAGCAACGCATCGAGCTATCCTGAACCGTTCCGGGAGGGACAACGCAAGCGGTACAATAGGCGCTTGGGCGATCACGCGGGGCTGAAGAATTACGGTGTCAATCTCATTCGGGTTCTCCCCGGCGGCCAGTCGTCTGCACGTCACGCACACTCGAAGCAGGATGAGTTTGTCTATGTGGTTGAAGGCGAATTCGTCCTCGTGACGGACGCAGGTCGTGAGACCGTTGGCCCCGGCACGTGTATCGGCTTCCCGGCAGGCACTGGCGACGGCCATCATTTCCTGAATCTGACCGAGAAAAGTGCCGCCTTCCTCGTGATCGGTGACCGCGCCCCCGGTGATCAAGTAGTCTATCCCGATATCGACCTGGAATTGAAAACAGGCCCAGACGGCGCCAAGGGCTTCTTTCGCAAGGATGGCACACCGTATCCGCGCGCACCCCGCGACTGAACCCGTTGATTCTGCTAACGGCACTTTGATTGCGAACTCGAGATTGTAGAGGCTGTCGGATCTAAGACCGGCGCATGCCACGATCGGGAGGCGCACGTGCGCCCCCCTTGCACACCTCTATGAACTTGCGAAGCGATACCCAGTCGCATAGTGGGCCTGAGCTCCACAATGAATCGGACAACCGGGATATGATCAGGATGTGATCCAATGGCGAGTTATGCCTCTGCGACGACCATGATCGCCCCAATTTCAGATTCTGCGCGTCCGCCGCAACCCGCGCAAAGGTCGCAGCTAGGACGTGCGAGGGCCGCCCATCGAGGATGACGAACGTGCGAAGCTAATTGCGCTGCTTCAAGTATTCAGTTGCCCAATCTCTGAGGCCTTCGAGGGGTGACTTGCTGATTGTCTTGCCAGCGGACGTGACAGGATGAGACGTGCCAGAGTTGCCTGCTACGACCTCCGCGTTCTCCTCCGTGCGACGCTCACGTGCGAGCGCGACCGCTCGCTCAGCGAGTTGTATACCTTCAGCATACCTGCCTTGATGCCACAACCGGTTCGCCTCAGCGAGCAGCTCAGGGACATTGTCCAATGTTTGCGCGTTGACTGAGCTCGTTAGAACGGTCCCGCACATCACCCCCGCCGCCATAGTCGCCGCTAAGCGCCACGCCGTCCCTCCGCCCACCATAAGCCCATCCACCCGCAGCCACGTCCCCCGTTGTGCATCAACTGTGGACTGCGGGAGCCGATTACGACAAGGGCCAGAGGCAAACTATCGCCACCGTGTGTCAGCATAGACACGCGGCGAGGACATTTTTCGGCAGACACCCAATATCGACTTGGATAAGAGGACCTTGCAGCCCCTCGACAATCCGTTTGGGCCCAGGTTGTCACCCCTGTCTTAAGTACATTTTGTTACCTATCAACACGAGAAGCGTTGGAATAATTTTGGGTTGAGATTTGTGTGTTTATGGCGCGGTACTACCGAGTGCGGGAGGTTGGGGGTTAGTCTCGAAAAATTCGCGCTGCTATTTTCCACCAGGGTGTACCCAAGAGGTGCAGTTGTTTCGTGACACGCTCGGCCCTGCCTCGGCTTACGCTCGCGCGATAACGGGGTGCGAGCTCGTGCGCGGGGACATAAGCAGCGCGGTTCAGCAGCTCAAGCGGGAGTCGGGTAGGGGACTGCTCCTCGGAGGCGTAAAGCTGCCACTGGCCTTGGCGCAGCTGGCATTGATCGATGAGTACGAGTTCGTGGTGCATCCCAGGCTAGCGGGCCACGGGCCGACGTTGTTCGCGGGGCTATTGAAGCATATCGACTTGAGGCTCACGAGCCGGCTAAAGTTCGCCTCGGGGGCGGCGGCGATGCGGTACGAGCCGAGAAGCTAGCCACACGTTCACGGACCGCGATTCGGTTATTGCCTGACTTGTCTTCATGTCGTCCCTGCGAACGTTCGCGCGAAGCTATGGAAGCGAGCTAGAAAAGCCTGCGTCCTGGGGTTCTGCGGCTGCTCCAACACGTCGCGGGGGGTCCCGATCTCGACGATGGCCCCATCACTGATAAAGGCCACCGTCTTGGCAACCTCGTGTGCGAACGCCATCTCGTGGGTCACGAGCACCATTGTCATGCCCTCTTCGACCAGACTGCGTATCACATCCAAAACCTCGCCGACGAGCTCCGGGTCCAACGCGGATGTCACTTCATCGAAAAGAAGCACTTCTGGGTTCATGGCAAGAGCGCGCGCAATCGCCACCCGCTGGCGCTGTCCGCCGGAGAGATGCGATGGATAGGCGTGCGCTTTGTCCGCGAGATCGACTTTCGCCAGCAGCGCCATCGCCAGTTCCTTTGCCTCACCTGCCGGCAATTTCTTCACGAACAGCGGTCCGGCGCTGACGTTCTGCAACGCGGTCATATGCGGGAACAGGTTAAAGAGCTGGAACACCATGCCGGTGCGGGCGCGAAAGCTTGCAAGCTCCTTGTCCGGCGGCAGTTTCCCGCGCGCGCAGTCGATGATCTGGTCCCCGACCCGCACGCGCCCGCGCTCAGGCATCTCGAGCAGATTGATGCAGCGCAGGAGCGTGGATTTGCCCGACCCGGACGGTCCTATCAGCGCCACCGCCGAACCCTTGCACACCTCGAGCGAGATGCCCTTCAATACCTGCAGCGACCCAAATGCCTTCCAGAGGTCGCTGACCTCGATCATCGGAGGAGACCCAGCAGCGCTCATGGCCTCAATCCGATTTCTGCAGGCGCCGCTCCACGACCTGGGCGCCGACCGTCAGCGGAAACAGGATGGCGAAGTAGATGATTGCGACGGTCGTATAGGTCTCGAGCGGCCGATAGGTGGCGGACGTGATGAGCTGGCCTTGGTACAGCAGATCGGCGACGGCAATGGTCGAAACCAGCGAGGTGTTCTTGAGCTGGATAATCGACTGGTTGATGAAGGGTGGAATCATGCGCTTGACCGCCTGCGGCAGGATTACGCGCCGCAATACCTGGATGTGGCGCATGCCGATGGCGCGGGCCGCATCCCATTGACCGCGCTCTATCGAGATCACACCGCCGCGAAATATCTCCGCGTAAAAGGCACCTGTATAGAGCGAGAGGACGAGCATGCCCGCGGCATGCGCTGGTATATCGACGCCGACCAGGACCGGGAAGGCATAGTAGAACCAGATGATCTGGACCAGGAGAGGCGTGCAGCGAAAGGCCTCGATGTAGGCGACAAGCGGAAAGTTGACGAGCCAGCTCTTGGATAGCCGCAGGAGTCCGACCAGCAAGCCGACAACGAGGCCAAAGACGATGCTGCCTACCGTATACACGATCGTGAAGCCGAGTCCCTTCAACAGCAGCCAGCGATACATCCACAGAAACGAGAAATCCCAATTGTAGGTAACGGCTGTCATAACATCGCCCCTCGAGACGGCGTGCACCCCTGCGTTGCAATCGGTCTCGCATGGGGCAGGATCAGAAGGCGACCTCGCTGGGAATATCCTCCGGCAGCACCCCATTGAGAGCGAGGCCGTCGACCATCCACTTGCGGATCTGGGCGGCACCCCGATTGTAGTCTGCCCAATTGTCGAGGAAGTCGCGAAAACGCTTGTCGACCTCGTAGCGCACGCCCATGCAGTTGGGCAGCTGCACGAACGGGTCTTTGAGCACCACGTATTTGCCAAGCGCCGGATTCTTCTTGATGGCGGTCAGCCCGAGGATAACCGCCAGGATCACGCAGTCCGCCCGGCCCGTCTGCACGGCCAGCACGCACTCGTCGCGCGTCTTGAGTCCGATGATCTCGGCCTTGGATGCAAAGTTGCGCGCCGCCAGCTCGTGCACCGAGCCGATGTCCACCGCAATCTTGATCTCGGGCTTGTTGAGATCGCTCCAGGTCTTGGGCTCGAAGCCCTTCTTGGCGACGGTTCCGAACCCGTGCATGAATACGGGCCGCGAGAAGCCGATCACCAAGGCGCGCTGCGGCGTGGGATTGAGGGCAAAGGCGAGATCGATCTTGCCGCTTTGCAGATCAAGCACCGAGTTGCCGTAGGTCGATTCCAAATACTCGACCTTGGCGTCGAAGCTGGTGGCGATGTTCTTCGCCATCTCCACCGCCATTCCGGTCCACTCACCGGTAGCGATATTCTTATTGAAGTAGGGCGACTCGCCCGGCAGCGCCGCGACCCGCAGCAGCTTGCTCTGTTTCACGCGATCAAAGGTAGATTCGGTCGAAGCTTGCGCATCGGCGTGCTGCGTACCCACCAGGCTGGACGCCACAACCAGGCCGCCAACTGCCGCCGTTCCAACCACCCGTCTACTGATGTCCATGAATGCTACTCCTTCCGCCTCCAAATCATTCGAAATGCGTCGTGCTGCTGCGCTTGACGATGTCCTCATCGACATCGACCCCAAGTCCTGGACCTGTTGGCACACGGGTCATGCCATTGTCGATCACGATCGGCGACTTTAGGATGTCGACACCCATCACCCAGGTGGACGTGTAGAACTCGGCTCCAAGCGCGATATTCGGTGTCGCCGCCACCATGTGCAAACCCGCTGCGATGGCAAGCCCGCCCTCGAACATCGTTCCGCCATAGGCGGTGATGCCGGCAGCTTCGGCGATACTGGCGATCTCGCGTGCCCGCACGATGCCTCCCGACTTCATGATCTTGATACTGACCAGGTCGGCGATTTCTCCGCGCACCATCTCGATTGCCTCGGCTGGGCTGAACACGCTCTCGTCCGCCATGATCGGCGTGTCGATGGCGTGCGTGATCGCCGCCATGGCGGCGCGCTGGTCCCGCTTGACCGGCTGCTCAATGAAGGTTGGCCGGAACGCTTCGACGTCTCTGATCTGACGGATCGCATCCCAGGGATCGAGCCCTTGATTGTAGTCGACCCTCAAGTCGACGGTCGAGGGCAAGTCGGTCCTAAGACGCTCGAGACGCTCGAGGTCTTCCTTGTGGGAGGAAAATCCGGTCTTGACCTTGAAGATGTTGACGCCTTCCGCGACCAACTGCTTAGCGAAGGCCAAGTCTTCATCGAAGTCGGGATTGGCGATCGATACGCTCAGCGGCACGTGGCTGCGGAAATAGCCGCCGAGAAGCTGGGCGACGGGGACGCCGAGATGCTTGCCCGTAATGTCAAACAGCGCCATCTCCACCGCCGCCTTGCCTTCGGTATGCCCGACGAGGGTCTTGTCGATCCGCCGCATCAGCGACGAAATCTTGAGAGGGTCGGCGCCAACCAAGAGAGGACGGAGATAGTGATGGATGCCGGCGGCATTGGCTTCGGCCGTGCCGGTGAACACCGACCACGGCGCCACCTCGCCCCACCCGACTACGCCCGCGTTGGTTGTGATCTTCACGATGGCGCCCGGCATCGAGTCTTCGATGTCGCCAACGCCATGCCGGCGCTTCATCTTGAGCGGCCATCTGACCACGTAGACCGCGACGCCGGTGATGCGCAACTCACTCATGACCGACCTCAGGCATCCGAACCGGCACGATCACGCCGGATCGCACGACTTTATCTTGTCCGTCTTGATCCGTAAAATCGCCGGCAATCGGGACGAAGTGGGTGCGCGAACATGGCAACCGCAGGCGGCAGAAAGACGATCGGCGTCATTGGTGCCGGGATGGTCGGCGTGACGACCGCAAGCTTCCTGCTGCGCAAGGGCCACGATGTCGTCCTGCTGGACCCGGGCAATCCCGGAGAAGGCACGTCATTTGGCAACGCCGGTTGCTTCAACGGCTCTTCGGTCGTGCCGATGTCGATGCCGGGGATCATCCGCAGCGTGCCGAAATGGCTGGCCGACCCGCTCGGTCCGCTGGTGGTGCGACTGGGCTACCTGCCCACCGTGGCGCCGTGGCTGTTTCGCTTCGTCCGGGCCGGTACGCCCGAGAAGGTCGCACATCAGGCCCACGCGCTCCGCACGCTCCTTGACCAGGGCATCGAGACGCTCGCACCGCTGGTGCAGGACGCCGGCGCCCAGGACCTGGTGCAGCGAGTGGGGCATCTGTTTGTCTACCGCTACCTGCGAAGCTGGCAAAAGGAGAGCGCGGCTTGGAAGCTCCGCGCGGACAACGGCATCGCTTGGGACGAGTTCGACGCCGACGAGTTGCGGCAGCTCGATCCCAACCTCTCGCGCGACTACGTGAAGGGCGTTCTCGTGCGCGAAAATGGCCACACCACCAATCCACACCGCCTCGTCAATAGCCTAGCCAGCGCGTTCCAGCGTGACGGCGGCCGCATCGATCGCAGGCGCGCGGTCGGCTTTGACGTCCTAGACGGTCGCCTGAGAGCCATTCGCTGCGAGGACGGCGCTGTAAACGTCGATGCAGCCGTGATCGCCGCCGGTATTTGGTCGAAGCCTCTAGCCGCCCAATTAGGCGACCGCATACCGCTGGAGACCGAGCGCGGCTACCACCTCATGATCCGCGATTCCGAAGTCACGTCTCGAATCCCAGTGGCCGACGCGGAGGGCAAGTTCGTCGCGACGCCAATGGAGTTGGGCTTGCGGCTCGCGGGCACCGTCGAGCTTGCAGGCCTCGACGCGCCCCCCAATTGGGAACGCGCCAAGATCCTTCTGCGCCGTGCGCAGTCCATGTTCCCCGCCTTGCGGAGCGAATATCCCGAGGATCGCCTCAGCATGTGGATGGGCCATCGGCCGAGCCTGCCGGATTCACTTCCAGTTATCGGCGCGTCGCGTCGGACACGCGATGTCGTGTACGCCTTTGGCCACGGCCACGTCGGCATGGCCTGCGCGGCCAAGACGGGCAAGACCGTCGCGGAACTAGTTTCCGGCGAGCCGCCGCAAGTTGACGTTGGGCCCTTCACTGCTCGGCGCTTCGACTGAGATGTCGCAGGCAACAAGCGCCATTGCGGAGGGTTGGTCGAACTCATGCCCAGAATCGAAGCAGCTGCGCACACTGGGAGTAGTGCCCAAGCTGGGCCGTAATTTTCTCACAGGCATCAGGATCGTCAAATCGGCTCGCGGACAATGAGAGCAATGGTGTTGCAATTGCGATAACCGAGCTTCTCGTAGACGCCGAGTTCCCAAGCCATTAGAGACGGAACGAGTACGGAGTGCGTCATTCCCAAGGCGCGGGCTTCAGCGTGCATGGTGTCGAGTAAGGCGCGACAGCATCCTGTCTGTCTATGCTCTGGCGCGGTGAACATCCTCGATACGTAGGCAACGCCGTGGTTGGTGGTAACAAACTGCGCCGTCGCTACGACCGCCTGATCGCGGAGCGCGACAAAATCATGTAGGTGGCGGTCGCCGAGAAAGGCATCATGCGACCGATTCTCCTGGACCAACTGCGCCGTTTGAGCGACAAGTGCGGGGGTATCGACCTTCCGCACGTCGAGAGCTTCTGGACCCTTACTCGATAGCGCTTGTGCGCCGATGCGTCTCGCCATCAGCGCCTTGTCAAAGGCGCGCATGAACCCACTCGATTTGAGCTCTTCCACTAATCTGTTTGGATCGGAGACCAGAAGATTTGCCACACACTCGACATATGGGTCAGAGGCCAGGTGCCGGTAGACGTTGCCGATCTCGGCTGCCGTCGCCCCCTCTTCGACCAGGAGTTCGAGCTTGAAACGAAATGCCCTTGGCCATGGGTGCTCAATTTCGTTTCTATGCTCAAGCGTCGTCACGGAACCGAAGTGACCAACCTTCGCGTATCCTTGCCGAGAAAACTGATACCCGACGGCCGAGACGAAGCCACGCACACAGGCTTGCACGGTTGCGGGTTCAAATCCTGGGGGCATTCTTCGCATCAAGAGATTGAGCCTCAGCGGCCCTGACCGCAGCGCCCTGCGGAACCGCCACAACGGGGTTTTCTTCGGTTGCCGGCGAGGCGACTGGGAGTTCGGAGAAGGCACGCCATGGCCAGTATCGAGAAACGTGATCCCCATCCTGCGAGTCGAAGACCTCGAAGACAGCCGACGCTATTACATCCAGAGGCTTGGCTTGGCTTGGCTTGGCTTGGCATTGGATTGGGATCACGCAGGCAAAATGGTCTCGGGGTCGCGTGACCACAAGGGGATCATGTTGTGTGAGGGCGAGCAAGGCCAGGCTGGCACGTGACACTGGATCGGCTGCGACGACGCGGATGCGCTTTTTGCCGAACTCTCAGCTAAGGGCGCAAAGATCCGGACCCCGCAGCAAGACTTCAGCTGGGCCTACGAGTTCACGGTCGAGGACCCGGATGGCCACGTGCTTCGCTTCGGGTCTAAGACGAAGTCCTGACGCGGCGCAGTTAACCGCGCGGTGCCCTCGGTGGCCCGTGCACCCCGAAAGGGCGGCGGCTCCTACGCATTGGTCCTAAGGGTGCGACCCTTACGCGACGCACTTTATGTCCTGGAGCGGTGGACGGGCGACGAACTTCGCAAGACGGCGTAGGTGCGCGGTCGCGGCGAGCGTGAGGCGAACACATAGCTGACGATCAGGATCCGGAGCATGGGCACGGGATCGATCGACGGTCGGCCGAGATGCGAACACAGTCAGCTCCGCGTGCACCAACAACAGGTCCAGCACGGCAGCCATCTCGCGTACTCGCTGATCGTTCGGTCCTACCTCCTCGAGGCAGAACAAATAGAACAGTGCCCCGGCTCTCGTTTGAGCCGCCCCATCATCGCCAGTGCCTCGAGCCGTTCTGCCGCTACCGGAAGAAAATCAACATCTCCACTGTCCTGGCCGGACAGCGCCTCGGCATCAAGGAGGTTGACGAAGGAATTTGGCTCGTCAGCTTCATCGACTATGATTTGGGCTATATCGACTTGGAGCAGAGAACCTTGCAACCCCTCGACAACCCGTTTGGGCCCAGGTTGTCACCTATGTCTTAGGTACGTTCTGTTACCTATGTGTCCGGGCCAGACACAGGATTTCATTGGCGATCCCGGCAGGACTCGAACCTGCGACCCTCTGCTTAGAAGGCAGATGCTCTATCCAGCTGAGCTACGGGACCTTGCTTTTGATTTTAGGCTTTCTAGCACGCTTCGGCCCGGAGCCAATCGCTCAAAACCTGAACAACCGCTCAAATTCGGCAGGGGGTCCGAGGATCACGACGTCGCAACGCCAGTAATTTCAGCTGATCGTCCACCGCAACCGCCAGCGGCAGTTCAGCACTTTGTGCGGCCATGACGAGGACGAGGCCATGACCGGGGCACTGGCTTCATACCTGAAGACACTATGCGAGGAGGCGGGAGAGGAATTCCAGGAGGCCCTTACCAAGGCAGAGGCCTCCAAGCGCATAGAGGAGTTGCAAGCCAAGACTGGTCGCGTTCCCGACCACTGTGCGCTTCGCAGAAATGAGCGGCGTCAGTTCGCCGATGAGGGCGCGCTTATGGCCTGCATCTAGGCGTCCGTGTCACCCATGACAAGTGCTCGAAGTCGTGCGGAGTGAAGACGCATCCCAGCGACGGCCAGCTCGCCAGTGGGATGCTTGGCGCAGCCCTTGCGGGTGCGATGGCGCGCCCAGAAATCCGCCAACTGTGCCTCTTCGCCGCTATCTCAACCTGGAGCGCAGCCCTTTCGAAAGGACCCCAGATACAGGGAGAACCGCCACGCTATGGGAGCCTTCCAGGCCACTCCGATCCAGCGTGCTTCGGAACCAGCGGCGGCGCGTCGGAAAACCTCACCAATCGCGTAAACCAGCCGTTTGCCGTGCCGAGGTTTGCAGCACCGGATCCGGGCGCCGATCCCGCTGACAACGGCGAGACCGGCCAAGCCTGGCGGCTGTGAATTTCCCCATGGCTGTGGAGGCCGTGGATCCGGCCAATCGGACGCCGCCAGCGGTGCCAGAAACATCAAAAATATCAAAGACCTGTGATCCCCAACACATCCGCCGCATCCGAAGTCTGACAGCATGCCTGGGTGCGAGGTAGCTGAAAGGACGACGATCATGAAGAAGTTGGTAGCGTTGTCAGTTGTCGTGTTGACGGTCTTAGGTTCGATCGCGGGGCCTGCAATCGCCGCAGACCGCGGGATCCCGGGATGGTTTGGGCCCCAGGATCCTTCGCCTCCTTGGGCACCCCCAGGCTAGTTAGCAGCGCAGCTTTCAGTGCCGCGTCGGCTACTCAGCGCCCTAGCAGCTGAAGGCCTGCGCGGCATTCGCTATCCGCCACTACCCGGAAAAGAGAAAATCATCGCGACAATCGGCTGACGCTGAGCGTTTCTGAGGGCGCCTTTTAATGGTCTCTTTGGGTTCGATGGCCTAAGCCCTTCGGCTAACTGATCGCGCACGTACGCGGGTTGAAGCTCGGTGTCGATCGTGGCCAGCATCGCCTGTTCTCCAATTGGCGCAGCAGCTGGTGGAAGGTTCGTCGCCGCACCTAACGCGTTTTGATCTCGCGGCGAAGCCGCCCCACAGAAGGGCGCCGTCCACGACCCCCATGACGCAACGGGAGGCGCCCTTCCTGGACCTCGCGCTTGGGGTGCGGAATTCCAAGCGCGCCAGTCCGGTTCCAACCCTATCAACAAAACTTGGGCGCGACAGTCACTTAGAGTACGGCTACCGGTTGGTCCTCGAGCAGGTTGCTCCGCACGCGAACGCCCCGGGTCGAGGGGGCTGGCCCGGGGCGCTCTCACGGTCACTGTGGGCGTGGCCGGACAGGAGAGGCGGCCACGACTGCTGTTTGGGAGTAGTATCCAGCAGCAGCCTAAATTACCAGAGCAAGGCGAGGCGCAAATTGCTCCAGATCAATGATTTAGGCTAACCGGTTCCCGCAAGGGTTGGGCTTTGTGGCGAGGGTCGCGCAACTCAAACGACCGCACCCCAAGTTCGAACCTATGGCGCCCTTGTGCACCGGCGCTGCTCGGCAAATCGGAGGGCATCCATGGGAGGAACGGCCAGTGGTCATCGCCATCTATGTTGTCGCAGGCATCGTCATGGCCGTGGGGTCCCTCTGCTTTGCTTGGTGGAGCAGAGACTTTCGCAAGTTCCTGGCCGGTGCCTTTTTCGTGAGCTCCGGGGTATTGTTCTACCTTTATCTCGCTGACGTTTCGGTGCCGATCCTGGGCACGAGCATCGTAGAGACGCCGGCAGTCAGCGGCTCGCGCTCCCTGGTTCACTTCAGCCTATTTCTGGTGTGTCTCTACTTCGGGTTCATCAAAGCGCCAGCCGACGAGGACACGGCCTAGATCACACGCCACGAGGTGCCGACTGCACACCGGCATGTGGGGAAAGCACGGCAGCATGCTTATGTGCAGCGCGGCGGGCAAAAGCAGGACAATGGTCATAAAGAAGGACGATGATCATGAGGACGTTGCTAGCGTTAGCTATTTTCGCCTTGACGGCCTTGGCTTCGGTCTCGGGGCCTGAACTCGCGTCAGATATCGGCGCAGAGCGCGGTGCTCCGGGATGGGATGGGCCGCAGGATCCTTCACCCCCGTGGGCTCCGCCCGGCTAGTTGGGGGCCGCAGCGGTCAATGCCGCATTTGGCCAGCGCGACCTGCGCGCGGGCGCACACGCCGACTGCTTTTGCCGAGAGAAAGACCCACGCCGACAGCAGCGCGGGCCCGCGAACAAGCGCGGACCCGTGGTGTGGCTTGGGTGCTGACCGATGATTGAAGGCAACCCTGCCGCAGGTCGGCCCGCAACGCCGCGTCCGCTGGCGATGAATGCTGCAGGCTGGTCGGCGCACCTCGCTGACGCCGCATAAGCGAAGCCTCGGCATGGCAGCGCTCTGTGACGCACTGGCACGACGATCCCATCGGCAGGGCCCAAACAGCAGAATATCGACGCCGTCGTTACCAGCTAAAAAGACCAAATAACAAGGATCCGACGCCACTTGGACGACTGGCGGACCGCCGCGGCCGTGGCGCAGGATCCACTCGCGGCGCCGGCTCCGGCGCGGGCCCAGCCTCAGCAACCTCGGGCTCTGGGGCGGTGGGCGTGACGTAGGATTTGGTCCAGATGAGTTGCAACGCTGGCGTCGTTGTCGTTGCTTTCTTGCCTTCCGATGCGATCTGCGAGCTTGCAGGACAACGGTTGTCGGCAAGGCTCTCGCCAGCGCGGCAGGTCTCACGGCAGACGATTTCCGGGTGCCCTTGCAGGGATACGAGTTGGCTAGGATCTGGTCGCTCGACCGGCAGGGCGACATTCACCCTGTCAGTGAAGTCTTTCATCGCCCTCCGTGTCCCTGGCGTCCACACGCCGTCGATCTCGTGGGGGTAGCAACCGACCCGTTTGAGCTCGCGTTGCAGGTCACGCACCAGGCGAACCGGCTCGTTGTCCTTGGAGGCCTGGGATGCGACCCTCACCTCCTCGCGTTTGGCGCGGGAGGGCAGCAGGATGGTGGTAGGCTCGGGTGCCGCGGGTTGTGGGTCTTCTGCCGGCTCGCTGCTTTCGGCGCGCGTGGTAAGGGTGGCTTCGACGACAGGAGGTATCACGTCCTTGCTGAGTTGCGGAGCGGGTTCAGGTTCGGGCCTCCACGACGCGGGAGCAAGCGCCGCCGCAGCGGCGAGGGCGCCTACCAATAAAGCCAAGCTGCTGGCTTTGTTCACGGTGACCCGGAGTCCTATAACGGAGCATCGCCATGCTGGTCCACTTGGGTAAAGCTTCGGTTTCCTTCGCGCCTGCTAGCAAGTGCTACGAAGACCTAAAGTAAACGGCAGCGCCGCCAACCGACAGGTATCGGCGACCATGTAGCAGCAACACCGCCGCGGAAGGGTGTTCGCCCGGCCAGCTGGCCTGCCGCTTGAGGGGCCGTGCTAGGGCCGATCAAGGCTTGCGATATCGGCCACGCCGGTGGCGCGATTTACCCGCTGGAAAGGTTTGATGCTCGGCCCGTGCGAGCTCCAGGATCGGCGTGCCGAAACGTGAAGGCGAATTGCCGATCCCTCCGATGTCGACAAACGCCACTGGCAGATCGCTGAAAATACCCGGGCTTGGCCAACGTCAGTGGGTCCAAGCTCCTTTGCGCCCAAAGCGGAAATTGTCGGCGTAGGATTTGCGCACCGGCCGGCGCGGCCGCGGCTCCATTACATGATAGGCAATGCCATTGCGCTCGGCATAGGCAATTGCCTCCTCCTTGCTGTCGAAGCTGAGGTAGATCTGAGACTTCATGTCTCCCGAGCTGGTCCAACCCATGAGCGGCTCGATCTCGCGCGGCGTCTCGGGCTCGAACTCGAGCACCCAATCCTTGCTGCGGGCTGGCCCCGATTGCATAGCCGTCTTGGCAGGCTTGTAGATCCGTGCGGCCATCGAACGATCTCCGACCTCGCCCCCCTGCCCGACCGGCAGGATTTGGCTGGCCGGGATTTCTAATCGGGGCCAGGCGCTTTGACAATCGGGCAAAGCCGCACGCCCGCGCGGCACCAGCTCAGGATAGCCAGCGTTTGCGCCGTTTATAGTGCTTGACGTCGCGATAGGACTTGCGCGAACCGACCTCGTTGAGACCCAAATAGAACTCACGGATGTCGGAATTGGAGCGCAGTGCTTCGACGCTACCTTCGAGCACGATACGTCCGGTTTCCATGACATAGCCGTGTTCGGCCACCGCCAGGGCCATCGTCGCATTCTGCTCGACCAGCAATACCGACAGCTTCTCCTGCTGCACCAGGCGCTGCACGATGCCGAAGATTTCCTCTACCAGCATCGGTGCTAGGCCGAGCGATGGCTCGTCCAGCAAGACGACGCGCGGATCCGACATCAAGGCACGGCCGATCGCCAGCATCTGCTGTTCGCCCCCGGAAAGATAACCGGCAAGCTGCGCTCGCCGCTCCTTCAGCACCGGGAAATAACTATAGACCCGTTCAATGTTGTCCTTGATTTTACGCAGGACCCTTTGTGTATGGCCCCCCGCAATGAGGTTTTCCTCGGTCGTTAGATGTTCGAACACGCGACGACCTTCGAAAACCTGCGCCACACCGAGCTTCGTCACATCGAAGGCGCGCATGCCGTCGATGCGCTTATCCTCCAGCGTGATGGAGCCCTTGGTGACGCTGCCGCGTTCCGTCCGCAGCACGCCGGAAATCGCCTTAAGCGTCGTGGTCTTGCCGGCACCATTGCCGCCCAGCAGCGTCGTGATCGCCCCCGTGCGCACCTGAAGTGAAACGCCCCGCAAGACCAGGATGACCTTGTCGTAGACGACCTCGATGTTGTTGATCGACAGCATGAAAGATTGCGCTTGTCATTCTAAGGGAGGCGTCGAGCCCGCCGCGAGCGGGCCGGCACACTTGCAAAAGCTTGCCGGGCAGCACCCGGGATTTGGCGTCGTGCACCTTCCCGGGCGCAACCCAGCGGCGCGCCTAGTTTGTGGCCGCGAGGTGCTTCTTGATCACGTCGCGATAGGCCTGGAACCATTCACCGTCCTTGGTCAGCTGGCCGCCTTTGACCGTCCAGACCTGTACCCAGCCCCCGCCCTCATGATCGTCCTGCGTCACTTCCATGGGTGGCACCATGCCGCCAAGCGTAAAACCCTTGACGGACTCCAGCCCAATCTTGACGTCCTCGCTCGTCGGCTTGGCGCCGCCCTTGGCCTTGATGGCGTTGCGCGCAGCCTCGGCATGGATGGCGGCGACCATGACGCCACGGTTGTAGAAGACGCTGACTTCCTGCTCCTTTGGCACCGGCTTGCCCTGCGCCTGGTACATCGCATTGATGTCTTTGATGACCTGGAAATCGCTGCCGACACCCGCGAACTGAATGGTGTGATAACCCTCCGCCATGGCGAAGCCGCCGGCAGCCTTGATATCGGCCTCCGAGGAACCCCAAACGAAAGCGATCACCTTGCTCAGCGGGTAACCCTTGCCTTTGAGCTCCTTGATCGACACCGACGGTGCGCGTCCGAACAGATGGGTAATGACGAAATCCGGTTTGTAGCGGCCGGTAATGTCGAGCACCTGCGCACTCATTTCCACGCCGGGCGCTGGGACGGCAAACGTGCGAAGCTCGAAGCCTTCACTCTTCGAGAGGTCCTCGAGAATGTTGAGCGGTTCCTTGCCCGCAGGATTGTCGTAGAACAGGTAGGCGATCTTCTTGTCCTTGAGGCTGCCGCCGAGCTGCTTTTTGGCGAACGCCACCGCCGCCGCGCCCTGGGACCAGTAGCTGGCCGCAATCGGGAAGGTATAAGGATAGCGCTTGCCGTCGGTTGCGGCCGCGGTGCCGAAGCCGGGCGAAGTGCCGAGGATCTTGTCCTCCTCGAGCTTCTTGGTCAGCGCCGCCGTTTGCGGCGTGCCATAGAGGCCCTCCAGTACGGCGCCGTCTTTCTTGAAGCGCTCGTGCGCTTCCATGGCCGGTGGCACCTTGTACTCGTTGTCGATCTCAATAACCCTGATCTTGTAGCCCTCGATGCCGCCCTTGCTGTTCAGCAGGCTGATGTAGTCGTGATAACCGGGGCACAGAAACACGCCCACCGTTTGGGTTGCCCCGGTGCGGTCGCACTGCAGGCCAAACACCAGTTCCTTGTCCTGTGCGCCCGCCGTCGCGGCCGCCAAGGCCAGACCGCCGGCCAGACAGCCCGCCCCGAGCCAATGTCGCTTGTTTGTCATCATTTCCTCCTTGGTTACCTTGGTTTTTCGCATTCAATAGGAAAATGGCCAAACCCGGAAGTAGGTACGAATATTGCGCCACAGCCGATTTAGGCCCTCCGGCTCGATCACCAAAAAGAAGATGATTAGTCCGCCAAACAGCACCAATCGGAAGCTCGAGATGACCGCCGACATCTCGCCGGAATTGTAGAACAACGACAGCACCGGCTCCATCAACAGCCGCAGCACGATTGGCAGCATCGTCACGAAAATGGCGCCGAAAATGGAGCCGAGAACCGAACCCAACCCGCCGATAATGATCATCGCCAAATAGTCGATGGAAACGCCGATTTGGAACTGCTCGTAGTTGGCGATGCCGAGATAGTAGGTGTACAGCACGCCACAGACGCCGGCATAAAATGAGGAGATCGCAAACGCCAGGAGCTTGTAGCGATAGATGTTAATGCCGATAATTTCCGCGGCAATGTCCTGATCGCGAATGGCCACGAATGCCCTGCCGATGCGGCTGCGCACGATGTTCAGGCTGGCCAAGGTCGCCAGCGCCGCGAAAAATAACAGAAAGAAATAGAGCTGCCCCTGCGTCCGCATCTGATGGCCCCACAGCTCCGGCCGCGGCACCTCGATGGAGGCCTGGGCCCCACCCGAGATCGCCGGCGTGTGATTGATGATCCACTCGATGATCAGTTGACCGGCCAGCGTCGCAATGGCGAGGTAAAGGCCCTTGATCCTTAGACTGGGAATGCCGACGATGGCGCCGATCAGCGCCGCCATCAGGCCCCCGGCCGGCAGCGTGATCCAGAATGGCAGGCCGAGCTTCACGGCCAGATTGGCCGCCGTGTAGGCGCCGACCGACATGAAGGCGGCATGGCCGACGGAGATTTGGCCGGTGTAGCCCACCAGTATGTTCAAGCCCAGGGCACCCACCACCGCAATCAGCACGAGATTGATGATGGAGAGATAGTATTCGTCCAGCGCCGTCGGCAGCACGACCGCGAACAGCAGGATGATGGCGGCAACGCTCCAGCGCGCGATCGGCAACGGGTAGAGCGCCATGTCGGCGGCGTAGGAAGTTTTGTAGACGCCTGCTTCGCGATGCAGCATGGTTCTCGTGGTCCTAAACCCGTTCGATCCTGTGGGTGCCGAACATGCCGTACGGCTTGAACATCAGCATCAGGATCATAAGCACATAGGGCGCGAAATCCTTGGTGCCGCCACCGACGTAGGGGTCGAGGTAGCCGGCCGCCAAGCTCTCAACCACACCGACGATCAGGCCGCCGATCACCGCACCGACAATGGAATCAAGCCCGCCCAAGATCACCACGGGAAACACCTTGAGCCCAACCAGAGCGAGGTGCACGTCGACGCCAAGCATGCTGCCCCAAATCACGCCGCCGAGCGCGGATACCGTGCCGGCCATGGCCCAGGCGAGCGCGAAATAGCGCTCAACGTTGATGCCCATCGCCATCGCCACCTGCTGATTGTCGGCAACCGCACGCATGGCAATACCCATCCGACTCTTCAGGAAGAACCAAGTGAAGACGGCCAGGAAGATCAAGGTGACGATAACGCCCAGCACCTGAATGGGGGGCAGCGTGATCGGTCCGAACCCGATCGGCGTATCGCCGATCGGCAGCGAAACGGCGCGGGTCTCGCCACCAACAGTGATCGGCGGCAGACCGCGCAGCATCGCTCCGAGACCAATCGTCGCCATGATCACGGCGACGATCGGTCGCCCGAGCAGGGGACGCAGCACCACCCGCTCGAGGGCGAAGCTGAACACCACCATGACCGCGACGGCGATCGCCACGGCCGCCAACACCGGTACCTTGTCGCCAAGCGAGATGGCGGCAACGAAACCCGCCAGCATGACAAATTCGCCCTGGGCGAAGTTGATGGCATCGGTCGCCTTGTAGACCAAGACAAAACCGAGCGCGATCAGCGAATACATGAGCCCGATCGACAAGCCGCTGACGATCAGGGCCAGGGCAAACTGCAACTCATCCCACATCTGTTGCGCCCCCTTTTGCGCCACCCGGACAGCCAGGGTTTGGCCGTGAACGGAAAGGCCCGACAACGCCGGGCTCGGCGACGAGTGAGGCCGGGCAAGCGGCAGTTAATTTCGCCCTCAACCTTGGCGCCTCCGTCGCGCAAGCGAGCAGTCGAAGCCGGGCGTTTGAGCTTGGCAAGGTGGGCCTCACGCGGCTATCTGCGCTTTGCCTGCGCTCAGCACATCGTGCAGGGGAAGCGTCGAAGTCAGCGAGCTCTTGCGGCCGTCCTCGAAGGTGATTTCCATCGTCAAGCTGGCTTCGCTCGCACCCTGGTAGAGCGCGGCTACCACGGCGGCATACTTCTCGGCGACAAAGCCGCGCCGCACTTTGCGCGTGCGCGTCATCTCGGCATCGTCGGCCTCGAGCTCCTTGTTGAGCAGGACGAAACGGCCAACACGGCTCGACTCGGGCAGCGTCTTGTTGATCTTGCGCACCTCGTCGAGAATAAGCCGCGCCACCTCGGGCTTTCCCGCCAGATCCATAAAGCTGGTATAGGGCAAACTTTTAGCCTCCGCCCATTTGCCAACGGTGCTTATGTCAACGGCGATCATGGCGGCGACGAACGGGCGTTGATCGCCGAAGGCGACCGCCTCGCGCACATAAGGACTGAATTTCAGCTTGTTCTCGATGAATTGCGGCGCGAACGGGGTGCCGTCGGCGAGTTTGCCTACATCCTTGGCGCGATCGATGATGGCGAGGGCCCCTTTGGGATCAATCAAGCCCGCATCGCCGGTCTTGAGCCAGCCATCGCCGGTCATGGCATCGCGCGTCGCCTCCTCCTGCTTGAAGTAGCCCAGAAACACGCCCGGCCCCTTGACCTCAACCTCGCCACGGTCGCCGATGCGCACGGCGACGCCGGGCAGCGTGCGTCCAACGGTGTTGGGGTCGGCCGCGTCGTCGGCCTGCGTGGCAATCAGCGCGCTTGCCTCCGTCGCCCCGTAGATCTGTTTCAAATTCACGCCAAAGGAGCGAAAAAAGCGGAAGGTATCCGGCCCCAGCGGCGCGCCGCCGGTCAAGCACCAGCGGGCATTGCGCAAGCCCAGCTGGTCGCGTACCGGGCCATAGACCAGAAACTCACCGAGGCGGCAGGTGGCGCCCAGGAATGCGGGAATGGGCTTGCCGTCACTCTTCAAGAGCTCGCGCCTTTCCGCGGCGGCACGAAAATACTCATAGATTGAGCGCTTGAGCCGCGAGGCGTCGCTGGCCTTGACTTGCAGCGAGGTGAGCATGTTCTCCCAAATGCGCGGCGGTGCCAGCAGCGCGCTGGGGCCAAGCTCGCGCAAATCGCGCTGCACCGTTTCCGGGCTTTCCGGGCAATTGCAGGTGGCGCCCACGACCAGGCTGGTGCTGAGCGAGAACATGGAATCCCCCACCCAGCCCATCGGCAGGTAGCAAAGCCAGTTGTCTCCGCGCCTGACGGACTCAACGCCCGCAAAGCTCTCCGAGGTGGCGATCATATTGCCGTGGCTCAGCAGGGCGCCCTTCGACCGGCCGGTCGTGCCGGAGGTGTAGGCGATCAGCGCCACGTCCCCCGCGCTTCCCTTGCCGAGTTCGGTCTCATAGTAGTTGGAATGCGCTTTGCCGAAATCGCGCCCCGCCGCTTCGACCTCGGCGATCGATTTGAGGAATTTCTCCCGGTAACCGCTCATGCCACGGGGGTCTTCGTAGAGAACCCAGCGCAGGTTCGGTAGTTGGTCGCGCAATGACAACACCTTGTCGACCTGCTCTTGATCTTCAGCCGCGACCACCGATACCTCGGCGTGGGTCAACACGTGCACCAGCTCGCTGGCGATGGAATCCTGATAGAGCGGCACCGCCATGCCACCCAGGGCCTGGGTGGAGAGCTGCGCCCAATAGAGTCGCGCCCGGTTGTCGCCCAGCACCGACAGCTTGTCGCCGCGCTTAAAGCCCAGGGCAGCCAAGCCAAGCGCGAAGTCGCGCACGTGGGCCTGGCACTGTCGCCAGCTGAAGGTCTCCCAGATGCCGCGATTCTTCTCGCGCATGCCGGGTTGGCGCGGCCATACCTGGGCGTTGCGCCGCAACAGTTTTGGCAAGGTATTGGTTTCCGGGCCCGCGACTAGCTGCATTGGCGTCCACCCCCCTGATTGGTTCCGAGGTAAGCCTGAATCACCGCGGGGTCGTTCTGCACGTCCGCGGGGGCGCCGGCGGCAATCTTGCGCCCGCGATCGAGCACCACGACGTGATCGGAAATATCCATCACCACGCCCATATCGTGCTCGATCAGGACGACGGTAACGTTGCGCTCCTGGTTCACGTCGAGGATGTAGCGCGCCATATCTTCCTTTTCGTCCTGGTTCATGCCCCCCATTGGCTCATCGAGCAGCAAGATCTTGGGCTCGAGCGCCAGGGCGCGCCCCAGTTCGACGCGCTTGCGCAAGCCGTAGGCGATCGCCGCCGTCGGCTGCTTGCGCAGGTCCTGCAGCTTGAGGAATTCGATGATTTCCTCGCAGGCGGCGCGATGGCGGATTTCCTCGCGCTGCGCGAAACCCCAGTAAAGGACGCTCGCCAGCACACCCGCCCGCATCCGCACATGCCGACCGAGCATCAGATTGTCGAGCACGGTCAGGCCGCTGAACAAGGCAATGTTTTGGAAGGTACGGGCGATGCCGAGCGCCGCAATCTCGCTCGGGCGGCAGGAGGTGATGTTGCGGCCCTCCAAGCTGATGCGGCCGCTGTCGGGCTTGTAGAAGCCCGAGACCATGTTGAGCAGCGAGGTTTTGCCCGCGCCATTTGGCCCGATGATCGAAAGGATCCGGCCCTTGGGCACATCGATCGAGACGGCGTCCACCGCCGTCACGCCACCAAACCGCTTGCAAACGCCGTCAACGACCAATTGGACGCCGGCAAGCTCATGGCTACGCGCGGCCACAGTCATACGCCAACCCGAGCCGGGTTGGCGCTGCCGCGGCCAACGTGGCGGTGATGCCTCACGGCCCACATGCACAACCTCCCTTTGCGTGACCGCGACGGCGTCGGATCTGCGGGGTCGTCACTCTTGGCCGGTGACCCACCCGCATGGCGGCGGCAGGGATGTTAGTTCAGCAATGCCCGCCACGCCAGGGGCCGGCGCGGTTCGCTGCCGGCTCGGCGCCGGCCCTCACGTCGTTCCCCAAATCCGTCGGGCGGTGCGGGCAATCAGCTCGAGCTTGGCCCATTGGCCGGCCTCGCTGAGCGCATTGCCGCCGGCGACGCTGGCAAAGCCGCACTGGGTCGACAGCCCGAGCCGCTCGACGGGCAGGATCTGCCCCGCCGCCTCGACGCGCCGCACGAGGTCGTCGGCGGCTTCCAGCTCTTCAAGTTTGGAGGACAGGAGACCGAGCACGACGTCTTTACCCTCCGGCAGCAAGCGCAGCGGCGCGAAATCGCCCGCCCGCTCACTGTCGTACTCGAGCAGGAAGACATCCACCGGCACGCCGTTGAAAACCTTGTCGGCAACGGGCTCATAGCCGCCCGCGGCCATCCAGCGGCCGCGAAAGTTGCCCCGGCACAGGTGCAAACCGAGCCGCATGCCGGCGGGCCGCTCGGCGCAGATTTGCCGAAGCAGATCGATATAGGTGTCGAGGAGGGCGTGAGGGTCGGAGCCGCGGCCGGCGGCTTGCTGGCGCACGCTTGGATCGCAAAGCATGGCGAGCGGCACCTCGTCGAATTGCACATACCGACAGCCCGCGGCGGCCAGTTCCTTGAGCTCGCTGCTGTACACCCTCACCAGGTCATGGAAATAGCGGGCGCGATCGGGATAGGCGCCAGGATCGACCGCCTCCTCGAGGCGGAAGAAATGAAAGGCGCTCGGTGCGGGCAGGGTGATTTTCACGAGCGCGTGGCGGGCATGGTGGCGCGCGCGCTCGTATTCGGGCAGCGCGATCGGACGCCGGCGCACGATCGGCGCCGCCGCCACGCAGGTCTGCCAACTGAAGGCCTGGTCGCTCGCATCCTTGAACTGGAAATGTGCCGGCGCAAGCCGGAAGCCCTCCATGCCTTCAAAGAAGAAGCCGAACCAGGAGCTGCGGCCGAACTCGCCGTCGGTCACGACCTTGAAGCCGATCGCCTCCTGGCGGGATATGACGCGCGCCACTTCGCGCGCCAACACCTGCTCCGCCTCGCCGCGCGCGAGCGCGCCCCGCGCACTCAGGGCCATGGCGTCCTTGAGCACGCGCGGCCTGAGCAGGCTGCCGATCACCTCGGCGCGCAAGGCCTCAATCGTTGCCGGCATGCTGGAGCCTCGCAAGCAAGGTCGAGGGAGCCAGCCTCACGCGGCACGCCTGGGCTGTCAATTGCAGGCCCGCCGTCGTCGCCTCGGCCTTGGCGACTTAACCTTGGCGCAACCTTGGCAAGCCAGACTGCGGGGCCAATGGAGGACCCTTGCGGAGGGCAAAATTTGCCGAGCTCCTCGATGCCCTCGAGCGCGCCGGGCCGGGCGGCTAGCCGCCGCCGGCCGCGGCCACCCCGGCACGCCATCGACGCGCCTTCGTGGTTGAGAGCACGGCTAATCGCGCGGAGCCCGACGACCCCGAGCCTGGTCGGCTCGCAAGCCTCTATCTTAACGAACCCCTGCTGGCGGCCGGCGACCTCGATGCCCGCATCGCCTTGCCGGCCTGGGTTGCAGATGCGCTGCAATTGCGTTCCGGCATGACGGCCGTCGAACTCAACCGGCTGCGCCGCACGTTTGCGCTCGCCCACCACCCCGACCGTGCCGGCGCCTTGCACCGCGATCAGGCCGACCGGCGCATGATGATCGCCAACATGCTGATCGATCAGGCCCTCGCCGGCAAGGCGAGCTGACCGTTCCTTGGCGGGGCCTGAACAGATCCGCTACAACTTTAGGCAAACGTCAGGCCCAGGATTGGCGCTTCGCCAAGGCGTCGATGTCCTCGCTGAAGAGGCCGTAGACGTAGTTGAAGATCTGCGTCTTGGTCACGCGGCAACCGTAATTGCTCACCAAATACTCGAGAATGCGGCGCTCGCGCCGCGGCAGCGGCAGCACCTCGCCGGCCACTTCCGGGTCGCGCCCGTCGGAGAAGACGCGCAGCTCGCCGACCACGCTGCCGTCGCTGGCTGCCTTGGCGCGGCCGCGAATGGCCTGGATGCGGGCGAGGATCTCGCGCACATGGATCGGCTTGCGCACCACGTCGTCGACGCCGGCAGCAAACAGTTCCAGCGTCTCATCCAGCGATTTGGTATCGTTCATGGCGATCACCGGGGCGCGCGAGCGTCCGCGGATCAGCTTGGGAAAAAGCTGGCGGCTGGCGCAATCGCCGAGCGAAAGGTCTCCACCGACAGCAGGTCCGGTTCGGAAACGCTCTTTACCCAGTTGTCGAAATCGGTGGGGGATAGGCCGGTCGCCGAAACCCCCTCACGATCGAACCAGGCCGTATAGCCGTCTTTCACGGTATCGCGCTCGTCGACAATGACGATCATTGCATGACCCCCGAATCATATGATCGCACTCGAGAACCAAGTGTCCCAGGCCCTCCTACGCTCGACCCAAGCCTGGGCCGCACCCGACAGCACCACGCACGTCCCCACCGTCGACGCGCCGTTGCTGGCCGGCAATCCCGCGATTCGCCGATGCAACGATCAAAGGCCACCCCGCCTTACCAAAATCTTAATCGAGCCCCGCCGGGCCGCGCCCTTGTGGTGCGTGCGCCACAACGTGGGCGATGCCGGATGGAACCCTGCGCCGGGCAGCATCGTTCTTGCAGGATCTTCAATGGCAAGCCGGAAAAGCGCGAGATGGACGACAAACCGGTGGATCGGCCCGACAAGGCGACGGTGGCCGTCCGGCAAGGCACGGGGCCCCGCGCCATGGTCACGGTGCTCCTCCTTTCGACCATCGCCGCGCTGGCCGCCATGCTGGTGATCTATCTTTACTTCTTTGCCGGACCGACGCCCGGGGCATAGGGGCAAGCTTTAAGCGCGAGCGGCGGCAAGCCGCCGCGGGGGTGGTTGAGGCAAATGCGACCCGAGCGCGGCGGCGGCAACAGCTCTTCCCTCCCCAACAGCGCGCCCGCCGCGGGTACAGCATCCCGCCGAGCCAATAGTTGCTCGCCGGCAACGCTAACGGATAGTCTAGCCTCGCGACAGACGCTGGCGCTGTCAGAGGAGAGGCGTGCCGATGGTCGTCAATCACGAGGCCTGGATCGTCGCCTTGTCGGTGCTGGTGGCCATCCAGGGGGCCTATGTGGGGTTGAACCTGGCGCTGGAATTGCCTGGCAGCACCGGCGGTCGACGCAGGCTGCTGCTGGCGGGAGCCGCCCTGACGCTCGCCGTTGCCATCTGGTCCATGCATTTCCTGGGGATGCTGGCGGTCCGTTCGCCGATCCACATCGACTACCATGCCCTGCCAACCCTGGTCTCCTTTCTGGTTTGTGTTCTCGTGGTCGGGCTTGCGGTGTTTTTGGCCTCCAGCGCCCCTTCCTCCAATCCCGTTCTCGGTGTCGCCGCGGCCGTGATGGGCGCCGGCATCGTCAGCATGCACTTTATCGGCATGCTGGCGTTGCACGCCCAGGCCGTGATGCACCATGACGCCCGTTATGTGATCGCCAGCTTCCTCATCGGGGTTGCCGCCTCGCGGCTGGCCTTGCACTTTGCCTTCGCCGGCAAGATCCGCCCACCCCTGCTTGCCGCCTCCATCGCGCTGGGCTTGGCAATCTCGGGCATGCATTACACCGCCATGGCCGGCATGACGTTGCATGCACAAGCAGAGTTGGCGTCGAACGGGGCCACCACCCTGTCGGGCGATCTGCTGGCGGTGATCGTGGCCACCGTTGCCTTTGGCAGCTCCTTTGCTTTCTTTTTGGCGCTCGTGCCCGATGGCGCCGCCGGCGCGGCCAAGCCGGCAATGGCCACCTGGGCGCTGCGCGCCCGGCCGCTGGTGGCAGCCCCCGGCCATGACGCCAGCGCACAGCCCAGCCAAGGCGCCACCGCCCCGCCGCGCTCGACCGCGAGCGTGCTGATCCCCGTGCAAAGGGATGGCGCCATCTACTATCTGCCGGCCGGCCGTGTCCACGCCGTCAAGGCGGATGCACACTACACCAGCGTGTTCGACGGCACGCAGGAGTTCTTTTGCGCCCTCTCGATCAGCGAGGTGGAACACCGGCTCGACCAGAGCCGCTTCATCCGCGTGCACCGCAGCCACATCGTCGCCCTCGACCACATTCAATCCCTGAAAAAGGCGGGCGATGGCGGCATTGCCCAGCTCGACTCACCGACGCGCTACACCCTGCCGGTCAGCCGGCGCAAGCTGCCGGAGCTGAAGTCGATCCTGCGTGCCCGCCTCGAGCCGGCCCGCGCCGAGGTTGCCGCCGCCGGCACGGACCTCAGGCCGCTGAACCCGTGAGGCTCGGGCCAAGCAGCGAGGCCAGCGCGCGAGGGCGAAAGCGCGGTCGGATGGGTCAGCATTACTGACGCAATTCGTGCAAAAATCGAGGGGTTTCGTGTTGGCACGACGCCGCTTGCCAGCCCTCCGTGCGCGCGCGATTGTAGACTGCCCGCGATGAACGCTAGCCTCGGGTGCTGACGGCGCGCGCGGGCCCGCGCCGAAGCGCCGAGGCCTCCTGCGCGCGGCCTGATAGGGAGGGTACGACCGTGATACCGGGTTCATTCTCCTATCATCGCCCCACGTCCGTGGCCGAGGCCGCCGGGCTCATCGCCCAGCACGCCGATACCGCGCGCATCCTGGCCGGCGGTCAGAGCCTCATTCCCATGATGAAGCTGCGGCTCGCGGCCCCCGAACACCTCATCGACATGGCCGCCGTCGCCGAGCTCAAAGGCATCGAGCGCAAGGGCGATAGCTTGCTGATCGGCGCCATGACCACCCAGCACGAGCTCATCGCCTCGGGGCTGATTGCCGAAACCGTCCCCATCATTCGTGAAACCTCCCTGCTGGTCGCCGACCCGCAGGTCCGCTACTTGGGCACGCTTGGGGGCAATCTTGCCAACGGTGATCCGGGCAACGACATGCCGGCCATCATGCTGTGCCTGGATGCAGGCTATCGCCTTGTCGGTCGCGGCGGCGAACGGATCGTGAAGGCGCGCGAGTTCTACAAGGGCACCTATGCCACCGCGCTCGCCGACGCCGAGATCCTCGCCGGCATCGCGATCCCGATTCCGCCCGTTGGCCACGGCTTCGCCTACGAAAAACTCAAACGCAAGATCGGCGACTACGCCACGGCCGCGGCGGGCGTCGTTCTGACCGCCGCGGGCGGCAAAATCAGCAGCTGTGCGATTGGGCTCTCGAACCTGGCGGACACCCCGATTTATGCGCAGGCCGCCGGCGCCGCCGTGCTGGGTCGCAGCCTTGATGCGCCGACCATTGCCGCCGCCGTCAAGGCGGCACGGGCGCTGATGGCACCTGCCGCCGATACCCGCGGATCGGTCGAGTACCGCACGTATGTCGGGGGCGTGATGGTGGAACGGGCGCTCAAGCGCGCGTTTGCGCGGGCCAGGCGCTAAGGTTTGGGGAGGCGGCATGACAAAAAGCCAAGTCAGGATGCACGTCAACGGGCGTGCGGTCGAGGCCCTGGTGGAGCCGCGCACGCTGCTGATACACTTTCTGCGCGAGCACTTGAACCTCACCGGCGCGCATATCGGCTGCGACACCACGCACTGTGGCGCCTGCACCGTCGATCTCGACGGCAAGTCGGTGAAGAGCTGCACCATGTTCGCCATCCAGGCCGAGGGTGCAACCATCGCCACCATCGAGGGCATGGCCAACGCCGACGGCTCGCTCTCCGCCCTGCAGGAGGGCTTCCGCATGGAGCATGGGCTGCAATGCGGCTTTTGCACGCCCGGCATGATCATGCGTGCGCACCGCCTGCTGAAGGAAAATCCGAACCCGAGCGAGGAAGAAATCCGTTTCGGCATCTCGGGTAACCTGTGCCGGTGTACCGGCTATCAGAACATCGTCAAAGCCATTGAGTATGCGGCCGCAAAGTTGCGCGACACGCCTCAGAAGGAGGCTGCCGAATGAACACCGCGGTTCTGACCCGTGAGCAGCGTGAAGCCAAACTGGAAGGCATGGGCTGCAAAAGGAAGCGTGTCGAGGACATCCGCTTCACGCAAGGCAAGGGCAACTACATCGACGATCTGAAGTTGCCGGGCATGCTGTTTGGAGATTTTGTGCGCTCCCAGTACGCCCATGCGCGCATTAAGCGCATCGATAGCTCGAAGGCCAAGCAGGTGCCCGGCGTGCTGGCGGTGCTGACGGCCGAAGAGTTGAAGGGCGTCAACCTGGCCTGGATGCCGACGCTCGCCGGCGATGTGCAGATGGTGCTGGCCGACGGCAAGGTGCTGTTCCAGAACCAGGAGATTGCCTTTGTCGTGGCGGAGGATCGCTATGCGGCCGCCGACGGCGTCGAGGCCGTCGAGGTCGAGTATGAAGAGCTGCCCGTGATTGTCGATCCCTTCAAGTCGATGGCAGCCGATGCACCGGTGCTGCGCGAGGATCTGGCTGGCAAAAGCAGCGGTGCGCATGGCGCGCGCAAGCACCACAACCACATCTTCGAGTGGACGGTCGGCGACAAGGCGGCGACCGATGCCGCCTTCGCCAACGCCGAGGTAACGATCAAGGAGCTCATTTCCTATCACCGCACGCACCCCTCCCCGCTCGAGACCTGCCAGTGCGTGGCCTCATTCGACAAGATCAAGGGCGAACTCACCGTCTACGGCACCTTCCAGGCGCCGCACGTGATCCGCACGGTCGCCGCCCTCATCTCGAAGATCCCCGAGCACAAGATTCACGTGATTTCCCCGGATATTGGCGGCGGCTTCGGCAATAAGGTCGGGGCCTATCCGGGCTATATTTGCGCCATCGTTGCCTCGATCGTGACGGGCAAGCCGGTGAAGTGGGTCGAGGATCGCATCGAGAACCTCACCACCACCTCGTTCGCACGCGACTATCATATGACGACGGAAATCGCCGCCAGCAAGGATGGCAAGGTAACCGGCCTGCGCGTCCACGTGCTCGCCGACCACGGAGGCTTCGATGCCTGCGCCGATCCCTCGAAGTTTCCGGCCGGCTTCTTCGCCATCGTCACGGGCTCCTATGACTTCCCGGTCGCGCATGTGGCGGTCGACGGCGTCTACACCAACAAGGCACCGGGCGGGGTCGCCTACCGCTGCTCGCTGCGCGTGACCGAAGCCGCCTATGCCATCGAGCGCGGCATGGATATTCTGGCGCAGAAGCTCGGCATGGACCCGGCCGAGCTGCGGCTCAAGAACTTCATCAAGCGCGAGCAGTTTCCCTACCAGTCGGCGCTGGGTTGGGAGTACGATTCCGGCGACTATCACACCGCCATGAACAAGGCGCTCGAGGCCGTCGGCTATCAGGCCCTGCGCGCCGAGCAGGCGGCCAAGCGGGAGGCGTTCAAGCGCGGGGAGACGCGCGAGATCATGGGCATCGGCCTCTGCTTCTTTACCGAAATCGTTGGGGCCGGACCTTCCAAGAACTGCGACGTGCTCGGGTTGGCCATGTTCGACAGCTGCGAGATCCGCGTGCATCCCACCGGCTCGGCGGTGGCGCGCATGGGCAGCAAGTCGCAAGGTCAAGGCCACGAGACCACCTACGCGCAGATCATTGCCTCTGAGATCGGTATCCCCGCCGACGACATTGCGGTGGAAGAGGGCAACACCGACACGGCCCCCTACGGCATCGGCACCTTTGGTTCGCGCTCGACGCCGGTGGCCGGGGCGGCGATCGCTATGGCCTGCCGCAAGATCCGCAACAAGGCGCAAATGATCGCGGCCTATCTGCTCGAGGTGCACGAGAGCGACCTGGAATGGGACGTCGACGGCTTCCGCGTCAAAGGTCTGCCCGAGAAATTCAAGGGCATGAAGGAGATCGTCTGGGCCGCCTACCATTCACCGCCGCCGGGCATGGAACCGGGCCTCGAGGCGGTCAGCTACTATGACCCGCCGAACATGACCTACCCATTCGGTGCCTATATCTGCGTGATGGATATCGATGTCGACACCGGTGTCTACCAGGTGCGGCGCTTCTATGCCCTCGACGACTGCGGCACGCGCATCAACCCGATGATCATCGAAGGCCAGGTGCACGGCGGGCTGACCGAGGCCTTCGCCATCGCCATGGGGCAGGAGATCCGCTACGACGAGATCGGCAACGTGGTCGGTGGCTCGTTCATGGACTTCTTCCTGCCAACGGCCGTGGAGACGCCGAAGTGGGAGACCGATCATACCGTCACGCCTTCGCCGCACCACCCGATCGGTGCCAAAGGGGTCGGCGAGAGCCCCAACGTCGGCGGCGTGCCGGCATTCTCCAACGCCGTTAACGATGCCTTCTCCTTCCTGGGCACCAGGCACATCCAGATGCCGCATGATTATTGGCGCAACTGGACGGTGGCAAACCAGTTGGGTCTGCACGACTGAAGGCGGGCGGCGCCACGCGAGGACCACCAGGCCCGCCCCGGCGGCCTCGCGATCCGCCTCTGGCCGCGGTTGCGCTTGCCGCGGCCGGCCCGCGAGGTAAGAGCTGATGCGCCGGCGCCGGGACGGCAAGAGTAGCTGTGGCAAATGACGATAACGCGCGAAGAGATCAGCGAGCGCTTGGCGGCGACCGGCTATGTTGCCGATCGCGAGCTGCCGATCGCGCTACAGTTGATGGAGATGCTCGGTCGACCATTGCTGCTTGAGGGCGAGGCCGGCGTCGGCAAGACGGAGGTGGCCAAGGCCCTCGCCCAACTGCACGGTAGCGTCCTGATCCGGCTACAATGCTACGAGGGGCTCGATCAATCGACGGCGCTTTACGAGTGGAACTACCAACGTCAGTTGCTGGCGATCCGCGCGCGCGAGGTGGCGGGTGCCGACCCTGACGCCGTGGAGCGCGACATCTTCTCGGCACGCTTTCTGCTCGAACGTCCGCTGCTGGCCGCCATTCGCCGCGACGACCGGCCGGTCCTGCTGATCGACGAGGTCGACCGGGCCGATGAGGAGTTCGAGGCATTCCTGCTCGAGCTGTTGTCGGATTTCCAGGTCTCGATCCCTGAGCTCGGTACCATCACCGCCAAAAGCCTACCGCGCGTGGTATTGACCTCCAACAACACGCGCGAGCTCTCCGATGCGCTGCGCCGGCGTTGTCTTTATCACTATCTCGATTACCCCGACGTCGAGCGCGAGACGCGCATCATCCTGGCGCGCCTACCCGAAGTGGGCACCGGGCTTGCCGTGCAGATCGCGCGCATGCTTGAGGGTGTACGCAAGGAAGAGTTGCGCAAGGTTCCGGGTGTCGCCGAGACGCTCGATTGGGCTGCAGCCTTGCTGGGGCTCGGTGTCAAGAACCTGCACGACAATGCCGACACCGTGCATGAGACGCTACGCTGCCTGCTCAAGACCCACGAGGATCGCGCCCGGCTGACGCGGGAGGTTTCGGCCCGGCTACTTGGAAGGGTTGCGTGATGGCAGGCGAGCCGCACAGGCTTGTCGACGCGGCCTGCCCGAGCGAACTCGCACTGACGCGCCTGGTTCACTTCACGCAGGTCCTGCGCCGCAATGCCTTCATTATCGGCCTCAAGGAGAGTGAGGACGCAGCGCGCGTGCTGGCCAGTGATGCGGCAAGCCGAGCCGCCACCCTGCGGGCGGCACTGAAGAGCATATTTTGCGCGCGGCGTTCCGACTGGGACAAGTTCGACGACATCTTCGCTGCCTATTGGTTGGATCGCGGTCGGCGCCGCATTGTCAGAATGAGCCCGCATCCACGGGCGCAGGCGAGGGCGGCGGCGCAGGCGTTGGCGCGACCGGCGGGGTGGGCCGCGGGCCGCCGAGCTCGCTCGGATCAACAAGGTCGACACTGATGGCATCGGGGCTGCCGTCCCGCTCGCCGAGGTGGCGCGGAAGCGATCGACCGATGCCGACGATGGCGCTTGCATGCAGCAGGGCGACGCACGACAAGCCAATCCAGAACCTGCGTTCTAATCCCTGGCGCGGGTAGGGGAACGGTTGGCCTTTGAGCTCCATACTCCCTCCGCGGCGAAGCCTGACCGCTTCGTTCGACGGGGTCAAATCCCTTTACCACCTCGCCACCGCTAACGGGGCCACAGGGCGCGAGCCTCGAGCCTAGCGGCGAAGCACGGCCAGGGCATGGCCGGGCCATCCTGCACCCGCTCGCTGGTGATCCTATGTGTCAGATTGTAGCTTGGCCCGACCGACGACCCTTAAAGTCGCAATCAGCGGCCAATTTTCCACAAGCGCGTGCGCTTGGTCCGGTCGGGGCTAAGCCTTGTTGGCCAGATCGCAGCCCGGCGTGGGCCCCGTGCAAGCGCGCTATGGCGTTGCTGCTAGTCGAGCCGGCGCAGGAAGGTGCGCTCCTCGGCCAGAATGAACCGCTTCTCCTCCGCCAGGCGGAAAGTGGCCGCTCCCGCCTGATCTGCCTTGAGGCGCGCCCGGTAGCTCTCGTAGTGGGCAAGGCTGTCGAAGGAAATGAGGCCGAAGGCGACGTTGTTGGTACCCTCGTGCGGTAGCCAGTATCCTTCGAGCTTGCCACCGCAGGCCGGAATGATCGTCAACCAACGCCGCGCATAGTCGGCGAAAGCCTCGCGCTGGAATGGATCGATCTGGTAGCGAATGAATACGGTAATCGTCATGATCGAGGCTCCTCGCGCCGGTGTCTGGCTGAGGCCACGGTGTCTGAGGTTTGCCGAGGCATGCTACGGAATTGACCGAAGCGTGCGTCGCCGCGGTGCGGTAAGCTGCGGCGACGGTCGCGGAGCCCGCTTCTGATGGCCAGCAGCGCCCTGTTCGCCGAAATTGCCGCTTTGTCGGGTGACCCTGGGCGCGCCAGCATGCTGCACGCGCTGATGGACGGGCGCGCCCTTACCGCAACCGAGCTGGCAGGCGTGGCCGGCATCACGCCGCAGACGGCCAGCGGTCATCTGCAGCGCATGACGGTTGTCGGGCTCATCAAGGTCCACCAGCAGGGCCGCCATCGCTACTACGAGCTTGCCACCGTTTCCGTGGCGCGCATGCTCGAAAGCATCATGCAGGTCGCCGCCGAGCTGGCGCCGGATCGGCGGCGTCTGAGCGTTGGGCCGCGCGATCTCGCGCTGCGCAAAGCCCGCACCTGCTATGACCATTTCGCGGGCCGGCTCGGCGTTGCCCTCGCCGATGCCCTGCGCCAGCGCGGCTATGTGGAGCTGACGAGCGATGCCGGCATCCTCACCGAGCCCGGCATTGCCTTTCTGGGCGAGATCGGGATCGACGCCGACGCCTTGCAGGTCCGACCGAGGAAAAGCGCACGACGGGTGCTTTGCCGTCCGTGTCTCGACTGGAGCGAGCGGCGCCTACATCTTGGCGGCCGCGTTGGGGCGGTACTGTGCGCGCACAGCATGCAGCGGGGCTGGACGCGCCGTCTGGAGGGTACGCGCGCCGTGCTCATCACCGCCGAGGGCGCGCGCATATTTGCGGAAAAATTCGGAGCCGTGGGCGTGCTCGAATAGCCGGCCGGAGGCGCGGCGGCAATGGGCCCGCAGCTGCCGACGCCCGGCCAGGCGCCGCGTCGCGTTCACTCCCACTCGATGGTGCCCGGCGGCTTGGAGGTCACGTCGTAGACCACACGGTTGATGCCATTGACCTCGTTGATAATGCGGGTCGCGGCGCGGCCCAACACCTCGTGCGGGAACGGGTAGAAATCGGCTGTCATGCCGTCGGTCGAGGTGACGGCACGCAACGCGCAGACATGATCGTAGGTGCGCGCGTCCCCCATGACGCCGACGGTGCGCACCGGCAGCAGTACCGCAAAGGCCTGCCAGATTTTGTCATAGAGGCTGGCCCTGCGAATCTCGTCGAGGAACACCGCGTCGGCCTTGCGCAGAATATCGAGCTTTTCCTGGGTGACATCGCTCAGGATCCGAATCGCTAGGCCCGGCCCGGGGAAGGGATGTCGCCAGATGAAGTGCTCCGGCAGTCCCAGTTCACGACCCAAGGCGCGCACCTCATCCTTGAACAACTCACGCAGCGGCTCGAGCAGCCGCAAATTCATGCGCTCCGGCAGGCCGCCGACGTTGTGGTGCGATTTGATGGTCACCGACGGCCCACCCGTGAACGATACGCTCTCGATTACGTCGGGGTAGAGCGTGCCCTGCGCCAAAAAGTCGACGCCGCCCAGCTTTTTGGCTTCCGCCTCGAAGACGTCGATGAACAACGCGCCGATGGTTTTGCGTTTGGCCTCCGGGTCGGTTTTGCCCGCGAGCTGTGCGAGGAACTGCCGGCTCGCATCGACGTGCACCAAGGGAATGTTGAAATGGCCGCGAAACAGCGTCACCACCTGCCTCGCCTCGTCCAGCCGCAACAGGCCGTGATCGACGAAAATGCAGGTGAGTTGCTCGCCGATGGCCTCGTGGATGAGTTTGGCCGCCACGGCGCTGTCGACGCCGCCGGACAGACCGCAGATCACCCGGCCGGTGCCGACCTGCGCCCTGATGCGGGCGATCTCCGAGCTCTTGAAATGCGCCATGCTCCAGTCGCCCGGCAGGCCGGCGATGCGGCGGACGAAATTGCCGATCAGGCGGCTTCCCTGCGGGGTGTGCACCACCTCGGGATGGAACTGCACCGCATAAAGCTTGCGGCCCTCATCGGCGATGGCCGCAAACGGCGCGCCCTTCGAGATCCCCACCACCTTGAAGCCGGCCGGCAAGCGCGTAACCCGGTCGCCGTGGCTCATCCACACGGTGTCGCGGTCGCCCTTGCGCCAGACACCCTCAAACAGCTTGTTGTCGCTGGTGACCTCCAACTCGGCGCGGCCGAACTCGCGATGGTGCCCCCCCTCCACGCCGCCCCCGAGCTGGGCCACCATGGTTTGCTCGCCGTAGCAAATGCCGAGCACCGGAAGCCCCGCCTCGAATACCCAATCGGGTGCGCGCGGCGTGCCGAACTCGGTAACACTGGCCGGCCCACCGGATAGAATGACGGCCCGCGGCTTGAGCCGCTCCAACGCATCCTGGGCGCGGTTAAAGGGTACGATCTCGGAGTAGACGCCCTGCTCGCGCACCCGCCGGGCGATCAGCTGGGTCACCTGGCTACCGAAGTCAATGATAAGGACGGTATCGATCATGTGTTAGGTCATCGGCGAGGCCGGCTGAGCGGGCCGGCGCCGAGCCTTCGATAGCCAGCATCGGCGTGCAAGGTCAAGCTGACGCCGGTGCGCCGTCCACGCCAGCATAATCCGTGGCGCTTGCTGCCGGCCGAAGTTCTGGGCGCCCACAGCGCGGGGACTGCCCTCGAAGCTAGTCCTCACTCGGCGGCCACGGATTGGCCATGGCCATTGCCGGGGACCTGGGCGTGAAAGGGTCGGGCCACGATGCCGAGCCGTTCCACGGCCGCCAGCAAGATTTGTGACAAGAGTTCCGCATAGCGCATGCCCTGGAACCCCGCCATGATGTTCATCTTACCGTCCCAGCACCAGCCCGGGTTGGGGTTCACCTCGAGCAGCTTAATTTCGCCCTTGGCGTCGGCCCGGAAGTCGAAGCGGGCGTAGTCACGGCAGCCCAAGCGCTCGAATAGTCGTGAGGAGTTGTCGATCAGCTGCTGCTGCTTTTGATCGGCGAGCGTCGCCTCGCGGTACTTGATCTGTGTCCAATAGGGACTGTCGGGCTCCCACTTCGATTCATAGCCCAAGATCTTGGGCAATCTTTCGTCGAGCCGGGAGTAGTCGACCTCCAGTATCGGCAGCGCCCTGAGGCCCTGATCCGGGTTGCCGACCAGGCCCACCGAATACTCCGCGCCGGTCAGGAACTCTTGCACCAGCACGCCTCGCTTCGGGAACTCGGCGCGCAGCCGGTCGAGATAGTCGAGCAGCGCTTTCTCGTTGTTGACGACGGACTCCTTGGTGATGCCCTGACTGCTGTCACCCTGGTTGGGCTTCAAAATTGCTGGGAAAACCGAGGGCAAGGTTGCACCCTGGTCGCCCGGGCGCACGTAGGACTCCAGCGGGACCGGCACGTCGAGGGCATGCGCCACCGCGCGCACCAGTCCCTTGTCGTAGCAGGCGGCAAGCGCCGAGGGACCGGCGCCGGTATAGCCGATACCCAGCACCTCGAGCAGGGCCGGCACGTGCAGCTCCTTGAAGGGGTCGTTGTTCCATCCCTCATCGCAAAGGTTGAACACCAGATCCGTCCTAAGCTCGGAGAGATCGCGCTCCAGGGTGCCGTGGTTGTCGAGGTAACGGAACTTGTAACCCGGTACCTCGGACAGGCCATCCTTGAGCTTGCGCACGGTTTCGAGGTCTTCCGGATTGAAGGTGCCGCCGCGTTTGACCTGATCGGGTAGCCGGTGGTCACCCATGATGACGGTGACGTCGAGGGCCTGCAGCCGTCCGCGATGCTTGCGCACCAATTGCGGGGCATCGGCGGTGAGCAGGATGCGCCGCGCCATCATACCGAGATCCTGGTCCCGATCGGATAGGGCTTCGGCATGGCCATGGTGGCGGATGTTGCGGAAGCCGGTCTTCTCCAGCAGCTTGGCAATGCTGTCGCGTGTATAGAGCCGTTCGGCATAAAACTGGTCGGCGATTACACCCATCTCATCGTGCACAATAACTTCGCGCGAGATCAGACGTTCCCCATCCTGGCTGATCGAACGTTCCCGACAGACGAAATGGTGCTCATCGATCCACTCCCACGAGCGCCGATCAAAGTTGTCGTGCATGTGGCTGCCGTCGGTAATGTCCAATACGATCTGCCCGCTCGGGCGCAAAATCTTTCCGACCGCAGTTAGGACCTTCTCGTCGTCTTGTTTGTTGGAGAAGTAGCCGAAGGAATTGCCCATGATGGCAACGCAGTCCATGCTGTTTTCCGGCAGCCGCGGATTGCGTGCATCCCCCTCCTTGAACAGCACCTGCAGCCCCTCGCCCTGGGCCCGTTTTTTGGCGAGGCGGACCAGGTAACGCGAGCGGTCGAGTCCCATCACGTGCTTGAAGCCGCGCCGGGCAAGTTCGAGGCAGTGCCGGCCCTGGCCACAGCACAGGTCGAGGATGTGGCTATAGGGCTGCACGGCCGCCGCGGAAACAATGAAGTCCACCTCGCGACGGGTGTTCTCCAAGTTTTCGACTACGTCGCCGTCGGTCTTCACGTAAAGGGCGTTAAAAAGCTTACGCCACCACTCTTCCGGCAGGTGCGCCTCGAGATCCGCTACCGGGCCGAGACACGAACGGGCGGAAGGACGCCTGGGTCGCTTCGCCTTCGACGGCATTACCATGGTGGACGAGTGTCCTCCTCGAGTAGTGGCGGCTTGCGGTCGCTGGGGCGACGACGGCTCCCCGTGGCGACGCGCCTGGCGGCGGTCAGATGAGACCCGGATGGGTCTCAGGAAAACGCGAACGTATTAGTCCCTCGTCATCGGCTGTCAAACTTTTATCTGTGGACGATCGATCTCAGATGCAAGCTCTTTTTTGTCGAGCGCCTGCCGCGGCAACACTCAGGCCTGGCGCAGGAAGCCGGCAATGAAGAACCCATCCGTCCCATGGCGCGCCGGCGTCAGCAGCAGCTGATGGTCGCTGCCGTCGGCGGAGCAGGGCGGCTCGCCGCCGACGCCGCGAGCCCAGGCCTCGCGCCACGCCAGGCGGGTGAACTCGGGGCAGGCCGTCAGAAACCAAGCGCTCTGGTCGCCGTTCTCCTCCGGCAGCACCGAGCAGGTGACGTAGACGAGACGGCCGCCAGGCTTGACGTGGCCGGCGGCGGCCACCAGCAACGTGCGCTGCTCGGCTTGCCGCTGCGCCAAGTTTGCCGGCCGCAGCCGCCACTTGGCATCCGGCCGGCGTCGCCAGGCGCCGCTGCCCGTGCAGGGCGCATCGACGAACACGAGATCGAAGCGGTCGCCGAGTGCGCTGAGGGCGGCTTGGTCGCCGGCCGCTAGCACCTGAGCGTTGCGCACGCCGGCCCGCTTTAGCCGCTCGATGCTCGGGCGCAGCCGCACGGCATCCTCGTCATAGGCGTAGACTTGGCCGGTGTTGCGCATGCTGGCGGCAAACGCCAGCGTCTTGCCGCCGGCCCCTGCGCAAATATCGAGCACCTGTTGGCGCGGGCCGGCATCGGCGACGAGGGCCGCAAGCTGGGAGCCCTCGTCCTGCACTTCATACCAGCCGCGACCGTGGCCGACCTCGGCCTCAACGTTGGACTGCCGCTGGCCGCCTTCCGGCGCGGGCAGCCGCACGCCGATCGGAGAATAGCGGGTTGCCCGCGCGCCAAATCGCGCCAGGCTCTTGAGCACCTTGGCGCGCTCGGCCTTGAGCGTGTTGACCCGCACGTCGACGGGCGCGCGCCGCGCCAGCGCCGCGCCTTCCGCGCCGGCCGCCGCACCGAAGGCGCGAAAAAACGAGGGCTCAAGCCAGTCCGGGATGTCGCCCGCGATCCCGGGGGATGCGTCGAATGCCGGCGGCCGCCAAAGCCCTGCCCGCTCACCCTCGCTTAGCGGCTCCAGCGCGTAAGCAGAGCCGTCGGCGCTAGCGATCACGGCCGCTTCCGTCAGACCCAGCGCCCCAGCGGCCGCCGCCAACGCCAACGCCCGCGGGCTATCGCTTTGCATGCGCGCGGCCAGCGAACGCCGGCCGCGCAGGGCGTCAAAGACGAGATTGCCGATTGCCGCCCGGTCGCCGGAGCCCGCGAAGCGGTGGCTCTTGCCCCAGTCGGCGAGGGCGGCCGCGGCGGGACGATGCCGCCTCAGAATCTCCTCGAGAATCTCAACAGCGGCCTTGATGTGGGCGCCCGGCCGCATGACCTCAGGCAAATCCGCCGGTCAGGATGTGCAAGAACAGCTTCAGCCACATGCCTGCCAGGATCAGCAAGCCGAGGGCGAAGACGGGGGAACGCCAGCGCATCCGGTTGGGGCCGACGTGGATGGCGGCATGGGCGAGGCGCGACAGTACGAACAGCCAGGCGAGCCCAAGCAGCACGACGTCGACGCCCTTGGTGATGAGCGCAAACGCTACCACGGCATAAAACAGCACCGGTAGTTCGAACTGATTGCGCTGGTTGGCGGCACGCTTCTCGGCAGCGGGCGGCCAGGCCACACGCCCCAAGGCGAGGTCGGCACCGTCACGCCGATCCATGGCGGCGATGGCGCGGGAGCGGGCCGTTGCGAGCAGGCCGTAGACGAGGAAGGTCAAAAGGACTTGCACGAAGACCGGGTAGAGAATGACCACCTGATTCATGGGCCTTCCGGGCGCGACCGGTTTGCGATCGTGGCGCGATGCGACGCTAGACGCTGCGGGTGTAGTTGGGGGCTTCCCGCGTCATGGCCACACCGTGAGTGTGACCCTCGCTGACACCGGCCGGCGAGATGCGCACGAAGCGGGCGCGCTCGCGCAGGGCGGCGAGGTTGGCGGCGCCGATATAGCCCATGCCGGCGCGCAAGCCACCGACCAGCTGGTGAAGGACGCCGTCGACCGGCCCCTTGTAGGGGACCTGGCCTTCAATGCCTTCCGGCACCAGCTTAAGGGCGTCCTTGACCTCCTGCTGGAAATAGCGGTCGGCGCTGCCGCGCGCCATGGCCCCGACCGAGCCCATGCCGCGATAGGCCTTATAGGTCCGGCCCTGGTAGAGGTAGGTCTCGCCCGGCGCCTCGTCCGTGCCGGCAAGCAAGGCGCCCACCATGACGCAATCGGCGCCGGCGGCCAGCGCCTTGACGATGTCGCCGGAAAACTTGATGCCGCCGTCGGCGATGACGGGCACATCCTGCTTTTTGGCCGCCTCGACCGATTCCATGATGGCGGAGAGCTGGGGCATTCCCACGCCCGCCA
>Ga0081540_1000440_pt1 | contig 41120 bp, 26 predicted proteins | sample TabmetS2T1R1_FD_71024 | JGI IMG/M metagenome (GOLD analysis project Ga0081540, IMG submission 71024) | Tabebuia heterophylla rhizosphere microbial communities from the University of Puerto Rico - S2T1R1 | ecosystem: Host-associated > Plants > Roots > Rhizosphere ...
CTCGCCTTGGTACTGGCCCACGAGGTCGGTGTTGCAGGTGAACCCCTGCATTGGCAGCCCGGCGTCTATCTCAGCCAACGTCGTCTGACCGGAGTACCCATGCTCCGGGCGGTCGGTCGAGCGACACGTCGCCGCCGGAGTGGCCGCAGTCGCCGTCAGGGGGAGGACTGCGAGAACCGACAAGGCCAGACTCGCGACCCTTACTCGACCCATCGACCCCTCCGTCATCGACAAGGCTTCGGTGCGAATGCTCGCGACTCCCGATCGAGACACCGCTGGTTGCGAGTCGAACGGCGACCAACCGGGCGGTCGGCACGTGTAGCAACCCAACACCGTTGCCGTCGCACGTGTTCTTGCAGCGTCGAGCGGAGTCTTGCGTGTCGCGGCGCGTCGGCTCGACGCCTCAGGAACCTGACGCGCTGCGATAGCTCCGGGGCGTGATGCCCGTCACGACCCTGAAAGCCTGCGCGAAGTGGCTCGGGCTGGCGAATCCGCAGGCGAGCGCCACTTCGAGCACGCTGGAATCCGGGTCGGAGAGCAGCTGCTTGGCCCGCTCGATCTTGCGGCGCGTCACGTATTGATGCGGGGGAAGCCCGGTGACGTCCTTGAAGCGGCGGACGAGCTGGAAGGTGCTCATCCCGGCGATCGCGGCGAGGTCCCGCAACCGGATCTGCTCGGCGAGGTGGTCCTCGACGTAGTCGAATAGTCGACGGAGGGTCGTCGCACCGAGCCCGCCCTGGGTCCGGCGCTCCCGCGGGACCCGGAGCTGCGTGCGGAGGAACTGGGCTGCGACCGCCGTACCCAGGGTCTCCGCGTAGAGCGGCCCGCTCGGGTTGTCCGTCCGTACCTCCTCTGCCAGAGCGAGAATCAGCTCGTTCAGCAGCGGATTCCGGGCCCGGAACATCGGCCGGAGCTCACGCGGTCCGGGCAGGTGGTCGTCGCCGGCGATCTCCTCCACGACCCGGGGATCCAGGAACGCGGCGACGATCCGACCCTGGCGGTCGCGGCGTATCGAGAACGGCAGCGTCGCCGGGAACAAGCACAGATCGCCTGGCACGCACTCGCCGGTCTTCGCGGTCCCGGCGCACCAGAAGCGTGTCCGCGCCGGCCCGTCCAGATGGGCGACCAGGCGATGGTTCGGCAGGATCGTCTCGGGAATCTCGGTGGGCCCGGTCACGTGCACCAGGTCGACGCGAATTGCGTCCCAGCGGTCCCCGCTCGAGAGGAAAACTCGGTGGCCGGGAACGGGTTCGCCGGGTCTGGTAGCGAGTCGCGACCACTCGACGCCGGGGGAAACCATGAACCCTCCAGGCCAACCGAGAGCGGGAGTATCCACGTGAGTCCCGCTGCCGTCCAGCGTTGAGTCCAGCAACACGTTGATCCACGTCAGAGTAAAATTAAGTGCGAGAGCACTCGACTGGAAGCGGGCACCATTTGCCGGATACCCTCCGCCCCCCCGGAGAGAGGGCAAGCAATGACCAGTCCCCAGGTTGTGTTGCCCGCGCCGACCTCACAGTCCAGGCGACCATTCGATTTCAGAATTGCGATCACCCTCTGCGTCATCGCGGTGTTCTGCGGCTTCTTCTGGATCGGCTCCCGGTACCCGTCGCTGCAAGGAAAGGCGAGCGCCGACCCCAACGAGGCGCTCTCCACTCCGCTCGGATTCGAACGTTTCTTTCCCGAACCCCCGGCCGACCAGCGCCTGAAGCACATCGCCTGGACCGCTGCCGAGTGGGGCATCACCAACCGCCAGGGGATGACGTACGGTCTGCTGATCGCGGCGGCGATGCTCACCATCCTCCCGCTGCTGCGCCGCCCCCGGGGCGGCAAGCTCGCCGGCGCCCTCCAGGGAATGGTGATCGGGACGCCGCTGGGAGTATGCGTGAACTGCGCCGCGCCCATCGCGCAGGGAATGCTGAAGGGCGGCAGCCGGGTAGAGACCGCGCTGGCCACGCTCTTCAGCTCCCCGACCTTCAACGTGATCGTCGTTGGCATCGTCTTCACGCTGTTCCCCTGGTACCTCGCGGCGCTGAAGATCCTCTCCGGCGTCTTCATCGTCCTGGTGGTCGTCCCATGGCTGGCGCGCCTCGCCGAGCGGCCCGGGTGGACCCGGCCGCAGCCGGTCGCCGCGTCGCTGCCGGGCCTCGGCGTCTTCCAGCGTCTCGAGTCCATCCTCGGAACGCCGGCGCTGTCGGACGGGGCCATGGACCGCCCCCCGCCCGGACCCTTCAGGTCCCTCGGTTGGGTCCTGATCCACTTCACTCGCAACCTGGGACGCGTCCTGGTGACCGCGCTTCCCCTGATGCTCCTCGCGGGGGTGGTGGGCGCGGTGATGGCCGAGTTCCTCCCCTGGAACATGCTCAACAACATCTCCCGCGCGGACGGGTGGGTGGGCAGCGGCGTGGTGATCGTCCTGGCGGCGGTGTTCGGTGTCCTCCTCCCGGTCCCGATGGCGTTCGACGTCATCGTCTGCTCGGTGCTCCTCAACGCCGGGATGCCGCCGCACGTGGTGGCGGTGCTGCTGGTGACGCTGGGGATCTACAGCGTCTATGCCGGGAGCCTCCTCGGAACGACGCTCTCCTGGCGTATCGCGGGTCTGGCCGGGGCGGCGATCCTCGGGACTGGCGTGCTGGCCGGCGCCGCGGCGGCCGTGCTCGAGCACTGGAACGACCTCTACCAGTCGCGCGAGACCGCGCAGCTGGCGAGCCTGAGCGGGACGCGCGGGCGGACGCCGCCGCTTCCCGTCGGGCGCTCGGGAAGCGAGCTGAAGGTCGCCGCCGCGCCCCTCGCCGCACTTCGGCCGCTCGCCTCCGCCGGACGCGCCGAGCTCTGGTACGCCCCCTTCGAAACGGCGATCCCCGCGGGCGGCGAGAAGCGCTTCCGCCGGCTCGACGGCCCGGCGGTCGGCATCAAGCGCCTGCCGCTTCCGCCGGTGTACCAGACGATGCAGCCCGGGCCGATGCACCTCAGCTCGCTCACCTCGGGTGACGTGAACGCGGACGGCTGGCCGGACCTCGCGGTGGGAACGCCCTTCGGCGTCTTCCTCTACGTCAATCTGGGCGGCCGGTTCGACCTCCAGGAGATCGACTTTCCGGCCATGCGGTCCTGGCAGATCTGCGACATCGCGCTCGTCGATCTCGACGGGGACGGCGCGCTCGACCTCTACTTCTCGAGCTGGATGCACGGCAGCCACATCCTCTTCAACCGGGGAGGGGAGTTCTCGGCGAAGGCACACACCGAGCTGCCGCGCTCCGGAGAGATGTGCGCCGCCTCCTCCGCCTTCGCCGACGTCGACCGCGACGGCCTCGTGGACATCGTCACCGGTGCCGCGACCTTCGAGTCCTGGTACTTCTACCCGGAGACCGCGGTGAACCGGCTCTGGCACAACCGCGGCGGCGGGCGCTTCGAGCCGGAGACGCTTCCCGGGCCCGAGGGGGACACCCTCTCGCTGCTCTTCACCGACCTGAATGGTGACGGGTGGCCCGATCTGCTGGTGGGCAACGACTTCGACGAGCCCGATCGAGTCTACCTGAACGACCAGGGAAAGCTCCGGCCGGTGAAGGGAAAGGACGCGCCGATTCCCTACTCGGGAATGACCACCATGTCCTTCGACACCGGCGACCTGGACAACGATGGGAAGCCCGAGCTGTACGTCGGGCAGATCGCGATGGGAAAGATGAACGAGCTCCCCAAGCGGCTCGCCCCACCGGTCGCCAGCTGCGGCATCTACACCGAGATGGCGGACATCTCACGCTGCACCGCGCTCTCGCGCTTCCAGGCAGCGGTGGACCGGGGCCGCGACAACTGGACGGTGGGGCTGTGCAAGGAGCTGGGCGATCCGGCCGAGCAGCGCGACTGCGCGGTGATGGCCCATTACTGGACCCGCATCCTCCTCCGGATCCCTGCATCCGGGGCGGACAAGGCGGCCGTCCTCGCCGAGTGCGCCCGCATCCCTGCCGACTTCACCACGCTCCACGACGTCTGCACGGCCATGGCTGCCACACCCATGGACTACAACAAGAGCCACAAGGTACTGACCGACGAGCTGCCGTCGGTCGCGCACGCCAACATCCTCTTCTCCTCCAACGGAAAGAGCTGGACCCCGGCGACCGATCGCTGGAAGGCCGGCTACGGCGGCTGGACGTGGAACGCGAAGTTCGCCGATCTGGACAACGACGGCTGGCAGGACCTCTTCATGGTCCAGGGGACACGGCTGCGGCTCTACAACCCGTCCAACGTCTTCTACCGGAATGCCGGCGGCGCGAAGCTCGAGGAGGCCACCCGGGAGGCCGGGCTGGAGGATCACCTTCCCACCGCCGCGTCGCTCTTCCTCGACTACGACAACGACGGCGACCTGGACCTGATCACCTTCCCGCTGCAGCTCACGCCGGTGTTCTGGCGGAACGAGAAACCCGCCGGACCCGGATTCGAGGTCGCGCTCGATGACCGGCGCACCGCCAACCGATACGCCGTTGGGGCGACGGTGGAGATCCGCGGTGCCGCCGCGAAACACCAGATCCGGCAGATCAAGGCGAGCGGCGGACACCAGTCGCACGACGCGCTGGTGGCCCGCTTCGGGCTCGGTGACTGGAAGGAGGTCACCTCGGTGAAGGTCCTCTGGCCGGACGGCGACGCGAGCGAGATCAGCGGAGCCTTCCTTCCCGGGCGGTACCGCGTGGTGCGGCGAGCCGAGTAGGAGAGATCCACGGGCCCCAGGACCCGAAGCCTCCTCGCAGGCCTCGCGCTCGTCCTCGTCGGTGGCGGCGTGGTCGCGCTCGCCCTCGTCGGCCGCGCCCCCCTGTCTCGTTCCCTCGCTCGACGTGATCTCGCCCGGGCGAAGCAGCTTGGCTCGCCCCCGGACGAGTCGGCAGAGGCGCTCCGTTCCGCGCTCCGCCGCGATCCGCGACTGGCCGAGCCCAGGGAGCTGCTCGCCCGCCTCGAGCTGCAGCAAGGAAACGTCGAGGAGGCGTTCCTCGGCTACCAGTCACTTGCCGAGCTGGAGCCGGATCGACCCGAGGGGTGGCGAGGTCTGGCCCGGGTGCGGACCCAGGCCGGCCAGCACGAGGAGGCGCTCTTCGCGCTCGACCGGCTCCTCGAGGCCGCGCCCTCCGACATCGAGGCGCGCCGGGAGCGCGCCAGGCTCCGGGAAGGTGCGGGCCAGTCCCGGGGAGCTCTGCTCGACGCGCGACGTCTGCTGGAGGCGGACCCCAAGGACGTCGAGGCCTGGGTGATCCGTCTCCGTTCCGAGCGGCGGATCGAGGGCGAGAAGACCGCGGCCGAGGTGGCGGAGGCGGCCATCGCCCGGGTGGGGAGAGATCCGGCTCTCCTCTCCGAGCTCGCTTCCACGGCGCCGGTGCGGCCCCCGGGGCCGCCTTGGACGCTGAAGGAAGGCTTCGCGGATCGGGCCGACCGGTGGCCGGGAACGCTCGGTCCGTTCATGACGGAGGTGGTCGGCACCATGCAGCGTCGAGACTGGGCCACCGCCGCCGGCCTCGCCTCCCGGGCCCGGCGCGACCACCCTGGAAGCTGCCTCGGCCCGTGGCTGGAGGGAGTCCTCGAGCAGGCGCAGGGAAACTTCGATTCGGCGGAGGCACGGCTCCTCGAGGCGCTCGCTCTCTGTCCCCGCTCGCATCGAGCGGTCACGAATCTCGCCGCGGTCTGGTCGCGACGGAAGGACACGCTCGCCGGCGCGGATCGCCTGGTCGCGCTGGTCGATGCGGACCCCGGGTTCGAGTACCCGCTCCCCATCGCCGCCCGGACCTATCTCGAGGCGGACCAGCCCGCGCGGGCGGAGGCGACCGCGCGCCGGATGCTTGCCACGGTGCCTGGCTCGCCGCGGCCGCACTCCGAGTTGGCCACGCTGTACCTCGAGCTCGATCGGCCGGGCGATGCGCTTCAGGTCTCCGAGCAGGGGCTCGCCCGGTTCAGAGGCGACCCGGAGCTGCTGCTGCGCGCTGCGCGGAGCAAGGCGGCGCTCGGGGACCGGGAAGGGGCGATCTCGACGTACGAGGCCCTCCTCGCAGCCCAGCCCGATCACCACCTCGGAGCGGCCGAGCTGGCAGTCCTCCTCGTCGATGCGCGCTCGGATGCAGCCTCGTCGAGGCGGGCGCTGGGGCTGGTGCACGGGCTCGCCCTCGACGGGCCGCTCGAGCCCGAGGCTCTGGGGGCCATCGGCCGCGTGTCGCTCAAGGCATCGAGGGACCCGGCCGCCGCGCTGCAGGCCCTCGAGCCGGCGGTTCGCGGCGCACCCGAGGATCCCTCGCTCCGGTACTACCTGGGGCTGGCGAGATCACTCGCGGGGAAGCCCGATCTGGCGCTCCCCGAGCTGCGGGTGGCGCTGCAGCTCGGACGCGCCTTCCCGGAGGAGCCCGAGACGCGGCGGCTGATCGGCGAGCTGGAGGCGAAGCGCTGATCAGAGCGCGGCGAGGAACGCCAGAAGGGCCGCCCGGTCCTCGTCGCCGAGCGCGGCGAAGCGGTCACGGGCTCCCGACCCTTGCCCGTCGTGGGCGGAGATGGCGGCGGGAATGGTCGTCACTCGCCCGTCGTGCAGGAGACGGCTCTGGAAGGCGAGACCCCAGAGAGGCTGGGTGCGCATCTCCGCGCCCCGCGCATCGTCCTGCTCGATGCCGTCTCCCAGCGCACCCATGTCGTGGAGGAGGAAGTCCGAGTACGGGTGGTACGCCACCCGATCCAGCGCGGCGCTGGAGCTCGGGCCGGTGATCAGCGTCGGGACGTGACAGACGGCGCAGCCCACCGTGGCGAACACCTCGCTGCCGCGCTTCACCTGCCCGGACAGCACCGGCGCGGGTGGCGGCCCGAGGAAGCGCATGAAGGCGGTGAAGCGCGCGATGTCCCGCCCGTCCGGATCGTTGATCGTGGGGTTGGGATTGTATGCGAGCACCGTGCAGTCGCCCTGGGGGCAGATCTCGTTCGGGAACTGCGGGCTGGTGATGCCCATCTCGTTCAGCGCAGCGTCCCCGGAAAACTGGAAGAGGGTGGGGACGTTCGCCTTCCAGCCGAAGCGACCCACCGCGCGCTGGCCGGTCCCGAGGTCGATCACCATCGCCGCCCGGCCGGCCGCCTGCGGGGCTGCCCGCACCTGCGCATCGGCAAGGGCGAGGAACACCGCGTCCGGGGTCGCATCCACGAGGCCGAGACCGAAGACCGGTTGCGTCCGCCGCCCGGCGACGACGTTGGCCTCGGGCGGGACGACCTCGGCCACGAAGTCGAAGCCCTGGACGGGTCCGATGCCGTGGTCGTGGAGGAGGGTGCCCCCCTTCTCGGTGAGCGGATCGAAGCCACCGTCCGTCAGGCGCCTGCCGTAGCGGGTCTCCAGCCGCTGGTTGGTGCCCCCGATGGCCGGAGGGAAGTCGTGACACTGAGTGCAGACCGGCTGGTTGAAGACCGGCCCCAGCCCGCTGCCGACTGCCTCCTGCTTCTCGAACGCGCCCCTCCCATCGAGGAAGGTGGCCCGCTCCTCCGCCGTGACCGACGGCAGTGGCTCTCCGTACTTGCCCGAGGTCAGGTCGGCGGTGAACGGGGCCCCGGCGTCCGCAGCTGGCGAGGCGGAGCTTCCGCACCCGCTCACGGCGGCGCAGACGAGGAGCGCCGCACAGGGCGAGCCCATCGTGCGAATTCGCCACAACGCCATCGCGGTCAGTGTTGACCGGCAGCACGTGCACTGGCAACGACCCTTCGTCCGCGGCGCGCTGCGGCACGCGCACCTCGAATGCTTGCCTGAGCGCTGGTCCGCCGCGTCCAGGGGGCCGGTTGGCCGTTCGCGCACCCCACGTCTAGAGTGCGCCGCGCCGGCAACGAGGAAGGGCTTCCGCATGCAAACGGTCGCCGTCGAACAGGGTCCCGCTCTCCGGAGATGGCTCGACGCACGGGTCGCCCTCACCCTGCTCATCATCGCGGCGATCTGCGGAGTGTTCTGGCTCGGGTCTCGCTATCCCTCTCTCCAGAGCAAGGCCGGAGCAGATCCCGACGAGGCGCTGTCCACGCCGCTCGGCTTCGAGAGCCACTTCCCCGAGCCTCGCGCGGACGAGAAGGGCAAGCGCATCCTCTGGGTGGCGGCCGAATGGGCGGTGACCAACAAGCAGGGGATGACCTTCGGCGTCCTCCTCGCCGCGGGCCTGCTGACGCTGGTCCCGCTGCTGCCCCGAAGGCGCGGGGGACGCTTCGCCGGGTCGGTGCAGGGCCTGCTCATCGGCACACCCCTGGGCGTCTGCGTGAACTGCGCGGCGCCCATTGGCCAGGCGATGCTCAGGGCGGGGAGCGCCGTCGAGGTCGCGCTCGGCGCGATGTTCGCCTCTCCGAGCTTCAACGTCATCGTGCTCGGGATGGTGCTGACGCTCTTCCCCTGGTACCTCGCCGCGCTGAAAGTGGCGATGAGCCTGCTGATGGTGCTGCTCGTCGTCCCTCAGCTCTCGCGCCTCGCCGAGCGTCCGGGCTGGCGACGGCCGGTGGAGACGAAGCCGCGACTCCCCGGCCTGAGGCTCTTTCAGTGGACCGACTCGCTCCTGGGCAGCGTCTCGCAGGCGTTCCTCACCCCCGCCGGCGACGCGCCGAAGGGCTTCTTCGCCGCCGTGGGCTGGGTCGTGCTCCGGTACGCGCGAAATCTGTGGACCGTCCTGCGAATCTCCCTGCCCCTGATGGCGGTGGCCGGCCTCCTCGGCGCGGCGATGGTCGAGCTGCTCCCCTGGACGCGGGTCGCGGAGATCGCCCAGGTGGACGGGCTGCTTCCCAACGCGGCGGTGCTGGTCCTCGTCGCGGTGTTCGGGACGCTCCTGCCGGTTCCGATCGCCTTCGATGTGGTGGTCTGCGCCGTGCTGTGGAACGCGGGCGTCCCGACCTACGTCGTGGCCACGCTGCTGGTGACGCTCGCGCTGTACAGCGTCTACCCCTGGAGTCTCATCGGCACGACCCTCTCCTGGCGCATCGCGGCGGTCGCCGGTGCGGCGGTGATGACGCTTGGAATCGTGGCCGGGGGGATCGCGGGCCTCGCCTCGCGGTGGCAGGACCTCCGGACCATCCAGAGTGCGGCGAACGTGCTGAGCTCCATCCCGGCGCCTCAGCCCCAGACGGTGCTCCTCCCGAAGGGAAGGACCGCGAAGGAGCTCGCGGGCCTCGCCCCGGCACTCACCGCGCCCACACGGATCGCCGGGGACGGAACGCTCGAGCTGCTGGGAGCCCCGTTCGCGCCCCCGGTCGCCGGTGGATCGCGCACGCCATTCACCCGCATCGAGGGGGCGCAGATCGGGCTCGACCGCCTTCCCATGCCACGGCCCTACCAGGTGATGCAGCCCGGGCCGATGCACATCGGTGGGCTGGCCGCGGGCGACGTGAACGGAGACGGGTGGCAGGACCTGGTGGTGGGCACGAACTTCGGCGTGCTCCTCTACGTGAACGTGGGCGGGCAGTTCGCCCGGCAAGAGGTCGACTTCCCCGCGATGCGGGACTGGATGATCTCGGTCGTCGCGCTGGAGGATCTCGACGGCGACGGCGCGCCCGACCTCTTCTTCTGCACCTGGATGCACGGCTGCCATGTGCTCTTCAACCGCGACGGTGGGTTCTCCGCCGCGGCGCGCGCCGAGCTGCCGCGCCTGGAGGAGACGGCGGTGACCGCGGTGGCGTTCGCCGACGTCGACCGCGACGGTTGGCTGGACGTGGTGACCGGCGCGAGCACCTCTCAGCCTCGCTTCTTCTATCCGGCGCCGGCGGTGAATCGCCTCTGGCACAACGGGGGCGGAGGCAAGTTCACCCCCGAGACGCTCGCCGGCCCCGAGGGAGACACCCTGACGCTGCTCTTCACCGATCTGAATGGTGACGGGTGGCCAGACCTGCTGGTGGGCAACGACTTCGACGAACCCGACCGCACCTACCTCAACGAGCACGGCAAGCTCCGTCCGCTGAAGGGCGCCGAGAGCCCCCTCCCGCTGTCCACGACCACCACCATGTCTGCCGACTCGGCGGACATCGACAACGACGGGCACGACGAGCTGTACATCGCGCAGATCGCGATGGGCACCGTCAGCCAGATGGCGAAGGCGCTCGCGGCGCCGGTGAGCAGCTGCGAGATCTACCCCGACCTCGCCGAGCGCACGCGGTGCGATCAGGCGGCCCGCTTTCAGCTGGCATCCATCGAGGCGAGAAACCTCAACTCCATCGAGCCCTGCATGGCGCTGAGCGATCCGCTGCAGCGCCGGGACTGCGTGGTGACCGCGCACCACTGGTTCCGGGTCCTGGCGCGGCTCCCGGCGCTGGGGGCGGACAAGGCGAAGATCATGGAGGAGTGCGCGAGGATCCCCGCCGACTTCACCAGCATGAAGGACGTCTGCGGCACCATCGCCCTCAGCCCGATGGACCACGAGACGTCGGACGTCACCTACGCCGACGAGATCCCCTCGGTGAAGCACACCAATCTCCTCTACGCGCCGGGCGGGAAGACCTTCCGCGACATCACCAGCCAGTGGCACGCCGGCTTCGGCGGCTGGAGCTGGAATGCGCGCTTCGCCGACCTCGACAACGACGGCTACCAGGATCTCTACGTGGCCCAGGGCTCGCGCCTCCGGCCGGGGAGCGTCTCGGCCACCTTCTACCGGAACGACCACGGGAAGGCCTTCACGGAGGAGACCCGTCGTTTCGGGCTCGAGGATCACGTTCCGACCGGGAGCTACGTCTACATGGACGTGGACAACGACGGGGACCTTGACCTCGTCACCCACCCCTTCCAGCTGACCTCGGTGCTCTGGCGGAACGACGCGCCGCGGGGGCCTGGGTTCGCGCTTTCGCTGGACGACCGCACCAGCCACAACCGGTCGGCGGTGGGAGCCCGGATCCAGATCCGCGCGGCCGACGGCAGGCTCCAGACGAGGGAGATCAAGGGCAGCGGCGGCTACGAGTCCTTCGATCCGCCGCAGGGGTTCTTCGGCCTCGGTGACTGGCCTTCGGTCCAGTCCATCAAGGTCACCTGGCCGGACGGGAGCACCTCGAGCCTCTCCGGGCTGAAGCTGGCTTCCGGGCGTTACACGCTGGTCCGGACGGCGAAGTAGGGGACGCCCTCGAAAGAGCGCTGACGCGAGCGCACGCTCATCGCACGGAGTCGGCAGCCGCCCGCTTCGGGGCCGGAGCGAGCCGCGCCTCCGGCTCGCCCTCGCGGAGCTCGTAGGTCCGGTCCGCGAGGAGGCCGTGGAACTGCTGCGGCTTGCCTCCCGGCCACTGGACTTCCAGGAGGTCGATCGTCGTCGCCTCGCCGAGCCCGAGGTGCGGCCGCAGGCTCGAGGCACCAAAGCTTCCGCCGCTCCCCACCAGGGCGTGGACCTCCCGGTGTCCTCCACCCGAGGTGGGGAGCACGAGGCGAATCCGCGCCCCCACGCCGAAACGGTTGGACGCCTTTCCCAGCAGCTGCAGCTTCACCCAGTGGTTGCCGTGCCCGGGGTTCTTGTAGAGCGAGGTCCAGAACCGGTCGCTCGGATACACACCGCCCATCACCTCGACCACGTCCTGGTTCCCGCTCTGGTCGATGTCCCCGAACGCGACCGCGTGCCCCTTCTGGAGATTTCCGAAGCCGCCCGACGTGGTGACGTCCTGGAACCTCTTGCCGTGGTCGTTGCGGAACATCCGGTTGGGGACGAGCGTGGTCAGCGGTGGCGCCCCGGTCCCGAGGTAGAAGTCCAGCCACCCGTCGTTGTCCAGGTCGCCATAGTTCGCGCCCATGGTGAGCAGCAGCCGGTCGAGGCCAACCTGCTTCGAGACGTCGGTGAACGTGCCGTCGTGGTTGTTGTGGTACAGCCGAGGCCGCTCTCCGGCCGCCTTCTCCTTGTTGCCGAGGACCTCGCGGACGATGTTGGGGAGGGCGGCGAAGTAGCCAGTGACGAAGAGGTCCAGCCAGCCGTCGTTGTCGTAGTCGAAGAACCAGGTGGTGAAGCTGACCTTCGGCTCTGCCACACCTCCGCGCTCGGTCACGTCGGCGAACATCGGGCCTGACCGCTTCCCCGTTCCGAGATTCCGGAAGAGGTGGTTCGGTCCGTCGAGCACCGAGACGTAGAGGTCGGGCCAGCCGTCGTTGTCGATGTCACCCCACACCGCCGCCTTCACCATGCCCGAGAGCTGGATGCCCGAGCTCTGGCTCACGTCGGTGAAGGTGCCGTCGCCGTTGTTGAGGTAGAGCTGGAAGTTCGGCGTTCCGGCCGGCCAGGTCACCTGCCGGCTGATCTCGTAGCCGACGAAGAGATCCAGGAATCCGTCGTGGTTCACGTCCGCCCAGGCGGCGGTCTGCGAGGGGAGCTCGGTTCCGAGCCCGGCCTCGTAAGTGACGTCGGTGAATGTCCCGTTGCAGTTGTTGTGGAGCAGTGACGGAGGGTAGCGGCCGGCGGTGTGCAGCCACGCGCCGCGAGGGATGAACACGTCGATGCAGCCGTCGTTGTCGTAGTCGGCCTGGAAGATGTCCAGCCCGCCGGTCAGCCCCTTCAGCCCCGCCGGCTCGGTCCGTCGGGTGAAGTGTCCGTCTCCGTCGTTGTGGAAGTACTCGAGCTGGTCGGTGATCCCCATGTGGGAGATGAGAATGTCCAGGTGCCCGTCGTTGTCGAAGTCCTCGAGGATCAGGCCACCCGCCGCGCCGAACTCGACCAGCCCGCGGCTCCGCGCCACGTCCGGGAAGCGGCCGATGTCGAATTCCGACTCGAGGGCCCGGGGAGGGACGAGCCACTGCGGAGGCACGCCGCCGGGATACTCGCCGAGGGTCATGTAGCCGATGTTCATGAGCCAGCGATAGGACAGCGCGTTCTCCGCGCTGGTCCTCGGGTTGGAGAGCAGGTCGCGATACAGCTCCACCGCCCGCTCCGAACCGCGCCGGATCCGGTGCACGCCCTCGCCGCCGATCGGGAAGATGCACGAGTCCGGAGTGTGGTGTTCGGCGCAGTTCTCGGTCTCTCCGCGCCTCAGGTGGGCGAAGGCCAGGTCGGCCTGGATCGCCTCGGCCGCATCCGCCGGCATGACCGAGCCGAGCTCGCGCTGGAGATCCTCGAGGGTGGAGATCGTGGTCTCCACGTCACCGTCGTAGAGCGACTGCGTCGCGATCTCGCGCTCGGCGGTGAAGCGCTTCTGGGGGTCGTGCTCGGTGGCGAGCGCTCCCCGCAGATCGGCAATTTTCTCCTTCTGCTTGTCCCACTGGTTGTCCCAGGTACCCTCGCGCTGCGCCAGCGAGGCGAGCTTGGCGACCATGTCCACCGGTGGGTGGCGCTTGGGGCGAGCGCGGATGCCCACCGCGACGCCGACGGCTGCCACCGCGACGACGGCCAGCACGAACAGAGGGCGCTTGTTCATCGACGGGCGAAGGAGACCAGCGTCATTCCGCGCCGGCGTCAAGGCGCGGGGCGACTGGACCGGTCAGGGCGCTGCGGACCGTCGCGCAGCAGGCGCATCGCCTCCAGGCGCTCGGGGAACGGGCGAGGCGAGTCGAGTGCACGCCTCAGCTCCTCGCGTCCGCGCTCGCTCGCCCCCGAGGCGAGGTAGACGCTACCGAGGTGAAAGCGCACCGAGGGCTCATCCGCCGAGTGCCCCACCGCGAGCTCGAGCAAGGATCGGGCGAGGTCGTCCCGGCCAGCCTGGTGGTGCATCCACCCGAGCGCGTCGAGCAGCTGGGGGTCCGACGGCCGGTCGTTCGCGAGCAGCCCTAGCGTCTCGAGGAATTCCTGGTGAAGCTCGGGCTCCGTCCGTGGGGCGAGGAGCATCGCCAGCCGGTAACGCGCGAGGTCGAGGTCCGGCCGGCGCCCGAGGAGCGTCCGGTAGGTGGCGATTGCCTCCTCCGGGTGGCCGAGCGCGGTCTGGATCTGTCCCGCCATCATCTGCAGGTCGGTGCCGCCGGGAAACCGGCCGGTACCCTCACGAGCCACTTCGAGCGCCTCCGGGATCCGGTCCAGCCCGAAGTCGAAGTCGATGAGGTGCTGGTAGGGGACGGGTGAATCGGGCTGCAGCTCGAGACCACGCCGCAGGGCGCCCTCGGCCCGGAGGGGATCGCCGGCCTCGATGTATGCGCGCGCGGCGATGTAGCGAACGATGGAGAGCCTGGGGTCTCGCTCCGCGAGCGTCATCAGCCGGCCGGCGGCGTAGGCGGCGCCTCCCTTGCGTGACCAGACCCGGCCGAGCGTGGCCACGAGGACCGGAGACCGCGGGGCGCTCCGGAGCGCGGTCGTGAGCCGTTGCTCGGCGGCGTCCAGGTCTCCGCGGTTCAGCTCGAGGAGGCCGGCCAGGAAGGGCCCGAAGATGGAGCCGGGAAACTGGAAGCCGGCTGCGTCGGCGATGCGCTGCGCCTCGGCCCAGTCCCGACGTTGCGTCTGTACCTCGAAGCTCTTCCGCATCTCTCCCATCCGGCCCGGCCAGTACTCGCGGGTCCAGGCCCCGAGGTTGCTCCGGTCGACCTGGGCATCGGGGCGGAGCCGGCGCGGCGGTGCGGGAGCAGGCCCGAGGTCGACGTTTCCCCCGACAGCGGCGGTGCCCTCCGCACGGGCTTGCGAGCGGAGCAGGAGAGCACGCGCGCCGGGATCCTCGGGCGCGGCCCTCGTGGCAGCCCGGGCATCCTCCAGCGCACCCAGGTACCGGCCGAGCCGCTCGCGAACCTCCCCGCGCTCGCGGTGGGCATCGGCGTTCCCGGGAGCCGCCTCGAGCGCCTGGTCCAGCGTCACCTCGGGTGCCTCGAGCAGCCCCGAGCCGCGCATCAATCGGGCCAGGGCGATCCACGCGTCCGGATCCTCCGGGGTCATCTCGGTCAGGCCCTGGTACTCGAGGAAGGCGACCTCCTGGCTTCCCCGGGCGAGCTCGAGCGCGGCGAGCTGCTTCCGCGGCCCCGGGTCCTCCGGCCGGAGAGCCAGGGCGGCGCGAAGCTCGGAGCGGGCACGCTCGACATCGCCAGCCTCGAGCGCGGTCCTGGCGCGGCTCGTCGCCATCTCGGCTCGCTTCCCGCGGACGAGCCTCGAGTCTGAAGCGTTGATCGCTCCGAGGACCACGAGCGTTGCCAGGACGACGAGCCCCGCCAAGCGGCCGGCCACTTTCCAGCGAGCCCGGGCCGAGTCCGGAGCGCCGCCGTCGCGTCCCCGGCGCTTGAGGTGGCGAGCGCGTCTCACCAGGAGCAGTCTCCCGGATCGGCCCGGTTCACGCACGCGCGTCCTCGGTCGAATGCGCGGGGTGTCCGGTCAGCGCGCGCCGAGCGGGGCTGGCCAACCCCGCCAGGACGTTCCCCACCGTGCTTCAGCGCTGTCGGGGCCAGCGCCCCAGGACGCCGAGGTAGAGGAGAGCAAGGAGCGCCACGATGGGCAGCACCGTTGCTCCGGCGCTGGAGCAACCACTGCTCTTCGCAGGCGGAGACGTCGGCTGAGGCGCCCCTCCATCGGGCGGCCCGGGGGGACCGGATCCGGCATCGGTCCCGGCATCGCCGATTCCGAGCACTCCCTGGATGCGCTGCCAGTGGGCGGCGCAGTTCGTCTGGACCGGAGCACAGCTCAGTGGTCCGAGGAGGTCCCGGAAGCTCATGACTCGCTGGAAGGTCTGCCCGTCGTCGTCGCTGGCCGCGAGGCTGTACCCATCGGTGACAATGTCGGTGCAGGCGTAGATCCGGCTGCTGCCCGGTCGCTGTCCGAGGCATCGGAGATGAGGCGCGCCCCGCTGCGCGAACTGCTGTGCTCCAGGGGGCAGCACGTAGAGCTGACCGGTCCTGGTGCCTGCATAGAGGGTGCCGTCTCCTGCCCGGAGGAAGGCGGAGAGCGCGGTCCCGATGGGAGGGAGGATCGTCTCGAAGCTCTGCCCGCTGTCCTCGGTGACCATCATCGAGTCGGAGACCGCACCGACGATGCGCAGATAGACCTTCTTCTCGTCGGCCGGATCCACCGAGAGGATCCGTGGCTCGGTCGCCGAGGGAAGCGGAATCGCGGTGGCGGTCCAGGTCGCACCACGGTCGGGGCTGAACAGGAAATGGGCCGGCCCGCCGGACAGCGAGATGCTGGTCGCGTACACCACACCCGCCTTCGCGCGGGCGATCTCCACCCCGGTGAGCAGGTCGGGGGTCTCGTACAGATGCTCCGGATCGAAAGTCTTCCCTCCGTCGTGCGAAGCCACGAGATAGCTGGTGACGTTGGTCGGATTGAGAAGCACGACGATTGCTAGAACAAAAGAAGCATCGTTCGGGTCGACGAAGATATCTGCGACTCTTTGCCCGAGCACAGCCCCGGTCGAGATGGGCCAGGTACAGGCCACGTCCGAGGAGCGGGTCAGGTTGACCGAGGTCGCCAGATACGCACCGTCGAGAGTCACCTGGTAGAAGCTGACCGAGTTGTTCGCCAGCGCGGCGTTCGAGCCGGCCACGATCCACGGCTCGCAGGCGTAGCGCCAGCTCGCCCCATCGTCCTCCGAGACGAGCAGTCCGAAGTTCGCCCCGATGAGGATGCGGTTCGGTGCGTCGGGCGGGAAGTGGAGGCTGAACTCGTCGGGGAATGCCCCGTTTGCCAGCGCCGGTCTGGTCGCGCCCAGGAGCAGCGACAGCAGAGCGAGGTGAAGGAGACTTGGACGGGCATCCGCCATCGGAATCTCGACCTCCGACCGGCCTCCAACCACGACCCTCTTACCGGACCACGCGTGATGCTGCCATTTCGTACCAGGAGTGACTGCGCGGCGCGTCTTGATTGCGCTTGCAAAGAATGAGAGAGGCCCATCCTCGAAGAGTTGCTCTTTTCTCACCCCTGGGTTGGTCGCAGAAACCTTAGGTCTCCTGAGCAGGAGAAGCGTTTAAGGCTGCACAACTGAAGTTGCTGGGGAGGCGAGTATGAAGGGGCACTGCCTTGAGGCCGCGGGCCGCACGTTCGGTGTGTTGCGAGCGCGAGCAGGCGGGCTTCGCGCGATTCTGTTGCTCCTCTCGCCGCTGATTCTCACCTGCGGCGACGACAACAACCAGCCGACCCCTCAGGCGTCGGTGCCCTGGACCAAGCCGGTGCCCAAGGCGACCTGCGGATCCGGCGACCGGGTCGAGCCCGGGCTGCAGGGGCAGACCAGCCTGGCCGACCGCATGTCCGGGGCCTCCGAGACCGCCTACAACTGCAATCTCGAGCTGGTGGGGCAGTACCAGGGCGAGGGCGCCGAGTGGCAGCTCACCTGGTTCAACGACTGCGCCTACTACGGGACGTACAACAACGCGCAGCAGCAGAACCTGGGTACGGTGGTCCTCGATGTCTCGAATCCTGCGAGCCCGCAGGCGACCACGCATCTCCAGAGCCGGGCGATGATCGACCCGTGGGAATCGCTGAAGGTCAACGAGACGCGCAAGCTGCTGGGGGCGACCAAGGGTCCCGGTTTCGGTCCCTCCCAGCCGACGGACCGGCAGTTCGCCTTCTACGACATCTCCTCGGACTGCAAGAATCCGAAGCTTCTCTCGGACGTCGACATTCCCGGCCACACCGGGCACGCGGGCAACTGGGCGCCGGATGGAATGACCTACTACGGGACCGGCGCGGGTGGGACGGGCTTCACCGCGATGGACGTTTCGGATCCGGCGAACCCGAAGCTGATCGGCCACTACGCCGACGAGATCGACTCGACCCATGACATCTCGATCAGTCAGGACGGCAAGCGCGCCTACCTGACTCGCTGGGGAAACTTCGTTCCCTTCTTCCTGCCCGGACCGAACGGGCTGGTGATCCTGGACACGTCGAACATCCAGAACCGAGTGGCCGGTGCACCGCCGCCCCGCCTGGTCGGCTCCCTGTACTGGGAGGATGGTGGCACGGCCCAGGAAACCCTGCCCCTCACCTACAAGGGCAAGCCGTTCATCCTCTTCACCGACGAGTGCGGCTATGGCGCGATGCCGACCCCAGGCGCCTCTCGCGAGGATGCGTGCAAGCGCGGAATCTCCCCGCACGGTTTCGCCCGGATCATCGACATCAGCGACGAGACCTATCCCCGGCTGGCCTCCAAGCTGATGCTCGAGGTCAACGATCCGGCCAACTGCAACCAGACCCTCAGCGACTTCCCGGCCGCCACCAGCGATCTGGATAACTACGGCTACTCGGCGCACTACTGCACACCCGACACGCCGACCGATCCCAAGATGCTCGCCTGCGGTTACTGGGGCGCGGGCCTGCGCGTGTTCGACATCCGCGACCCGTACAAGCCGCGCGAGATCGCCTACTACAAGCCGGCGGCACAGCGAATGAAGGTCCTCCCTGGTTCCTCGCTGTGGAACGACTACGGGGGCGCGGACCGCACCACGGACCGGGTCTCCGCGCACGTCCGCTTCCGGACCGTCGGAAACGAGAACTATCTCTGGTTCGCCGGGCAGGACAACGGCTTCATGGTCGTCCGCTTCACGAAGCCGTTCTCGCAACTGCTACCTTGATGGTTCCTGCGGCGAGCCCTTGAGCAATCTCAGGGCCTCGATTCGCTCGGGGAAGGGTCGTCCGGAGCCGAGAGCGGCCTCCAGCTCTCGCCGGGAGAGTTCCATCTCGTTCTCCCGCGCGTACACCGAGGCGAGGTGGAACCGAAGGCTCGGCTCATCGGGGGCGGCGCGCACCGAGGCCTCGAGGAGCTCCCGGGCCCGGGCCGTCTTCCCCGCGCTCGCGGCCAGCCACCCCAGCTGACCGAGCAGGGCAGGGTCCGAGGGGCGATCGCCACCGAGATCGTCGAGGAGCTCCCCCGAGCGGTGGGCCGAGCCGCTCTCGTGCTCCCCGGACGCGACCAGCTCGGCGAGCCTGTACTCCACGAGGTCGAGATCGGGCCGCTGACGAAGAAGTTGCTCGTAGAGTCGCCTGGCCTCCTCCGCTCGGCCGAGCCTGACCTGGAGCTCCGCGAACATCGTCTGCAGCGGCACGGACTGCGGAAACTGCTCCTGCCCCCGCTGGCAGACCGCCGCGGCCTCGGATGCGCGATCCACCTCGAGATAGAAAAGCGCCAGGTGCCGGTAGGTCGGGGCCGACGCGGGATCGCTCCTCAGCCCTCGCTGAAGCGTCGCCTCCGCACGTCCGGGCTCACGGCCATCCAGGTAAGCGCGCGCCGCGAGATACCGCGCCAGGACGAACCCCGGATCTGCGTCCGCGAGCCGCAAGAGCTGATCGCCGGCGTGCACCGCGCCCTTGTCGCGAGACCAGGCCTTCGCCAGCGCGGCGACGACCACTGAAGAGCGAGGGGAGGCGCGAAGCGACGCGAGGAGCTGCGTCCTCGCCTCCTCGGTCCGTCCTCGCGCCAGCTCGAGGATTCCACCGACGAAGGCAGCGAACGAGGTGCCAGGGTACTTCTGCCGGACCGAAGAGACGACGGCGTCCGCCCCCGCCCAGTCCTGTTGCCGCAGTCGGCCCTCGAGTGACTGCCGGATCTGGGCAAGGCGCCCGGGCCAGTGCTCGCGCGTCGCGACTGCGGGATCGGTCGTCTTCATCCATTCCTCGGCACGGACCCTGGCCGAAGCGGCTGGAGGCGGCCCCAGCTCTCGGTCGAGGGCCCGGGCCACGGCCCTGTCCACCTTCTTCCGGTCGTTTCCTGCGGCCTGCAGCTCGTTCTGCAGATCGGCGAGGAGCTGGCCCTTCGGCACGTTCCGGCTTGCCTCCTCCAGGCGTTGCAGCGCGGTGTCGACGTGAGCTCCAGCCGCTTCGACCACGCTCCGGAGCACAAGCATCTCCTCGTCGAGCGGAGAGCCGGAGAGGACCCCCTCCACCTGAGCGCGTGCCGCGGGGAGGTTTCCGGCGCGGACCTGAACCCGTGCGAGCGTCCGGCGCCATGCGGGGTCGTCCGACGTCTGGATCTCCCGATCCAGGAGGCTCAGACCTTCCTGAGCCCGGCCGACGTCGGCGAGGAGCCAGGCCTGCGCGCGGACCAGCGTGGGCTTGGGTCCCACGCCTTTCACGGCCCGCGTGGCTGCCTCGAGTCCTGCCGCCGGGCCTCGTGACCGAGCGGTGCTCCGGATGAGCAATCCCCAGGATGCGACGTCGGTGGGATCTGCGGCCACCGCCAGCTCGGCATCGCGGAGCGCGCCGTGATAGCGGCCGAGCTCGAAGCGAACCGCTGCCCGCATGCGATGAGCGTCGGCTCGCCGAGGATCCGCGTCGATGGCGCTATCCAGTGCGGCCTCCGGAGCGGAGACCAAACCGGTCCTCGCCATCAGGTCCGCGAGGCCGATCCATCCGTTCGGATCCTCCGGACGCATCTCGGTCGTCGTCTGGTACTCGAGGAATGCAAGCTCCCAGTCACCGAGCCGTCGCTCGAGCTCTGCCAGCCGCAGGCGGACTGCCGGGATGTTCGGATCGAGTCGAAGCGCCCGGCGTAGATTCAGCCGTGCCTCGGCAAGCTCGTTCCTGCTCAGGAGCCCCTCGCCGCGGCTCGCGATGTGGCGCGCTCGAAGCTCGGCCAGAAACCGGGACTTCACCAGGATGAAGACGCCGACCGAGCTCGCGATGAGCAGGCCGATCAGGATCCACGTGCGCCGGCCGAGTCGGTGCCACTCGACCCGCGGCAGCTTGCGCATAGTCGAGGCACCATACGCCCGCCCTCCGAAACGCAGCAACGTCGAGGAGAGCGGGCAACTGCCACCCTCGGCTTCGAAGGCACGACGGCCACCCGTCCGGGGCGTCCCGCTCCATCTGCCCCGAGTGCGTGCAGCGAGCGAGCCCTTTCGAGCAGGTGCGTGCGCGGCTCGGAAGTCGGCGAGCGTTCCGAGAATTTCAAGCTGGCGCTGTTCCTGCCTCGGCCATCGTGGCGCGCCGTAGGAGTTCTGAAAGAACCTGCACTCGCTCGAGTGCCTGTGGTGGTGGGGACACTCCAGGCATCGCGTGCGTCGTCCACGTGTCCAGTGCGGTCACCGCGAGTGCCAGCCGCCGGGCGAAGGTGACCCGTTCCATCGCCCGCGCCTCGTCTGGCCCGCGGTTCATCGGCTGGGCGAGCCGCCGCTCGAGAGTGGTCTCCGCCTCGTTGATCGCGATGCCCGCGCGACGCCGGGCGTCCTCGATCCGTCGAACGTCCTCTGGCCGTCGCAGTGCGAGCGCCGACTGCACCAGGTCCTGGTACGCCTCCACCGCTCTGGACATTGCCGACAGCGCCGCGGGAAGCCCGATCCGTTCCTCCCAGCCCGGGTAGATGAAGAGCGCGGCGAGCAAGGCGATTCCCCCGCCGAGCACCGTGTCCCCGGCGCGGGCGGCGGCCGTCGACCAGTCTCCGGGCGAGTGCATCGCCACCAGCACGAACACCGGAGTCACGAAGAAGGTGAACAGCCGGAAGCTCCGTGGCCGCGTCACCACCGCTGCCATGGAGAGCGGAAACATCGAGAGTGCGAGCAGGAGTGGGCTCCGCGTCGTCGCGGCCAGGAGGATCACCAGGAGACAGCCCAGGCAGGTGCCTACGACTCGCTCGGTGGCCATCTTCACCGTTGCTCCGCTGTAGGGCTGCAGCACCGCCACGGTGGTGATGCTCACCCATGCCGCATGCTCCGGCGACAGCCAGGTGCCCACCGCCCCTGACAGGGCGGTCGCACAGAGGACGCGGATGGCATGACGGAAGATCGGCGAGCGGTCCGAGAAGGAGTCCCACAGCGGCTGGAGCCGCGGGAAGCGGTCGCTCCCGGGTGGCGCAGGTTCACCGGCCCCGCCGGCCCGCTCCTGTCCCAGCGAGCCCACGAGCGCGGCCGACTCGGTGCTGGCCTGGTCGAGCCTCGCGAGGAGCGGCCGCAGTGCTCCGCCCTCGGACAAGGGGCCACCGTCCACCCTGGTCTCCGACGGCCGCCATGCGCGCGCCAGCAGAACGGAGCGGACGCGCGCGTAGCGTCGGGCGAGCCGATCGAGCGTTGCCCGGACCTCGGGCGGAACGGCGCTCCCGCCCTCGACCTCGCTGGCCAGGGTCACCAGGAGGAGGAACTGCGTCTCCGCCAGCCCCAGCAGGACGCGGAGGTTGCTTCCCATGACGGACTCCCCGGAATGCCGGGCGCGGACGGCCAGGGCCATCGCCCGTGCTGCCTCGATCGCATCGCGAATCCGGCGAGGATGGTGCCTCGCGAGAGTGACCCAGTGCTCCTCCTCCGTTCGTCCCGCTTTGAGAGATCGAGCCAGCTCCGCGCAGTACCTGCTCAGCTCCGAGTAGACGACCGCGAGGCTCCGCCGGACCGGGAGGTGCGTCCAGACCGGCCAGAGCGTCGACGAGAGCAGCACGGTGATCCCGCTGCCAGCGGCGAACCAGAGTGCGTTCCGCAGAGAATCCCGGGAGGGAACGGCGGTGGCGATCGCGGTGACGATCGCGAGCATCGTTCCCATGCCGCCCAGCCCGGACCCCCAGGCCCGAAGGAAGGAGGCGCCGCACGCAACCGCAGCGAGGGAGACGACCGCCAGCGGCTTGTGGACTGCCACGATCTGACCGGCCCAGACCAGTGACGCCGCCAGCGGAACGAAGGCGAAGAGGATGCGGGCGCGCCGGGCGCGGGAACCACCCGGGTCGGCAAGCGTCGCCAGCCAACCACCGAAGGCCATCCAGCGGAGCTCCGGACGGGCGAGCTGGATGGACAGACACAGGGGAATGACGGTCGCCAGCGCCGCCCGGAACCCGGTGGCGAGATCGGGCCCGAGCGCCTGGATCTCGACCCAGGACAAGTGAGTCCTCGAGAAGGCTTCGAGGAGGGCGCCGGGTCGCCGCCCGCGTGCAGAGCCCCCGTTCATGTGGTGCGCTCCACCGTTGCACGCGGAGGCCCGAACGCGCGAATCGGCGCATTGGCCGGGCCTCGCCTGTTTCCCCCGGAGCTGCCGGCCAGGGATCTCATGGCCTGGGCAGCATGTGCGCCAGCGTCCAGTCGCCGCCCAGGGAAACGTGCAGCGTCCCCTCCGGTCTTCTCGCGTATTGCAGATCGACCTGCTGCATCGTTCCTCCTTTCCACTTCCGTTGCTGCTCGATCAGCGCAGGCCTCCTCCCAAGGCCTGATCGCGCCTTGTGCTTGCCGGTCTCGCTGGCCGGACGGTCGAACCGCTCTCCGGAACCCCACCGTCTCTGGTGCCCGGCTGCTGACGAGTGTTTCGCAGCAGTTCCCGAGGCCTTCGGCCTAGCTGCCGGAAACAGGTTCCGTCGAGACGGCACCCATGGTGGTGGCCATCACGTTGACCCCTGCCCAGCTCATCGCCGTCTGTCCGCGCGCATCGGCGAGCGCGGTCGTTCCCTTGAACGAGGTCCTGCGCCGGACCCGGAGCGTCACCGAGCGGCGAGTGGCCATGCTGCTGGCACAGCTCGCGGTAAGGTCGGACTCGTTCACCCGCCTCGAGGAGGAGGACGCGGCACGCAGGGCCTCCACGCCCTATTTCGGTCGGGGATGGATCCAGCTGACCGGTCTGCGGAATTATCGAGCCGCGGGGGCCGCCCTGGCTCTCGATCTGATCGACCGCCCCGAGCTGGTCGTGCCGCACAACGTCGACGTGACGGCATGGTACTGGAGTGCTCACCGGCTGCATGCCTTCTCCGACCTGGGTGACGTGCACGGCTGCACCCGCGCCATCGACTGGACAGCGACGCGGCCACGCCAGCTGGCGATTCGCCGCGCGATCTACGAGCGAACCCTCCGGGTGCTCGCCGGCCCGCGCGGGCTCGCTGCCTGAGCCGAGAGCTGCAGCTACACCGGCGCGCCCAGGGCCTCGGGTCGCGGTGAAGCTCAAGGGAAGGTCGAGCTCTGCTCGAGCGTGGTCCGGAACTCGACCGGAACCTGGGTCCCTTGCGGCAGGACGAAGATGACGCGCGCGATCCGGGAGAAGCTTGCCGCATGGTCCACCAGCGTGCTCGGCTCCAGCAGGATCTCCTCGTGATAGTCGAGCGCCGCGTCGACCACCTGCGCGTCGGCAGGAGCCACTCCCGTCTGGGTGAGGAACGCGGATGCCGAGCGCACCGCGTTCTCCACGCGGTCCGATCTCAGCTCGTATTCCGCCGTCACCCGGGCGCACCGGGCGCTCCCGCAGGGCTCCAGCCGTTCGACTCTCATCGTCTTGCGGTCGATCGCGGGGTCAGGATCCATCGCCACCCAGGTCGATCCGGGGGCGCTCGCATGCCCGACGACGTCGCGGACCACCATCTCGAAGAGCGCCACGGCGATCTTCCTCACCTGCTCGGGTTCGATCGTCGCTGCGGAGTCGGTGCCCGTCGGCCCGGAGAGGCTCGACAGCATCCTCGCTGCCCGCTCGGCGCCACGAACTTCGAGGACACGTGGCCCGGGGCTGACCAGGAGGACCACCGAGACGCTCTCGGCCGTCGGGCCCTCGACCTCGGCGGCCGTGGCATCGTTGACCCGGACCGACAGCCGCCGGAGCTGGTGGGTGACGAGGGTGAGGTCCCCCTGACGGGAGAAGGACACGTTCCAGACGAACTCCTGCTCCTCGCGCTGCCGCAGCGGGCTCCCGATCACCGTGGTCTGGTTCACCACCTTGACGGTGCGGACGTAATGAGTCCCGATCCGCGGTGCATAGGTGAACGTGGGAGTCACCGCGGGGCTCGTTGCGCACGCGCCCCCGAGCGTCGCGAATGCGCAGAGCAACGCGTGCGGCAGGTCGAACCATCCTCGTCGTCGGGCGATGATCACACCAGTGAGACGCTGGGGCGCTCGGGTGTGTTTCCCATCCCGAGCACTCGAGCCCGGACGGGGCGCCGACCACCGCCGGGCCGGGTCAGGCCGGATGACCGAACAGCTGCTTCGCCTGGATCCGTGCGGCGACGCCCGGCGGCACCAGGGATGTCCAGGTGGGGTCCCCGGCACGGATACGCGCCAGCACGTCGGGTGCGTGGATCGCCAGGAGCCCCGGATCGGAAGGCCAGAGTGGCCGCAGATGGTCAAAGGCGAGGACGAGCTGGCGGAGGTGATCCGCGGGTGCGGAGGGCGCGGGATCGAGGAGGGTCAGGATCTGCCCGCCGGGCTCGAGGTTCGGATACACGTAGACCTTGACCGAGCGCTTGAAGAGCCGGCCCACCGCCTCGAGCACTCCGCCGTCCAGCTTCTTGCTGAACTGCTCGTCGAACAGGGCATTCAGGGTGGACACCCCCAGAGCAATCCCGATCAGCTTGTCGGTGTAGGCGGAGAGGTAGTCCGCGAGCTGGTAGAACGGTCCGAACCGGGACACCAGCACGTCGATCCCCAGCGGGTGGAGGATCTCGGCGCGGGCCAGGAAGTCCGCCGGCCCGGTCCGGCCATCCTCGGGTTGCAGGAGGTTGTTCAGCGTCATCTCCGCGAGCACGACCGGCTCGAGCCCACGCACCTCAGGCTCGAGCAAAAAGCGGTCCCTGGCACGCTCGAGCAGGTCCACGGTCAGCCGGGTGGCCGGACGGAAGCTGCCGCGCTCCACCAGGATCGGATGCTTGTGGAGCACCTCCGAGGGTTGCACCACCTCGCCATCGGCCGTGAACATGGCCGCGTCCGTCAGCCGGTGCTCCACCAGCTGCAGGCTCACGATCCGGTTGTCCACCCCGGCGAACGCCGGGCCCGCGACCTTGAGCACGTCGATCTCCACCCGCTCACGGCACAGATCGTCCAGCAGCGAGTCGAGCGCCCGGGGCAGGTCGTCACGGCTGAAGAACACAGCGTGAAGAAGGTTGACCCCTAGGATTCCCAGTGCCTCCTGCTGCTGGACCGGATCGCGATCGAGCAGGTGCACGTGCAGGAGGAGGGTCGAGGGGTCCTGACGTGGCTCCGCCTGGAACCTGAGCCCAACCCAGCCGCGACCGTGCTCCTCGCCCTCTCGCTTGCGGGTGGCCACCGTGTCCGCGAACGCGAAGAAGGTGGTTCGCTCCCCCCGCGCCGGCCCGAGGCTCTCGACCAGCTGCTTGAACTCCCGGTCGAGCATTGCCTCGAGGCGTTGCCGGCTGACGTAGCGCTGTGTGGGACCGTACTGCGAGTCACTCACGGCCATGTCGTACGCGGAGATGGATTTCGCGACTGTCCGTGACGCGCCGCCCACCTGGAAGAACCAGCGCGCCACCTCCTGTCCGGCGCCGATCTCCGCGAAGGTCCCGAAGGTCCTGGGATCCTGATTCACCTCGAGAGCCTTGCGCTGAGTCAGGGAGCCGATGTCGCCGGAGTACGTCATGTCACGTCCTTGGAAATGTCCTGTTCGGGGAAGGAAGGAGGAGAGGCGCCCGTGACCGCGGCGAGCTCCGCCGCGAAGCCGCGGACGAGCGCGAGGCTCAGCAGGTCCTCGTCCTCGACGGCCTGGGCGAGCTCTGCCGCGGACACGGCCAGCATCGTGGTCGGGACCAGCGCGGCGGCCTCGGTCGCGAATGCCACGCCCACGATCGCCTCCACCAGCCCGACGACCTCGCCGGCCCGGGCAAGATGCTCCGTGCCATCCGTCCGCAGGAACCGCAGCGAGCCCTGCGTGAGCACCAGGACGTCGGCCTGATCCGAGGAGGGGGTAATCGTCGCCCCCGGTTCCAGCCGCAGCTCCCGTGCCACGCGCGCGAGGCGCGCCACGGCGGTCATCCCGCCGCCACCCGGACCGAGGAGCTTCCGGAAGACCAGCATGCGCGAGAAGAGGTCGCTCTGCGTCGAGAGCGGTCCGCGGGAGACGCGGAACGTCGGCCCGCGGCCGCCTCCCCACGCCCGCAGACGGGCGGCCAGTGCGCCGAGCAAGTTCCGGCAGAGCTGTCCATGCTCCTCGAGCAGTGCGACCAGCGCGTCCTGCGGCACGACGAGGAGCCCGGTTCCTGCCGGTGCGACGAGGTCCGCCACGAGTGGCACCTCGCCGAGCAAGGCGAGCGCGGCCGCCCGGGCGGGATTCTCGGCGGTGCTGCCGCGCGCACCCGCCAGGGAGAGCTCGAGCTCACCCGAGAGCGGAACGTGCAGGGCCGAAGGCTGCTCGCCCGCGGCCACGAGCACCGTGCCCCTCGAGATGACCTCCTCGCTTCCCGCGAGCGCGATCAGGGACAGCTCCTCTGCGGACAGGATCTGGAAGGGGGCCAGCCGGGCGAGGGCGAGCACGCGCTCTGTCGAGAGGCTCCGATCGGAATCAATCATGGGTCGCTTCCGAGATGGAGAGCGGACCGTCGCTCACGGCGGCCAGCGCCGCGGTCCAGCCGCGCTCACGCGCCAGGCGGCGGGCCAGGAGGTGGACCATGCCGCTCCTCTGGCGGGAGACCAGCTTGAAGAACGACATGGGCGGCCTGCGGGGATCGAGCGGCGGAGGTGGCCGGTGGCCCGCCGGCTCGGCCCAGGTCGCCGGCCGGAGCGCTTCCAGCACCTGGTCGCGCCATCGGGCGGGCAGCATCTCGAGCAGGACCTCCCGGGCGGCTTCCCGCTGCCCGGAATTCCCCGATCGGGTGGCGTGAAACGCCCGTTCCACACGGCGCCCGGGAAGCAGGAGGTCGAGGGTGCGGAACACTCTCTCCAGAGCGTGGGTCTCCTTGTCCTCCAGCAGGTCGAGGAGCAGCCGTGCCGCCGGATCTCCGTCCGCCGCCAGCCCGAGACGCTCGCCCGCCCGGCGCAGGGAGCGGCTCCGGTGCGCGGCGGCCAGCTCGATCTCCAGCGCCGCCGCGAGGGATGCCCGGTCCAGAACGAGCCGAGGGTGGGCGCGCCGCAGCTGATTCAGGGCGCGGAGCGACCGGAAGCGGTCGAGGCCCCCGCGCGGCTGGGCGATCCTGCGGAGCAGGGCCGCCGCGGCCTGCTCGGCGGGAAACTCCGCGAGTGCTGCGGGTAGCTCGCGGGCGAGTCCGTACGGGGTCTGCTCCCGCAGGAGCAGGGCCTCCAGCAGCTCGCGGGCCGGCTCCGCCATCGCGCGGAGCGCCCTCCGGGCTCCCGGACGCAGCCGCGGGTCCTCGAGGAGGGCGACGGTCCGGACGATCAACCGTGGCGGCAAGGATCCGAACCCGTCGACTCCGCGCAGCAGCTCCTGCTGGACCTGGCGGTCTCCCCAGCGGAACATCCAGAGCGCAATCGGGAGCAGGTCGGGACGCGGCGCTGCTGCGATCGCCCAGGCGAGCGCCCGCCGCTCCGTGATGCTCCCGTGTCGGACGAGGAAGACCAGCCCGGCCTTGAATCCCCGGCCACCGTCTCGCGCGCCGGACAGAGCGACGAGCGCGGCGGATCGGACCTCGAGCTCGGGATCCTCGAGCAGCGGGACCAGATCCCTCGCAGGCCTTCCGGCACGGAGCCAGAGCTCGGCTGCGGCGCACCGCACCGCCGGCGCGGGATGCCGAAGCAGGGAAGGCAGCAGCGCCTCGGCGTCCGGACGACGAAGCGGAGCCAGCACGCGGAGCGCTGCGAGCACGACCGATGTATCCGGGTGGTGCAGGATCAAGGCCGGGACCAGGCGGGTTCGCTTGCCTCGCGCCAGCACCTCGAGCGCGGTCAAGACCTCCACCGTCCGGGGTGAGCCGAGAGCGGCGACCAGGATCTCCGCGGCCGCCAGGTCCAGCGGGCCATCGGGGAGGGCGTCGATCCGTCCGGCTCCGAGCTGCGCCTGGAACCGGACCAGGTACCTCGCGCGGAGCGCACGGGTCGCGAGTACCCAGACCAGTGCGACCGCGGCGAGCAATGCCGTGACCACACCGAGCCGTGTCGGAGGCGGGAACCCGCCGGTGACGAGGAGGATCACCGAGGCCGCGGCTTGCCCTCCGCGCTGTCCCAAGGTGTCGATGGACGGCTTCACCATCCGGCGCTCGGCCGATGCGACCGGCAGGTAGAGCAGCTCGCTCCCGACGCGGTGGATGGAAGGACGGACGCCGCCGTCCAGCATCTTCAGGACGAAGAGGAGTGCCAGGCTTCCGGCGACTGCGTAGCCCACCGTGCTGGCGAGAAGCAGGAGCGGAAGCAACGCCAGGCTCCGGGTCACCCCGGTTCGCTGGAAGAGGAGACGGAGCAGAAGGAGCTCCATCAGGACCGCGAGGACGCTCTGCCCCATCTGGACGTCGGCGATCACCTGCGGGATCCGCTCGGGCAGCGTGTTCGCCACCACCGCGGCCTTGAAGACGTAGTCGAGGAGCGTTCCGGTCGCGGCCGCGAGCAGGGTGAGCAGCGCCAGCATCTGGAGGTAGGGATCCCGGATCGCATCGGGAAGTGCCCGGGGAAGGCCCGGTCCCGGCGCGGCCGCGGTGCGAGCGGCTCCGGGAGGGACGGCGAGCAAGGAGAGGAGCAGGGCGGCGAAGGTCACCGCTGCGGACAGAGGGAGCAGCAGCACCGGCTGGGCCACCTGGAGGAGAAGCCGTGCCCCGATGCTTCCGGACACGGCCCCGAGCAGCCCACCGGCGGCAATGGTCCCGAACGTGCGCTTGGCATCGTCGAGCCCGAAGGCCTCGTCGGCGGTGAGCCAGAACTGCACGAAGATCAGCGAGGAGAACAGCGCGGTCCACACGTAGAAGGCCAGCACTGCCCCGCGCCAGCCGCTCGCCAGCCAGAACAGCAGCGTGACGACGCCCGTCCCGGCGAGGGTGAGGGAGAACGCCGACCGATGAGCCGCGGACCAGAGGAGCCGCTGGAGCGGGGTGAGCGCCAGCACCGCGGCGGTCACCAGCAGCAGGATCCACGGCAGGCGCGAGATGGGCTCGGCGGTGAGGAAGAGACTGTCCCGGGCCGTTTCCAGCAGGGCATGAGCGGCCACCAGCAGGAAGAGGAGCGCCGCGAACGGAACGACGCTCCCGGGGCTGGCTGGATCCCTTGCCGCTGGTTCGGGTCGCGCCATGACGTTCCGCGCCACAGGCCGCTCAGGCTGCGAACGGGACCAGCCGCTCGCGGAGCAGGGTCCGCGCTCGCGAGAGCCGGACCCGCCGGGCGAGGTCGGTGATGCGGAGGGTCTCCCGGGTCTGCGCAGGACCGCAGCCGCGAAGCTCGAGGACGACGACCGACCGCTGCGTGGCCGGAAGGGTCTCGATCGCCTTCTTGAGGGCGCGGCTCCGCTCGCGCTGGAGCACGGTGCGCTCCGCAGTCGACTCGGTCGTGAGCTGGCCCTCGGGGAGACGGGTGGCGGACGACGTCTCAGGACCGTCCGGGCGTTCGATGGCCTCGTACCTGCTGGAGAGCGGGACAATGCGGGAGCGCTTTCGCCGAACGTCCTTCGCCCGGTTGAGGGTGATGCCGGTGAGCCAGGTCAGGAGGTTCGAGCGTCCCTCGAACCGGTGCATGTTCTCGAGCACCACCAGCCACGTCTCCTGAACCACGTCCTCGGCCAGCGCCCGGTCCCCGAGCAGCTCGCACGCCTGACGGACGAGGCGGTCCTGGTAGCGGAGGACCAGCTCGGTCTGCGCGGCCCTGTCTCCGGCGCGGAGCCGCTCGACGAGCCGGGCTTCCTCTGCGCGGGTGAGGGGGGTCTTGAGCTCACGGGGTGACATCGTTGTCTCCTTGACTGCGGTGCTCGGTGCTGCGGGGAAGGGTCCAGCTGGATCAGGCGGCGTTCGGAAGGGCGGGGCGGTGCGGATCCTCGCGGGGAGGAGGTGGTGCCTCGCCCTTGGCCTCGGCGTCCCAGCGGACGATCCGCAGGTCGCGCACGAAGACCGTGTACATGAGGGGGACGAGCACCAGGGTGATGACCGTGGCGATGCTCAGCCCGCCGATCTGGGCGTAGCAGAGCGGTTCCCAGAGCGGTCCGCCGTGCATCGCCAGCGGGATCAGGCCCAGCACGGTGGCGCCGACGGTGATCATCACCGGCCTGAGCCGCACGATGCCGGCCTCGATGAGCGCGTCCTCCAGATCGCGGCCGTGGTGGTGTGCCTCCTCGATGAAGTCGAAGAGAACGATGACGTGGCTGACGATGACCCCGACCAGGCTGGCCACGCCCAGGAAGGCCATGAACCCGAAGGGCTGGTGCATGATCGCCAGCATCGCCAGCGCGCCGCACATGCCGTAGGGAATGGCCCCGAAGACCAGGAGCGGCTTCACCGCGCTGTCGAACTGGAAGACCAGCGCGAAGTAGATCATGGCCATGGAGAGCAGCATGACCATCGACATCTCGCCGAAGCCCTTGACCTGCTCGTCGTACTCGCCGCCGATCTCGATGCGGTAGCCGGGCGGAAGCTCGTCGGTGATCTTCTTGATCGTCGGCAATGCGGCGTTCAGGACCTCGGAGGGCAGGTGGTCGGGCAGCGGGTAGGCCGAGACGGTGATGGTCCTGACCTGGTTCCGCCGCTGGATCTTGGATGGCGCCAGCTCCCGCTCGAGGCGAGCGACCTGCCGCAGGGGAACGCTCTGGGGAGTGCTGGTCGAGAACACGTAGGCGTTGGAGAGGTCCGCCAGGCGAGTCCGGTCCTCGAGGCGGAGCCGCGGCACGATGGGGATCTGCCGATCGCCCTCCCGGTAGTGGCCCACCGGAGCTCCGGAGATGGCCGTCTGGGTGGACAGGGCCACGTCGAGCCGGGTGACGCCGGAGAGATTCGCCCGGTCGTCGTCGACCTTGATGTGCGTCGTCAGTCCCGGAGGACCCCAGTTGTCACGCACCCGGGCCCCGAAGGGAGTTGCCCGGAGCGCGTCGGACACCCTTCCGGAGATCTTCCGCAGCTCGCCGATGTCCTCGCCGGAGACCCGGATGGAGACCGGGATCCCGACCGGCTTCCCGGTCTCGAGCTGGCGGACGTCGATCCGCGCGCCCGGAACCTTGGAGGTGAGCGCGGTCTGCATCGGGCCGATGAGCCCGTTGGTGAAGTGCTTGTCCGTCACCTCGACGACGATCTGCGCGTAGTTGATCTGCTGCTGCTCCGGCTCGAGGGAGAACCAGAACCGCGGACCTGCACCGCCGACGAAGGTGGTGAGGCTGCGGAGGACGTGGGAGTGCTGGTGGTGCTTGCCGTACTCCTCGGCCACCTCGCGGATGACCTTCTCCGCCTCGACCGCCGCCGTGTTGGTGGCCTCGAGGCTGGCGTCCTCGGGAGTCCAGACGTCGATGTACGAGAGGTACGAGAGGTCCTTGGGGAAGAACTGCGTCTTCGAGTGGGCCATCAGCACGCCCCCACCCACCAGGATGAGGCAGGAGGCGGCGAGCACCTTCTTGCGGTGGTTCAGTGCCGAGAGAACCATCCGCGAGTACCAGCCGGTGAACCCCTTCTTCCGCCGCTCCTCGATCGGTTCCTCCGGCTTGGCCGGACGCATGAGGCCGAAGGCGATGAGGGGGATGAAGCTGAAGGAGACGATGAACGCCGCGACCAGAGTCGTGGTCATCACGATGGGGAGGCTGTGGAGGAACCGCCCGGTATCCCCGGTGAGCATGAGGAAGGGGAGGTAGGCCACCACGTTGGTGAGGGTCGCGAAGAAGATGGCGCGGGCCAGCCGGGTCGGTCCGATCCACGCGGCGACCTGCTTGGGCTGGCCTTCGGCGAGCTCGCGGGCGATCGCGTCACCGGCCACCACCGGCATGTCGACCAGCAGTCCGAGGGCGATGATCAGCGTGGCGATCGACACCTGCTGGATGTCGACCCCCAGCATCAGCATTGCGGCGAAGCCGAGGGCGAGGCTGAGCGGAATGGAGGTGGCGATGAGAAGCGCGGTGCGCCAGCTCCAGAAGCCCACCAGCGAGACCACCACCACGAGGAAGATCGCCTCGTACAGGCTGGTCATGAACAGCGAGACGTTCTCCGCCACCTGCCGGGGCTGATCGCTGGTGCGCGCGACGATCAGGTCGGGCGGGAGCTTCCGTTGCAGCTGCCCGAGCATCTTGTCCACCTGCACCGCGAACTCGCCGACCTGCTGGCCGGAGCGCATCATCATGGCGAGGGTGATCGCCCGGCTCCGCTGCCAGCGCCCATGATCGTCCGGGGCGTAGAAGTAGTTCAGGTACCGGGGCGGGCTGTCATAGCCGCGGGAGACGGAGGCCACGTCCCGCAGGTAGACCGGGGTGCCGCCGGTGCTGCTGCCGATGAGCATGTCCTCCATGTTCCGGTAGCTCTCGTCCCGGACGTTGGGGTCGAGGACCACGTGTCGGCCAGTCACGTCGAAGGTGCCGCCGGGCAGGGTCATGTTCCGGCTGGCGACCGCCTGGGCGATGCTGGAGGGCTGCATCCTGGAGGAGGCGAGCCGGTCCTGGTCGTAGTCGATCCAGATCTGCTCGCCGAGGACGCCGCTCCGCGACACCTTGGCGACGATCTCCACGTTCTTGATCACCCGCTCGACCTCGTGCGTGAAGTCGTCGAGCTCGCGGTAGCTGTAGAGGTCGCCGGCCACCTCGGCGAGGCGCTCGGGGGCCTCGGCCGGATTCTGGATGAACGCCGGGCGCCAGGCGTCGGGATGCAGGTCCGGATTCCCCAGCCGCTCGCGAAGGAAGGTGTCGGTGTACTCGCGGATCTCCGCCGCGCTCCGGTCGGTGACGAGGTCCAGCCCGCTGCATCCGGCGGCGGTGACGGGGTGCGCCTCGCGGGCCACGCCGTCGTGCATCGCCTGCCCGGCGAAGATCGCCATGGGCCGCTCGATGATCGAGGTCGGCACCGTCGACGGGAAGCAGACCATCGCGGCGATGCGCCCCTCGGGAGGCGCTCCGGTCCGCACCTCCTCGAGCGCCTTCTGGACCGCGAGCCCGCGGATGCGGACCTCGGTCGCCCCCACCTTGGGGCTGGCCACGGTGAGCATCAGCGTCGCCGTGTCACCGAAGTCGCTGACCCAGTTCACCGGGCCGGCGCCCGCCGGCAGGTTGGCGATGTTCGTCACCCGGTTGCCGATGTCCGCGAACTGCTCGACCGTGTCGGCGATGTCGTCGTACAGGTGCACCCGCACCACCGCCACGCCGTCGCGGGTGGTGCTCTCGATCTTCTTGACCTTCGAGTTCCCGGCGGCGGCCTCCTCGAGCTTGCGGGTGACGAGCTCCTCCACTCGATCCGCCGGAACGCCCGGCCACGGACAGACCGCCAGCGCGATCCGCACCGGGATGTCCGGGTCCTTCCGCTTGGGCATCCGCTGGTAGCCGGCGACGCCCGCCGCGATCGATAGAACCAGGAGGGCCCACGCGACCTGCCGGTGCTGGACGCAGAACCGGGCCAGGTTGAAGCCCTTCATCTGCGACGGGTTGAGGTCGTTCATGGCTGCTCCTGAGGGAGGACCTCGACGTGCTCACCGTCGATGACCATCGCTGCTCCGGTGGTGATGACCTGCTCTCCGCGGTCGAGGCCCTTCGTGACGGCGACGCGGTTGCCCACCACGTCTCCGAGCAGGACGTCGCGGACCTTCGCCCGCGGGCCGCCCTTGGTGCCGTCGATGACCAGCACCGCGAACTGCTCCTTGCTCGTCGGGCTGGGGACGAACGCGGTGAGCGGCAGGAGCGGGATGGGGGCAAGACCTCCCCCGGACTTCAGCTCGACCGCGGCGATCATCCCGGGCTTCCAGAGCCGTTCGTGGTTCGGGATCTCCACCTCGACGTCGAAGTTGCGGGTGACGGGGTCTGCGGTCGCGGCGATCCGGCTCACCTTGGCGGTGAACGTCCGCCCGGGGAGCGCATCGGTGGTGACCACCACCTCCTGCCACAGCTTCACCGCGTTCAGCGCGATGTCGGGCAGGCCCAGCACCACCTTCACGCTGCTGACGTCGCCGATGATGAAGGCGGGCATCCCCGGGCCGGTGTAGGCGCCCGGCTCGACGCTCTTCTTCATCACGTCGCCATCGACGGGGACGGTCAGGGCGGTGTCGCGGAGCCCGACCTGGGCCTCGGCGAGGAGCGCCTCGGCGGCGGCGAGCTGGGCACGGCTGGCATCGCGCTGAGCCGTCGCGCTCTCCATCTCCGGTCGGGTGATGCTCTGGGTGGCGAAGAGACGCTGGGCGCGCTCGAAGTCGAGCCGTGCCTTCTCGGCCACGGCGCGGGCCGCTGCGACCTGGCCGGTGGCCTGCCCCACCTTGTCGCGGTACTCCGCGTCGCGGAGCCGGGCGATGACGTCCCCCTTGTGGAGGCGATCGCCCTCACCGACCGCGCGGGTCCGACCGTCGGCGGTCTTCAATTGCAGCAGCTCGACCACGTACCCGGGGCCGCGGAAGGCCAGCGGGACGGTGGCCTTGGCCTGGGCGACGGCCGAGTAGGTGTCGGGGCTGCCCATCGCCTTCCCGGAACCGACGACCTCCACGCGGACGGCAGGCGCGGGCTTGGGCGGGGGCCGCGAGGAGCAGGCCCCGAGCAGACAGGCCGCCAGGATGAACAGGTCACGAGTTCTCATTGCCAATGGTCCTCTCGAGTTCTGCAGTCGCCGACCAGTAGCCGGCGAGCGCATCGGTGAAGTCGCGGCGGGCGGCAGAGAGCCGCGCCTCGGCCTCGAGGACGTCGTTCAGCAGCTTCGCGTCCTCGCGATACTTGTTGCGGGTGTCGGTGAGGTAGGCGCTGGCCGCCTCCTCGGAGACGCCGGCCGCCTCCAGCCGGGCCCGGGCATCACGCACCCCGCGCCAGCGCTGCCCGACCTCGACCGAGACCTTCTCCGTGGTCTCCTGCCGGTTCTGGCGGGCCTGGTCGGCGGCCGCGCCCTGCTCGTGGGCCTCGTGGAAACGGCGGCCCCAGTCCCAGGGCTCCCAGGTGAGCCACACGCCGGCGGTCGCGATCTCCTTGGGAACGACCGTGTAGTTGATGTTCCGCGCGTAGGAGGCGAAGAGCGAGACGTCGGGGATCCACTGCGAATCGGCGATCTTCCGAGCGGTCGCTGCCTTCTCGATGCGGAACGTGTCCTTGCGGATCTCGGGGCGGTTCTCGACCGCCCTCTGGCGGACGGACTCGAGCGACAGCTGCTGGTCGAGGGACACCAGCTCCGAGGGGGTTGCGACCCGGTAGGGAGTGTCGAGGTCGCGGCCGAGGAGCTGGTTCAGGTGCTCGTGCTCGGTGTCGAACCCGTTCTCGGTCGCGGAGAGACGCTGGCGCTCCCGGGCGAGACGGGCCTTCACCTCCAGCGCCTCGGAGCGCAGCACCCGGCCCTCGGCGAGGTAGCGGGTGGTGAGCGCGTCCACGTCCTCGATGGCCGTCACCAGGTCGCGCAGGGCGACGATCCCCGCCGAGGTGGCCGAGAGCTGGTAGTAGGACGACTTCACGTCCGCGGTGATGTGCTGGCGATCCTTGCGGAGGTCCTCGGTCGCGATCTGGTGCTCGAGCTGGAGCGAGTCCAGCTGGAGCGCGAGGCGGTACTGCTGGGTGATGGGCTGGGACACGACCGCAACCGCCGTCGCCGTGGTCTTGTTGTTGGTGTCGATCAGGGGGATCGGACCGACGGTGGGCGAGGTCCCGAGCGTGCCGGAAGGATTGTTGAGCTCCGGCGAGTTGAGGAGCTGCAGCCCGACCGCGTCGAACCGGAAGCTGGGGTACCGGCGGGTGCGCAGCGCCTGGGTCCGCTCCATCACCTTGTCCAGCTCCAGCCCGCTCGCGGCCAGGGAGTGGTTGCTCCCGCTGGCGAGCGCGAGCGCATCCTCCAGCCGGAGAAGGGGACCGGCGGACTCGGCCGCCTCTCCGGGGACCGACGTTGCCATCAGGGCCAGCGCGGCCATCGCCGTGCACGAGGGAATGCGTTTCAAGAGACGGCCTCCCGACTTCGTCCGATGAACTCGAAGCATCTAACTAGTTAGTTAGATCGAGTTTAGAAGTCAAGCCTGAGTCCTCTAGAGGCAATTCACATCGAGATCACGGGAACTTGCGGGCTTCGGGCGCCGGCTCCCGCCCGCTGCCGGGAACAGGGCCATGGCAGGAGCTGGGCCGCAGCCGCGTGGAGACCCGGTCCCGTCCGCCAGGGCTCGTGGACGGAGAGAAGGCGCGCGAAGCTCGAGGGACGACCGGGGCCACGGGAGCGTCTCGGTGATGAGCGGTGTCCGACGTCACGCCACGCACCGAGCACTGGCCGGCAGGGCCGGACCGTCAGGCCGAACGACGGGCGACGACGCCGTCGCGCTCGAGCAGCAGGCGGATCGCGTAATCGACGAACTGCTCGTCGGTGTACTCCAGGCCGCTCCGCTCGCGGGCGAGGAGCATGGCCGAGTGCTGCACCGTGTACCCGATGCCGAGCGAGACCAGGGCGGAGCGGAAGAGCTCGGGATCCACCGAGACGCTCAGCTCACCGGCCGACCGCCCGCGTTTCACCAGCTCGGTGATCAGGCTCAGCAGCGGCCCGGCGCCCTCGACGATCAGCTCGCGTCCCTCACCCCCGTGGGAGAGAAACTCCCAGGCGATGAGGCGTGCAAAGGGGCGATCCTGGATCAGCATCCGGAGATAACGCCGGATCACGTCCTCGAGCGCGCGGCGGGGTCCGTGTTCCGCAGCCACCGCTTCCGAGAACTCGGGCGAGGCGAAGTCGCGCAGGTGCGCCGCGAGCACCGCCCGGTAGATGCCTCTCTTGTCGCCGTAGTACGCGTAGATGAGCGCCTTGTTCACTCCGGCGCGGGTGGCGATCTCGTCGACCCGCGCGCCAGCGAAGCCCTGCTCGGCGAACACCAGCGTCGCGGCGTCCAGGAGGACCTCCCGGGTCGCGCTGGCGTCGCGGGGGCGGGACGGCTTTCGGGCTCGTGCCATCGATCTCTATTTAACCAACAAGTTGGTTAGGGGCAATCCGGTCGGGACCAGGGCGGTCGTCGCAGACCTCGGCGGGGAGGGGAGCGGCAGCCGGGCGGATTCCTCTCCGCTCCGGGCGCGATGCAGTGCCCCCACCCGGAGCGCGACCCAGAACCACACGACACCGAGCAGGAGATTGAGCGCCGCGAACCCACGGACGGGGAGCCCGCCGTGCACGCCCAGCCAAATGGCCGCGGCCGCGCAGACCTCGCCGAAACGGATGACGAACGTGTCGATGACCGCCTTCGCCTTGTACTTCGCGTCCCGGGAGACCACGAGGTAGAGCGCGTTCAGGGCCGTCGTCTGAAGCGAGTACTCCACGCTCTTCCCGGCGGTCTGCGCCACCCGGATGAGACCGAGGACAGGGAGGACCAGCATTCCCGAGGCTCCGAGCATGGCGACGAGCGGGAGAACGAGCAGCGCCGGACCGACGCCCAGGTGCTTCAGAACCCGCGAGACGACGAAGAGCTGGCCGACGACCCCGATCAGGTTCACCCACCAGAAGTAGGTCGCCTTGAACTGGCCGACGAACCGGGCCGGATCCGCGATCCCGTGGCTCGCCGAGCGGGCGAAGTCGATGAGGGTCCGATCGAGCACGTACTCGCCGGAGAAGACGACCCAGTTGGCGAGGAAGGTCAGCAGGGCAACGAGCAGGAGGTACCGGTCCTGGAGCAGTGCCTGGAACCCCCCGGCGCCCGTGAGGCGCTCACTCTCGGCGCGCCTCCCTCCCGCAGCGGCGCGTCTGCGAGCGCCGTGGTCGACCACGGCGAAGGCGATCAGGGAGAACGCGAGGATCCCCGCCGCGAGCAGCATCAGGTCTGGCGGCGAAAGTCGCTTCAGCAACCAGCTGGCGAGCGCCGCACCGGCGAGCGCACCGATGGAGCTCCCGACGCCCACGACCGCGAAGAGCCGCTTCCCCTGCTCGGCGCTGTACAGGTCCGTGGCGAAGCTCCAGAAGGTGGCGACGAGCAGATAGTTGAACGTTCCGACCCAGAGGTAGAAGGCGAGCCCGATCGGCACGCCCGTCCGGAGAAGGCCGGCGAAGGCCGCGAGGTTGGAGGCGACGAAGAGCAGGACCGTCGCGATCAGCGTGAGCCGTCCCACCCGGCGCGCGACCCAGCCATGGAGCTTGAGGACGGGAAGCAGGAGAAGCGCCTGCCCTGCGGCGGCGTAAGCCTTCACCTCCGCGCCCCCCGACAGGAGGATGAGCGGCTCGCGGACGACCTTCAGCAGGTAATACGCGGTGAGCAGCAGGAACAGGGTGCCGGCGAGAAGCAGCGCGGACGCCGCCTCGCCCGGGCGGACGTCGGCGAACGGGCGAAGGACCCGCTCGAGCACGCCGGCCCGCCCCGCACCGAGCGGGGCACTCTCCGGGCCCGCGCCGGTGGATGGTCGAGACCCCATGCCGCTCTGGTCGTCGGGGGTCACGAACCTGTTTCCGCTCCTGCGGGGAGTGGCCCCCCGCGCTTCATCGGGGGCTAGTGCTGGCTGACCACCTCGAGAAACGTCGTCCGCCTCCCGATCAGCAGCACCCAGAGAAGACGGCCAAGACACCTCGCGCCGAACTCCCGGTAGATGATCCCCAGGTTCTGCACGACGTCTCTTCCGGTGATGATTCCTCGCATGACGCGAATCGGCAGTAGCAATGTGGAGGCCACGCCGATCCAGCGGAGTCTCCGAAGCACTGAGTTGTGACGGTTCCTGCGGCCGCGCGTGCCGACACCAGCCGGAGGGTGTCGACGGGATGTGTCGGCCGCCCCCGGACCGCCCACGAAGCGCCCGGCTCGAGGGAGCGCGAATGGCACGAGCCGTGCTTTGCAAGCCGGCCGATGATGCTTCCCACTGCCGCCTTTGCCCGCTTGCAGCAAGCTCCGGTCGAAGTCAGGTCTTCACACACCACCCGGCGAAAGGTCGAGTTGCATTCAAAGACGACCGGTCATATTAGATGGGCACGAGGAGCTCCGATGCTCAGACCCAGTGTTCGTGAGGAGATCGTCCCACAGACGAGTCCCCTTCCCGGAGCGCTCCGCGCGCTCTGTGAGCGGATCAGGCAAGCCACCTCGGACGAAGTGGAGGCGCGGTGGAAGCTTCTGCTCCAGCAGCTCCAGACGCTGGCCCGGCTCACTGCTCGGGAGCTCGCCACGAAGGGCGGGCCGGATCCGGTCACTCTCCGCAGCGAGCTCGATTCCCTCCAGCGAGGTCTGCACGAGGTGTCGGCCAGCAGCGTGGAGTTCTTCGCCTGCCGCATCACCTGCGAGGAGCTCTCGGAACGAGTCGGCCCCGCGCCCCGCCGGGGCCGGCGGTCAGCCGCGCTGAAGGCGATCGAGCGTGTTCGCCTCGATGCGCGTGTCCTGTTCGACTGGGGGAAGTCCGATCTGTGGAGCAGTGTGGCCCGGAGGGCGGTCGTCGAGGCGAACCGGACCGCGCTCGACCTGGAGCGCGAGAGCCCCCCGACACTCTCCCGCGTCCGGCGCATGCTGGCCACGGGCCGCGGCCCGCGCGGCACCGGCGACGAGCTGGCCCAGGTTGCGGAGGACCTCGCGTGTCACGAGCTCGCCCGGATCCTCGCCGTGGGCCACGGCCTCCGGCTCCCGAGGAGAAGCGATCCACTGCAGCAGCTCGGGCTCCGCTCGGCGCGGGGTGTCCTGTCACGCCTGGCCCCTCGCATCCGTTCCGGCTTCGCAGCCTGAGCAGAGGGCGTCGAGGAAGCCCCTCCATGGGCATCACTGCACTGGCGGCTGTCGTCCACCGCTTCGGCTCGCCGGATGTCATCCAGATCGAGCCGGTCACCGTGCCACCACCCGGCGCCGGCCAGGTGCGCATCCGCGTGCACGCCTCGGGGGTCGGACCGTGGGACGTCCGCATCCGGTCCGGAACCGCCGTGCCGCTGCCTGCATTGCCGGTGGTGCTCGGAGCGGATCTCGCCGGAGTGGTGGAATCGCTGGGCCCGGACGTCACCTCGGTCCAGGTGGGCGAGGCGGTGTTCGGCACCACCGGGGATTCGTTCACCGGGGCGTGCGCGGAGCTGGCCGTTGCCGACGCGTCGCGGATCTGCCGCCGTCCCACGATGCTCACCTCGATCGAGGCCGCCGTCCTGCCGGTGGTCGGGTGCACAGCGCTGGAGATGGTCGAGGTCGCCGACCCGCAGCCCGGCATGCGGACCCTCGTGCTCGGCGGGCCCGGGTCCGTGGGAGCATGGGTGACGCAGCTCGCGCTCGACAGGGGTGCGGAGGTGGCGCGGTTCGTCCAGGGACATGACGCGGCGGAGGCACGCCGGGCCGGACTGGGCAGCGTGCTCACCTCGCTCCGGACCCGCTCTCCGCGCTTCGACCTGGTGCTCGACCCCGTGGGAGGTGAGCTGGCCCGGGCCGCGCTGCGGCTGCTGCGATCCGGGGGAACCCTGGTTTCCTCGGTGGAACAGCTGGACCCCGAGTCGCAGGGCCGGGTGGACGTCTCGGCTCGATGGGTCAGGGCCCAGATCACCTCCGCGCGGCTGAAATTTCTCTCCCGGTGGATCGACGCGGGCTGCATCTCGGTCACACTCGGGGAAGTGCTGGGGTTCCAGGACGCAATTCTTGCGCATCGGAAGGTCGAGGGTCTGGAGCGGAAGGCGGCAGGGAACGTCGTCCTGCGGGTCTCCGAGTGACGAGCATGGGAAGGGCCTGGGATCTAGTGTCGGCT
>Ga0081540_1000441_pt1 | contig 41064 bp, 29 predicted proteins | sample TabmetS2T1R1_FD_71024 | JGI IMG/M metagenome (GOLD analysis project Ga0081540, IMG submission 71024) | Tabebuia heterophylla rhizosphere microbial communities from the University of Puerto Rico - S2T1R1 | ecosystem: Host-associated > Plants > Roots > Rhizosphere ...
GATGTACTTCTTGATCAGCTCCGGATTGACATAAGTCTCCGGCCATAGTGCTTCCAGAATTTCATCTTGTGCCACCAGCCGCCCGGGGTGATCCACAAGATAGCGGAGCACGTCAAAAGCTTTTGGCGTAAGTGGCACGCGCTTTTCACCGCGCCAGAGGCATTGATTTGCCGGATCAAGCCGGAATGATCCGAATGATTTCATGTTGCCCGCGTTTCCATACTGCGCCATCCTTGGACGTGACCGAGACCGCGGTGAAAACAAGGCTTCCCGGAACCGTCTCCAACTTCCACCAGGAATTGCGCAAGCCTAATTGACCCCTCTCGATTTACGGTTTCGCGAAGTCCTCCACATTCTCAACGTGTCCATTCTCTGCCCAAGTTTCGGCCTCTGTCGCAGCCGTAGTCACCAAAATTCGACCGAAACGCCACCGTACCTTCCACCTCTGGACAGAGTCGATTTCATATTCTCGTCCCGGGTGACTGATCCAGCCGTCCGATCAGACCTAATTTCACAACCGAAGAAATGAAAAGGATGAGATGAAAAAAGTGTACGTAATTCTGTGCCTCCGGCTGGCTGCTTCCGCATCGTTCGCAGAGGACGCTCCCCACGTCGTACGCTGGCAGAACATCGTTGGCGTAATCACCGCGCAGGGAGTCGACAACCCTGTCAGCGAGAACATTCACAGCGGCACCTTCGCTTGGAGTACGCGCGGTGGTTTCGCCAGCGTGGACCTCACGAGTGGAGTCGCTCGGTTCCACGTCGAAGGTCTTGTCATTAACGGAACGTCGTTTAGCGGTACACCCGGCCCCGTGCCTGCGGTGACGGGAACACTGGTGTGTAATGCCGGCACCAATTCTGAAGTAGCGCTTAACACTGCCGCCGCCCTCGACGAGCGAGGTAACGCGCAGTTTTCGAGTCATATCTCGAACATTCCTGCGAACTGTGGCAACCGCTGTTTCTGCTAAGAATTGCAAGGTTGGGTCCTGGTGCCAACGGTCGCTGGATCGCTACCGGAACGGAGCGCTCGATCGACAACCAGAAATACTAAAAAATCCATGTGTTGGCACGGCGAGGCTACTCAGGCCTCGCCACCTTCGCTCTGACAATTCCGCTACGCGGTGAACAGCTCTCGGTCTGCTTCTCTCGTAATCAGCACTCAAAAAGGACCTATGCAAAAAGAAGAAAGGAACACACTTGTGAAGAACCTAGCCAAATACAATCTCGCGCTACTGGTGCTCAACCTTGTGCTTACCCCACAATTCATGTCGGGTCAGACCCTCGCGGGCACGCTTGACTCGAGCTTCGGCAGGGGTGGCAAACTCACCGGCGTCGCGGGGGGCGCCATTGCGATACAGCAGGACGGCAAGATCGTCACGGCAGGAGGGTCCAAGGACGATTTCTCGGTGGCACGCCTCAACCCCAATGGCACACTCGATGCGACCTTCGGCAGCGGTGGCAAAGTGACCACTGATTTCTGGGGCCCCTATGACGGGGCATCTTCCGTTGCCATACGGGCAGACGGGAAGATTATTGCGGCGGGGACAATTGTCAACAGCAGCAGCATCGCCGACTTCGCGCTGGCACGCTACAACCCCAATGGCACGCTGGACACCACCTTCGGAACAGGTGGTAAAGTGACCACCGATTTCGGGGGAGTCAGTGCTAATGCATATTCCATCGCCATACAGGCGGACGGGAAGATTGTGCTAGCCGGCGATGCCTATATAGACCCTGACTTTGACATCGCGCTGGCGCGCTACAACCCTAATGGCACGCTCGATGCCACCTTCGGGAAAGGCGGAAAGGTGACCACCAATCTCAGTGCCAACGACCGCGCGTCCTCGCTTGGCATACTGGCGGATGGGAAGATTGTCATAGCGGGACAGGTGGTCGGCAAAGCCTTCGACTTCGCGCTGCTGCGTTACAACAGCAATGGCACGCTCGATACTACCTTCGGTACAGGTGGCAAAGTGCTTACCGACTTCGCCGACTTAACGGGCATGGCGCTCTCAAGTGAGGCGGCAAATTCGCTTGCCATTCGGTTTGACGGAAAGATTGTTGCGGCGGGACGGACCTTTGTCACTACAGGCTATAACTGGGCGCTGGCGCGCTACAACAGCAATGGCACGCTCGATACTAGCTTCGGGAAAGGTGGCAAGGTGACGACTGATTTCGCGGGCGATAGTGACGAGGCTGGTGCCGTTGCAGTACAGACAGACGGGAAGACGGTCGTGTCGGGTTATGCCACTATCAACAATGCGATCGTTTCTGCACTCGCGCGCTACCAGTAGACCGATCGGAACTTGCGCAAGTAATCAGACCCGAGTCCGGTGTGACGAATCACTCTAGTGGTTCTTCATCCCAGACTCGGGTCAAGTAGCCACCTGATGGAACATGATCTGAGTTATGAGCACTCGGAAAGAAAGGAATTTGTGACTGCTAGTTCAAACAAACCAATGCTGATCTTGATTGCCGGTCCCTACCGCTCCGGTACCAATGACGATCCAGTCTTGATGAGAAAGAACGTTGAGGACATGGAGTCGTATGCGCTGCCGATTTTCCGTTCCGGGCACATCCCAATTATCGGTGAGTGGCTCGCGCTCCCACTGGTTGATCACGCTGGTTCTAGGAAGGTCGGTGACCACGCTTTCAATGAAGTCTTTCATCCAATTGCGATTCGGCTGCTGGAGAAGTGCGATGCCGTACTCCGGGTCGGGGGACCTTCGACGGGGGCGGACGAAATGGTGAGGGTTGGCCGGAGTCTTGGCTTAAAGATCTACACTGCTCTTGCAGAGATCCCGACGGTCGATTCACCAAGCTGAAGTCACGGCTGTGCATAGGGGGACAATCATCAATCCGGAATATCACCTGTCAGGTTTGGTCTCGTTGAGTAGTACGATTCGTACGGACAAGCCTGTGGTATCGCCATAGTTAGTTTTGTTCCTGCCATATCCCACAGCAAACGTGATTGTGTCGTTGGACTTCAGGCGCATCTGACCGGAATACTCGGCTGTAGGATTTGATCCTTCTATTTTGTGGAAGGTCGTATCTCCTCCGTAGCCCACGATGTCCGCGTCGAACACGGAAATGCCGTTTTTCAAAACATGGACGTCGGTCGTGGACAAGCCGAAATGAATGCCGGCAAATTTGGCGTTCACCGAGTAGTTACCGGCCCGCGGAGCCACGAAGCGAACGAGGCTATACTGACCAGTATTACTGCCCTCCATAGCGATCTCGCCGGCACTTATGGCCCACCCCTTTGACCCTACTTGGGTATGTCTAGTGCTGTTGTAGGCGATGTAAGGGTAGTAACCTGGACCCGGCTCGTCACCTTGGAACGGGTGCCAAAACACAATGGGCCCTTTAATTGCCGATTTCTGGTCGACCCGAAACTGGTCGACAGCTAAAGAGCTCGTAGCGGAGTAGCCATATTCCCAGAATGCATTCGGGTTTTTAGTGATGGAGAAATCAGCCGATAAGTCGAAGACTTGAGCCCGAATCGGCATCACGAATATGAGAATCAGCCCCCCAAGGCATTTTATTTTCAGCCAGATTTTCATAGTTCCCTCCGATGGAGGCGCTTTGCCTATTTGGTTTTCATCTTCGCAAGACGACAAAGTACTGATCTGCGCTTACCATTCCATGCCCGCCGCCTCCGTTTGCCTTGTACATTCCTATGGGATCCGCAATAACAAAAAGGATCAAGCTAACCACAGACACCGTTATGGATAGGTGTCGCTCATCAAAGCGGGCTAGGCATAAACGAAAACTAATAAATTCTTTTAAGAATCAGGAATGCGGTGCCGGGGGCCTCAGCTATTTCGATAGGGAGACCCTTCTGCATCAGGTTTGCACCGGAATAGGTATTGGCTGTTCCGGCATCGATGTTCTTGATCTCATATGTTGCCGCTGGATCCAGTCCTCTAAGGCGCATTTGCTTCATCCGCTCAGTACTATTGGCTCGGCGAAAAGCCTCGATCATTCCATCGCCGTTTTCCGGCCGACTAAATTGCCACGCAGCCCATTCGAATGCGGCACTCTGCTCGTTGTCTGATCCCGGTGCGCAGGCAGCATTTGAACTGCACGGTGCTAGGGGGTAGTAGTCGCCGTAATAATAAGGCCGCAGTTGTTTGAGTTGTTCCACCTGCCTGCGTAGCCAGTCAAAAGGAAAGTCAGGCGGTATGAACTTACCTATCTGATCTTTTGTTCCCGCTACATTGAAAAGCGCGAACCCCAGACCGGGAGCGAATCCGCTGCGGAAGTGATAGGTATCCCGCGGACGTATCTGCAGCAGTGTTCCAAAGTGAGGCCGCCAATAAGACAGGCCCTGCGTACTGAGTTGGTTGGCGATTGGATCTGCGTCGGGCGAAACTGGGTAGTCTGCCCGGCTCAGGTCCACAGCACGTGATATCGTCTCCAGGTCGCCGCGTTGAACAATATCCAGAATCAGTTGTGGATGCCGTTTCCGCAATTGATCCCAGAATTCCAGCAATCCCTCCACATAGCGAATTTCAGTGATTCCCTGGCGATCAACGGAATCATTCTGCGACCAGAAAGGAGCGAGCGCGAAGTTGCAATCTTGTCGAAAGATATCAATGCCCTGAGTGGTAATTAGATCCGACATCTGATCGATCATGTATTGGCGGCCTGCTGGATCGCCGAAATTAAACAGACGGAACTTCACGAATGGTCGGGCGTCATTGCCTTCAAAGTTAGTTCCAACTTCTCCGATAAACCATTCGGGATGCGCAATTGTGAGCGGTGTTCCGACCACTGCGCGCTCCGGTTCGAACCATAGCAGAAATTTCATCCCCTTGGCATGCACTGCGTCGCTGATTGGTCTCAGGCCATCTGGATGAGCAACTTTATTCACTCGCCAGTTTCCCGCGTGCAGGAACCAGTCTTCTCTACCGAAAACCTGAAACTCTTCTACCTCGCGATCTGCGCCGTACCATCCGGCGTCCATCCAGAAGTTTTCAAAGCCGATGTTCTCTTTCGTGATCTGATCCAGAAGATGGAGGCTCGTTGATGTCTTCATTCCTCCCCATCCCAGATGCGATATGGGCAAGACAACTGGGGCTCCGTCGTATTGCGGGGTGTGGTATTTCAGGATGTGTCTTCGCAGGACATTGTGCGCGTCAATATCATCGCCTTCCCACCGCAAGAGCAGGATTTGCGGTATCCGAATTTCCTCACCGGGATGCAGAGACAGATGCGTTTTTTCCATACCCGCTTTGACTGCGATCGTCCCTTCGGTCGCACGCGAGATGGAGATGGCCCACTGACCAGGCCAGCCAACTGCGCCGATCACGCCGCGTCCTTCCATCTGAATGTCAAAAAAGGGAATGGTCTCAACGGTCTTGCCGCCGCCTTCGTTCCCGAAGCTCAGCGACTCTAGTTGATTCAGTGGTTGTTTTCGCAACGCGTAAGTATCCATGCCACCGCATCCCGTGGAGTAAACGATCGTAGGAATTCCCTTGCCGGTGACCGGAACTGTTGTATCAAGTGCTTGAATATTTTCAAGAATGGGTGTGTCTAATTTGCTGTCGTTCTTAAAATAAGCCGTCCACTCCATGACAGGAGAGCCCGCATATTCCACTGCAATGAGGCGAACGATCAAATTCGTTTTAGGATCTGTCCAGACGAACGTATGCTCTGTTTGGTTGTTATCAATGCGCCTGGTTGATGTCGTCCTGGGCCAGCCTTTTAACAGAGCAGCAGATGCTTTTCTTCCATAGACGAATGAGAATGGTGGATTCGATTCTGAATCCGGCAGATGTTCCTGCAGCCAGGAATTGTTCTGTTGTGCATTGTCTGGCGTGCTGCTGTTCGCCGTTTTTGCATGAATCGGCACCAGCCAGAATCCGAGGACTGCAACCACGAACCATGAATTCTTGCTGGCCTTAGGTGACATATGTTCGTGTTCCACGCTCAATTTTGGTTCCCATTCGATGCCGGAAGCTCATTCGTTCGCCTCTTCGAGGTACACCAAATCGCTGGTATAGCGCGCGGGTAGCTGTATGGTCAGCCCGGATGTCATCAAATCCTTGCCCGAGTAGGTCGCGTCTGGTGTGGAATGATCTTCTGTCCGGACACTGTATTTCGTCTCTGAATTCAGCCCCCTTAACACGATCTCTTTTTTGTTCTCATCGCTGTTCGGTCGGAAGATGTACAAAGTGCCACGCTTGAGGTTCGAGCTCCAATAGAACATGCCATCCCAGTGGTAGCCATCCGGACGAGGTAGAATGTGATGCACTTGGACATCCTGCAGAATCGGCCTGACCCAGGACTTGTAAATCTCTGTTGCTCTCCTGACCTTGGCACGTTGTTCCGGCGTCCACGATGCGCTGTGTGTAGGATCGATCTGCCATTGATTCATCATCGAAGATCGCCAGAAATAAGGCTCCGGGGCATCAGAGACCGTATCGTAAAAATTCTCATAGGTGTAATCCATGACCGCAGCAGGTGGAAATGCAAAGGTCGAATCATAGATGCTCTGGCGGTTAGGTAGGGAGGACAGCGTGTCATTGATTGCGATGGTGTGGACGCGTTGGATGTCTCCGAAATCTTTTATGTGCCCCGACCCGGAGCAGCCCTCGTTGATTAGGTCAGGAAATTTCTGCAGCAGCGCTTCCTGTACAGCATAGTAGCCGAGCGTCGACCAGTAGCTGACGTCTACTCCATAGTGATGCCGATGATTGGTCTGCTGGCATTGTGTGACGATCGGTGTGTAGTCGGTCTTGAAGTAGTCGATTTTGTATTCGGAAACAACTCGTTGAGTTGCTTTCTCTGCCCAGTCACGCGCCGGATCGTATCCCAAGTCAATCAAAGCGTCCCAATTGATATGGCCGTCTGGATCTAGCTTCGGCGGAGCACTGAACCAATCGGCATGCTCATTGATGTTCAGGGCTCTTGGATCATCTGAGCTGGAACCCTGTGTATAGGCCATCCAAAGCCCAAGCTTCATGCCCTGACTGTGCACATATTCCTCGATGGCTTTGTATCCGTGAGGAAAACGCTTCGGATCCCAGAACCATGCGCCTGATTGCGGAAACCACATTGCATCGACAACGAATGTTTCAAAACCTAAGTCCTTGGCCAGAGCTGCGCTCTGGAGCACGCCCTTTTCCTCGGCGTTCGCCCCCCCGCTGTCCAGATAGAGGTTGTAAGCCAAGGTGGGATAAACATACCCCTTGGGAAACCGTGGCACCAGCTTCTCCATGATGAAGCGATGCAAACTGTAGCTGCCATCGTCGATATCGCCGGAGTAGCAGCCAACAAATGCTGGCGGAACCAAAAATGTCTCTCCAGCCACAATATCTGTCTTAAACTCTGGTACGTTGCCGACTTCGATCCCCAACTGGCCCTGATTTGCCGCAGGTCCCGTAACCGGTTGACTTGGTGTGCTGGAAAGACTGTGAAACCGAATTCGCCCAATCCCTGAAAACTCCCAGCCCACATACACTCCACGCGAGACGCCAACCTGAAGTGCCAGCCAGGGCACAGGGCTTGCGCCATCGGTAGGATCGCTGATGAGACTTTCATCGGAATTTCTGCCAACACTGCGAACCAGCGTTCCGCCTTCTCTAGTGGCGTTTGAGGCGCCCCGTTTGATCGACCATGCGTCGATCGAATCATCTGTGGGAATCGCCAGATGATTTAACACCAAACTGTCTTGATGGCCAATCGTGATCACTGCACCGGAATGATTCGCAATCGTTAACCAGTGCTCGATTGGTCCACGTCCTGGTCGTGCCCTCCAGATGGATTGCAGTTCCATCGCCGGAGCAGAATTTGAAAATCGCAATACGAGCTGGCCACTCTGCGGATTCAAAGCGCCATTTTCGTAATGCCACTTCGTCGCGAGCGAAGATCCACCCTGCGTGACAGAGGGCAGTAGTACTTCCGGTGACGGCGCCAGCAGCCAGTTCGTACCGCCTTTTACCGAACTGAGCTGCATCACAACTGGAGCATCTTGATTCGCAGTTACTGTTAGCGCGGTATCATCCGTGGACAAGTGCCAGGATTGGTCATCAGTACACCATGCGGAATTGCAGCAACTGGCGACGCACGCGACCGCAACCAGTAAGGATTTCATGCGGAAATATCTCCATGGTTATGCACGATTAAGTTGCTTATACCGTCGGCGCGAGCAGGCTAGATGATTCTTTGTTTGATTGTCAACACTATTGTTGACATAATGTTGACTTTAACCCTGAGCATCGTCTACGCCTCACTTGCTAAATCACAGTGAAGGAAGTCATCAGAGCGCATGCGTGTAAGGTTCATAGTAGGGCGACTGGAAAAATGGAACTTGACATAGAGAATTTCGATTCTTTGCGCCACTACCTCATGAGACGAGACCATCTCAGGCCCGATGAGAATGTCTCATTCATGAAGTTGTCGGGAGGCGTTTCCAACCGGACAGTCAGAGTCAATTGGCAGGATGGCAAGTCTTGGGTTCTGAAACAGGCGTTAGCGAAATTGCGAGTCGACGTAGACTGGTTCAGCAATCCTGAAAGGATCGTTGTAGAGGCAAAAGCTGCGCGCTGGCTCAACATTTTGGCCCCCAAAGGCGCGACTCCTTTATTCCTTTTTGAAGACACCGAGAATCATCTCATGGCAATGGAGGCAATATCGGAAAAAAGTCAAAATTGGAAATCGCTCCTGCTCGCAGGCCACATTATTCCAAATCACTTCGAACAGTTCGGGCTTTTGCTTGGCACCATCCATCGTCAGTCGTCGCAAGTTGGCCCTGGGATCTGTAGTGAATTTGCGGACACCTCTCACTTCGAGAGCCTTCGCCTAGAACCGTATTACTTCTTTACCTCTGGTAGAATTCCGGCGGCTGCTGGCTTTTACAGTGCGCTATCACGAGAGACGATGCATCACAGGCACAGCCTTGTTCATGGCGATTTTAGTCCGAAGAACACCTTGATTTACCGGGACAGATTGATCCTACTTGATTACGAAGTCGTTCACTTCGGCGATCCTGCCTTTGATATCGGTTTTGCCCTGACGCACTTTCTTAGCAAAGCAAACCATCTGCGAACAGAGCGCAGCCGCCTTGCCGCCGTTGCTGCCCTCTTCTGGCATGTCTACCGTAAGCAGATAGAGTCGTTGGAGTGGACGGGTGATCTGGAGTCACGCGCAGTCCGTCATACGCTCGCGTGTCTTCTTGCGCGTGTAGCCGGGAAGTCAACCTTGGAATATCTGACGCATCAGGAAGCGGAGAGACAGCAGGAGGTCGTTTTGCAACTCATCCCCAATAGTCCACCCGGCGTCGAAGACCTAATCTCCGAATTCATTCGAAAGATCGAGGCCTATGCCGAAAATTGATCGACTTTGTGGCCGCGAAGTGCTCGATAGCCGCGGCAGACCTACCGTTCTGGCTACATGTGTCCTTGAGGGTGGGATCAGTGCCTCTGCTTCTGTCCCATCCGGCGCATCAACTGGAGCGGCAGAGGCCTTTGAGCTTCGCGATGGAGATCCGAAGCGATATCAGGGGTTAGGCTGCCGTCGTGCGGCAGCGAACATAGGTGGAGAGCTACAGGATGCGCTCGTAGGAGAAACATTCCACGACCAGTCGAACCTCGACCGTGCGATGATCGCCCTTGATGGAACATCCACAAAGTGGCGCATTGGTGCGAACGCCATTCTAGCTGTATCGGTCGCCTTTGCGCGCGCTTGTGCAATGTACCGTGGAATTCCTCTCTATCAGCATTTCGCCGATTTGTTGGGGTCTCACGTTACGAAACTGCCTCGGTTGACTATCAATCTCTTCAGTGGCGGTAAACATGCGGGACACCAGGTTTCCATTCAGGATGTTTTGATCATTCCTATGTCCCCGCAAACGATCGACGGAGTGCTGGCGGCGGCGTTCGATATTTATCAGGCAGCTGCAGAGCTTGCACTCCGAAAATACGGGATGCGACTACTCACAGCAGACGAAGGCGGTTTGGCCCCTCCTTGTAGATCTGTTGAGGAGATGCTGGATCTAGCAGTGGAAGCGATCCGACAGGCGGGATATGTTCCCGGCAAGGATGTATTTCTCGGAATAGATGTTGCAGCGACGCATTTTTATGACAATCCGCTATACAAGCTGGATTCAGAAGTCTTTGACAGTTCAGGAATGATAGCGAGAATTGCTCGATGGCTGGATCAATATCCGATCTTAAGCGTGGAAGACGGACTGGCAGAGGATGATTGGGAAAACTGGCCGAAGCTCCGAGAAATGATCGCCGGCCGAGCGCTTACATTGGGGGATGATCTCTTATGCACAAATCCCAACCGCATACAACGCGCAGTTGAAGCCAATGCATGCGATGCTTTGCTCCTGAAAGTCAACCAGATCGGAACGCTGACGGAAGCGCTTGAGGCTTACCAACAAGCCCGCACTGCCAATTGGACCGTCACGCTCAGTGTGCGGAGTGGAGAAACAGAGGACAATTGGGCGGCCGATCTCGCAGTCGGCTGGCAGGCCGATCAATTCAAAAACGGATCAATTCGACAGTCAGAACGCATGTCGAAGTACAACCGTTTGCTTGAAATCGAGGAAACAACAAAGGCGGCTCTGGCGGGGTGGCCGCGCCGGTTTTGAATCCCATGCTCAGGCTCCTCACCATAAGGCTGGATGTTATGTAGTTGTGTTGGCTTTAGAACAAATGCCAGTATGACCCGAGAACGCGTCAGCACGAAGATCCGCAAAGCCGCAATCCTGGTGGCAATTCTGCATGTGTCCACCTCTTTGATGCATTCACAAACAAGCATGCAAAGTGTGGACGCCTACGTTCGTCGCGAAGGCAGTGAGTGGATCCTTGGCACATCCGCAGTCGAGAAGAGGATTCGTCTTACAGATGGTCGATTCGTACTGGCTTCGCTGCGTAACAAGAAATCGGGGCGGGAATATCTGGACGGAGACAATCCTCCTGCCGAGATTCGATTCGTCACAAATGATCAAGATGTTAGTGCGTCGGATCGGCATTGGACGCTACACGACGACCATGTAACTCGCGGTCAACAGGGAGAACTGCAACTCGATATCGAACTTACATCTGCGGCTCTCCGCGTAACCAAGCATTACGTGATTTACCCGGGAACTGCCGTCATTCGTGAATGGCTAACTTTGGAGAATTCCACCGACAAGCCAGTCCGAATAAGTCATGTAGATTTCTTGCACACTCGAGTGCTTAGCTCGATAACACATGGTCTTCAGTTCAATTATCTAACTGGTGGAGGCAATTACAACGGTAGCCAGCTTTTAAAGGCCGAACCTATCAGCTCGGGCTATCAACGCATTCTGGATTCAAATGGTGGAATACAGCCAGGAAGCTACAGCAGTTATCTGCCGTTAGTATTTCTCCTGAACGAAAGCACAGCTGAGGGAGTGGCAGTAGGTTGGGATTACTTGGGACATTGGCGCTTCGAAATAGGAAATGAAGAAGGCCAGCCAATGACCATCCGGCTGGAATTGGCTGGATTCGAAGAAGATCTGGCTCCGGGTAGCCAAATTGACACGCCCAAAATATTCACAGCCCCGTTCTCAGGCGGAGTGGATGAACTAGGAAATCAACTGCTCGATTGGCAGTATGCCTATCTGTGGGAGTTCACGAATCCTGAATACTTCGCCAAGACTCGGTGGGCCGTCGACTGGCCCGAACCGTGGGTGGGTGAAGGGGGCACACCGAGCGCCGACAATTGGGGGCGGCGACTTGCCCTCGATCTTCGCTACATCGATTTGCTCCGGGAGACCGGCACGGACATCTTGTGGGATGACGCGGGGTGGTATGACAAATGGGGTACGTGGAATGAGCCCGAGTGGCGGCGCGTCAACGACTACCTCCGTAAACACGATATGCGCTGGGTCTTGTGGTATCCGACTTTTTTGGCGACGGCCGAATCGAGAATCGCCCAACTCCATCCGGATTGGCTGATCGCAGGCCAGGACACTCTCGAACAATCAATTTCGGCAACAGCCGATTGGCAGAATCAGTTATTGAACGACTCTGTCACAGCCTGGGGAGATTTTCAGTGGCGATACGATATCGCACCCGCGGCGAGTGCTAACGATACAGATGCGCTCGCAGCGGATCAGAACTTTCGCAAATTACTCCAGCAATTCAAAATCGCACATCCTCAAAGTGGAATCGACGCATGCGACGGAGGCGGGCGCTGGATCAGCTACGATCTCAGCCGTCTCGCGGACTCTGGCGAATATACCGATGGAGGCGTCGGGCCGTATAGCGCGTACTACACATCGTTGCTTATCCCACCCGACAAGCTGCATAACGTGGTGGACTACGATCAGACCTACTACGCTGCTGTTGATCGCATACACCTTGCCATGAATCCCACATGGTATCGAGATCCCGGCGATGGCCCGGATGTCGAATCCATCCGCAAGGACTGGGAGATGTACCACTACCTGGTTGCGCAAGGTGTGGCTGGCCGCTGGAGCCATGTGTTTCGTCCCAAGGTAGAGCACGACGACGCAATCTGGTATTTCCAAAGAATGAATAAAGATGGCACCAAAGGTGTCATTCTTGCAAAGCATGCAAAGCACGGCTCGACTTATTTTGTAACCAGTCGTCTGATAAAACACTCCGCAGATTCGTCCGAGCGATACTTTGGTGGAGCGGGGGACATGAACACAATGACCACCACCTCCGCAGCTACCCTCGAAACCGGAGTTTACGAAGATCCTGTTGACGGCGCAGTGCGATTTTACGGAGTTCCGGGGCAAGGTTTCGGTCCACTGAATGTGAAATATCAGACAGGTGGTACTGACGAATCCCTTGTTACCAAGGTTGTAAAGCGTGGAGCAGAACGGCGCGATCAAAACCGCTTCTTCGGCATGGCTTTGCAACTCGATCAGCCAATGATCGTCACTCAGATCGGTCAACTCGATTCTGGTCACAATGGTGGAGTTTACAATCTGTCGCTGGTGCGGTCCGACGACAACACAGTGCTGACCAAAGTTGATTTGGATATGGCTCGCGCTCCAACGGATGCGCTGGGGTTCAAATATGCCGAGCTAACTCAGCCTGTTCGCCTGGAAGCATTAGATCAGCCTGTGGTCATTTATCCGCGAGGACTATTGCCTGCGGAGATCTACGAGGTGCGTACCGATCACGCTAATTTGCATTTTCGCCGAACGGGCGCTCAACTGATGTCGGAGGGAATCACACTCGATAAAGTTGCCGCCGGGGAACTGATATTTCTCAATCTGCCTCACTATCCCGGTGCCGGAACTGACAATGTATCTCCCCAACCACCAACGAACGCAATTAAGCGATTAGGAACGAATCTTGGTGTACAGGGCATCGAGGTCTCGTGGTCGCCAGGCAGCGATGGCAATTGGATTTCCTACTATGAAGTCCTCAAGAACGGAAAACTGATTGGAAAGGTTGCTAAAGGGACTTTCTTCTTTGATCACTCCGACGCCGCGCGCAATGATATCGGTGCGATCTTTGAGATCCGAACTGTGGATGGAGACGGTAATCGCAGCGCAAGCGCGACTGCACAGCAGACAGGAAACCAGCCTCAGATATTCGAGGCACTCGGAGATTTTTCTCCCGCGCAATCGGCGAAACAATGGACCTACGAAGAAATCTTAGATGATGGCTCTTATCGGGAATTGGTTTGGGACAATCGAGGCTATGAAGGGCGCTGGACAGGATCAGGCTTAGGGCGAATTGGTCGTATATGGATGCAGCCTTCCCCCCGGAACGACCTTTCGCGAACCTTTATTGTGCCAGCTGCCGCTACGCTGAGCACCTCAGGCAAGATCCGCAAAGATCCCAGCGCGGAAAACAAAGCGTCGTGTTTCGTGAGAATCATCCTGAATGCCCGACAGCTTTGGCCCACAGAGGGATGGGCGGAAGTAAGCCCATATTTCGATAGCCCCGCTACTTACGAGATAAAGAACATCCAGGTATCGCCAGGAGACAAACTGCGCTTCATAGTAAAGCACAACGATGAGAACCGCGCCGATCCGATTGTCTGGAATCCTTCAGTCACGATTGAAAGTGTGAATCGTGACTGACCAACGGCTTTGTTAATCTATTCAACCCGTTGTAACAGCAGGATGTCAGAACCATAGCGTTGCTGGTCCGCAAATTCGCCATTCAATGCGCCATCGCCGGTGGCAAGCCACGAATCGGGAAGATGTTCAGGGATACCGTTAATCAGTGCCTCCCCCGTCACTACCTTCTCCCTACCCGGACGATCATTCAGGCTCGTGACGCGGTATTTGGCCTTCGCATCTAAGCCGCGCAAGTGGATCGTAGTATCCGCTGTCTCGGATTTGTCGCGGAAAACGTAGACTATCGACTCCGACGAATCTGGCTTAACGTATTGAATCGAACTCCACCCGGCAGCGTTGGGTTTTAGATGATAGACATCTTCAAACAGCAGGTGGCGGTATTGCTTGAAGAACAGGAGGTTGCGCTGAAAAGCTTCCACGTATCCGGCAGGCGCAGCCGAAAGAAATTGCGAAGACATCCCATTAATGTTGCCGAACGATATTCCATGAGTGAAATGCTTACGTATTTGGTAGTCAAGAGCAGAAGCGCTATACCAGCGATCTGTCAGACTGTCTCCCTTCGCGTCCCCTACCCCTGCCGTTGCAAGAGAGCCCCAGACATTTGGGCTCACCATGGGCCCAGTGATGAACTCGTTCGTATAACCCCCGGGAAGCAGGCCCTGCGGTCCGGGGTTCGTGCGCGAGTATTGAAGCGAAGGGTCGCACTCAAACCCGGATAGGTTCGGAAAACGCTCCAGGAGGTATTTAATGATCTCCAGCCGTCCGCGATAGGCCGCATACGCGCCATTCGTTTTTCCGTGGCCATGATCGGTGCGATTGCACTCATAACTTACTGTGGCTGAGGGATCCCACTTGATCCAATCCAGGTTGTATTTCTCAATCAGGTCAGCTAGCTGTTTCTTTAGCCAGGCGACTACTTTAGGATCGCCGAGACAGAGCTGTTTAGTGGGAGAGAGTGAAGGATGTGTCGTCACTAGCGGCTTGCCGTCTATCTCTGCCAGCCAATCTGGTGGTATCTTGCCCGACTCCACGAGCGCCACGTCCACATTTCCCGGATCAATCCAGAGGCCGAACTTTATTCCCCTGGCGTGTATCGTATCGGAAAGATTCTTGAGCCCGTGCGGAAACTTCTCACTGCTCTCCTGATAATTGCCCAATCCTTTCGACCAGTCGTTCATACCTGGAACAATCGATGAGCCTTCACTCCACGTAGCATCGTGATAGTAGACATCGAATCCGACCTGCTGCGCCAGATCGAGTTCTCGAAGAATGGGCACTTCACTGTTCTTTTGGGTGAGCCAAATGCAATAGGTGACCAGGGGGGCATCAGGTAAAGGCGTGAGAAAAACGTATCGCTTTAGATATCGGAATGCTTCGTTGCCGGCATTGTCAGTATCGCCTTTCGCGAGCGCGATAAAGGTGATGGGTGTCTCCACCGATTCGCCCGGGGCAATCTCGAAGACTGGAGAAGGGCTGTTTTCCTTGTCCTTTAACAGAACAGTGCCTGCCCGCACGATTGTGCCAGCGGCCGAAGGTTGAGTCGTCGCCTTCCACCCGAGGATACCCAGACCGGGTTCGCCCCCGATAAGAGCGGATTCTCCTGCCGCATTATTAGTAAGCACCACCCAATCACGGAATTCACGGATGTTCGACAACGTGCCGACCGGTAGAAATCCGTGTTGACCCTGAACAGAGGAAAAGGAGCTCAAGCCTTCCGGCGGATTCTTCAGTGTGAGAAACAGCGGATCAATGTGTGAATCGAGAAGAAGGTTTTTCTGACCGAGGTTTTCAACTTTCGTGTTTAGCTCAATGACCGCGCCAATTGGATAGAGCTTCAGCATCAACGAAAGAACGCCCCCGGAGTTCGCCTTGAAACGCAGCGCTAGTTGTTTGCCATCCTTGGAAAGAGTAGAGACAGAATCTTCTAAAAATTGATACTGGCCGCTTTTTTCAGGAAATGCCACGATAGGCGATCCTGCTGCTGCCCATTCGGCGCCCGTCTCGCGCCGCAACGACTTTAGCTGCACATCACGAGGCGAGCGAACGATTTCAACATGAACGCTGCCATTCGTTAGCACCCAACCGGCCGACGACTTTGTAATGGAGACTTGAGCGTTAGCGAAACTAACAACAGAGAAACAGGCGAAAACGACAAGTGATTGGAGTCTCATCAATCGTGTCCTCTGCACTTTATTGCTGACTTCAAACTGGAGACAACGGCCGCGCTACGAAGCTGTTTTGTCAGAGGCGCGGCTCGACCACTCAGATCTCTTGCTGGAGCCTGAACAAGGGAAACCTGTCTCGGTGCTCGCCGAGACAGGTTTCATTCAGGGGAGGCGCTACTTAAAAGGTCAACTGAGCTCCAATTTGCATCCGCCGTCTGAAGTCGACAATTCCAGTGATTTGTCCCGCTGTGCTGGTATCGACACTGGAGTTGGGATTTGAGAGATTGGTATGGTTGAACGCGTTGAACGCATCCCATTTAAGTTCCAGGTTAACTTTTTCTGTAAATGCGAAAGCCTTCTGCAGAGACAGATCGGCAGAAGAAAAACGCGGGCCAACAATGATGTTGCGGCCCGAATCGCCATAGACGTACAAGGCGGGTACGGTAAATGCGGTCGGATCAAACCACTCATTTCGATTTGGATTGGATACCTGCCCGCTCCGAATGCGATTCGGCCTTAAACCGATTGTGGAATTCAGCGAAGCATTGTTGGCGAGCGTCGGCGTGAAAAAGAGTCCACCCTCAAAGTTGTAAATTCCGCTAAGCGTCCAGCCACCTACAATGGCTTGCGCAGGGCGGCTCAGATTGCTGGCGAACGGTCTGCCATGTCCAAAGGGAAGCTGCCAGATGGCGGCAGTCACCCACGAGAAAGGCCTAACGGCATCCGAATTCCCGTAATTGCTCGCAAAATCGAATTGATTTTGTGGACCAAATGTTCCTTCATCAAGCGATTTCGCCCATGTGAAATTGCTCAACAGATTGATGCCACCACCAAAGCGTTTTTGTATCGTGGCCTGCAGTGAATTGTAGTTGCTTCTGAAATCCGGATATCCTGCGAGCTTGTTGTTCCTCTGGCCTTCACCAGTAGTCCACCCAAACTTGGAAAAATAAGGTCGCCGCGGATCAAATGGTCCTGGTCCGGGAATCGGGGCATTCACATCGACGTTGTCCCAGAGGTGACGGCCAATGTTTCCGAGATATGCAAGTGTGAAGGCTACGTCATGTGGGAATAATTGCTCCACAGTCACGTTCCAAGCGTCGTTGTAACTGTGAGGATAGTCCCCGGTCCCTGGGAAGTATTGAAAGAAGCCATTCGGTAGTGGGATCATCCCGTTGGATGGATAAGGAGGAAGCGTAGAAGGCAGTCCAGGACCCTGGTCAAGTGTAAACGGCAACGCTCCATACGGATTCGCAGGCGTAAATGCCTGACTCTGTTTGATGGGCCAGCAGCAACCCTCCGTGCCAAACGACGCTCCATATGGATTGAGGAAGTAGCTGCGGCCATATCCGCCGCGAACGACTGTGTCTTTGGACACTTTGTACGACATTCCTACGCGCGGTGAGAACTCGGTCTTGAGAGTCGTCACACCCGCATACTTACCGGCTAAATTGGTCAGCAATACGTTGCCGGTATTTAGATCCAGATTTCCGACGCTCTGTCCATCAGGCGTATAAATCGGGGTAGTGTAATCCCATCGTAGTCCTAACAAGAGCGTAATGTTTGGTGTGACCTTCCAGGTATCTTCACCGAAAAAGGTCAGTCTCCACTGTTTTTCCTGAGGCTGGACCAGCGTGATCAGTCTGCCGTAACTATCACTGAGGCCGAGCAGAAAGCTCGCCATACCCAGGCCTGAGTTCGGCACGGCAGGATCACCAGTAATATTCTGCGAGAAATCGAAAGAGCCGCGTCCGCTAACATCACTCCGAATTCCATAGAATTTTTTGAAATCCCCTCCAAACTTGAAGGCATGACGGCGCCATGTTTTGGCCCAGGTATCGTAGAACTCCAGGTTGGTTTCGTGCTCAAAAAACGGCAGTCCAATGTCTCCCATCGTGAAGGCACTTGTTGGCCCATCAACATTAAGAGTTGGCAGCCCATCTGTGTAAATCGTGCCAAGGTTGATATTCGGAATGCCAACCTGGGTCGCAAGGTCTTGACCTGCATCCAACTGCAGTTCAGAAATGACGATTCGAGAAAAGGCAAAACGAAAGTCCTGCTGCAAAGATGGAGAAAAGGTGCGCTGGTAGTTGACCATCGCGCTATACACGTCATCTGTCGAGTCGCCAGAGTTCGGGATGCCACCCAATGGCGGCCCGCCTCCCTCGACCCCAAATACGTTTTGGGTTAGAAAATGCGCATGAAAGTAACTGAACTTCCCGAAGACCAGATTCTTAGGGGAAGCGAAAAGGTCCACTCGCGCGTCGACCTGATTCTGGTCGAATATACCTGGGCGGGAAATTGTGTAGTTATTGTCCGCTACAGATGGATCAGTCGGCGCTGGCAACAGTGCCAGAAGGTTCACCGTAGCCGGGCTGATACGATTTGCCGGAATGATGTTGTTTGGAAACTGCGTCCGTCCAGTTCCGTCAGGATTGCCGGTTGTCGGGTCATAGATCGGGTTGGTGGCTGCTATGGAACTGAAGTCTCCGCTGCGAAATGCGGCGATCGGTGAAGTATAAAGGCTGGAGGTTGAGAGGTTATTCCGCATCCCCTGGTAGTCGGAAAAGAAGAATAGCTTGTCCTTTTTAATTGGACCCCCGACGCTACCACCAAACTGATTCCAAACATTCCCGGGCGCACCGTTGGGCTGGCTGAAGGAATCGGCTGCAAAAAATCCGGCGGTGCGATAGTACTCAAAGGCAGATCCGTGGAAAGTATTCGTACCTGACTTCGTAGTTGTCTGAAAGACCCCACCGCTCACGCTTCCATATTCCGCGTCGTAGTTGCTGGTTGTGAACTTCACTTCCTGCACGGAGGCATTTGTCGGCACAAGCAGCGAATACCCTTGAATTACCTCCGTATTGTCAACACCGTCTAGTATGTGACCGTTGTTGCCTGGCTGACCGCCATTGATGTTGACGTTAAAGTCCTCGCCTGAGTTTTCCGGATGAAGATCAAGTTGCCCAGACGCCATGGATACACCGGGAGCCAAAAGCGTCAATCGAGTGATGTTGTTACCGAAGGTGGGCAGATCGTTAATCTGATTTGCCATAATCGTCTGACTGACTTCTACGGTGTCGGTCTGAAGAATTGGAGCCTGTCCGGATACGATCACTGTGGAGGTTGTGGCACCGACCGGCAGCGTGACATCTATGGGAACAACTGTTCCGGCTTCGACTGTAATACCCTCCTTGATGAATTGTTGAAATCCGTCCTTCTTGACGCTAATCGTATAGATCCCCGGAACAACGCTTGGAAATCGATACAACCCGGAAGGATTAGTAAGTATCTGATCCGACACACCCGTTGCAGTGTTGGTTGCCACCACCGTTGCTCCGGATACGGCAGCGTTTGATGGATCCGTCACGGATCCTGCTATGGCTCCGGTGACCGCTGTTTGCGCCTCCAACATTCCGACGCATATAGGCGACAGGACTGCTATCAATACTGCCAAACGATATACGGCCGCATTCATCGTGGCCTCCTTTGAAGCGCGTTCTTTTAGAAAGACCCCGTTTAGTTGTTACCTGCACTAGTGTGCTCTGAGTCTGAGGGTCGACCGCGTGGTCAGGAACGTTGAGGCAAAGCGAGCCAGATGCGGTGCATTACCCTAACGTCGCGGAAGTTATCTTAGTCTTCAGACGAGTGTCAACAAAAATGTGTCAACATGAGTGTTGACAATAAAAGCTACAAATTAAAAATCATCTCAGCTGGCACTGCCGCACATGTTCATAAGGGTCAGCTGCAGGGAACACTTGGCGCGTAAATTTATGTCGATCAGCCCCTAAGATACGAATACGGAATGACTATCGTGGACTTCCCCTGACCTAGTTGAATCAAAGTGGATGAAGAAGCTGCTGTTTCTGGCTTGCCCCCATGTATAATCGAGTCGGTTCGATGCCTACCGCAAAAACAAAATCTGTAAAACGAAACCGCGACCTCCCGGCGACCCAACGAGTAGAAGCCCATCTTCGAAAAGAAATATTTGCCGGCAAGCTGCGCCCTAGGCAGCGAATTATCGAAGGAGATCTTGCTACAGAACTCAGCGTGAGTCGTGGACCGGTTCGCGAAGCATTGTTGCGTCTGGAACGAGATGGCCTCGTAATGACTACATCCAGACGAGGCACGTTTATTCGTGATATTGCTCCAGATGAAATTGGCGTGATTTTCCGAATGCGCGCAAAGTTGGAAGGATTGTGCGTGCTCTATATGCGAGAGAACACGTCAATTCGTCCGCAGGAGTTACTGAATCCACCACTGAAAAAGATGAAGACCGCAGCCGCAAAGAATAGCGAAGAGTTGTTCTTTCACGCCGATATGGAGCTGCATCGCACAATTTGGAAAGCTGCCAACCAGCCAATGTTGTACCGGACGCTCAACTCGATGATGAACCCTTACATTTTCATGATTGCCCGGGCCTATTCATCTCGAATCCCTCTATCCGTCCGTCGTGACAATCATGAAGGATATGTTCAATTGGTGCTGAAGACTCCCAAGGTACGCATTGAAAAGGAAGTCGAAGGATATTTCGAAAAACTGTATCTGAAGGTGTTCAAGACGCCTTCCCAGGTGCAGTCCTTCGATTCTGATCATTGGGCGCATGACGAGTTAGCACGGCAATTCTAGCCGACTGCTGCAGCTCGCGACCCTGCGAAAGGGATCGCTTCCAGCAAAAGGCTTCTCTTATCAGCAGATTCGATGTAAATAATTGTAAACAATTATGTTGACAATTATTTAAGTTGAATGCTCCAATGTGCGCCAACAAAACACTTGAGATGTTCACGAAACTCTACGCAGAACAGACCCCATGCAACAGCTTTGAGGCCGACGGTCAGATTGGAACAGCACATTGAATTCATCTGTCGCACAGGCAATTCTGTTAATCCTCATCGCTGCAGTGATGAACGCAGCTTATGCCCTGCCGATGAAACTAAACAAAAAATGGCAATGGGAGCACTCATGGTTTGCCTTCTCCATCCTGGGTGAAGCTCTTGTCCCAACTCTGATCGCCATGGCGACAGTGCCACTTCTCTGGACCACATATTCAGCAGTGCCGGGCAAGACCCTCATCCTGATGGCGCTATTAGGTGCTGGCTGGGGAATAGCAATGGTATTCTTCGGCCTGTCCTTGAGCATTTTGGGGCTGGCGATCACATTCGCTGTAAGTCTGGGTACGTCCGCCGCTGTTGGCGCGCTGATTCCGTTGATTAGCCAACACTCTGACCGGCTCCTGACACCTCAAGGTGGAATCATTCTTCTCGGCGTTCTCGTTATTCTGGTCGGTGTGGCGCTCTGCGGCCTCGCAGGCTATCGCCGTGAGCTGAAAACTCATACTGCGAATCTATCTCGAAAGCACAATTACGGGCGCGGATTAAGTTTTGCCCTTCTGTCGGGTATCTTAGGATCCATGTTGAACTTGGGCCTCGCTTTCGGGAGTGGCATTCAACAAGCGGCCAAACAAAACGGGGCCAGTGTGGCTATGATGTCGAATGCTGTTTGGTTGCCATGCCTATACGCAGGTTTCATTCCTGGAGCAATTTATTGTTATTTCCTCATGAGGCAGAGAAAGAATCTGCTTCAGCTCAAGCTGGCGGGGACTTGGTACTATTGGCCGCTCGCCGCAAGCATGGGCTTATTGTGGTTTGGGAGCCTCATCTTCTATAGCATTTCAACCGTCAAACTTGGGGATCTGGGTCCGACCATTGGGTGGCCACTCTTCCTGGGTGCCGTAGTCATATCGAGCACCGCACTTGGTGTTGTCACCGGCGAATGGACAAATTCTGGAAAGAACCCGATCAGAGTCATGGTGTGTGGCGTGATCTGCCTCGTGCTGGCGATTGCAATTCTTGGCTTTGCCAGTACCATTCATGCTGCAGAGTCGAGTACCACCTCTCTCATAGGAACGAGCAATGAGTATTGAGCAGGTGAGCTTTCAGAAGTTGTTCGATCTTAGCGGGCGTACCGCGCTAATCACCGGTGCCGGCGTCGGCTTTGGTGAGGCCATATCGCTCGGATTTGCGGAATATGGCTGCGACATCGCGGCCGCCGATCTCAACATCGAAAACCCGCAGCGAACTGCAGAAAAGGTGCGCCAAAGAGGTAGGCGCGCCATCGCATTAAAGGCAAATGTCGCTGTTCCTGAAGAAGTCTCCACCATGGTCGACGAAACTGTTCGCGCTCTCGGTGGTGTGGACATCCTGGTGAATTGTGCCGGCATCCCTCAACATGATCCCGCCGAGCTGACCCCACTCGAAACATGGGATCGAGTCCTCGACATCAATCTAAGGGGCACATTCCTTTGCTGTCAGGCCGCGGCTCGCGTCATGTTGCAGAAAAAAAGTGGCATTATCATCAATTTTTCATCGATTGCCGGGCTGGTTGGAGTGGGCCGTGGCGCGAATGCCTACTGCGCCAGCAAGGGTGGTGTAAATGCCTTAACCAAACAACTTGCACTCGAATGGGCCGATAGGGGTATTCGAGTAAACGCCATTGCTCCTTGTCAGTTTTTAACTCCGGGGTTGCGCGATGTTATGGCGGATCCTCAGTTTGACGCGAAGAGGCTAATGCAAACTTGGGTTTCCAATATTCCACTTGGTCGAGTCGGTGAACCAGAAGAAATCGTCGGTCCTGCCTTGTTTCTTGCTTCGATGGCTTCTTCGATGGTAACTGGCGTAGTCCTTCCAGTGGATGGAGGATACTTGGCGCGATGAGATGCGACTTCCTAAGCGGCGAAATCTGATTCTCAACTCACTTCATTCATGTACTACAAATCAATGTGGAGTGAAAGAGTTCAAAGCAGAGCAGCGCTCGTATTCATCATTAATGTCAACAAAGATGTTGACGTTATTATCCGTCCTTAGTATTGTTCGTGAAGCAGTCGAGAATTATGGAGGCGAATTCTCCTTAAGGTCTCGCGAGCCCTTGATATGGAAATTCTCCCCAACACCTACCAAATTCGGTCGATCGTTGGAGATCGAAATCTATTTCAATACTTATTTGTTGGCGACAACATTGTTCTGTTGGATACAGGCGCATCGTATACTCCAAGCGAGACAATTTTTCCGTTCCTCCAGCATCTTGGAATTGCACCATCCAAATTAACGGTTGCTATTAACACTCACGCCGATGCGGACCATCATGGGGGGAATGCATCTTTGAAGGCCGTTGCTGGTGAAACGATGCTTGGCTGCGGAGTCCGTGACCGTGCCCTGATCGAAAACCCTGACCGTCTTTTCGCAACCCGTTATGATCAGTGGATTCCAGATCATGGTGTCGGTCTCGGCCTGAACGCAGAAGCAACCGCGTGGGTAAGAAAAATGGTGGGGCCGCCACATCGCATCGATCTCGCCTTTTGCGGCGGCGAACACATCGCGATAGACGACAAACGCTCACTGCAAATACTCCATGTGCCAGGGCACAGCGATGGCCACTTAGCTATATATGACCCCGATAATCGAGCCGTGTTCGTGGGAGATGCACTGCATGGCAGATACTGCCCGGCTGCAAATGGTGAACCATCGTTGCCGCCTGCATATTATTCGGTACTCGCTTATTTGGGGACGTTGCAATTCCTCGAAGCGCTGGACATCGATTGGATTTATTCGGGTCATTGGCCCACATATCACAGTGCGCAAACAGCTGAGTTCTTGGTCGAGTGCCGGAGATTTGTCGAATCGGCTTCCTCCTTAGTGAGACGAACACTGGAGAAGCATCAGGAAGGAATGACCCTGCGCCTTTGCATGGACGAGTGCGGACCGGCTTTGGGAAGTTGGCCGGCGAACAATCAGTGGCTACTGATGTATCCCCTTCACGGACATCTTCTGCACCTCGAGCAGCAGGGTGTCATAACCAGGATGAGCGGCCCTGGGCATATACGTTGGAAACTCATGTCATGAAATACGAGTGCGTATGGACTTGGTTTTCTTAAAAAGAGAACCTGAGACAAGCATGAAATTAAATTGGCCACCATCGTCTACTGGCGCGTTCAAGCTCGATCGACTTGTTCAGATTGGGATTGTTGTGGCGGAGCTGGATCGAACGACGCGCTTGCTGGAATCGCTGTTTGGCATCGGCCCCTTTCGGTTGGTGCAATGGCCCGATCGTCCGGAATCGAAGTACTACTATCGCGGAGTCGAAGAAGAAATCTGCTTAAGGCAGGCATTCGTTCAATTAGGAAATGTGGAGATGGAATTGATTCAGCCTGTCGAAGGTGAGCGTAACGCCTACAAACAGTTTCTCGATCAATCGGGTGGAGGAATCCATCACATTCTGTTTGAAGTAAGTGATATCGATCCGGTCCTTCAGGAATTGGCGAAGTCCGGCGTGACTGTTCTTCAATCCGGAACCGGCATTCGGCCTGGTACCAGGTGGGCCTTACTCGATACTCAAGAGCTGCTCGGGTTTCTGGTGGAGTTGCGTCATCGTCCAGGAGAGTCGGACGGAACGTCGATTACCTGATCAGGTTTTACGTAACGGCGAGTGACGCGTCTCGTGGTGAAGCCTGAATGTTCATGCAGAAGACAGACCCAATTCGGCTGAGAACCGCTATCGTTGGTTGCGGAAAGGTTGCAGGCACTCACGCTGCCGCCTTTAAAGAACTTCCGAAATCAGAGTTTGTGTCCGTCTGCAGCAACTCTATGGAACGGGCACGGGCGCTCGCTGAAAACTTTCAGGTAAGAGCCTACACGAATCTCGCCGAGATGCTGGATCGCGAAAAGGTGAATGTGTTGTCAATCTGTACTCCGCATCCGCAACACCCCGCTGCAGTCGAGACTGCGGCTGCTGCTGGAGTTCATGTGATAGCGGAGAAGCCGCTGGCAGTTGATCTCCCCTCTTGCGATCGAGCGATAGCAGCCGCACGTTCGGCGAAAGTCAAATTGGGAGTCATTAGCCAGCGTCGTTGGTACGAACCTGTGAAGCGCATGAAGGTTGCTATCGACACCGGGAAACTCGGTAGGCCTGTTCTCGTCGTCGTGCAGATGCTTGGCTGGCGTGAGCCTTCTTACTACCTTTCTGATCCATGGCGGGGAAGCTGGAATGGTGAAGGCGGCGGCGTGTCAGTAAGTCAGGCGCCGCACTATCTTGACCTACTTGGTTGGTTGATGGGCCCGGCTGCTGAGGTGTATGCGTATTGGGACAACTACAACCACCCCAACATAGAAGTGGATGACACCGTGGTCGCTTCTGTGCGATTTCAGAATGGCGGAATGGGTTCAATCATTCTGAGCAATTCTCAACGTCCTGGACTATTCGGGAAGCTTCATGTTCACGGATCTACCGGCGCATCAGTGGGAGCCGAGATCGACAGTGGATCGCCGTTCATCTCTGGCGTCACAGACAAAATGGATCCGCCTTTTAACGACATTTGGACCATACCTGGAGAAGAAAACCAGCTCGAAGTCTGGAATCGCGAGGATCGATCCCGACCGTGGCCTGTGATGACTCACTATCACAAATTGCAACTTGCTGATTTTCTCAATGCAGTGTCAGAAGATCGCGAACCGTTGGTAGGAGCTGAAGACGGACGTCGCGTGGTCGAGTTATTCACCGCTGTCTATCGTTCACAGCGTGAGCGTGCTCCCCAGCGTTTACCGCTGCTGCCGTGAACTTCTTGGAGATTTCTAGCATGAGCGAACTAAACCTGGCAGAGAGAGTTGATCATGAACTGTTGCTGAACTGCTACAGGAAAATGCTTGAACTCAGACTCTTTGAGCTGAGGGTACAAGAGCTATATCGCAATGCGATGCTTCCCGGCTTCGTACACCTGTATATAGGCGAAGAGGCCGTAGCGGTGGGAGTGTCTTCGAATCTCGAACCTAAAGACTTGGTCTTCAGTACGCACCGCGGTCATGGACATGCATTGGCGAAAGGAGTACCGGCGGGCGTGGTGCTCGCAGAATTATGGGGCAAGGCGACTGGAAGCTCTGGGGGGCGTGGCGGCAGCATGCATATGTACGCACCAGAATGGGGGTTCATGGGTACAAATGGAATCGTTGGTGCCCCGATTCCGCTGGCGACTGGCGGCGCGCTGAGCGCCAAACTTCGTAAGAACGGCCAAGTTGTTGTTAGTTTCTTTGGCGATGGAGCAGTAAACAGTGGATCGTTTCACGAAGCGGTAAATCTTGGCAGTGTCTGGGACTTGCCCGTAGTTTATGTCTGCGAGAACAACCTGTATGCCACGGAGATGGCATTTTCACGAGCAACAAAAAACATCAGCATAGCCAGTCGCGCAGATTCCTATGGCCTTCCTGGATTCGAGGTCGACGGCCAGGATGTGCTTAGCATTCATCGTGTGGCAAAGGCGGCGGTCGAGCGCGCTCGGGCAGGCGAAGGTCCCACTCTGATCGAGTGCAAGACCTATCGCTACGTGGGCCATCACGAGGGCGATCCCGGAACTGACTATCGTACCCGAGACGAGGTTAAACAGTGGAAACAGCGAGACCCTGTGAAGCTCACACGACAGTTATTGATTGAGTCTGAAGCAATGGATGAAAGCGCTCTCGTGGAGGTTGATAAGGAAGTTGAGCGTCTCATCGACCTGGCGGTTGAATTCGCCGAGAAAAGCCCGGAGCCATCGCCGGATTCAGTAAACGAGCACGTGTTTTGATCAAGGAGAAGTTAGCCATGTCAGAGCAAAGCCGTGTGATCACCTATACCGATGCTGGAGTAGAAGCGCTGCGCGAAGAGATGCGCAGGGACGAAAGCATAGTTTACATCGGTCAGGGAATCGGTCCTCGCGGCGGAAACTTTCGGCAGACGCGAGGGCTCTGGAAGGAATTTGGCGATCACCGTTTGCGCGATACGGGCATTGTCGAATTGGGTGCCACTGGAGTAGCAATCGGCGCTGCCATGGCGGGTACACGCACCATTGTTGATGAGGTCTTTCTGGACTTTGCTCTCGAAGCAATCACGCAAATTGTTCAGCAGGCGGCCAACATCTCCTATATGTCCAACGGAAAGATTAAGGCTCCTGTTCTCATCCGCGGTGCTATGGGAGCCGTGCGCAACGCCGGAGCGCACCACTCGCATACGTTTTATAACTGGTTTGCGAATACGCCAGGGTTAAAGGTAGTACTGCCGGCTACGCCATTCGATGTCAAAGGGCTCTTTAAGACAGCTCTACGAGATCCGGGACCGGTTATTTTCATTGAGCACAAATCTCTCTACAACACAAAAGGCATTGTACCTGTAGATGAGTATCTGATTCCGTTTGGCGACGCTCGCATACTTCGCGAAGGTCGAGATCTGACAATTGTGGCAATGTCGCGCATGGTTGATCTTGCTGCTAAGGCCGCGGAAGCGCTGGCGCAGCAGGGTGTCTCGGCCGAAGTCATCGATCCACGCACGATCGTCCCATTCGATCGCAAGAAGGTTACGGACTCCATCAGAAAAACCGGTAGGCTCGTTGTCATTGATGAGTCCCCATCTTCTTGCAGTTTTGCTGCGGAGCTCTTGGCCGTTGCGGTCGAGGATTGCTTTGACGAGATGCATATCGCCCCGAAGCGCATTTGCTCAGTGCCAGTTCCGAATCCATTCAGTCCGGTTCTCGAACGGCAAATGATTCCGTCGGTAGACCGCATCATCCGCGAAGTGCACCTGATGATGAATTGATAGGGAGGAATTCTGCACGATGGCATACAGAATCGTGATGCCTCAACTTGGCCTCACCATGGAGGAAGGCACTGTGACAAGCTGGCTTAAAAAGCCCGGTGAGTGGGTCGAGAAAGGCGACATTTTGTTCACGGTTGAAACCGACAAAGTGGAAATGGAAGTCGAGTCGATGGGAAGTGGATATTTGGGAGAAATCCAGATTCCTCTGGGCCAAACCGTGCCCGTAGGTACTTTGCTCGCAATGCTAAATGACTAGCTCCTAAATAGATGCCCTCCTCACAATTGCATCCTTGCAATTGAGCACGGTTTCGCTCAACTCAATTCCTAGACCGGGCCCCGGTGGTAAAGGCAACTCTCCTGCATCCGGCACCAGTGACCGCGTAACTAATCCCTCATACTCTTCAAGATAGTGGCGTCGCACTGTCTCAAGAATGTATAAGTTGGTCACATTGGCAGCAAGGTGAGCCGACGCAAAGTGCAATACAGGGCCACCGCAATTGTGAGGGGCGATCGGAAGATAGTGGGTTTCAGCCATAGCTGCGATCTTCTTCGCTTCGGAAAGCCCTCCGCACCAGGAGATGTCGGGCATGATGACCTGGCCTGCACGGTTTTCCAGAAGTTCACGAAAGCCCCAACGCGTCATCAACCGCTCACTCAGGCAAAGGGGAAGCTTGGTAAAGCGTGCTAATTCAGCATAGGCGGCAAGGTTGTCCTGCGGCAGCATTTCTTCCAGCCACATAGGTTGATAAGGCTTCAAAGCTGTGGCAATTTTGATTGCGCATGGCAGATTCCAGAAGCCGTGGAACTCCATTGCGACATCGATAGAATCGCCGAACTCCTGACGGATAAGCGCCAACGGTTCTATGGCGAGTTTCATTTGTGCAGCTGTAATGTAGTTTCCTGCCGTTTCCCTTGCAATCGGGTCAAACGGCCATATCTTCATGGCTCGAATATTGCTGCCGAGAAGTTCCCGGGCAAGTTGTACGGGCTCACGAAGGAAATCTACCCTGTCATAGCAAGTATTGTAGATGCGAATGGACTGCCGGGACGCACCGCCGAGAAGCTTGTAGATTGGTTGTTCCGTTGCCTTCCCAAGCAGGTCCCAAAGCGCAATATCGACTGCGCTGATAGCCCGCATTTCAGCGCCGCCCCAGCCACTGTACGAAACAGCCAGAAACATGTCTGCCCACAAACGATCAATCGCACTGGGGTCCCGGCCCAGCAGTACAGAGGCCAGACGTGTATGAACGATCGTGCACTCGGCCTCAGCGTTCGGATAGCTCTCTCCCAATCCGATCAGCCCTTCGTCGGTGTGGATCCGGACCCAGAGGTATTGAATCGCTCCGGCATGAACCGTAATACCTTTTGGCAGATAAATAGTTTCGATAGCGGTGATTTTCATGGGAGGAACTAGGAAGCGTTCACAGTATTCCGAAGCAATATAATTTAGTCAACATTATTGTTGACAATAATTATCGCTGAGCCATAACTTGGCGCTGGCCGTTCATGCAACTGCATCCATCGTACTGGCTGGTAATTATCGGTGTCGAAGAAATGCAGTTGGATGATATCGTAGCGTGGCGGGAAGCTGATAGGTCGAGTAGACAAAGGTACTTGTCTAGAACCGTCATGGCAACTCGTCTTTACTCATGCCAGATTAGGTTGAACTGCTATGTCTCAGGAACTCCGGTTGCATGGACGAAAGACATTGATTACCGGCGCCGACACCGGGATCGGGCTCGAAATCGCATTGGAGTTTGCACGTCAAGGAAGTGATGTCGTCTTCCATTACGTCCGGAGCGAAACCTTCCCTGAAAAAGCTGTTGAACAGGCCAGATCCCTTGGCCGCAACGCTGCCGCATTTCACGCGGATTTCGATGACCTCGAGCAAGTCATGGCGCTCGCAAACAAAGCGATCAGGTTTCTCGGCAACATCAACTGTCTGGTGAATAATGCCGGGGTCACGATGAATCGCCCTTTTCTCAAGGTGACTCTGGAACAGTTCGACAAGATGTTTCACATCAATTTTCGCGGACAATATTTCCTCACACAGAAGATTGTTGAAGACATGCTTCACCAGGGGCACGGTGGCGTCATATGCAACATGTCTTCGGTTCATGGACTCCAAGGTGTGCCGGAACACTCGCTCTATGCGGCAACAAAGGGCGCCATCATCGCCTACACGCGGTCGTTAGCTGTGGAGTTAGCCCACAAAGGCATCCGTGTCAATGCAATCGCACCAGGATGGATCACAGTCGAAAATTATTTCAAGTGCATCCCTGGATTTACGGAAGAGATGGCTGCCGAGACCGGTTACAAGGCGATTCCTGTTGCACGTTGTGGTGAGCCGCTTGACATTGCAAAACTGGCAGCGTTTCTGTGCTCTGACGATGCCTCATACATCATCGGACAAACTATGGTTGCCGACGGAGGAACGACTGCCCTCATGTCTCTGGTTTCGGACTTCAGGAGAGAGTCCGCCAATACATTTGGCAAAGGGTATATCCCAGGAATATAGGTGCCGAAACGCATGTTGCAAAAACTTATCACGACGTTAAACGCAGTCGGCAAACCTACAGAACTGTATGAAACCGAGGATGGAACTCGGCTGTTGATCCTGCCACATGGCGGCAGAATTCTCGGAGTTTTCGCACCGGGCAGTGAAGAAAACTTCTTATGGACAAACTCTGCACTCGATAGCGTTGAGTCAGCGCGAACGTTTTATGCAAGCAACGACTGGCAGAACTCCGGCGGTGATCGTACCTGGCTTGCACCGGAGCTTGACTTCTTCTTTCCTGCGTTCCCCAACATCGATATCGCAGGTTATTGGCAGCCCCGTGCACTTGATCCCGGCAACTATGCAGTGACGCAGACTCGACATGGTATCCAACTGATCAACCGTCTGAGCATCAGGGGCTTTCGCTCCAATAAGCAGGCAGATTTGGAGATCAAGAAGTCTGTTTCTTCGGCGCACAATCCTTTACGTCACGAAGCGGCACTTCAGCTCAGTACAGTGGAATACGCAGGGCACACTCTACATGCCTCTTTAGAAATCCTTAACTCAAATTCCAATGATGCTCCTCTGGTTGGGCTCTGGAGTCTCACACAGATGCCGCACTTGGGTGAGCTTTTTGTCCCAACATATTTTAGAAATGAGCCGAAGATCTATTTTGGCCTGACAGATACTCCTGCTGACGAGCTCAAAGTCGAGGATCACCTCATCCGCTTCAAAATGCGTGCAGCAGGCGAGCATAAGATTGGAGTCCGAGCTATTGCGACAACAGGCCGCATCGGGTACACCTATCCGACTGCGGGCAAGCAGGCTCTTATCATTCGCAACTTTTGTGTGAATCCCTCCGGCGAATATGCCGACGTGCCTTGGACTGAGCCCGAGGACAAGGGGTATACAGCCCAAGCCTGCAGTGTAAATAGCAAATGGGGAATGTTCAGCGAATTGGAATATCACGTTCCGGCGATTGGCGGTGAAACTGGCATGAGTCTTATAGAAGATCGATCACAACTCTGGGCCTTTCGCGGATCAAATCAAGATATTAAAAAGATCACCAAAGTACTGTTGTCAGATGCAATAGCGTGATGACTCCAAATACGATCTTCGGTCAGCCCACCGCTGTCGGTGATCCGCGCAATGTCCAACTCGTCATGCGACTCAGCTTCTAGCTGGTACACAGGAGGCAGAACATCGCCCTCGCCCGCGCCCGCTAAGGTCCTCACTGAAGGGCAAAAGCTTCTTGGTGATGTTCATCTCGGCCCGCAATGGCTTTCTCGTCCCGAGGTAGATTTGCTCAGGAGCGATTTACGTAAATCTCGCTAAAATAGTGCCATGCCGCCAACCATGTGGACAGTAATTGGAATGGATATCTTCGTACTGCCTGGGTCCGCACTAGCTTGCCACCCCTCGGGACCTTCGGGCGTGAGAATCTGATGCTTAGGCGAAGACCCATCATGCTTCGCATACTCCTCGCGACCGCCCCATGTTTCCTGGTGTGGACTGGCGGCATCGCGCAACAGCCGCGATCTGAATCTCTGCAGGATGCGCCGTCTCAATCCCAAGAACCGCAGACAAAGCCACAGACGGCCAATCCGATACAGGGCGGCGTAGAGATCTTTAAGCTGCTGCAGCAGAAATCCATTGTGTTTCCCGACCTCGCCACCAGCGGGGGCCCGTTGAGCAACTGGGAAAAGTTCAAGTTGGCGGCAAACAACAGCGTGGCGCTATCAACGATTGGGGCAGCGGCGATCGGCGCAGCGTACGGCCAGGCGATCAATAGCCCCTCAGGTTATCATCAGGGCGCGGCGGGGTACGGGAAGCGCTTCGGAGCAGACATTGCCCGCGCCGCATCCGATAACATGTTCGGGACCTTTCTATTGGCCTCTGCTTTGCAACAGGACCCGCGGTTTTATGTGAGAAAGAATCTGTCGCTTAAGCGATCTGTGGAATATGCCGCCGTCAGGGTGTTCATCACGCGGAGCGACTCCGGAGAGAGGGAAGTCAATTATTCGGGCCTGTTAGGCCCGTTGATGGGGGAAGGGCTCGCCAATGCCTACTACCCCGAGGAAAACCGCACCGTCGGCAGCACCTTCACCCGCTATGCTACCGACCTAGGATGGAAATTTGGCGGGAATCTGCTACGCCAGTACTGGCCGACCATTAACAGGAAACTGCGCCTCGTACCCGAGTCTTCGGCAACCAGTGCCGTGACCAGCAACGATCGCTGACGACACTTCGACATTCTCAAGGCTGCTGCGAATCTGCTGGAAGTCCAGGCCCTGGAAAACCCCTCGGGAACAAAACAGCGGTGTCTGTACGCTGTGTTAGTTGGTTATAAATCGCCTTGTCATTCACAGAACATGTGGAAATCAAATGATTGGAAAGCCGACTGTTTGACCGTATGGAGTCTCGCCACAATGGAGACCACGTTGCGCCCTATAGCGAACGCTCGTGCATGTACGACATTCGCCATCTCTGCCGCCCAGTTACTCCCGGATTTCGTCCTTGTCAATAATACTTTGCACCCGTTACCGGTTCGGGTCCTTCGTGGATGATCTAGGCTCCTTCCGGGATGACGTTTCTGTTGAGGAGGCACGCTCCGATGTATTGGAGTTCTGACCCGCTTGCCAACAGGTCGATTTATCGGTCACTGATCTACAGTTGATCGGTTACGTAATCTGACTTGGCTCTCGGTGGATTTGAGATGGCGGCGTGGCGGGGCTGCTTTCTGCGCGGCAAAGCGCGTCTTTGAAATATGGTCGCGCAGTCTCTGCTCTTTTTCCTGCTCCTGGATGTGCATCAGCAAATCAGCTGCGTCGGCGATGTGCTCTGTCATCAATTGCGAGGCAAGTGCCGCGTTTCTCTGCTCGATTGCCGCAAAGATCGGCTTATGGAAGGCAACAGTATGTTCGAGTTCGACGAGTTGCGACGTTACTGTGATCATGTTCAGCAGCGCGCGATGGATGACGTGGAACAAACGTCCCGTGAGGTGATTCCCCGAGGCCTGAAAGATCGCGCGATGGAATCGTAGATCCGCAGCTACGATCTTCACTCTGTCTCCGGCACTGTTTTCAAGATCTGTAATAGACTCGCGCAGCAAAGCGATGTCATCGGAATTGGCGCGTTCAGCTGCCTTCGCAGCCAGAGCAGGCTCAATCATGAAGCGCAGTTCAGTCAACTCTTGTACAGAGGTATCGTCCAACAGGAAGAGGAACTCCATCGGGACGGCGAGCACTGAGGAAGCGTCCCGGTTCAGATAGCTTCCATCTCCTACCTTCTGTGTAATAACCCCCATGATCTCCAACACCTTCAACGCTTGACGCAGCGACGAGCGAGCGACCTTGAAGTAAGCGGCCAATTCGCGCTCTGGAGGGAGCTTCGTCCCAGGCTGGAGAACGCCGTCACTCATCATCTGCTGAAAGCGGAGGATGAGAAGGTGAGTCAGATCCTCTTTGTTATCGAGAGCATGCTCTGAGGCGCTCAAGATTGGGGCGGCGCGCCGTCTTTTCATGGACTCATAGTGCGGCAAGAGATGTTTCAAAGTCAAAGCAATTTCTTGGCTCTGAGTGTATGTATAGGTAGGACCAATATATCCCTAATAGCAGTAGTTTAATGCGCAGAGATGTTGGCATTTAGATAGTATTTCTGCCACATGCTGCGGCATTTTAGACTTTTCTATGTTGACAGCGTTGTTTATAGGTACTACCTTTGTCGGCGTTCATAAAAAGATCGTATCCCTCAATTGTGCGTCCAAAGGTTGAGAACATCATGAACAAGCATTTCCTTCAAGTTGTGCAGGTGTGCGTATCTCTGGTCCTGCCCGTGATCTTCACCTGTGCAGTTCTCGCGCAAGTGGAGCAGGGCCGTATGGTCGGCCATGTCACCGACCCGCAGGGGGCTGTAGTTCCGGGTGCGAATGTAAAGCTGACGAATACGGGAACGAACATCGTGCAGACCGCGGTCACCGATACGAGTGGTGAGTACGTGATTACGCCGGTCGCTGCCGGCGAATACGTTCTCAGCGTCACAGCGTCCGGCTTCGCTACAACCACCACATCGCGCATCCAAGTGCAAGTGGGGCAAATTGTCCGTGAGGATCTTGCGCTCAACATTGGGTCCTCGACGCAGACGGTCCAAGTTACCAGCGCAGCTCCGCTGCTCTCGACCGACTCGGCAACCATGGGCCAGGTGATCACCAACCAGCAGCTTACTGGGCTTCCTATCAATGGCCGCGGTTTCTACAGACTTGCGGAATTGACGCCCGGCGCATCTTTGCAGGCCGCTACAGGCAACTCACTGGCTATCCGGCCAGAGATCGTCAATGGCAACGTCATCAGCGGAATTCGCGGCTCCGCAACCTCCTTCCTGCTTGACGGCGTCGATGTTACTGAGCAGCACCAGGGCGGTACTTTCATCCAGACTTCCATCGATGCCTTACAGGAGTTTTCCGTCCAGCAGAGTCCTTACTCAGCTGAATACAACCGCGGAGGGGCTTTCTTCAACGCGGCTACCAAGAGCGGTAGCAATCAGTTCCACGGTGGACTTTTCGAGTTCATACGCAATGACAAACTCGACGCACGCAACTACTTTGCACTCACCCGCCAGATCCTTAAACGCAACCAGTTCGGGGGTGATCTTGGCGGACCGCTTACTATTCCACATCTCTACAGCGGCAAAGACCGTACATTCTTTTTTCTCGACTATGAAGGCCAGCGGCTGCGTCAGGGTTTGATCTTTAATGACATTGTTCCCAGCCTTGCTAAGCGCGATGGAAATTTCACGGGTGCGAATCCAATTTACGATCCGCTATCGACGACAACAGACGCCAACGGAAAGACCGTACGCACGCAATTCCCGAATAACACGATCCCTTCTGACCGCTTTTCACCGCAGGCTCTCGCCATTCTCAACTACATCCCGACGCCCAACAACGCCAGTGGAACGGCCAGCTTCGTTCCCTCGCAGGCGATCGATTGGGACCAATTCACCGTGCGGATCGATGACCAGGTCACTCCGTCTAACCGCCTCTTCGCCCGCTGGATCTATATCACCAATCGTGAGACCGATCCCAACGCTTCTCCCGCGCTCGGCACGGCAAGCCTCACTTCGCTTGGGCAAGACATTGCGGTGGGACTGATTACGAATGTCGGCACGCATATGGTCAATGAGGCACGAGTCCACTACTTGCCCAGCCACGTTCGTCTTTCGGCATTCCTACAGGGGCCAGACTGGAACGCGCAATTCGGTGTAACCGGCCTCTCGGCACAGCTCCGTCCTGGTCTAGGCGGCGCATTTCCTGACTACTCTCTCAGTGGTTATACGTCGATCCAAGGATCGGCATTCGATCAGCGCCCGAAGTCGCAGGACCGCAAAGCGCTAGAAGGTACGGAAAACTTTACGATCCTCAAGGGAATGCAATCGATCAAATTCGGTACTCTCATTCGGTACTACCAATGGCTGGGCTACGATAGCCAGCAATTTGCCGGATCGTTCAGCTTTAATGGGAGCGCTACAAATTCGCCGACTCCCGTAGTCGGTCCAAGCGGTCAAACCCTCGCAACTGGTGATGCCTTTGCTGATTTTCTGTTGGGATATCCGTTTTCCATTCAGCGCGCCTATCCTGCGATCAACTTCGGCGGGCAGAAGACCTACTATCAATTTTTCGTACAAGATGACATGCGTGTGAGCCCGCGCCTAACGGTCAACGCAGGTCTCAGGTACGAGTACTCGCCTTGGCTCGATGGATACAAAGGGCAAATAGGAACATTCATTCCGTCACTCAGCAAACCCATTGTTGTCGGCGGCACCGGCACTGTGCCGGACTTGAGCGCGCAGCTTGCCGCGCCCACGGCATATCAGTTTTTCGGCCAGTACATTCAGACCGCAGCAACCGCAGGTCTGCCGCAGAACCTAACATATACGGACAAGCATCAGTGGGCACCCCGATTCGGCTTCTCTTACTCGGCGACGAATAGGACTGTCATCCGCGGCGGCTTCGGCATGTTTTATGAGCCAGAGGGAACGAGTGGACGTGTCAACCTGAACACGCTGCCTTTCCGCCTGAATGAGACGGTCTTTCAAGCACAGAACGTAGTTCCCAATCGTACTCTGGCCGATTTCTTCCTGGGCACGCAACTCGGTTCTGCGCAGGCGAACCCATCTCTGGTTCCCACCAGGTTACATTTGAATGTTGGTTATAACGAGCACTACAGCCTGGGAATCCAGCAGCAGCTTTCTCCGAATGATGTGATCGAGGTTGGCTATGTCGGCAATCACGGTGTCGACCTGAACAGCACGAATGACTTTAATGATCCCACTCCAGGACCTGGTTCCGTGCAGGCTCGGCGCCCCTATCAGCCGTGGGGAACCATCGCCTTTAACACCCAGGACCTCTCCACGAATTACAACTCCCTGCAGGCGAAGCTCGAACACCGCGAGAGCCACGGACTGCAACTTCTAGTGGCTTATACCTACTCGAAGTTTATGCAGTTCAACCAGTCGCCAGCTCTCGGCGGCAATACAGGATATGAATATGCGTTGTCTCCATATGACATTCCTCACAACGTTGCCATCAGCGGAAGCTATCGGCTGCCCATCGGGCGCGGACGGCAGTTTATGAACCACGCTAATGGCTTCGTAGAAAATACCCTCGGCGGGTGGCAGATTCAATCCATAGTCGTTGTGCGAAGCGGCGTGCCGTATACGCCGGTCATCTCAGGCGACCGCGCCAATACCGGGGTCGGCGGACAGCGCCCGAACTTGAACCCGGAAGGCGGCAACCCAAACTTCAAGCGCTCCGTGGCTCATTGGTTCGATAACACCCTCTATGCGCAGCCTGCGCAGTATACCTATGGAACGATGTTAGCCAACACGCTCCGGTCCGATATATACAGGCAGTTCGACGCTTCTATTTTCAAGAATTTTTCCTTGCCGGGAGAGAGCACGCTCTCCTTCCGTGCTGAGTTCTTCAACATCTCTAACACCACGAGTTTCAGCGCTCCTGGAGCGAGCATCACAAGCTCCGCATCGACGGCTCCGGTCGACACCGCAACCTGGGGGCAGATCGTCAGTACGTCCGTTCCCTCGCGCGATATCCAGTTCGCGCTTAAGTACAACTTCTAACCCAAGGGAGACACGATGACCGAGGCCTCACGCTGGCTGGGCCGCACCATCGCAACAGCAGGCATCGCCTTCACGATGATGAACATGAGCGGCACGGCAGCAGCCCAAGGCACGGTTCCTGAACCGCTGCCTGCCTCAAACCAGGCGTCGGTCACGATCGACGTCAATCTCGATCAGACAGACGGTCCGTTCAAACCGATCTACAGCTGGTTCGGCTACGACGAGGCCAACTACACCGCTATGCGTCACGGGCGCGCGCTGCTGAAACAGCTGCACGATCTCAGTCCTGTGCCCGTTTACATCCGCGCCCATCACCTGCTCACCTCGGGCAATGGCAAGCCGGAACTGAAGTTTAGTTCCACGAACGTCTATACGGAAGATGCGAACGGAAAGCCAGTTTACGACTTTAAGATTTTGGACGGCATCTTCGACGCTTACAAGGAAGCCGGGGTTTGCCCAATGGTCGAGCTTGGCTTCATGCCTGAGGATTTGGCAGCCGATCTGCCTGACCGGCATGAGCCATATCAGGTGCACTATCCAAAGTCGACCATCTCCGGCAAGTCCAATAATCCACCGAAGGACTATAAGAAGTGGGGAGAACTGGTCCGCGTTGTTACTACGCATCTTGTTGAACGTTATGGCAAAGATGCGGTGTTGCAGTGGTACTTCGAGGTTTGGAACGAGCCTGACATCGACTACTGGCACACTACCCCCGAGGAGTATTGGAAGCTCTATGACTACGCGGTTGCTGGTGTGCGCGCCGCGTTGCCTGGTGCCCGGGTTGGTGGTCCGGCGAGTACGAGTCCTGGCCGTCCCAAGGCAAATCTGTTCCTCAAGAATTTTCTCGAGCACGTCAACTCCGGCAAGAGCGCGGCGACTGGCGGTTCCATTCCCATGGACTTCATCTCTTTCCACGCCAAGGGTCTTCCAAAGATTGAGAACAATGTGGTTACCATGGGGATCAACCGAGAACTAACCGATGTTGACCAAGGCTTCGCTCTGGTTGCCAGCTTCCCCAAGTTCCGTCACCTTCCGATCATCATCAGTGAAGCGGACCCCGAAGGCTGCGCGGCTTGTTCTTCGAAGGTGAACCCGGCGAACAACTATCGCAACGGAACGCTCTATCCGGCTTACACCGCCGCTGCCTTTAAGGCGCTCTTTCAATTGCAGGACCGCCACGCCGTCGACCTGCTCTCCATGTTGAGCTGGTCCTTCGAGTTTGAGGACAAAGATTACTTCGAGGGATTCCGCTCGCTTGCAACCAATGGCGTCGACAAACCTGTTCTCAACGTCTTCCGCATGTTCGGCCTCATGTCGGGTGATCGCGTGAAGACGATCAGCAGTGGGGCGGTACCTCTCGATTCATTGGTCAGCACTGGAGTTCGCCAAGGGCCGGACGTCGATGCTTTTGCAACGCGGGCTGCACGCGAGGCCGCGGTTCTCGTCTGGAATTATCACGATGTCAACCAAGCGTCGCCCGCAACGCCTACGACGATTACCATCCATGGCATTCCCTCGGGCGTGCATCGCGTTTTGCTCCAGCACTTCCGCATCGACGATACGCATAGTAACGCCTATACCGTCTGGCAGCAGATGGGTTCACCGCAGCACCCCACTTCAGAGCAATACGCACAGCTTCAGGCCGCAGGCCAGCTTCAGCTTCTAACTTCGCCGGTCTGGCTTGACGTCCAGAATGATGAAGTAAAAGTTGTGACGGAGATGCCTCGTGATGGTATTTCTCTCCTCCATCTAAAGTGGTAACAACAGACGACTATGAATCTGGTGGGCTCTTCATCGGACGGAGTATCACGCGACGGGATATCCCGTCGCTGGTTCTCAGTCGCGCTCGTTACCATTGCCATTGCCATCAGCTACTTTGATCGCCAGACGCTGCCGGTTGCGATCGCTTCGATCCAACACAATATTCCCATTTCCGATCTACAGTTTTCGTATCTGCAGACTGCGTTTCTCATTTCCTACGCTGCGCTCTATGTGATCGGAGGCCGTCTGCTGGACCGCTTGGGCACGCGGAAGGGATTTCTGCTCATCATGCTTTGGTGGTCGCTGGCCTGCGCCTTGCATGGACTGGCCAGTAACTTTGCGCTTCTGCTCTGCGCCCGCTTTCTGCTGGGCATGGGCGAAGGCGGAGGCTTTCCGGCTGCGATCCGGGTTGTTGCCGAGTGGGTGCCGCTCGAACTTCGGTCTACTGCCGTGGGGATCATCAATGCCGGTACTGCGATTGGATCCGTACTCGCACCTCCGCTCATCGGATTCATCCTGTTGCACAGTGGATGGCGTAACGTGTTCTTCATTTCCGGTGCCATCGGTTTTGTGTGGGTCGTCTGGTGGATCCTCTCTTACCGCAGTAATACTTCGACATTCTCAGTGAACACGCTCGACGCACGCCTGATCGCGCAGAAGTTGAGCATGCGCCAGCTTCTTGCTATTCGCGGCGTGCAGGTCATTGTGTTCGCCAAGTTCATGAGCGATTCGGCCTGGTACTTTCTGCTTTTCTGGCTTCCCAAGTACCTCTATGACGCGCGTCACTTTGATGTCAAACAGGTGAGCTACTACGCGTGGATCCCCTATGCAGCATCGGGAGTTGGCAGCTTTCTTGGCGGATGGCTCTCTAGCTGGCTTCTGCAGCGCGGCCTCTCGCTCGACAAGGCGCGCAAGATTGCCCTGGGTCTTTCTGCGACATTCATGCCTGTTGTCATGCTGGTTCCGCTCGTCCCAGTGCAATTGGCGATTCTGCTCTTCAGCATCGCGTTTTTCTGTCAGCAGTCATGGTCGGGTCTCATCATGACCCTGCCTGCTGATATCTTCCCGCTTTCCGCGGTCGGCACTGTCTCTGGATATGTCGGCTTCGGGGGAGCGATCGGTGGGGCTATCTTCGGAGTCGTAGCAGGATTTCTTCTCGGCCACGGCTTCGGTTACGGGACGCTGTTCGTCCTGGTTGGAACATTTCATCTTATCGGCTTCCTGGCCATATTTTTCCTCGGCGGCAGGATTCAACCCCTTCGCAATCACGATCTCCTGGAGATAGAGAGCAACGTATGAAGATCACAGAAGTTCGCACGCGTGTCATTCAGTGGGAAGGCAAGACGGTGCCTCTTCCCCCTCATTTCTGCACGAACCCAATGGACCTCGTCAGTTACTCTGCTCCGTCGATGGGCAACTTCACATTCCATGGGTGGGTCCTGGTTGAGGTTTTCTCAGATAATGGACTCGTGGGTCTGGGCAACGCGGCTCTCTCGCCTGTAGTAACAAAAACACTTATCGATACATATTTGAAGCCCCTTCTCGTCGGTGCCAACCCTTGGGACATCGAGTTTCTGTGGCAGCAAATGTATCGCCGAACCATGGCTTTTGGTCGGAAGGGAGTGGCGATGACCGCCATCTCCGCTGTCGATATTGCGCTATGGGACCTGCTTGGCAAGGATGCCAAGCAGCCCGTCTATCGATTACTTGGCGGCCGCACCAAAGAGAAGATTCCTGTGTACGCCAGTCGCCTCTACGCCATGCCCATCCCTGAACTCCGTGTCGAGGCCCAGCGATACAAAGACGAAGGCTATAAGGCGATGAAGCTGCGCTTCGGATGGGGGCCGCTC
>Ga0081540_1000442_pt1 | contig 40989 bp, 36 predicted proteins | sample TabmetS2T1R1_FD_71024 | JGI IMG/M metagenome (GOLD analysis project Ga0081540, IMG submission 71024) | Tabebuia heterophylla rhizosphere microbial communities from the University of Puerto Rico - S2T1R1 | ecosystem: Host-associated > Plants > Roots > Rhizosphere ...
CCCCGGCGGCGGGCGGGGATTGCGGGTCCTGGAGGTGGGATGTGGGCCGGGGGTTCTGGCGGAGCGGTTGATCCGCGACGGCGTCCAGCTGACCGCGATCGACGTCAGCGAGGACCAGGTCGCGGAGGCGCGCGCACGGGGTGTCCCGGCGATCGCCTCGGACTTCCTGTCGTTCGAGGGAGCGCCGTTCGACGCCGTCCTCTTCACCCGGTCGCTGCACCACATCGCGCCGCTGGAGGCGGGGATCACGAAGATCCGCACCCTGGTGCGGCCCGGTGGCCTGCTGCTGGCGGACGAGTTCGCCCACGACGAGATCGACGCGGCCACGGCCGCATGGTTCTGGGACCTGCAGGCGGTGCTGGAATCGTGTGGCGCGCTCGCGCCGGACGTCCCCCGGAGGCATCACGGGCAGGGCGAGCACCACGGGCACGGGCACCACCGGAAGGACGGTCCGCCGGCCGCCGATCCGCTGGAACGCTGGCAGGAGCGACACGTCCACGAGCCTCCGCTGCACGGGGCACGGATGATGATCGAGGCGCTGGAGACGGCGTTCGAGCTTCGCAAGCAGGAGCGCGGGCCGTACCTCCACCGGTACTTCTCGGATCGGGTGGACCACGGCGAGAGAGGTAAACGGCTGTTCCTGCAGGTCCGGGACCTCGAGCGACAGCGCATCGGTCAGGGGCTGTTGAGGCCCATCGGCTTGCGACTGATGTTCAGAGTTGCCGAGGGTTGAAACGCTGCTCGAAGGTCCCGTTGGCAATCGTGCGGTGGATGCGTACTTCCGTCCCACGATGCGCCTCGTGCGGTTGCTGACCGTGTCCTGTGCCGTCGTGGCCTGCGCCGGGCGAGTTGCGCCAGAAGATCGGACCGACGGCGGCGTCGTGTCGCCCGTCGCTGGTCCGCCTGACGCGGGCGCGCTGCCGGACGCGGGGTCCAGCGAGCCAGAGGGCGCGGATGGCGGAACCCCCGACGGCGGGACCGGACCTTCCGACGCGGGAGCTGCCGATGCAGGCACGGTGCCGCGGCCCGACGCGGGCTTGCCCGACGCAGGCCCGCCCGACGCAGGCCCGCGCGATGCCGGACCACCACATGACGCTGGAGTGCCCGATGCGGGGCCTCCTGTCGATCTCGGGGAGACGACCTGGAAGTCGCTGCTCGACCCGACGCTGTCCCGGTTCTATCGCTGGCTTCCCTCCAAGGGCCGGAACCGGGATCCGGAGGGCGTCTTCAAGATGGAGGGAGACGTCCTTCACATCCTCGGACTGCCCACATCGGGGGAGGCGAAGGACTTCGGGTACGTCGCGACCTGGGACGAGTTCCGCGACTACCGACTGCGCTTCGAGCAGAAATGGGGGACCCAGACCTTCCCCCCGCGGAAGAACCAACCGCGCGACAGCGGTCTGCTGTACCACCTTCACCCGCCGGATCAGATCTGGCCCCGATCCGTCGAGTTCCAGATCATGGAGCACGGCACCGGGGACACGTGGATGCTCGCCGGCACCGGGCTGACGACCACGGCCCGGGACCCGCATGCCTCGCCTCCGACATTCGATCCGCTCGGCCAGGAGGTCGCGCTGCGGGGAGGGCAGTTGATCAAGTCCGGGGAGGCGGAAACGCTGACTGGCTGGAACGTCCTCGAGCTCATCGCTTCCGGACGTGACTCGGCTCACATCGTGAACGGCCGGCGGGTGAATGCCGCGACCGACCTCGAGACCGATGACGGCGGTGGCTGGGTCGCCCTCCGACAAGGACGCATCGCGCTGCAGGCCGAGGGAGCGGAGGTCTTCTACCGGAACGTGCAGGTGCGGCCGCTGGTCTACCTCCAGCCACCCCAGGGTGCCGTCGTTCTGTTCAACGGCTCGAATCAGGATGCCTGGATGGAAAAGGACGGCTCGGCGGCGCGCTGGCGTCTGGTCGACGGCACGATGGAGGTGGTTCCCGGGTCAGGGGACCTCTATACCCATCGGTGGTTCGGAGACGTGCACCTCCACGTCGAGTTCCAGGTGCCCGCCTCGAGCGCCGCGGCGGCCGAGCAGGACCGGGGCAACAGCGGCGTGTATCTCCAGGGCCGTTACGAGGTACAGATCCTCGACTCGTTCGGGGCGACGCTCTCTGGAACCAACGACTGCGGGGCCATCTACGGGGTCAGGGATGCGGCGGTGAACGAGTCGTTCCCACCGGGCATCTGGCAAAGCTACGACATCGTCTTCCGCGCTCCGCGATGGAGCGCGGGCACCAAGGTGAGCCCAGCGCGAATCACGGTGGTCTGGAACGGGACCCGGGTACACAAGGACGTCGAGGTCTGGGCGAGCACCACGCTCGGCGACCCGGAAATTCCTGGAGAACCGGATGGTCCGCTCCGGCTCCAGGACCACGGACATCGGGTGCGGTACCGAAACATCTGGGTCCAGCGTCTGCCGTGAGACAGGCGGCCCGATCAAGGACTCACCAGCTTTTCACCAGACGGCGCCACCAGACCGGCCAAGATGGCGGGCTCCGGGTCGACTCCAAGGAGGCAAACGGTCATGGGAAAAGGAAAGTCGAGCCTCGAGATCACCCTCGACCTCAGCGACAAGGAACAGGACAGGCTCGAGGACCTTGCCGAGCACGACGACAAGAAGGTCCGACGAATCGTCGAGCGGGCGGTGAAGACCTATCTCTCGCTCCGGCGCGCCATCCCCGATCGGATCTGGGACGAGATCGTGGGGGTGGCCGACGAGAAGGAAGTGGACCCAGGCGCCATCCTGGGCGCCTACGTCAAGGATGGCTGGAAGCGCCGGCGCCGGGATCTCTAGGCTCCGCCCCCCCCCGACCGAGCGTCCGATAAGATGCGTTATGTCAACTGAGCGAGGCGGCCGTCTGCCTCCGGCCGCCACACGCCTCCGGCGCCCTCTCCTCCGGCTCAGGCGCCCAGGGCCCCAGCGCAACCGTGTCCTAGTGGCCCACGCCGGCCGCGGTTGCCCCGGGCCGGTACACGGGCCTCGGGTCCAGGGTCCGGTCCTTCGTCGCGGGGTCGATGCCGAGCCGCCGCAGCGTCGCGTCGTCCGGAAAGCCGGTCTGGGGAAGGCCCTCGCTCTTCTGGAAGGCCAGGATGGCGCCGTTCAGGGTCGTCCCCTCGGACGCATCGGCCGGGAGGAAGCCCCGCTGGCGGAGCGCGTCCGCGAGCTGCTCCCGGGAGTTCGGGTGCGGCACGTCCACCGAGTCGAACGGCGCGAGGGGTGACGTCCCCACCGCCGTCCCTCGCGGCGGAACGCTCTCGGTCTGGTGAGCGCACCCAGCGACGGCCATGGCCACCGCGAGCACGCGCCACCCGATGCGATCGACCACGCGCATGACGCCGATTCTCGCCTGATCGAGACCCGGCCGGCCAGGGACGCTTCGGGCGCCGACTCCGGGGGTCCGCCCGTCCGTCGGCTTCCCGTCAGCGCGATCGCCGGAGGATGTAGTCGAGCCCGCCTACCCGGAACCAGCGGTAGCCGTACCCTTCCAGCTCGACGGCGTGCCGCCCACGCCCGTCGGCCCGCGAGTGGTCGTCGGAGAGGAGGTTCGCCAGGAAGCCGCCGCTGGCGCTGCCCGCGCCGAAGTGCACGGTGAGAGCCTTGGGGTCGAAGTTGTGGAGGAAGAGGACCGCGTTGTTCCGCCAGTCGTAGCGGAGCGCGAGCACCCGGGGCGAGCTGGTGGGAAGGATCTCCCAGGTCCCCCACCCCACCTCGGGACACTCCTTGCGGGCACGGATGAGACGCTCGGTCCAGTTGAGCAGCGAGGTCGGGTCGCGCTTCTGGTCGGCGGCGTTCACGCGCTCGTAGCCGAACGGCCCGTCGTCGACCACCGGAAGGATGGGACGGCGCGCCACGGAGAAGCCGGCGTTGCGCTCCGTCGACCACTGCATCGGGGTGCGCCCGCAGTTGCGCTCGGGGAGGGAGAGATCGTCGCCCATTCCCAGCTCGTCGCCGTAGCGGAGGACAGGCGTGCCCGGGAGGGTGAAGAGCAGGCTGTAGGCGAGCTCGATCCGTCGCCGGTCCCCGCTGAGCATCGGCGCCAGCCGGCGACGGATGCCCCGATCGTAGAGCTGCATCGATTTCTCGGGGCCGAACTCGGCGAACACCGTCTGCCGCTGCTCGTCGGTCAATCGACCGAGGTCGAGCTCATCGTTGTTCCGGAGAAAGTGCGCCCACTGCGAGGTCTCGTCGCGGATCCTGGTGCGCTCCAAGGACTTCGCCAGCGGACGGATGTCGCCGGAGGCCAGCGCGTAGAACGCGTTCTGGTTCACCTGGAAGTTGAACATCATGTGCATCCGGTCGCCGTCCTCGCCGAAGTACTCGAGGTTCTTCGCGGGAAGGACGTTGGCCTCCCCGAGGATGATCGCGTCCCCGGTCCGCCACTGGAGAAAGCTCCGGAATCCGCGGAGCATCTCGAACTGCACCGGGTGTGGCCCCCGGGCTCCTTCCTTCTGGATGACGAAGGGCACTGCATCCATCCGGAAGCCCGAGACCCCCAGCTGCAACCAGAAGCCCATGATCCGGCGCACTTCCTCCTGAACCTGCGGATGGTTGATGTCGAGGTCCGGCTGGAACTTGTAGAACCGGTGGAAGTAGTAGGCCTTCGCCTTCGGGTGGTAGGTCCAGGTCGAGCGCTGCACCCCGGGGAAGACCATCCCCTTCCCGGCATCCTTCGGCTTCTTCTTCGACCACACGTACCAGTCGCGGTACGGCGAGTCGGGATCCTTCACGGCGGCCTTGAACCAGGGATGCTGATCCGAGGTGTGGTTCACCACCAGGTCGACGAGGACGCGGATGCCGTGCTTCCTCGCCTCGTGGGTGAAGTCGACGAAGTCACCCAGCGTTCCCAGGTGCGGGTCGACGCCGTAGAAGTCGGCGATGTCGTAGCCGTTGTCGCGCCGCGGCGACGGGTAGAACGGCAGGAGCCAGACCGCGCCGACGCCGATACCGGACAGGTAGTCCAGCCGCCGGGCGAGGCCCTCGAAGTCGCCGATTCCGTCGCCGTTGGAGTCCTGGAACGTCTTGACGTCCAGGCAGTAGACGACCGCGTTCTTGTACCAGAGGTCGTCGATCACCGCGGGAACAGTGTGTCCGGCCGACGCAGCGAAGAAGTCGCCCGCCAGCCCGGTCAGGACCGGCTGTTCACTGAACGGCGTCGCACCAGCAGCACGACCATCACGGCGAGCCCGAGCAGCGGGATTCCGCCCGAGGCGCTGGAGCAGCTGCCGACCACCTCGCCCGCACCGGTCGCGCCGCCGGTCGGTGGACTCCCGGTGCCACCTCCACCGCCGTCGGGTACGCCCGCGTCGCTCGGCGCGCCGGCATCCGGGGACCCCGCGTCCGGCGTTCCTCCGTCGGAGGGTCGCGGGAACCCGTAGGCGCCGAGGTCCAGCGTCGAGCCCGCGGCGCGCGCCGTCGTGCCGAGGAGCGCCGAGAACTCCTGGTCCGGCACGCCGCTCGCGGTCGCGCCGGTGCCGTCCACGGCCGTCACGCCGGCGAGGCCCGCGGCCAGCACCGGCGAGCTCGCCGTGAGGTGAAGGTCGGTCGCGCTGACGAACCCCGGAGCGCCGCCAGAGACGACCGAGGTCAGGGTCCCCGCCGTGGCGACGTTGCTCGAGATCCAGTCGTTGCTCCCCACCAGGATGCCGGCGGTGGTGGCGTCCGTCGCGAGCCCGGTGCCGCTCACCGTGGCGTGGACGATGCTGTTTATCAGGTGAATCTGGCTGCCGGCCGCCGGTGAGATGGCGTGGAACAGCCGGTTCGACGGGTGGGCGAGGATGAAGGTGTTCGACAGCGCATAGAGGCTGCCGTTCCGCCCCGTGTCGGCCGCATTGTCCGTCCCCCAGAGGATGACCTGGCTGTTGTTGTCGGCGCTCGGTGGCCGGACGATCACGTTTCCGATGAGGATGGCGTTCGCGTTCGGCGCGTCGGTCTGGGGAGGATTCTGGATGAGGTCGATCTCGTAGTTCCCCGCGTTCTCGATCAAGTTGTAGGCGATGAGCGCGTCGTGCGAACGCACCTTCACGTTCTGCCCGCCATTCGAGTCGTGAATGTGGTTGCCGATCAGGACGATGGACTGCCCCTGCACGTAGAAGTTGTGCGAGAAGCCGTCACCGGCGCCGTTGTGGAACACGTCGCTTGCCCGCACCGTCAGCGTCGCCGCCCCGTCGGACATGAAGCCGTCCTGACAGTCGTGGACCGAGACGTCGTCGATGATCACGTCCAGCGCCCCTGCAGTCAGCCGGAACGCCGCCCCGTTCGCCGATCCGTTCGCCGCGTTCTTCAGTTCCAGATGCGAGACACGCCAGTGGCTTCCCCCGGTGAACTGGAAGATGGCCCGCGGCACCGATCCGGCGCCCGAGAGGTCGAGGCCGGTCGCATCGAACACCGGGCGTGGGCCCGGAACGCCGCGCAGGGTGATTGGCATCGCGGCGGTGCCGGACGCGGTCAGTTGACACGCATCGGTGTAGGTCCCCGGATCGACCTCGATCACGTCTCCCGGCTGGAGCATGACGCTCGCGGCCAGCAGGCACGGAGACTTGTACGCCCGCGCCGAACCGACCGGATACGTCGTCGCCCAGGCCGGCGCCGCTGCCAGCGCGAGCACGATCGCGAGTCGTCGAGACCCCAGCACGTCACGACACTGTAGACGCCGCGCCCGAAGGAGCCCGATGTGGGTTCGGCGCGCAGGACTGCGCCGGGCAGCCCGCTCAACGGCTACGGCCGTCGAACTCTCGTACCTTGAACTGGTCGGGCTCGAACCCGTCCAGGCAGCGAACGTTCACCGCGACCATGGGCTGCCCATCCGGGCCAGCGCCCCGGGCGAAGGACTTGATGCCGCAGGTCCGGCAGAACAGGTGGTGGATGTGGTGCTTGTTGAAGAGGTAGTCCGTCGTTGCGTCCGCTCCGTTCTGAAGGTTGAAGCGCGACGCGGGAACGAAGGCCAGGAGCGTCGCCGCCTTCCCGCACATCGAGCAGTTGCAGCTCTGGACCGTTGCCCCGGAGTCCAGCTCCACCGTGTAACGAACCGCTCCGCAGTGACAGCCTCCCACCCGCTTGTCGGCCATTGGTGCCTCCAGCCGCTCAAGCTGTGCACCGTTCACCCCAACCTTCAAGGTCCGGACGGGCTGGCTTCCCGGTTTCTTCCGGTTAGAGTTCCCGACGCGATGACGAGGCCACCCATGCAGAACGAGAAGAAGCCAGAGCCCCCGGCGGCAGCCGCCCCGACTCCGTTCACCCCCATCGACCAGCACCTCTTCGAGTCACGGACGGTGTTCGTCAGCGGCGAGGTCAACGCCGATCTCGCGCTCCGGGTGAACCGGCAGCTCCTGGCGCTCGAGCGCAGCAACCCCACGGCGCCGATCGTCCTCTGGGTGGACTGCCCGGGCGGCGAGGTCTACTCGGGCTTCGCCATCTACGACACGGCTCGCTTCATCGGTCCCCGGGTGGTCACCGTGGTGGCCGGCTTTGCCGGGAGCATGGGGTCGGTCATCGCCCTGGCCGCGGAGAAGGAGGACCGGGTGGCCCTCCCCAACGCCAAGCTCCTCATCCACCAGCCGCTGGTCGGCGGCGTCATCCATGGCTCGGCGAGCGATCTCGAGATCCACGCCCGGGACATCATCGAGCTGAAGAAGAAGATGCACCGGCTCTACGCGGAGCGGACCGGAACCCCGCAGGAGCGCTTCGTGGATCTCATGGAGCGTGACCGCTGGATCGATCCGCCCGCGGCGATCGACCTCGGCCTCATCTCCAAGGTGGTCGCCACCCGCAAGGACCTGGACACGCTCCTCAACCGCGGACACTAGCCGGCCAGCGACTCGAGGTAGGTCACGAAGCTGTTCACCGCCCCGTCGAGCCCGGCGACCTTCGGGTTGCTGGACTCGATGACGAAGTACTCGTCCGGGGCGTGTGCGCCGGATCCGTGACCCAGCCCGTAGTGACCCGCAGGCAGGCCGAGGGGCTTGCCGGTGAAGAGGTAACCTGGCCACGAGCCGGCGCTCCGCACCTGGAGCAGCGGGTCGAGACCCGCCTTGCGGTAGGCCGCGTCGAGCGTCTTCACGAAGGGCGAGTCGGCCGGCGTGCTGGTCGGATCGTATCCGCCGGTCATGTTGACCTCGATGTCTCCGAACCCCCGCTTCTGCAGATGCGCCTTCAGCGCCGCGAGCGCTCCGTCCGCGGTCATGTCCGGGACCAGGCGGAGGTCGAGCTTCGCCACCGCGCGCGCGGGGAGCATCGTCTTTCCGCCCGGACCGGTGTAACCGCCCACCAGCCCCTCGATGTTCACCGTGGGCCTGGAGACGAGCCGCTGCAGCGAGCGCTCCCAGTCCTCGTCGTGGATCCAGACCTTCGCGCCGACCAGCTCCTTCTCCTTCACCTCGCTGGTGCGGGCAGCAGCTCGCTTGATGATCTGCAACTCGGCCGGGGAGAGCGGGCGGGCCTTGTCGGCGAAGCCGTCGATGGCCGGCTCCGCTCCGTCGGGGGTCACCAGGGTGGCCAGCGCCTGGACCAGGTGGAACGCCGGGCTGTCGAGCCGTGCCCGGTTGGCGCTGTGGACGTCCTTCGAGGGGCCGCGCCCCCAGCGCGCGCCGCTGGCGACCAGCTCCAGCTCGATGACGCCCTTGGCCCCGAGGCTGATCTCCACCTCGCCGTCCGGATCCTGGGATGCGCTGGGCATGAAGATGCCCATCGACTTCGCCAGCGCCGCGGCGATGTCGGTGCGGCGCACGACCTCTCCGAAGTGGGGGGAGCCAATCTCCTCCTCACCCTCCGCGACGAGCACCAGGTTCACCGGGAGCTTCCGCTTCGCGGAGCGGTAGGCGTGGAGGGCCGAGAGGAAGGCCGCCTCCGGGCCCTTCTGGTTCACCGCTCCCCGGCCGACGATGACCTTCCCGAAGCCGGGCTTGTCGACCAGACGGCCCTCGAACGGGGGCGAGGACCACTCGGCCGGGTCGGCCTGCTTCACGTCGTACATGAAGTAGAGCCCGAGCGTCTTCTTCGCGCCGGCGTCGAGGGTGGCGAACGTGCCCGGCTTCCCGGAGGTCTTGACCTGCTCCACCTTCTGGAAGCCGGCGTCGCGGAGCATCTGCATGAAGAACGGGACTCCGGTCTCGTAACCCTTTCCCTCCGCCGCGATGCAGGGCTCGCGGATCCACGCCTGGAGACGCTGGACGTTCTCGTCGTGGCGCCGGGCGATCTCCGTCGCCAGCGGGCCGGACGGTGCGGCAGCAAGTGACAGCCTGGGGATGGACGAGGCAGCCGCCGTTCCGACTGCGGCGCCAAGCAGGGTCCGACGCGAGAGATGGGTCATGAAGCGAGCGAGTCTCGGCCCTGGCCTCCCTGGCTGTCGAGCAAATCCTCCCCGACTGAGCCAAGCTCGAAGGCAGCTCATGCGTCTTCGCCACGTCCTGCTCCTGTCGACCTCTCTCACGGCCTGCGCGGCCCTGATGGGTGGAGGCGCCCCACCGCCGGGCCAGCTGAAGCCGACCTGTGCAGACGTGGAGATGGACGCCTGCATCGCGGAGTCGGTGACGGTCTCGGCACAGAGCCTGCCCGGCCTCGACTCCGGCGACGTCGCCCTGCTGCTCGCCGATCGGCGACCGGTTCCCGTCCGCTGCATCCTCCGCGAGAGCGGGGCGATCGAGACCTGTCACGTCCTCGATCCCCGCGGGCAGATCATCGACGACTCGATCGAGAGCTACCTGCAGAGACGCCGGTATACGCCCGTCACCTACCAGGGGAAGCCGGTGCTGGTGCCGTATACCTTCCTGGTCTCGTTCAACCCTCCACCGGGAGAGCTCGCCCGGATCTCGGGAGTCCGCCTCGAGGTGTTCCGGGCGCTGATCTTCCGCCTGCGTGGTCCGGCAGCCGATGCCGGCGCCGCGCAGCCGCTGGTCTGCGTGGGCGTCGGCGACGACGTGGCCGACCCGCCGAGGAACGAGATGGAGGCGCTGACTCGCGCCGGCGCACAGGTCGAGCCGGCCTCCAGCTGCTGGGGGTTGATGCAGACCGTCGGCGGTGCGGCGCCGTTCGGGAGCATCGTGGTCCGCGACGTGCGCTTCGAGCAGCCCGAGGTCGCAGAGGTCCGGGCGGAGCTCGGCGTCTCCGGTCAGAGTCCCGAGTTCCTCCTTCTGCGCGTCAGCCGGCTGGGCGGACGCTGGCTGGTCGAGGAGCTGCCCTCGGGGGCAACGGATGCGGGGGTGCGCTCGCCGCGCGACGCCGGCACGCGCTGACGTTCTTATCTCTCCCAGGGGCTCGAGTGTGGGAACTCAGCAACCTGTCTTCGATAGGAGCTCACCTCGATGCGTCGCCCCGTCTTCCCTCCCGCAGCTCTCCTCCTCCTCGCCACCCTCGGCGCCGGTAGCGCCCTCGCGCAGCAGGCAGACCCCACGCCTGCGCCGCAGGGTCCCTGCGCGGCCGACGTCGCCCGGCTCTGTCCCGCTGCGAAGGGACGGGCAGACGTCCACGCGTGTCTCCAGCAGAACGCGGACCAGGTGTCCGCCGAGTGCAAGGCGCGCATCGACCAGGCCCATCAGAAGTTCCAGGCCGCGCGTGAAGCCTGCCAGCCCGACGTGGCGAAGTTCTGTGCCGACGTGAAGCCCGGTCGTCGCCGGGTCGCGGCCTGCCTGCGCGAGCACACCTCCGAGCTGAGCGAGGCCTGCCAGGCCGCCATCCCGCCGAAGAAGGGGAGCTGACCCGTCCGCCTCTCGGCCCCCCGAACCAGGGGGACGCCGATGTGGCGTCGCCAGAGGCGCCGCTCGATCGGGCTCAGCCCCCCGAACCAGGGGGACGCCGATGTGGCGTCGCCAGAGGCGCCGCTCGATCGGGCTCAGCGCGCGACGGATTTCCGGGCGGGCGCGTTGTGCGGTGCTCCGGGCGGCAGCGCGTAGAACTCGCCCAGGGCGGTGCGGACGCCTCGGGCAGTCTTCGCCGGAGTGCGGCCGAGGAGCACGAGCGCGTCCGGCCCGGTGGGATCGAGCCACAGCTCGTAGGCGATGGCCGAACCCTCACCGCTGATCCCGACCGCCTGCTGAGCGTCGTGCGTCCGGACGAAGAAGCCGTAGGCGACGTCGGATCCGGGACCGAGCGGCAGCCGCGGTTCCCAGAGCGCCGCCCGGATCTCGGGCGAGACCAGCTTCCCGGCCCGGAGCGCCTCGATGAACCGGAACTGGTCCTCGAGGGTGGTCGTTCCGTGGACCGCCTCTGGACAGGCCGGAAGCTTCTCGAGCGAGGTCCCGCTCATCCCGGCGGGCGCGGCGATCCGCGTCGCGACGAAGTGCTCGAACGAATCGCCCGAGACCTGGGAGACGACCGCCTCGACCAGAATCCAGGCGCGATCATCTCCCGGATCCACGAGCGTCCCCGGCGCCGCGCGCAGGGGGGCCTTGCCCGCATCCTTCAGGAGCCAGTCCAGCTCGCTCCACTGTGCCTGCGGCCTGGCGCCGGGCGACGGACGCGCCATGCCTGCCGAGTCAGTGAGGAGATTGCCGATGGTGAGCGGGGCGAACGAGGTGCCCACCGTCGCCGGCAACCGTCGCTCCAGCCGGTCGTCCCAGCCGAGCTTCCCGGCCTCGACCAGGAGGCCCACCGCAACCGTGGCCAGCAGGCGTCGACCGGCGCCGATGGGCAGGCAGGCGGCGTCGCCGAAGGTCCGGTCGATCTCCGGCTTGCCCCCGTGCATCACCCGCACCTGACCTTGAAAGCCGTCGTTGGCGCCGATGCGGTCGAGGTCGGACGTGAGCGCCAGGAGCCAATCGTCGCGCCGCTCGACCTTCTTCGCCTCCGCCGGAGGAGGCGCGTGGGAACACCCCGCCCAGACGAGCAGTCCTGTTGCGACGAGCCACAGGCGCATGCGACCCCTCCCGAAAGCCCGCACAACACCCGAACCGGTGGTCACGTTCCCGCCCCCGGGCGGAGCGCTCACTCCCACTCGATGGTCGCCGGCGGCTTGCTCGAGATGTCATAGACCACGCGGTTGATGCCCCGCACCTCGTTGGTGATGCGGGCCGAGATCCGGGCGAGCAGCTCGTGCGGCAGCCGCGCCCAGTCGGCGGTCATCCCGTCGACGCTGGTCACCGCTCGCACCACGGCGGTCGACTCGTAGGTTCGCTCGTCCCCCATCACCCCGACGCTGGAGACCGGGAGCAGGACAGCGAAGGCCTGCCACACCTCGCGGTACTGCCCCGCCTTGCGGATCTCGTCCTGTACGATGACGTCCGCCCGGCGCACCAGGTCCAGCCGCTGCTCGGTGATCTCCCCCAGCACGCGGATGGCGAGCCCCGGTCCCGGGAACGGATGCCGCATCAGCATCTCCTCCGGAAGCCCGAGCTCGCGGCCCAGCGCCCGCACCTCGTCCTTGAACAGCTCGCGCAGAGGCTCCACCAGCTTGAGCTTCATCACCTCGGGGAGCCCGCCCACGTTGTGGTGGCTCTTGATGGTGGCCGACGGGCCCTTGGTGGAGACCGACTCGATGACGTCCGGGTACAGCGTGCCCTGGGCCAGGAAGTCGGCGCCCTGGATGTCGCGCGCCGCCTCCTCGAAGACGGCAATGAACTCCCGGCCGATGATCTTCCGCTTCTTCTCCGGATCGGTGACGCCGGCCAGCCGGTCCAGGAAGCGCTTGCGGGCATCGACCGTCCGGAGCGGCACGTGGAAGCGGCCCTCGAAGAGGGACTCGACCTGTTCGCGCTCCCCGGAGCGGAGCACGCCGTTGTCGACGAAGATGCAGGTCAGCCGGTCTCCGATCGCGCGGTGGATGAGGAGCGCGGCGACCGAGCTGTCCACGCCGCCCGACAGCGCGCAGATGACCCTCCCCTGCCCCACCTGCTGCCGGATGGCCTCCACCGCCTCCTCGGCGAAGCCCTTCATCGTCCACGCGCCGGAGAGCTTGCAGACGTCGAAGAGGAAGGCCCGGTAGATGTCCTTCCCTCGCGGGGTGTGCACCACCTCCGGATGGAACTGCAGCCCGTAGATGGGACGCTCGCGGTGCGCGGTCGCGGCCAGGGGGGCGTTGGCGGTGCGGGCGATGGGCTCGAACCCGGGCGGGAGGGCGTCCACCCGGTCGCCGTGGCTCATCCACACCTCGCAGGACTCACCCTTCGCGAACGGAGACAGGGGACCCTTGCTGTCCAGGACCTCGATGACCGCCGGCCCGAACTCGCGGTGTGCGGTCCGGTCCAGCCGGCCGCCCAGCATCTTGGCGATGAGCTGGAGCCCGTAGCAGATGCCCAGCACCGGGACCCCGAGGTCGAACACGCCCGCGGCGGGCATCGGTGCGCCCTCGGCCTCGACCGACATCGGGCCACCCGAGAGGATGATGCCCCTCGGCGCGAAGGCCTTGATGTCGGCGATCGGCAGATCCGGCCGGTGGATCTCGCAGTAGACCCCGAGCTCCCGGACCCGGCGGGCGATGAGCTGGGTGTACTGACTTCCGAAGTCGAGGATGAGGACCTTCTCGTCGTGGATGTGCACGTGCTCGCTCGTGTCGCCTTTGCGGGATTACTCCACGCGGTAGTTCGGCGCCTCCTCGGTGATGATGACGTCGTGGACGTGGCTCTCGCGGAGCCCGCTGGGGGTGATGCGGACGAAGCGCGCGTTCGTCCGCAGGTCCTCGACGGTCCGGCAGCCGGTGTAGCCCATGCCGCTCCGGATGCCGCCGAGCATCTGGTAGACGTTCATCGCCAGGCTGCCCTTGTACGGGACGCGCCCCTCGATGCCCTCGGGGACCAGCTTCTGCTCCTCCTCGACGTCGGCCTGGAAGTAGCGCTCCTTCCCGCCGCGCTTCATCGCCCCGAGCGAGCCCATCCCTCGATAGCTCTTGTAGCTGCGGCCCTGGTACAGGATGACCTCGCCTGGCGCCTCCTCGGTGCCCGCGAAGAGCGAGCCGATCATCACCGTGCTCGCTCCGGCCGCGAGCGCCTTCACGATGTCGCCCGAGTACTTGATGCCTCCGTCGGAGATGATGGGGACGTCGTGCCGGTCCGCCTCGCGGGCGCAGTCGTCGACGGCAGTCAGCTGGGGCACCCCGACTCCGGCCACCACCCGGGTGGTGCAGATGCTGCCTGGACCGATGCCCACCTTCACCGCGTCAACGCCGGCCTCGATCAGCGCCCGCGTCCCCTCGGCGGTGGCCACGTTGCCTGCCACCAGCTCGAACCCGGAGAAGTTCCGGCGGGTGTCGCGGACGGCGTCCAGCACCCCGTGGGAGTGGCCGTGGGCGGTGTCGACCACCAGCACGTCGCAGCCTGCCTTGAGCAGGGCCGCGATTCGCTCTTCCCGGTCGGGCCCCACGCCGACGGCAGCCGCACAGAGCAGCCGCCCCTTCCCGTCCTTTGCCGCGTTGGGGTGAGTCCGGGACTTCTCGATGTCCTTGATGGTCATCAGCCCGCGGAGCTCGCCGTGCTCGTCGACGAGGAGGAGCTTCTCGATCCGGTTGGAGTGCAGCAGCTCCAGCGCAGCCTTCTTGCTCACGCCCTCGCGGGCGGTGATGAGCTTGCGGGTCATCACCTCCTCGACCTTCTTGTCGAGGTTGGTCTCGAACCGGACGTCGCGGCTGGTGAGGATGCCCATCAGCTTTCGGCCCCGGGTCACCGGGATGCCGGAGATGCCGTTCTTCTTCATCAGGCCCAGCGCCACGTGGAGGGGCGCCTCGGGCTCGACGACCACCGGCTCGGAGACCATCCCGCTGGAGTACTTCTTCACCCGCGCCACCTCGGCGGCCTGACGCTCGACGCTGAGGTTCTTGTGGACGACGCCGATCCCCCCCTGCTGCGCCATGGCGATGGCGGTGGCGGACTCGGTGACGGTGTCCATGGCCGCCGAGAGGAGCGGGATGTTCAGGCGGAGGTTGCGGGTGAGTCGGGTGCCGAGATCGACGTCCTTGGGGAGGACGGAACTCTCGGCCGGCTGGAGCAACACGTCGTCGAACGTGAGCGCCAGACGGAGGGGGTCGGTCAGCATGACGTTCTATACGCCGACCCCCGGACAAACGCCATCCCGGGCAGGTGTGACCCCGGTTTTTCCCGAGAGCTGTCGGGGGCTTGGACGGCGGGTGCTACTTGTTCAGCTCGCCCGCGGGCCCGCGCAGCACCGCTCGCGCAGGCGGAGGCTGCTCGTCTTCCTCCCCCTTCTGCTCCCGCATCTTCCGGGCGAGCGCCACCTCGCGCCAGCGCCGGACCGCGGCCCAGAGCAGCACGCTTCCCAGCAGCAGGCCGACGGCGATCAGCTGGTACTTCTTCATCAGCTCGATGACGTGCTGGATGTGCCTGCCGAACCGGTAGCCGAGGAGCACGAAGAGCGGGGCCGAGGCCAGCGCCGCCAGCCCGTCGAAGCAGATGAAGCGGGGGTACGGCATGCCGGCGGAGCCGGCGATGAAGTAGGTCACTGCCCGCACTCCGGGCATGAAGCGGGCGGCGATGACCAGCTTCTCCCCGTGCCGGGCGAAGAGTCCCTCGACGAGGATGCGCCGCGGCGGCGTCACCACCCGGGCGAGCCAGCCGTGCCCGGTCCGGACCCGACGCCCTACCCGCCTGCCCGCCAGGTAGATGAGCGAGTCTCCCACCAGGATTCCCAGGAACCCGGTAGCGACCATGGCCCAGAGGTTGGCGACCCCGTTGTAGACGAGGAAGCCGCCCAGGATGAGCGAGATGTCCTCCGGCAGCGGCACCCCGAGACCGCAGGCCACCAGGACGGCGAAGATGGACAGGTACGCCATCGCCCCGTGAGACCCCATCAGGATCCGGGCGACCACCTGATCGACGAAGGAGCCGGGCTTGATCGTGTCCGCCGCGAACAGCACCAGACGAGACAGGAACGCCCCGTTCATCGGTGCCTCGGCGCTATCAGGATGGCTTTCAAGTGGTTCGAAGGCCCCGGGTCGAGGGACCTTAGCACCGGCCCTCCCGGATCCGGCAGGTCAGGGACGTGGGAGCAGGGCCTTGAACGCTTCCCGGTTGGCCTGAAGCCTGGCACCGAACTGGGACACGATCGCCATCAGCAGCTTGAGACAGGCCTGAGGCTTCTGGGTCATGAGCCGCTGGAAGTCCACGCTCCGCAGCTCGACGGCGGTGACCGGAGTGAGCGCCATCGCGCTGCAGAGGCGCTGCCCCTGCTGGACGAGGGCGAGCTCGCCGAGAGAGTCGCCCCGCTGGAGCTCGCCCAGCGGCAGCTCGTCCGCTCCGTTCCGCACGGTGATCCCCACGCGACCGTCGGCGATGATGAACAGGCTCTCGGCGAGCATGTTTTCCACGAAGAGCGGCGTGCCACGGGGGTAGGTCCGCTCCACCGCGATCCCGGCGAGGATCTGCAGTCCGGTCTCCGTGAAACCCTTGAAGAGGGCGCAGCTCCGGAGAGCGTCCTGTGGCGGCATCAAAGAAGCCTTGTACCATGGTGGGGCCCCAGGTCAGGGAAAGCCCGACCCGGTGGCGCGGGGCACCCCCCAGGGAGCTCACCCCCCTCGGTGGAGCTTTGCGTTCAGGACGTATCCGGCGGCGGAGGTGAGCAGCCCCGCCCGCTCGGCGTCCGTGAGGGGACGCTTCACCTTCCCCGGGCTGCCCATCACCATCGAGCCCGAGGGCACGCGCGTCCCCGGGATGAGCAGCGTCCCTGCGGCAATGAAGGCGTCGTCCTCGATCACCACGCCGTTGAGGACGATGGCCCCGATGCCGACGAGGACCCGGTTGCCGATGGTGCAGCCGTGGATGACCACGTGGTGGCCGACGGTGACGTCGTCACCGATGCGGGTCGGGTGGGTGCCCTTCTCCACGTGAACGACCGAGAGGTCCTGGATGTTGCTCCGGGCCCCGAGGGTGATGGTGTTCACGTCGCCGCGGAGCACGGTGTTGTACCAGACCGAGGACTCGGCCCCGATCTCGACGTTTCCGATGACCTGCGCTCCCTCGGCGACGAAGGCCGTGGGGTGGAGGCGCGGCGTCGCTCCCTGGAACGGGCGCACGCCCATCAGGCGGCCTCCGTCCTCGGCCGGACCGGTGGAACTGGCGGGAGGTCCACGATGCCGGACTCCACGCCGAGCAGCGCGCTCGGCGACCCGTGGGTGACGCGGACCCGGGCCCGCGCACCCACCACCGCGGTGCCATCGAAGTTCACGGTGCGGTTCTCCGGGGTGCGGCCGAAGCGCCGCGTGGGGTGGGACTTGCTGGGGCCCTCGACCAGCACCTCCACCTCGTGACCGACCAGCGACGCGCCGATCTCTCCGCTGATCCGCCGCTGGATGGTCTGGAGCCGCTCGAGGCGCTCGACCATCACCTCGTGCGGCACCGCCCCCCACTCGGCCTCCTTGAGCGCGGCCACGGTGCGCGGGCGGGCGGAGAAGACGAAGGAGAACTGGTTCTCGTACCGGACCTGCTCGGTGAGCTCGAGCGTCCGCCGGAAGTCGTCCTCGGTCTCGCCGGGGAAGCCCACGATGATGTCGGTCGTGACCGCGATGCCCGGGCGGGCGGCGCGCAGGGCGGCCAGTCGCTCCAGGTACGCAGCCACGGTGTAGTCGCGCTTCATCCGGCGCAGGACCTCGTCGCTGCCGCTCTGGACGGGGAGATGGAAGTGCGGCGCGATCCGCGGCTCGGTCCGGAAGGCGTCGATGAGCTCGTCGGAGAGGTCGTGGGGATGGCTGGTGGTGAAGCGGACCCGCTCGATGCCCGGCACCTGCGCCACGCGGAGCAGGAGGTCGGCGAAGGAGATGCCGCCCCGGTAGGAGTTCACGTTCTGGCCGATGAGCGTGACCTCCCGGACGCCGACGGTGGTGAGGGACGCGACCTCCCGGAGCACCTCGACGAAGGGTCGGCTGACCTCGCGGCCACGGGTGTGAGGGACGACGCAGAAGCTGCAGACGTTGTCACAGCCCTTCATCACCGTGACGAACTCGCTCACCTTCCCCGCCGAGCTGCCGGGGTCGGCGCGGGGGAAGACGTACTCCTCGGAGTCGACCCAGGCGGTCTCGGCGACCCGGACGCGGTCCTCGGCCACGCGGGTGACCAGCTCGGGGAGCTTGCCGATGGCGTCGGGACCGAAGACGAAGTCGAGATACGGAACGCGGGCGAGGAGCTTGCCCTTCTCCTGCTGGGCGACGCAGCCGCCGACCGCGAGCAGCGCGCCACGCTGGGTCTTGATGGCGCGGTAACGGCCCAGGGCCGAGAGCATCTTGTCCTCGGCCTTCTCCCGGATGGCGCAGGTGTTGAGGATGATCAGGTCCGCGCGGTCGGCCGTCGCCGTCGGCCGGTAGCCGATGGTGGCCAGCGCCTCGCCCATCCGGAGCGAATCGTTGACGTTCATCTGGCAGCCGAAGGTGTGGACGAAGTAGCGCTTCACCGGGGCCCCGGGGACGGGTCCAGATACCCGGGAGCACCGGGCCGAATCAATGCCTGCCCGTGGAATGCTCCGCCTCCATCAAAGCCATCGGCTTCGGGCGCCTCGTCGGGCCTTGACGCTGGACGCGCATCCCAGGTCGTGGCCGTCGCGACCGACCCCACCGAAGTCGTGTGCGGGCTCCAGCGCGGACCCGTGCGATCGCACAGTTCAGCCGCTCGCCGTCCTGCTCGCCGTCCGCACCCAGCGACGCCGGGCCGGTCTCGTTGTCGATCGGGCAGAACGTCCGGATGCCAGGTTCACGCGCGGTTCACCGGGTCCCACCTTCGGGGGACGCGGGGTGGTCATGGGGATGGCAGGTCGGTGGTGGGGTGTCGTCGCGCTCGCTCTGGCGATGGGTTGCGGGGGGTCGTCCGGTTCCAAGATCAGCGGTGGAGTCCCTGACGCCAGTGGCGGCCCCGCGGATGGCGGACTGGAGAGCCCGGACGGAGGACCGTCCGATGCAGGCGGCGGGGGGCAGCCCGACGCAGGCACCGACGGAGGATCTGCTCCGGATGCCTGCCGGACCCTGATGGCGGCTCCGCCGGGCAAGCCCGTCGTTTACCGGACCGATCCCCTGCTTCCGTACGAGCTCGGGGCGCCCGGCACGACGGACAGTCGCGGGGAGGTGCTCGTTCCGATCAGCGCGCACTTCGACAGCCTGTCCCTGTTCATCTTCGACCCCTCGGGGAAGCTCCTCTCCAGCTCGGTCACGGTGGGAGGCGGCTCGTTCGGGCTGGATGCCATCGGCGTTGCCGACGGATTCATCGGAGTTCAAACCGTCGACGTGTCAGGCGCCGGGCCTCCCAGTCATCGGGTCGCGAAGGTGTTCTCCGACGGGGGCGTCCAGGAGAGCGAGTTCGACGCCGGCCTGGCGAGCCAGGGCGAGGACCCACGTGGCGGCATGCGGGTTCTGGTGTCGGCCAGCAAGGTGCTCAGCGCGTACGACCCCGATCTCGACGTCCGCTGGGGGACGCAGCTCCCGATCACCGACTGGGCTCCCACAGCGAACGCTGAGCGGTTACCGGTCGGCGTCGACACGGGCGGCAACAGCCTGGTGCTGTTCCCGCGTGTCCCGGAGCTTCCCGATCACGCCCCGCCGCCGGACGCGGGGGTGGCGGGCGTGTGGACCGACGCCCAAGGGCGTCCCGGGTCAGCCTTCGACGTCGGCCAGAGCCTGCAGCCGTACTGTCTGCGCCTCTTCCCTTCGCTGACCGGAGGCCTCTTCGCCCGCGCGAACTGTCCGGAAGAGTCCGGGCAGTTCCTGGCGAGCTTCGCGTCACTCGACCCTCATCCCGGAGCCGTGCCGGACTGGCTCGCTCAGCGTCCGGGGATTGACCTGCGTCCGATCAGGAGTGGAACCGGGTACGCGGCGTTCCCCGGCTTCCCGTCCAGCTCTCCCGGGTGCTCGATCGAGGTGCTGACCCCGGAGGGCCGCTCCTGCGGCCGGGTGGACTTCGGGCCCGCGGTCGTGGTCAGCGACTCCTCGGTGACCGATGCCTCGGGTACCCCCGCTCCTTCCTGCAAATTCGCGGTCGGAACGGACGGGACCGTGATCGCCCTCACCAGCCAGGGCAACGAGATCAACGGGACGACCCGCTGGACCTGGCACTGGTGGCCGGCCTTCTTCCGGTGACGGCCAAGCGCGGGTGACCTCTCCCGGGGGCTGGGTCGCGGCACTGGCAGCACTCACTGCCGGCTGACCGGGTCGCCCGGATCAAGGATCGCCCGGGGGCGGCACCACGACGCTGTACGTGCCCGGACCGTCGACGTGCACGGTCACCGGGTGGCCGTCCTGCGTGCATCCGGCGGTGACGGTCCAGGTCCCGCGGTCGAGGCCCGGGATGCGAAACGTCCCGCCGGGCTCGGTGGTCGACGTGAGCGTGACGGACGCCTCGCCCGTGGCCGTCACGCAGGTCGCCTCGCGCGCCGAGGCCACCCTTCCCTCGAGGACGGCCGCCGGCGCGAGGGCGATGACGTTCTCCCCCTCCCCGAGCACGCGCTCGATCCGCATGTACCCAGGGTGCGAGATGAGGACCGGGGTGGTCGAGGCATGGGGGTACCGGAAACGTCCTCCCTCATCGGAGCGGGCGGAGCCGGCCACGTCGTCGCCGCCGTTGTAGTGCTCGAAGCCCACCATCGCGTCCAGGGCCTCGACGCCGGGCTCGAGGAGCGCCGCGCCCACGGGAGCGCCGGTGCGCGCGTCCACCACCCGGCCGGACGCGACGCGCTCGGCTGGGAGGACGATGGTTCCCACGTCCTGGGACACCCGCCCGGTGGCAAGCGGGACGACGGCGCTCCCCACCCCGAGCGCGATGATCCGGAGCTCCCGCTCGTCGAACCAGCGGACGTAGGAGAACCGTCCCTCGTCGTCGGAGATCTCGTGTGAGTTGACCCGGTACTTCCGGACCGGAGCTCCATCCGGGCCGAGGACACGGCCACGGAGATGCGGCTCGGGCGGCAGCGTCAGGGCCAGCGGACCTCCGGCAGGTGAGCCCGAGGTCTCGGTGGTGCGCATTCCGCTCTGGACGATGATCCGGTAGCTCGCCAGAGCCAGCCCCTCGAGCACGAAACGGCCGTCCGCGCCGGACCGGCCGGCGGCGAATCCCTGGATGACCTTCTCCGGGTCCACGGCCCCGATCAGCTCCGCCCGCACGAAAACGTTCTCGACCGGGGCTCCCGACTCGTCGAGCACCTGTCCCGGCCACGCCAGTCCCTGCACGAGGGTCAGGTCGAGATGGGAGGTCGCGCCGTCGGTGACCGCCACACGCCCGGTGGCACGGAGCGAGGGCCAGGATTCGTCACAGTATGCGCGGACGTCGTAGTCCCCGGGGTCGAGCGACAGCTCGAAGTGGCCGTCGTGCCTCGGGACCGCCGAGCCGAACCCGGGTCGCTCGCGACGATGCGCCTCGATGCGGCACATGAGGGCACCTTCGTCTTCAGGAGCGACCACGCGGCCCTCGAGGCGTCCACGGCCTCGCTCGCCGCTCCGGAGCTGCACGAGGACCGGGGCCGATGGCAACACCACTCCCAGGGCCGCGAGCTGTTTCCCGTGCACGGCCAGCAGGCGGTAGCGTCCGGGGCGAAGGCCGACAACCCGGAACCGGCCCTCCGCGTCGGTGGTCGTGGCTTCCTTGATCAGGGTCCGCAGGCTGCTCGCGCCGTCGGCTCCGGTGAGCTCCTCGATCCTCACGTCGGTCCCTGCCGCTGGCTCACCCTGCTCGCCGCGAACCTCTCCCGCGAGCCCGCTCCCCGTCGTCAGCTCCACGCGGATCTCCGCGGTCCGTCCGCGGACGATGGACGCCGGCAGACCGTTGGACGGTACGAACCCGTCCGCCCAGGCGCGAACGACGACCGGTCCATCCGGGATGCCCCAGACCTCCATCCGCCCGAAGGGACCGGTGATCCCGCCGGCGGTCGCCGTCTGCCTCTCGCCGATGTCGACCACACCTGAGCTCGGCCGCCCCGGCCAGCGCGCCAGGGCGTGTGCTCCCTGGATTGGCCGATCGAACTCGTCGCGGACGAGGACGCGGAGCTCCGGAGGACCGAAGGGGCGTTCGGTGAAGGGCGGGAAGGAGACCTTCGGCGCGGCTGGACGCTGGGGAAGGACTCGCTGTTCCGCGGCCCTGCGGAACACGGGCTCCGGTCGATCCGCGAGCGGCGGAGCATCGGCCTGCGGCTCGGACACGAGACCTCGCCAGACGAGCCCACCGAAGAACAGAGCGATGACGACGACGGTGCGACGACGCCAGCCGCCGGAAGAACGGGCCATGGCCGTTCACCCCGTGCCGGTTCCCCCCGACAGGAAGCCTGCGCGGAACCCATCCGCCCGGCAATGGGTACAGCCGTCCGGACTCCGGCGTTCAGTGCCGGGTGTCGTCGGGAACCGGGCGCGCGCCGTCGGCCCGGGGTCGCTCGATCCCGTAGCGGACCATCTTCTTGATCAGCGTGCGCCGGGCGATGCCGAGCAGCTTCGCGGCCCGGGTCTGGTTGCCGGTGGTCTTGGCCAGCGCCTCGAGGATCTGCGCTCGCTCGAACTCCTCCAGCTTTCCCTTCAGCTCGGGGGCGCGGAGCGGAAGGCGCATCGTCACCTGCTCGTTCTCGGGCGGACCCGGAACCGGTGTCGCCGACGAGGGCGGCGTTCCGGCCGCCTCGATCTCGCCCTCCTGGAGCAAGAGATCCTCCGGCCGGAGGACCTCACCCTGGCAGAGGACCACCGCCCGCTCGATCACGTTGCGAAGCTCGCGCACGTTTCCCGGCCAGGGGTGCGCCTCGAGCGCCCTTCTCGCCTCCTGGCCAAGACGCGGCGGCCGCTTCCCCAGCTTGCGCGCGGCGCGCTCGAGGAAGACCTCGGCCAGCGGCAGCACGTCCTCGGGCCGCTTGCGCAGCGGCGGGAGCGTCATGGTGATGCCGTTGAGCCGGAAGAAGAGGTCCGCGCGGAACTTGCCGTCGGCCACCAGCTTGCGGAGATCCCGGTTCGCCGCCGAGAGGAAGCGGACGTCCACCTTGCGCGTGGTCGAGGAGCCGAGTCGCATGACCTCGCCGCTCTCCAGCGCGCGCAGCACCTTGGTCTGGGTGCTCGGCGCCATCTCCCCGACCTCGTCGAGGAAGAGCGTGCCGCCGTCGGCCGCCTCGAAGAGCCCGACCTTGGTCTGGGTCGCCCCGGTGAAGGCGCCCTTCTCGTAGCCGAAGAGCTCGGCCTCGAGGATGGACTCGGGCAGCGCGGCGCAGTTGAGCTTGAGGAACGGAGCGCCCACCCGCGAGCTCCTCCGGTGCAGGGCCTCGGCGAAGACCTCCTTCCCCACCCCGGTCTCGCCGAGGACCAGGACGCTCAGCCCGGTGGGCGCCACGACGTCGAGCATCTCGAAGAGCCGCTTCATCGCCGGGTCGCGCACCACCGTGCCCGGCATGTCGGTGGGCGTCCGGTGGGGCCGCGTGCCCGGAGGCGGCGTCCGCTGGAGCACCAGGGTCGCCGAGCCGATCTCGAACACCGTCCCCAGCGCGAGTACGCCCCGTTCACCCGGCGCGAGCTTGCGTCCCTGGATCGCCGTCCCGTTGGTGCTTCCGAGGTCCTCGACCGTGATCCGTCCGGAGACCGTCAGCAGCGCGTGGCGGCGGCTGACGGACGGGTCGTCGAGCATCACCTCGCACTCCGGCGCCCGCCCGAGCACGTAGTTCCGCCCCATCGCCAGGGGGACGGCCCAGGCCCCGGCAGCACAGCTCACCAGGAGGCTCGGGGCGCTGCGGTGCCGCTCCTCGGGGCGAGCCTGCGTCTCCGCGGTGGAGGCTCGTGCGCGCTCACCGGGTTCCGCGGGGGTTTTTCGGGGCATGGACAGGCGGTCCTTGAGCCTACGCGTGCACGGCCAGATGGCGGAAATCAGGAGCACCCCGCGTGCCAGGGCTGGAAAGTGCCGACCACACTGTAGGCTGTGCACACGCGGGCGCCGGTTGTGCTCGGGCGATCACACCCAGCTGTGCCCCGGGTGGCACACCCGCGCTCACGCCGCCGCATGAGGCGAGCGCTCCACGCCGCGGTGTGCGCCGGCGTGCACGGGCCTCACCTCCAGGCCACCGGCCTGCGCGTCGGCGAGCGCGCTGGCCAGCGCAGCCGAGGCCAGGACCACCGGCGTCCCCTGCATCGCGAACAGGCCGGGGTGCAGGTCGAGATCGAGCGGAAGCCCCATCGCGTGCACCGGTCCGTCGTGCATCGCCGCCTGGAACCCCAGCCGCTGGTCGGACCAGGCGAGGGCCACGCCGCCGGGCAGCGCGCCCACCAGCGTCCAGGACGTGTTGCGGAGCACCCGGACGCCCTGGGCGACCGTGGGGCCCTCGGCACGCACGAACGACTCGCGCCCACAGCCGCGGCACGCCGCACCGTGGGTCTCGAGCGGCGGGACCGGAGCCAGCGGAACGCACCCCTCGATCTCCACCTGGAGCCAGGAGCGCGTGCCCAGGACCTCCCGGGTGGCGAGGCCGTGCCCCTCGAAGACGGGCCGCAGCCGGGGGGAGACGACGAGCTCGCCGGCGGCGGTGAGGAGCAGCTCGGGGCGGGCCCGGTGCAGCAGCTCGACGTCCGCGGGCTCGTCCAGCATCAGCTCCAGCGGCCCCACCTGTTCCCAGCGGAGCCGGTCACAGTACGAGCATGCCCAGCGCGCGAGGTGTGACCGCCCGCGCCCGATCACCAGCGGCGCGTCCACTCCCTGCGGTCGCACGAGCTCGACGACCGCGGCGGGTGCGAGCTCCCGCGCATGCCAGCGCTCCTCGAAGCTGACCGAGGCGAGCAGCGTGCGTCCGTCGACGCTGCGCATGCGGCCCCAGACGAGGAGCGCCTCGGCCTGCTCCGGCGTGACCTGCACGTAGGCGGTGGAGATGCGCTCGCTGGGCGGTACCTCTGGCCCGTCGAGCGACCGGAGCTGCCGGCCGACGAAGGCCAGGTCCGGAGGGAAACGATCACGGAGCCCGAGCGGAGCTCCGCGAAAGCGGAGAGTGAGCCACAGTTCCATGCCCCGGGCTGAAGCAGCTGCCGTGCCATCGGTGGAGGCTGCGACGACCCGGGGCCGTGGCTACCGGGTGGCTGTACGGCGCGCCTTCTCGATCTGCGGCATCAGGATGTCCCGCATGTAGTGCCACGAGGGCACGAGCTCGAGCGCCCTCCGTCCGTGGATCTCGGCCTGCGCCACGTCGGGGTCCCGGCGGAGATGGAGGTAGGACCAGGCGAGGCTCATGTGAAGCTCGGCTTCCCCCCAGGTCGGTTGCAGCGGTCGAGGAGTGGTCCGGGGCGCGGCCTGGATCTCCTCGAGGCCGCGGGCGTAGGTGGCCATCGCTCGAGCCTGGTGCGCATCGATCGTGTCGTCGGGGCTGCCCTTGGGAGTCCACCACTCCATCGGCCCGCGGACCCAGAGCAGCCGCGGGTTCCCGGGCTCGAGGGCCTGGGCGCCGGTGAAGAGCGTTTTCACCCTGGCGAGCATCGCCTTCATCTCGTCGTCCGGCGTCCCGTGGAGGTACATCCGGAGCCCGATGCACGCAGCCAGGCCCGCCTGCGCGTCGACCAGCTTCGGGTCCGCCTTCAGCGCGCCCTCGAAGTCCTCGCCTGCCGCGAGCGCGTCGGCATCGAGATCGGTCGGGGTCGGAGTCTCGTTGAATCCGTTGATGGCCCTGCGCCAGAGCGCGAACCCCTGCCAGTAACGCACCAGCGACCTCGGGGAGCTTCCGGTCGGAGCCGCGGCGAGCTGAGCGTGAAGTTCGCGCAGCGCCCGTCGATCGCCGGCGTAGTCCGCCTGGCGAATCTGCTCCACGAGCTGGACGACGCGATCCTCTCCCGACGGCGGACGGGGCGCGGAGGTGGCACAGTTGGCGGCGAGGAGCAACAGGACGACGGACGTGGGTCGGCGCATGGGCGCGAGGATTCGGCCCGAAGACACACCCGTCCAGACGGTCGGGTCGGCGGTCGGTTCCGGTCGGTGAACGGCCGGCAGGCGCGGTGGACGGGACCGAGGTGATCCCCGGCGTCCTGCGTACCCCCGGGCCGGCCTCGGCGTCGACGCGCGTTCGGGCTCGGCACTCTCGTGTCCTCGCCCGCTCCACGGCGCGGCTCAGCGCCCGAGGCCCCGGAGCTCGCGCGACCGCGTCCTGCTGGCGAAGAGCGTGTTCCCGCTCCGGAGCGTCACCAGCAGCCGCGCGTCCTCGGTCGGCGCGAAGGACACCACCTGATCGAGGTTGATCAGGTGGGAGCGATGAATCCGGATGAAGCGCTTCGGGTCCAGTCGCTCCTCGAGCTCGGCCAGGGTGACGGCGAGCCGGTAGGTCCTTCCGGCGGCGTGCACCAGGACGACGTCGTCGCAGGCCTGGACCCGCTCGATGTCGGTCACGGCGAGCGGAACGATGTGCCCACCGTCCCGGACGAAGAGGCGCTGCAGCCGGTCCAGGCCCAGAACTTCCCTCCCCCGCTCCGCCGCCGAGCTCCGGCGCGCGAGGAGGATCGGGCGCGCACGCTCCAGCGCCCGGGCGAACCGGTCCGTTCCGAACGGCTTGAGGAGGTAGTCGAGCGCGCCCAGCTCGAACGCCGTCACCGCGAACCGGTCGTGCGCGGTGGTGAAGATGATTCCTGCCCCGGGCCCGGCCTCCCGGAGGACATCGAGCCCCGATCCCCCAGCCAGCTGCACGTCGAGGAACACCAGATCCGGCCGGAGCCGGGCGAGGGCCTCGAGCGCCGCGCTCACGGTGGCGGCCTCTCCCACCCAGCGAATCCACGAGACAGGCTCGAGCAGATCCCGCAGCCGGGTCCGCGCCAGGGGCTCGTCCTCCACGACGAGCGCACGGAGCGGCTCATCCGCGCTCATGCCGCGATCTCCTCGTCGGCGGATCGGGCCGGGAGGCGGAGCGTGACCCCGAACCCCCGAGCACGCGGTCCGGTCTCCACCGACGCCGCGTCGCCATAGAGCACCCGGAGGCGCTCCCGCACCGAGCTCACGCCGATGCCCGTGCCCTCTCCCGCCGGCGCCCCGGCGCCGTCGTCGTCGACGGTGAGCACCAGCTGCCCGCCCTCGACGCGCACACCGAGCGCGATGCGTCCTCCCTCCGGTCGATCCGCCAGGCCGTGGCGAACGGCGTTCTCCACCAGGGGCTGGAGGATCAGCGGAGGAGCCAGGATCGCACCGGCCGCGGGGTCGACGCTCGACTCCACCCGGAGGCGCTCCCCGAGCCGGAGCTGCTCGAAGGCCAGGTAGTCCTGGACGAAGGTCCATTCTCTTCGGAACGGCACCCGGTCCCCGGCGTCGAGCACGTAGCGCAGCAGGTCGCCCAGCCGCTCCAGCGCCTGATCCGCCCGTCGCGGGTCCCGGCCGACCAGCGCGCCCACCGAGTGCAGCGCGTTGTAGAGGAAGTGGGGATTGAGCCGTGCCCGCAGCGCTGCGAGCTGCGCCTGCTGCGCCAGGAGTCGTGCCTCGCCCACCGCCAGCTCGCCCGCACGCGCGCGGCGCTGCGCCCGGACGGCGTAGGAGCACCCCGCGACGACGAGGTAGAGCCAGCTGCCCATCATCAAATTCCACGGGAGCACCGGCCGGAGCCGCCCCAGCACCCCCGCCGCCCGTCCGGAGAGGACGTCCGGCCACGCCATGGCGGTCGCGTAGACGACGGCGAAGACCACCAGCGCGAGCCCGTGGAGCACGAGGAAGCGGACGAGCCGACCGTCGGTCCGGACCTTCGCGGTGAGCCGCCACACCCCGAGCCCCATCGTCCCCGCGACGCCCATCATCAGCAGGCCGTAGGGAAGCGTCTCCAGCGGGGCACGCCCGGAGCTCGAGGCGCTCGCCAGCGTCCAGAAGAGCGCCGCGAGGACCCAGGCGATGACGTAGGCGAGCCAGCCCATCGAGTGCCGAGTCTGGCACGCGGCGACCGCACCGAGGAGCCGCCGTCCTCGACCCCGCCGTTCACCGCCCCGAAGGACCGTTCACCGGGATGCGCGGGGCCTCCCGCATCTCACTCGGAGCGGAGCGCCAGCATCGGGTCCACCCGCGTCGCCTGCCGCGCCGGAAGGGCACAGGCGGCGAGACTGATGCCCAGGAGCACCAGTGGAACGGTGGCATAGGTGAGCGGATCGAGCGGCGCGACGCCGAACAGAAGTCCCTTCCCCAGCCGGCCGAACAGCACCGCCGCGCCCAGGCCCACGCCCAGCCCTCCGACGACCAGCGCCATCCCCTGCCCCAGGACCATCCGGAGCACGGTGGAGGGAGCCGCGCCGAGCGCCAGCCGGACGCCGATCTCCCGGGTGCGCTGGCTCACGCTGTACGCCACCACCCCGATGAGCCCCGAGGCGGTGATGACCAGCGCCAGCGCGGCGAAGAGACCCAGCAGCGACGCCACCAGCTTGTGCGGGGCGAGTGCCTGGGCGCGCTGCTCGGCGAGCGGCTGCATCTCGGTGATGGGCTGCTGCGGATCGAGCTCTCGCACGGCATCCCGGATCTGCCGGGAGATCGCCTGGGGCGGCGCCTGGCTCCGGACGAACACCCGGAGGTCGTTGAAGCCGGTCTCGGCGAAGGCGCCGATGACCTCCTCCATCACCGGGGTGGTGAGGTCCTGCTGCCGGGTGTCGCCGACGACGCCGACGATGGTCGCCCACTGCTTGCCGCCGTCGAACGAGAGCCGGCGTCCCACGGGCTCCTCGGTCGAGAAGCGATGGCGGGCGAGCGTCTGGTTCACCACCACCACCGGGTTGTCCTGGTTGCGATCGGTGCTGGCGAACACGCGCCCCTTGACCACCGGGATCCCGAGGGTACGGAAGTACTCCGGGGTCACCGCGTTGAACGTGGCCTGGCCCGCCGGCTGCCGCTCGTCGATGGCCTGCCCATCGATGATGTAGGCGGCGCTGAACGGCGTGGAGCCCCGGAGTGGAACGGCGTTGCCGACGCCGACCGCGACGGTCCCCGGGGCCGAGACGAGACGCTCGACCAGGCGATCCACCAGCTGGCGCGTCTTGGCCTGGTCGGTCCCGCCGTAGCGGCTGAAGTCGAGCCCCACCCGCGCGGTCTGCACGTGCTGCAGGTCGATGCCCACGTCCACCAGCGAGAGCTCGTGCAGGCTGCGGAGAAAGAGGCCCGCGCCGATGAGCAGCGCGCTGGAGATGGCCACCTGCGCCACGACCAGGGCGCTCCGGGCCCGGCGGCCGGACGGACGGGAGGCGCCGCCTCCATCCTTCAGCTCACCGGAGAGGTCACGGGCACGGCGGAAGAACGGGAGCATCCCGACCAGCACTCCCGTCGCGAGGGAGACGACGAGGTTGAAGCCCAGCACCACCCAGTCCAGACGCACCTCCACCGCGCGCGTGCTCAGCTTCGCTGCGAACGCCACCAGCAAGGGCAGGCACGCCGCCGCCAGGGCGAGCCCGAGCAGCCCTCCGATCACCGCCAGGGTCACGCTCTCGGTGAGAAGGTGGCCGAGCATCCGCCCCCGCGAGGCGCCGAGCGCGGTCCGCACCGCGAGCTCGCGCTCCCGGCGCTGGATCCGGGCCAGGGTGAGGTTCGCCACGTTGGAGCAGACGATGAGGAGGAGGAAGGCCGTCGCGGCGAGGAGGAGCAGCAGCATCGGGCGCGCCGTGGCGGTGAGCTCCTCCTCCAGCAGGAGCGCGTCGAGGCCGAGCCCCTGCGCCTTGGGATAGTCCTCCGGGTGCTCCTGCTGCCAGCTGGCGCTGATCGCCGCGAGCTCGGCGCGGGCACGGCTCAGCCCCACGCCGGGCGCGAGGTGGGCGAAGACGGTGAGCCCGCGGACGGCCCGCACCTGGTCCCAGGTCTGGGCGCGACGGAAGGGGCAGGAGTCGACGGGCATGTACACGTCGTTCTCGGCCGGGTACTGGGGGATGTTGGGAAGGACTCCCACCACGGTGTGCACCCGGTCGTTCATGGTGAAGGAACGGCCGACGACCTGGGGGTCGCCCCCGAGGTGGGTCTGCCAGTACTTGTAGCTGAGCAGCAGCACCGGGGGAGCGCCGGGGAGGTCCTCGCCCTTCTCGAAGAGCCGCCCCAGCAGCGGCCGGACGCCGAGCGTCTGGAAGAACTCGGCCGAGACCACTCCGGTCTGCACCCGCTCCGGCTCCTGGCCCCCGAGGATGACGAAGGGCATCGAGTGGTACTCGACGAGGTCGATCACGGTCGTCGCGCGCGATCGCAGCTCGCGGACCTCCATGGGAGAGATGCCGACGTTCTTCACTCCCGACAGGCGGGCCGGCTGGGTGAGATGGACGAGACGGTCCCCCTGCGGATAGGGCAGCGGCCGGAGCAGCACTCCGTAGATGACGCTGAAGATGGCCGTGCTGGCCCCGATGCCCAGGGCCAGGGTCACCAGCACCGCGAGCGTGAACGCCGGGGAGCGCGCGAGCGCCCGGGCTGCGAGGCGAAGGTCCTGGGCGACGTCGTGCATGCGCATCGGGAGGCTCCTCCGGGTGGAGAGGCGAGCAACTCGCGTGCCCCGGCGAGCCGGCGGCGCCGTGCGGTGAACGGGCGGTCCAGGCCGGCCGCCGTCCGGAAGCGGGACAGGGCGTGCCGTATCCGGCGAGCCCCTCGGCCCCTGCGAGGGTCAGCGCGGACCGTTCACCTCGCTCGGAGGTCACGGACCGAGGAGGTGGGACAGCCGCCGATGGAGGTCCAGGAGCGCGTCCTGGTGCCGCAGCAGAAGCGCGATAGTCTCGGGATCGTCGCGCTCCCGCAGCTCGCGGTCCAGCGCGTCGAGCCGCTCGCCCAGATCCCAGCCACGCTCGGCGTCCACGGTGGCAGACCGCGCCCGCAGCCGCCGCGCCACCTCACGATTCCCGGCAAAACGCCGGAGGACGGCGAGGGCGCGCTCCACCACGTCCTGGGAGAGGCCCGACGCCGCGAGGGCCTTCTGGTGGGCCGCGGCCATCGCGTCCGGGCTCCAGCCCCGATCGAGCCCTTCCAGCAAAGCTTGCTGGTAGCGCAGGAGCTGCTCGAGGAGCGGGGCGTCGATGCGGTACGCGGCGAAGGACAGCGTCCGCGCGTCCCCGCCGGCCACGTCATCCCCGGAGCGCTCCATCAGTGCGCTCCCGCGGGAACCAGCTGGTCCGCGAGCCGGTCGAGATCGGAGAGGGACTGGACCACCACCACCTGGTCGCACACCCGGGCGTAGAGGTCCATCTCGCTGTCGCCCACGCCCCAGGCCTGGCGCTCCTCGGGGCAGATCCACACCAGCCTGCGGGCCTTGCGGCGGATCTCCCGCAGCGCCCAGACGTTCGGTGGGTTCTGGTTGTTCCGGCCGTCGCCGATGATCAGCACCGTCGTCCGCCGGGTGATGCCCGGGAGCTCGCGGCGGACGAAGCTGGCCAGCGCGTTTCCGTAGTTCGAGTTCGACTGCAGCGAGACCGCCTTGCCCGTCACCGCCAGGTCCAGGGCACGCTCCGGCTCGAGGGTGCGGAACAGATCGGTGACCTCGCCCAGGTCGGACACGAAGACGAAGCTCCGCACCCGCGCAAACAGCGACTGCAGGGTGTGGGTGAAGAGGAGCATCAGCCGGCTGACGTTGCGGACCGATTCGGACACGTCGCAGAGCACCACCACCTCGGGCCGCTGCGGGCGCCTCGCCCGGAAGACCGGCACCATCGGCATGCCGCCCCAGGACATGTTGCGGCGGAGGGTGCGGCGAACGTTGAGGGTCCCCTTGCGCCGGCTGCGCTCGCGGCGGACCAGCCGCGTCTTCAACCGCTCGGCGAGCCGTCGTACCGCGTGCTGCACCTGGGTCAGCTCGGCGCGGCTGAGGCTGGCGAAGCTGCGCTCGGCGAGCGCGCCCGAGGTCCCGCGCAGGCGGGCCTGGGCCTGGCGCTCCACCTCCCGGCGGGCGTCGGCCTCCAGGCCACGGAAGAGGTCCGAGAGACGCCGGCTCACCCACTCGAAGCCGTCGGCAGAGATGCCCCGGCGGCGAAGCTCGGCCTCGATGGTCGCGACGTCGGTGCGGAGTCCGTCGCCTCCGGCGCCAGCGAGGAGCCGACGGGAGTAGAAGCCGGACTGGAGCGGGCTCTGGAGGCGCGAGAAGTCCAGCTGGAGGGTCGCGCCGCGGAACAGCTGGGCCAGCTGGGCGCGGTCCCGCCGGAGCGCCGCCTGGGTGAGGGGAGACATTTCTCCCAGGAGGCGGTTCAGCGTGGCGAGCGTCATGGTGCGCTCGTCCCCCTCCAGCGCTCCGGTGGCCGCCAGCTCGTCGAGGATCGACTGCTCGACGCCCTCCAGCAGCGACACCGCGCCGGAGAAGAACACGTCGAAGGCACGGTCGAACGGCGCGCGGTCCGCCGAGCGCTTGACCATCGTGGTTCGCAGCACGGCGCGAAACGCTTCGCGGTCCGAGAGATCCACCAGCGTCGCCGCCCGGCCGGCGTCGAGCAGCTCCGACGTGGCGACGCGCACGCCGTTCTGGCGCAGGACCTCGGCGAACTCGACGATGCGGGCCTCCATCGGTCCTGGAGATAGCTCAGATGGCGCGAATTTCCTCGCCGAAGCGTCAGGCCTCACTGGACCGCGGCTCGTGCCGGGGCCGCAACGGCTGAGGCGAGGTTGCTCGGGCAGGCTTGCGCGGTGCGGGCAGGACGGCTCAGCCTCTCCGCATGCGCGTGGCGCTCGAGGGATGGTTGTCCGTGGCGCTCATCTCGTGCGCGAGCGCTGAACGCCCGCCGCCCTCTCCCGCGCTCGAGGCGGCACCACCCATGGTCTCTACCCCGGTGCAGGGGGCGCCACCGCTCCCCTGCGTGGGGATCGGGACGAGCTCCAGTCAGCTCGGGCACCCCCTGGCACCTCCGCCCGGAACGGGAGTCCGGTCCCTCGACGAGCTCGCCTCGATTCCCGGCATCCCGGTGGAGATCGTCTGGACATCCGAGCTCGACGGGAAGGAGGTGGATTGGGCCGTCCGAACGGGGGCGGCGAAGGCGCACGGGGTGTGGGCGCTCCAGCGCGTCTCGGGCGGCTGGTGTGTGCTGGGGAGCTTTGGTTCCTCGGATCCGGTGAAGGCGCCGATGACGTTCCCGGCTCCGACACTGGTCGGAACCGGAGTCGCGGTTGCGCTCCTCAGGGTCGAGAGTCTGCCGGACGAGGTCACGAAGCTCGCAGCGCGCTACGTGGCCCTGGCAACGGACGGTCAGCGCCTCTGGTTCGCGCTTGCGGGGCAAGGCGGGAGCCAGCTCGTCGCTCGCGAGGCCAGGCTGCGGACCCACGGAACGACGCTCCTCCTCGAGGTTCTGGGAACGGGAAAGTCTAGGGCGATGCTCAAGTTCGACGGAACGCGCTTCGTGAAGCTCAACTGATCGACTTGCCCAGGTGGCGCCGACCGGGACAGCATCGGCGCTGATGCCCGAGAGAGGGACGGCTCGCGCGAGGTGGTTTCCGGTCGCCCTTCTCGTCCTGAGCCTCGTCCCGCTCCTTCCGACGCTCCAGGCACACGCGGTGGGCGATCTCCCGGTCTACTTCGAGGCAGCGCGCGCGTGGCTCTCGGGACGCACGCCTTACGCGGAAATCCCCTTCGAGTACCCGCCCTACGCCCTGCTCGCCTTCGCCCCGGCGGCACTCGTCTCCTCCACGCTGCGCGAGTTCCAGCTGGCGTTCGGCCTGGAGCTGCTGGTGGTGGACGTCGCTATCCGCGCCGCGCTCCTCTGGACCGCCCGGGCGCGGCGCGGCGCCTGGGCCTACGCGCCGTTCCTCGCCTACGCCGTCGTCGCACAGCTCCAGGCGTTCTGGCTCTACAAGCGCTTCGACCTCCTCCCCGCGGGCCTCACCCTGGCCGCCATCCTCTTCCTGGCCCGGGGCGCAACTGGACGCGCCGGGGCTGCGCTGGTCGTCGGGATCGGAACGAAGGTGTACCCGGTCCTGCTCGCTCCGATGGGGCTCGCCGTCGCGCGCCGGAGCGCCGGGCTCCGGCGGTTCCTCATCGGCGCGGCCGTCGTCTCCCTCCCGTTGGTGGCGCTCGCTCTGGTGTGGCCGGTGCAGCGAGCGGTGGGCTTCCACTCGGGACGCGGGCTGCAGGTCGAGTCCCTCTGGGCCTCGGTGCTCTGGCTTTTTCGGAGCTGGAGCGGGGTCCAGTGGATCCACGCCCCGGCGTCCTACGAGGTGCAGGGAGGGCTCGCCCCGGCGGTGCTCCCGGTGGCGGTCGGCGTCTGGGCTCTGGGGAGCGGGCTCGCCGTCCTCCTCTCGCTCCGTCCAATCGACGGGCCCGGTGCGCCCGCCCTGGCGGAGCGCGCGCTCCTCCCGCTGCTGGCGTTCGTGGCGCTCGGCCCGGTGGCCAGCCCGCAGTACGTGCTGTGGGTCACGACCCTCGCAGCGCTGCTGGTCGAGCCGCAGCGCTGGAAGCTGGCGGTCGCCCCGCTCGCGGCCGCGGTGCTCACCCGGGTCACCTACCCTGCTCCCGGCTACCAGACGGGGCTCTCGACGACGCTCACCGCCGTGCTGGTGTCGCGGAATCTTCTGCTGGTTGCGGGCCTCTGCGTGCTCCTCGTCGCGACCGTGCGCCCGCGGACCGAGTCGAGGGATCGACTGCTCGGGTAAACTCGTTCTCCTGGTGAGGAACACAGTTCGCTGCCGATGCGCATTTCTTCACCGAACCATGCGCGCAAGGCGAGTACCCGGCGGTTAAGGGACCTTCGTCATGGCCTTGCTGAACAAGGGAATCGCTCCGGATCGCCTCGACCTGTGGCTCAGGTTCGCCGCGGGCGCAGCCTTCGGTGCGCTCATCACCGGGATCCCCCTGGCGATCGGATGGCCCTTCTCTCGAAGCCTCTTCGTGGCCGCGGTCGGGTCCTCGGCGGTCGTGTTCGGCTTCGTGGCCCGGTCCCTCGGCGACCGGTTCTGGCAGACGATGCGCGACTGGCTCTGGCTATTCTGGCCCTGACGCGAACGCCGCCAGCGTCTCGGAGTGGTGCGTTCCTGGAAACATGTCCACCAGCTGGATTGCCGTGAGCCGGAACCCTGCCCCGACGAGCCCGGCGGCATCCCGGGCCAGCGCCCCGGGATCGCAGGCGACGTAGACCACCCGCCGGACCCCGAGGTCCCGCGCCAGCGGGCCGAGCCCCGGCGAGCCGGTCCGGGGCGGATCGGCCAGGAGCAGGTCGAACCGCCTCCCCTCACTCACCAGGCCGCGACAGACCTTCTCCGCCTCGCCCTGGACGAAGCGAACGTTGCCGAGGCCAGCTCCGGTCGAGGCGGTCACCGCCAGCCTGACGGAGAGCGGGGACGACTCGACCGCCACCACCGAGCCGGCTCGCGCGGCGAGCGCGAAGGTGAAGGTGCCGTTTCCGGCGTACAGCTCCAGCGCCGACAGCTCCGGCTCCGGCGCGAGGAGGTCCAGCGCCCGTTCGACCAGGATCGGCGTGGCCGTCGCGTGCGCCTGGGCGAAGGACTCGGGCCGGAGGAGCAGGGAGACCTCGGGACGGAGCGGAGCAGGCTCCCGGAGCGTCGGGCGTCCGACGTCCTCGCTCGCCCCTGTCTCGGGAACGAGCACCACGCCGCGAAGACCGGCCCGGACGACGCCGAGGGCCACCTCGCGGGCGCGCGGATTGACCGGGCCCACGAGCTCCAGGGCCGCGGAGACCTTCCCCTCCTCCTCGAGCAGCCGCACCGCGCGCAGGCGGCGCCCGAGGGGCAGGAGCAGCGGCGTCAGCCGCCCGGGGAGGTCTGCCAGGGGTCCGACCAGCGCCGGGCAGTGCGCGACCGGAACGGGATCGTGGCTTCGCCGGTGGAGATAGCCCAGCGCAGTGCCGGTCCACGTCAGGTCCGCCCGGCGCCGCGTGCCGAGGTCGCCCGCGGCCAGCGTCGGCAGCCAGGTCACCCGGGAGAGGTCGAGGCCACCGAGCCTCTCGAGGGCGGCCCGCACCGCCGACTCACGCTCCCGACGCTGCGCGGCCGGATCGAGGTGCAGCCAGTCGCATCCGCCGCAGGATTCGGAGAGCGGACAGCCCGGAACGATGCGCTCGGGTGCAGGCCGGAGGACCTCCAGCAGCCGGCCGCGCTGGACCTTTCCCTCGAGGGAAGGCACGACGCGCACCACCTCGCCCGGAAGAGCACCGGCGATGAACAGGGCCCGGCCATTCCAGCGCGCGACGCCCTCGCCGTCGGCGGAGAGCCGCTCCACCTCGAGGTCCACCGGTGCTCCGGGGACGCCCTCCTTCCTGGACGCGGCCCGACCCGTGGCTCGCGCGCGGGGAGGCGGCCCGGGCTTCCTGCGGGGAGGGCGCGTCCGGGATCCGGCACCACGGCTCACGGCGGTGCTCCGGGGCAGTCGGGGCTCAGCTCGACGGCTTGCCGCCCTGGACCGGGCCGGGAACACGACCGGTGTCGGGGAGCTCGCGCCGGAGCTGCTCCACGAAGCGGGCGATGCGATCCTTGAGCTCGTCGGTGACGTCCACGAACTCGACCCCCATCCCCGGAACCTGGTTGGTGGGGTTGTCGAACTCCTGGACCCGGGTCACCCGGCCGCGCACCTCGAAGGGGACGGGCGCTCCGGGCAGCTGGAGGATGATCCGCACGGTCGTCCCCACCGGGAGCGGGTTGCGGGAGTTGATGAACATCCCACCCCGGGACAGGTTCGTCGCCCAGTCGGTGATGAAGCCGTCGACGGTCCGGTAGGCCACCGGGATCTCGTGCTCGAGCCGGTCGGCCTTTCGTCCGCTCTTGGGGTCGCTCGACATCGGGGTCAGGCCTTGCGTCGACGCAAGCGTACCAGACGACGGCGGAGCCCTCATAGCGACCGCGGCGACCCGGACCTCGCCCCCGCCGCGATCTAGACGGGCATCTCCCGCAGCTCGGGGGAGATGCGGAGCCGGGGCTCGGTGACCTTCTGGACCTGCTCGGGGGTCACTCCCTTCGCCACCTCGCGGAGCAGCAGCCCCTCGGGGGTGACGTCGATGTAGGCCAGGTCCGACACGATGTGGTGGACGCACTTCCGTCCGGTGATCGGGAGGCTGCAGCGCTCGAGGATCTTGGGCTTTCCTTCCTTGGTGGCGTGCTCCATCGCCACGAAGACCCGCTTGGCGCCGATGGCCAGGTCCATGGCGCCGCCCATCCCCTTCACCATCTTCCCGGGGATCATCCAGTTGGCGAGGTCTCCCTGCGCCGAGACCTCCATCGCCCCGAGCACGGCGAAGTCGATGTGTCCGCCGCGGATCATCCCGAAGGACGTGGCCGAGTCGAAGAACGACGCCCCCTTGATGGCGGTGACGGTCTCCTTGCCGGCATTGATGAGGTCCGGGTCCTCCTCCCCTTCCACGGGCCACGGACCGATGCCCAGCAGGCCGTTCTCGGAGTGGAGGAGGATGTCGATCCCCGGCGGGATGTAATTGGCGACGAGCGTGGGAAGCCCGATGCCCAGGTTGACGTACCAGCCGTCCTGCAGCTCCTGGGCGATGCGGTGAGCGACCTGTTCGCGGGTGAGGGCCATGGCGGTCTCCGGTCAGGCGCGCTTGCGCACCGTGCGCTTCTCGATCCACTTCTCGTAGCGAGGGCCCTTGAAGACCTTCCGGACGAAGATGCTGGGGGTGTGAATCTGGTCCGGGTCGATCTCACCGACCTCCACCAGGTGCTCGCACTCCACGATGGTGGTCTTCGCCGCCATGGCCATGAGCGGTGAGAAGTTGCGGGCAGTCTCGCGGAAGACGCAGTTGCCCCAGCGGTCGGCCTTCCAGGCGCGGATGATCGCGAAGTCGGCGCGAAGGGGCTTCTCGAAGACGTAATCCTTCCCGTCGATGGTGCGGGTCTCCTTGCCCTCGGCGATCTTGGTGCCGACGCCGGTGGGGGTGAAGAAGCCGCCGATGCCGCAGCCGGCGGCGCGGATTCGCTCGGCGAGCGTGCCCTGGGGGTTGAGCTCGACCTCGATCTCCCCGGCGAGCAGCTGCCGCTCGAACTCCTTGTTCTCTCCCACGTAGGAGGCGACCATCTTCCGGACCTGGCGGGCCTTGAGCAGCACGCCGAGCCCGTAGTCATTCGTCCCGCAATTGTTGGAGATGAGCGTGAGGTTCTTCACGCCCTTCTTCGCCAGCGCGGCGATGAGGTTCTCGGGGTTCCCGCACAGGCCGAACCCGCCGGACATCACCGTCGCGCCGTCGGGAATCTCCGCGACCGCGGCGTCGGCACTGGCCACCACCTTGTTCATGTCGCCTCCCGGATCAGCGCTCGACCATCAGGGCGATGCCCTCGCCGCCACCGATGCAGAGCGAGGCGACGCCCCGCTTCTTCCCGGTGTCCTTCAGCGCCTGGAGCAGGGTCACCAGAACCCGGGCGCCCGAGGCGCCGATGGGGTGACCGAGCGAGGTCGCGCCGCCGCGGATGTTCACCTTGCTCGGATCGAGCTTGAGGATCTGGTTGTTGGCGATCGCGACCACCGCGAAGGCCTCGTTGATCTCCCAGAGATCGACGTCACCGGCGCTGGTCTTGGTGCGCTCGAACAGCTTCTTGATCGCGTCGGCGGGGGCGATGGTGAACTCCACCGGCTTCCGGGCGGCGGTGGCATAGCCGGTGATGCGGCCGAGGACCGTCTTCCCTTCGGCCTTCGCCCGGTCGGCGGACATGAGCACCAGTGCGGCGGCGCCGTCGTTGATCGAAGAGGCGTTCGCGGCGGTGACGGTGCCGTCCTTCTTGAAGACCGGCTTCAGGGTCGCGATCTTCTCCGGCTTGGCGTTCTTGGGTCCCTCGTCGTCCGCGACCATCACGGTGTCACCCTTCTTCTGGGGAACCGGGACGGGGACGATCTCCGCCTTGAACAGCCCTTCCTTCTGCGAGCGAATGGCGCGGTTGGTGGACTCGAGCGCGAACTCGTCCTGCGCGGCGCGGCTGATCTTGAAGTCGGCCGCGCAGGCCTCGGCGCACATGCCCATGTGCTGCTGGTTGTACACGTCCCAGAGGCCGTCGAGGATCATGTGGTCCTTCATCTCGACGTTCCCCATCCGGGCGCCCTGCCGCATGTTGAGGGAGAGGTAGGGGGCGTTGCTCATCGACTCCATGCCGCCGGCGACGATGACCTCGGCGTCGCCGAGCGCAATGGCCTGGGCAGCAGAGATGACGGTCTTCAGCCCGGAGCCGCACATCTTGTTCAGGGTGTTGGCGGGGACGGTGTCCGGGATCCCTGCGTAGATCGCCGCCTGGCGGCCGGGAGCCTGACCCTGGCCTGCCTGGAGGACGTTGCCCATCCAGACCTCCTCGACCTTGCCGGGGTCCACTCCGGCGCGCTCGAGGGCAGCCTTGATGGCGATGGCGCCGAGCTGTGGCGCGGTGAGCGAGGACAGGGTTCCCAGGAAGCTCCCGATCGGGGTCCGGGCAGCACCGACAATGACGACGTCACGAGCCATGGAAGTCTCCGGCTTGAGCCAAAGGATTGAATTGTCACGCAGGGGCTCCCTGGTCAACCGGATCTCGGGTCGGCCGGGGTGGGTGCTCAGGGGCGGCTGGCGAACTGCCTGCCGTCGAAGTCCAGGACGGCCGTCCGGCCGCCGTCCAGCACCACGAGACGTAGGCGATCTGCTTCCTGCCTGAACTCCACCTGCTCGGCGACCAGTGCGCCCGGGCGCCCGTCGGAGGCGACCAACCCGGACCCGAGGGTCGAGCCGTCGGTGACCAGGACCATCCAGCCCGGTCGGGGTGGCGGACCGAGCCCAAGCAGGACGATCTCGAGGTGTCCCTCGTTCCAGAAGACGTGACGGATGACCTGGAAGCCGAGCTGCGACGCGTTCCACGTTCCGACCACACAGCGCCCGGAGTCGGCCGCGCGGAGCAGCCAGAGGTTCTTCGCCTCGGGGACGGCGGGCGCGACCCAGTCGAGGCGGACCCCGGAGACGGTCGAGCTCCAGACGAGGCGAACCGGTCCGACGCCGAGGTCATTGGGCTGGTGGAGGGGCTTGCCCCTCCCGGGGTCGAGGGGATCGCCGACGCTGCCGGCGGGGGCGGGAGGTTTGAGGTCCGAGCAGTCCAGCGGACGGCTGGAGTCGTTCGGGGGGAGCCAGGCGCCGGAGCGGACCGTCGGGACTCCCGGGGCGCAGCCGAGCGCCAGTGCCGACAGGACCGTCGCCGCGATGAGCCACCGCACCGGAAGCACGCTAGCGCGGAGTCCAGGCTTCCCACGCCGTGATCGGCCCCTGGGGGACGCGGCGGCGACGTCGTTCGGGAGCGTTGCCTGGCCCACCGGGCCTGCGCGACTCCCGGCGCTCTGGTGAGCGCCGAGACGGGACGATCCGCTGCGCCGCAGTGGAGCCCTGCCCCACTGCGAGCCGGGCTCCGAGCGTCTTGCTCCAGAGGCTATAGCAACAACTATCACTCGCAGAGCATCCGCTCGACGAGTCCTCAACGGGTTAGCGCACGCGGAGAACGACTCTGGGTCCTAGTTCTTGCTATAGCCTCTGGAGCCGTCGGCGCGCTCCGCCGCGGGCTCGTCCCACCTTCAGGGGCAGCCCACGAGCGGGGCCCGATCGAAGGTGTCCGATCGAAGGTGTCTGGCACCTTCAGCCGGGCACCTTCAAACCGGGCACCCTCAGCCGCCACCCACTCCGTTCGGGCTCTCGAGACCGCTCGCCCGGCTCCGCCGCGTCGACGCGGGGGCGGTTCGAGCCGACGTGTGCACGACTCGAGGCTCGCCGGATCCCCGGATCGCTGAACGTCGCGCAGGCCCCTCGGTCCCGGTACCGAGCCGGACCCGCGTCCGCCGCGTCGCCTACGAGCCAACCGCCGTCCGACTGGACCCTGAAAACACGAAGGCCGGGTCCCCTCTCGAGAACCCGGCCCGTGTGCCGCAGGGCGGCTCAGCCTCTCAGCGCCGGAGCTTCGACGCCATCACGTCGCCGAGGCGCGCCTTCGACCCCTCGGCCTGCTTGCGCAGGTACTCGCGGTAGTCGTCCTCGCCCTCGTGCAGCAGCGCCTTCATCGACAGCGCCACCTTCCGGTCAGGGGTGTTGATGTCGATGATCTTCACCGCCACCTCCTGGCCCTCGCTGACGACGTCGCGTGGGTTCTCCACCCGCTCGTCCTTCAGCTCGGAGACGTGGACCAGGCCCTCGATGCCGGGCTCGATCTCCACGAAGGCACCGAAGTCGGTGACCTTGGTGACCTTCCCGTTGACCTTGCTGCCGACGGGAAGCCGCTCGCTGAGCGTCTCCCAGGGATCCTGCTGGAGCTGCTTGATG